>Ga0307429_1000244_pt1 | contig 38030 bp, 18 predicted proteins | sample SalMarWE160230MG_FD_202151 | JGI IMG/M metagenome (GOLD analysis project Ga0307429, IMG submission 202151) | Salt marsh sediment microbial communities from the Plum Island Ecosystem LTER, Massachusetts, United States - WE1603-230 | ecosystem: Environmental > Aquatic > Marine > Intertidal zone >... | reverse complement strand
CACTATCCGGCACCGGCAGATATTTCAGCTCCAACGGCGACGAGACGGCAAAGAATGTCTGGGGCAAAAGGGCACGCTGGGTTGCCCTGCAGGGCGTCAGGCGGGGCAAGGTCGTCGGCGTTGCCATTCTTAACCACCCGGCCGGCATAAACTACCCCACGTATTGGCACGCGAGAAATTACGGCCTGTTCTCGGCAAACCCGCTCGGCCAGGCAGACTTCCAAAGACAGCGGCCGCGAAAGTATCGTAAGAACAAAGTCATACCGCTAAGGCTGACGCTCGAACAGGGCGAGACGGCACATTTCAGGTTTCTAGTGATAGTCTACGAAGGATTCCGAACAAACGAACAAATTGAAGAAAGATTCAAAAAATTCGCTTCAGTGAAGGGAGATTGACAATGAATAACCTTACACGCAGAGATTTTGTTAAAAGTACCGCGGCGGTCGGCGCCGCTCTGGCGATACCGTTCTCCAGGGTACGGGGCGCCAACGATAACATTCGCGTCGGCGTAGCGGGGATTCGCGGCCGGGGAGGCGGACTCGTTAGTGAATTCCATGACCTCGAAGGCGTGCATGTCGTCGCGCTGTGCGACGTCGATAGCGAGGTTCTGGATAAGCGGGTAAAACAACTCAAGGACCGCAACGAAACAGTCGCCGGCTACGGTGATTATCGCCGGATGCTCGAAGACAAATCCATCGATATCATCGCCATCGCCACGCCCGACCATTGGCACGTGCCGATCGCGGCGGCGTCGGTCATTGCCGACAAGGATGTGTACGTGGAAAAACCTCTCAGCCACACTATCGCCGAAGGTCGTCTGCTGGTCAATCTCGCTCGCAAGCACGGCAAGATGGTGCAACACGGCACACAAACACGCTCGGCCGATGGCGTCAGGGAAGGAATCGAATACCTCAAATCGGGCAAGCTCGGCAAAATCCGAATGGCCAAGGCAATCGACTGCCAGTTGCGTGGTCCCATCGGCCGCGAGCCCGACAGTGAAACGCCGCCCGGCGTCAATTACGACCTCTGGCTCGGCCCGGCACCGAAACGGCCATTCAATAAGAACCGCTACCACTACAACTGGCACTGGTTCTGGGACTACGGCACGGGCGATACTGGCAATGACGGCATCCACCAGATCGACATCGCCCGCTGGGGACTCGGTGTCGAAATGCCGAAGGCCGTTACGTGCAGCGGTGGGCAACTCTTCTACGACGACGACCACGAGACGCCCGATACCCAGGTCGCCACGTTCGAGTACGACGATGTGTACCTGATGTATGAGATGCGATTGTGGACGCCGTACGGCCTCGAAGGCCACGATAACGGCGATATCTTCTACTGCGACGAAGGCACAATGTCCATCGGCAGGAAAGGCTGGCAGGTCACATTCAAGAACGGCAAAGAAGGCCCCGGAGGCCCGCGAGGCAGCTACGCCCACGCCGAGAATTTCATCAAAGCCATCCGCAGCCGCAAGTCAAGCGACCTTAACGCCGACGTTGAGGTCGGCCACCGTTCGGCAACACTTTGCCACATGGCCAATATCGCAATGCGAGTCGGCCACCGGCTAAAATTCGACGCCACAAACGAACTCTTCATCGACAACGCTGAAGCTAACACTTACCTGACCAAGCAATACAGAAAAGGTTACGAGCTTCCAACACTCTAATGGCACTCGAACTCATTTTACGGCCTTTGGGCCGTCGGGGCCCAATGGATCAATCTGCTTTAGGTTCTTGTCCTGAAGAGCTTTATAGCAGTCGGGCAGGTCGAACGACTTCAGGATGTTCGGCACGAGGGCTGAGAGCGGCCATGAATATGTTTCCGACTCGGCGATATCGGAATAGCTGGTCAGGGCGTTTTTCAGCGTAACCTGCTTAACTTGGTCGGAAAGCACGGCAGCGAAGGTAGCTGGGATAGTGCCCCAGCCTTTAGCGACTAAGTGCACTTCCTCGTAGCCGTTGCTCTTGAGCCAGCCGAGCACGCGGAGAATATCGCGGGTCCTTTGACCCGGATAAGGTTTGCCGAGCATTATAGAATGAATTGCGTAGAAGTAATCGCTGCCGTAGGCGCCGAGATACGAATTCTCATCGCACGTATCCGGCTGGGATTCTCCGATACCCCGTACGTCGCACGTGTAGAAAGCCGCATCTGGCTCGGCGGCAATCAGCTCTTTGATAAGCGGTTCGGACCGCAGTTCGGCATCGCTGGACTGGTGCGAAATGTAAAGGATGGCCCGCTTCTGCCCTTTGGGCGGCCGGGAGTACAGCCGTTCGTCGGAAAGACGATACACCACGGCGAGAATCCCCGGCTCGGTCTCGACAAGGTAGGTCGTCCAGTTCGGCTTCGGGAATCGGCGCGAACGCCAGTTGCGGAGTATGCGGTATTCGGGCGGCTCCTGGGTCTGGAAAGCTGCCGGTCCTCGAAATCCCAGCACCTTTGCGATACGCCGCTTGAGCATGGGAGCGGGAATATTTTTTCGCCGTTGTGTTGCCAGTTGCTGAGAAAGCTCTTTTGTAAATGAATAGATGGGGCGCGAATTCAGCTCGCAGACCTGCCCGCGCGGCGCGCAGTAGAGCGTTTCGTCTTTTTCGATCACCAGTTCCGGCTCGCTCGTCGCGTCGGAGACGCCGGTAGCACGATTGAACCACTGGTACATGGCCTCGCGGTTTTCCTTGGAGTAGCCGTGGTAGCCCGGACCGATGAAAAGTCCGACGTTCTCTTCGGCTTCCAGGAGTCCATACAATTGACGAAGCCGCTGATATGACTCTTCGGCTCCGCGGGCGTCGAAGTAGTCTTTCTCCTTTGAGAGAATGATAACCGGCTTGGGCGCCATCGCGGCGAGAAAATCGCTGTGGTCCAAGCCGAGAGCTAATGCGTTAGGAGGGCACTGCTCGGTGTCGGCGGGCAGTTCGTTCTCTGTGTTCCGGCGGAATGTGATAACGAAACAGCTCGGGGCTGCCATCGTCCAGCGCCTCTCGACGCCGCACAGCCACGTCGTCATCGTGCCGCCGCCCGAGTTGCCGGTCACACCGATGTGCTTCGGATCGACTTCGTCCCGGGTCAACAGGTAGTCCAGGGCGCGTATGCCGTCCCATGCTCGCCATGAGCCGATGAACTCGCCGACCAGGAACTGCTGGTTGCCGGCGTATAAATGCTCGCGGACACCGGCGCCGATTTTCGATTTCAGATTCTCGTCAGGGTACTGGAGGCGTTCGCCCTGGCTGATGGGATCGTAGATCAGAACGACGTAGCCCTGGCGGGCAAGTCCCTGGGCGAAGGATTGGTACACATTAATCATTTTTCCGGTAGCCGAGTGGCCGCACGTGCCGACTACGCCGGGCAGCGGGAACGGCCGGCCCTTGGGGATGTACAGGTTGGCGGTTACAAGGAAGCCGGGCCGGCTCTCGAAAATAATGTTCTCTATCTTGTACTCGTCCCGATCGACGACGCCGGTAATAAGCGGCTTGAGCGGCGTCTTGTCAGGCCATGGCCCGAAGCTCTGCTGGATCTTTTCGCGAACGTCACGAACATACGCTTCGGCGTCGGCCTTTGTTTTAAGGTCGGCTCGCCGCTCGTTCGCTCGATCCTCGATGCGACGCACTGACCGAACGAAATATTCCTGTACCATACGGGGAAATCGATTGAGCGGTTTAACTGAATCGCTGTTCGAAGCTGCTGCGGCTTTGGCCGGGCTTATATAAAGCAGGGCGGTCATTAAAAGAATGAAAACGTTTATTGCCCTGATGTGCGGGACATGGTGACATGTTGACTTATTCGACGAAGCTTTTGAAGGAGCAGTAAAATAGAACATTATTTAATCCTCATATTAAACCTCTGTGAGTATTCGAATTTGCATTATAACCTTTAAAGAGGTTGGTGGGAACGGGCAAATCAGATTGAGTATAAGACAGGTTTTTATGACTGCTATAATCGTCAAATGGGAAAAATCGTGACAATATTCCTAAAATATGAATAATTCAATAACATTAGAATTCTATAGGAGTTATGTGTGAATGAAGCTTAAAATCTGGTTATTAGAGACACGGCCACAGTTTCTTCTGCTCTCGGTGGTTCTGGTGCTGCTTGGTACGGCGATAGCCCGGCACGAGGGCTGTTTTGACTTGCTTAAATTCGTGCTGACTCTGATCGGCCTGCTGCTGGCTCATGCGAGCGTCAATGTGCTCAATGATTATTTCGATTACAAAAGCGGCATAGATTTGGAAACGACTCGAACGCCTTTTTCCGGAGGCAGCGGAGTTCTCCCTAACGGACTTCTCAAACCGAAGGGCGTATATATATATGGTGTGGGCTGTTTGATGGCGGCTTTAGTGATTGGTATTTACTTGACTTTTATTTCCGGCTGGCAGCTTCTACCTTTGATATTACTCGGCGGCCCGGTGATTTACTTTTACACATCTCATTTGACAAAATGGCTGGCGGGAGAATTCTGGGCGGGCCTCGGATTGGGAATGCTGCCTGTTTTAGGGACGTATTTCGTTCAAACCGGCAGCTACAACGTTGAAGCTGTTGTCGCCTCTCTGGCGCCGGGATTCTTAACCGCGAATTTACTTCTACTTAATGAGTTTCCCGACGTTGAAGCGGACAAAAAAGGCGGCCGGTATAACCTGGTGATTGCCCTGGGGCCTAAAACGGCCGGCCGATTGTACGCCGGGCTTATGGCGCTGACGTACCTCAGTATTATTGGCGGAGTGGTCTTGAAATTAATGCCGCCGGCAAGTCTCGTTGTGCTTGCTTCGGTACCTTTTGCCTTAAAAGCGATTAGCATAACATTCAAACACTACGACAATTTTCAGGAACTCATGCCTGCCTTAAAAATAAACGTAATAACAATTTTAGGAACCAACACCTTGCTGGCGATTGGCTATTTTCTAAGCCGTTCTCGATAAGAATGTGGCGAATTGAGTCTGGCGGTGGCGTTTTTTCGCCTTCTTTAGAGGGTAAAAAAAATTTCAGATTCTTTTATTTTTTTGTTGACTATTGCTACACATGTAGTAGAATTCTGTTACGTTTGTAGTAAGGAGAGCAGAATATGAAACTAACCGAACCGGAATGGCTGATCATGAACACATTGTGGGAAAAGCACCCGGTCAAGGCGCGAGACGTGGTCCAGCGGCTGCCGTCCACAGTGAACTGGGCATATACGACCGTAAAGACCATGCTGGACCGGCTGGTCGAGAAGAAAGCGGTCGGCAAGAGCAAACGCGGCAATATCGGCCTCTACGAACCACTCGTTTCACGCCGGCAGGCTCGTCGAACCGCAATGAGGATAATGCTGGACCAGGCCTTTGACGGGGCCTTCGGGCCTATGATGCACTTCCTTGTGGAAGATGAGAAGCTGTCGGCCGAACAACGCAAAGAGCTAATCAAAATACTTTCAGGTAAAAAGCAGAAAAAGGGAGAACGAAAATGATTACACAAATAAATAGTGTCGCTGAAGGCTGGTGGAATTGGATGTGGCCGATGTTCTGGCAGGTAAGTGTGCTGGTGGTTTTTGTTGGAGCAGTCGATCTTCTCCTCCGAAAGCGAATCTGGCCTCAGGTCAGGTATACGCTTTGGCTGCTGATTTTGGTGAAGTTGATATTACCGCCGGCATTTTCGCTTTCCACAAGCGTTGTTTCACAGGTTCGGATGCTGGCTGGCCGGACGGCTGTACAGCTCAGTGACACAGACATGCCGGCTGTTATGCCAACCGTTCGGACGAGCACGGAAATACCTTCGCTTGCTACGGGCGACAGCATCGAGCCGGCTCCTGATCGTGATGGTATGATGAGCAGTAAGGCCGCCGAACCTGCCGGGCGGATTCTTTCTATCAGTGCTGCGGCATCAATTGGGCGTGTCGGATTGCACTGGAAGGTTTGCGCGATGGCCGTCTGGCTGGCAGGTGTAATCGTACTTGGCTTGTGGGCGGCAGTCAGGTTTCGAAAACTCCGGCAGCTCCATAACGGCAAATTTTCAGATGCAGATATGCCTGAATGGTTTGGGACTTTATTTACGAATACGGCGAAAAAACTCGGCCTTAAGAAGCTTCCGGGGATAGTTTTATCTAAAAATATTGCTTCTCCGGCTGTTTTCGGAACGTTCAGACCGGTGCTCGTGCTGCCCGCCGATACGGTTCGTCATCTTTCTCAAAATCGCACCGAGCACATCCTGCTGCACGAGCTTGCACACATCAAGCGTGGAGACCTTAAGGTCAACAGCCTGTATATGCTGCTGCAGATCGTGTACTGGTTCAATCCTCTGCTCTGGCTGCTCCGTCGGCGGTTGCAGCATTTGAGAGAGCTTTGCTGTGATGCGACCGTAGCGGGAATTCTGCGGGACAAGACAACGGATTATCGCGAAACCATCCTGCAGAACGCAAAGTGGTTGCTGACCGGGCCGGCAAGGTCCGGGATCGGATTATTAGGATTAGCAGAAGATTCCCGCAACCTGTTAGTGCGTCTTGACTGGCTGGAGAGAAAAACCTGGAAGCACCGCGGCCTGCGTATCGTCACAGTTTGTGCCGCTATTGCCCTTATGTCGGTTTGTATTCTGCCAATGGCAAAAGCTAAAAGTGCCGCTGTTTCGGGAAAGAGAGAATCAACTCCGGTCAATCTATCTGATATTGCTTTACTTTATCATAGTAATCCTGATGTTCGTATTAAAACAATCAAAAAGCTTGCGGCGAGTAATGATATCGAATTAATAGACGACCTGATTCGCGCAGGCAGTGTGGAGAACTATACTCCAGTGCATAATGAGTATGGCCGGGTATTGCAGTCATTGACAAGAAATCGAAATGTCCGGGGAAAAGGCGTCTGGAAAGCCTGGCTGGCCGGAGAGGCAAAGGCTGGCCGACTGAAAATCGAATATTTACCAATTTACCCTGATCCCAATAATCAAAGTAAGATTTTATCCTTTGCTCTCAAAGGGCCGGATGATTTTGATGAGATGGCAACTGCATTGACTGCGGAAATCTATGACCGTCGAAAATGTCATGATGCTCTGAGGTACATGGTCTTTAACGACAATCTTTCTGAGGTACAAAAGTTTCTGATTGGAGACTGGCTGCACAAATTATTTTCCCACCAAAATATTAACATAAACGATATTGGTTATTTTTTGAATGGCCTTGCAAATCCTGGACACTTACGAGGGCAAATAAATAACCAAATCTCCAATTGCCTGGACTCGAATAATCCAATCGTGGTTGCTAACGCTCTGAATCTTATCGCCGGAGTTGAAGGATTTTCGACCCGTTTTATCGTTCCTGGAGTAGAAAAAAAGGTGGAAACACTTCTCTCCAGTTCAGTGCCGGAAGTTGCGGTTCAGGCACAACGAGCTATAGAGAGAATCAGGCCGGGCGAGAAAACGGCTCAGGACACCACCCCCGTAAAAGTGAAGGATGGCTTGCATATCAGGGCCTTCATCGACGGCAGGGACGCAATCAAGATAAAGGGCGTCGAACTTTGGTATGAGCACCATGCCTGGGATTTGCCGGGTAAATGGTGGGACAGAAGCGGCAATATCAAACACGACGAGCCTACGTATATCAACGGGACTGCGTGGAAACCCCAGTGGCAGGAAAGAGTATCGAAACCGTATCGACTGGAGCAAGCCGTCCCGCTGCGGGAAACGAACAATCTCATAAAATTGACAAAGATTGCCGGAAGGGGATCTGTCTCCATTGCCGAGAAGCCGCAACAGGCGAACGATTACACGCTCTCGATTCTGCTGGACGACAGTCGCTACAGTAGAGCACAATGGTATGAGTTCGTCATTCAATGGGGAGCGGAATCGCAAGAACAAGGTCCGAGCCTGCCGTCTGTTACGACAAATGATTTGCAGCGAATGATCGATTCCGCTCAGGCGGGTGGGATGGTAGTTATACCAAAGGGTGTTTATACTGAGCCGGTGACTGTTACGAAGCCATTGACACTTAAAGGTGAATCTAGGAACGACTGCATTTTCGAAGTAACTTCTAATCAGCCGGCTATTTCTGTCGACACTAAAGGTAAAGGCAGAGTAATAATCGATACGGTGACAATTAAATGGCAATTGGCAACAAGTGACAGGACCGAGCATCCCTTTGCAGTCGCCGTCAAAGACACCAAGGTAGAGGTCAGGAATTGCTGCTTCCAGCCGCTGGGGAATTTCAAACGCTGTCCCGTGGCGATAAATGCTATGGGATTTTCCGAGCTTAATATAAATACTTGCAGATTCGAGGGATTCGAATATACCGTCTGCTTCGGCCAGGGCACAAAAGGGACGATACACAACAGCCTGGTTATGGGTTCCGGACATCAAGGCATTTCGCTATACTCCGGCGCAACGGCCGAGATTATCGGAAACGTTGTCACGGGCTCAAGATATCACGCTGTACGCAGCACCGGCGGAACTTTGAATATGAAAGATAATCTTATCATAAAGAACGCCAACAGGGGAGTCTATCTCGGCAATAAAAGCGCACGCGGCACGATTGCCAACAATGTGATAATCGGCAACGGAACCGGCATCAGCGGCTTTGCACGATCCAATGTAAAAGTAGAAAATAATATTATTGCCGATTCGAGTTACGCCGGCATCGGAATGCGAGATTCGTGCGGTCTGTCGATTCGCGACAATATTTTCCGGGCTAATGAGCGAGGCTTGATTCTATTTAAAGAGATTGGGGGCAATGGCAATACCGTTTACAGAAATACATTCTGGCGGAACAAGGTCGATACTGAAAACCTGGACAAAGCAGCCGATTCGATAATCGCCGATCCGGATTTTGTCGATGCTGATAATGGTGACTTTTTATTGAAGTCCGGGCCGGCATTGCAGCAGAAGCAAGGCCTGACGAATCCGGAGATATTTAAGACACTATGGAAAATATGGAAAAATCGTGAAGATAAAAATGTGCCGGTCGCAGGAAATTAAAAACTTATGGAAGGGCGAATTTTCATCGGGAAATATTTGCCATTTCAGACCTGGCTTTAATATTTCATAGCTTTCGTGGTTCTGTACCTATCCATACGACTCTCTTATACCAATTGTGCATAATCAATGCGCTTGTTCGTGTCATTTCGAGCGCAGCGAAGCGGAGTCGAGAAATCTGGATTCAGACTGAACTTGCTTTTCGTTCGCAGCCAGATCTCTCCACTTCAGGCCGCTCCGCGGCCCTCCGGTCGAGATAACAAAGGCGCAGATTTTAATCACAATTGGTATTATTTGTCAATGTCTTTCCTCAGTTTTTTTCTCCCGCTTAAATTATGTCACGAAAATCATTGTTTCAGGAGTGAGAAATCCTATAATCATCCTTACGTAATGAGAAACAGGATGGGGAGTATTTCCCACCCGGCGATTAATAGTGTTGTTGAATCCTATGAAACAGGACCGGCGCAAATGAAAACCACGAAAGCTGCAATATGCCAGATATTTTGCCTTGACGGCGACCGCCGGGGCAATTTTGTCAGAATTGAGAACGCGATCCGCGAGGCGAAAGACGCTGGGGCCGATATTGCCTGCTTTCCGGAAACTGCGTTGCTCGGCTGGGTCAATCCCGATGCCCATAAAAGAGCACGCCCGATTCCCGGGGAAGATTCGGATCGGCTTTGCAAGCTGGCCGAAGATTTTGACATTCATCTCTGTGTCGGTCTGGCGGAAAAGCAGGGTGGCAACTTGTATGATTCGACGGTCCTTATCGACAACAAGGGAGATATTCTGCTAAAGCATCACAAGATGAATCTTCTGACGGAATTGATGAGCCCGCCTTACACCCCGGGCGAAAGCATCGGTGCCGTCGAAACCAAATTCGGAACAATCGGTCTGCTTATTTGTGCCGACACACATGACAATATAATCCTCAAACGTATGGCGGCACTGAAACCGGATTTACTGCTCGTTCCGTATGGATACGCCGCCGCCGAGGACGAGTGGCCGGGCCACGGCAAAGAACTTGAGAAAGTCGTCGCAAACACGGCACGGAAAACCGGAGCGTTTGTCATAGGGACAAACCTTGTCGGAGAAATAACAAAAGGTCCCTGGAAGGGCCGGATATACGGCGGCCAAAGCGTGGCTGCCGACAGAAAAGGTCAGGTCGTGTCAATTGCCAAAGACCGCGACCGGGACATAAATATCGTTATCTACTGATTGTTGTTCCCAATTTCCCAGAAGCGCGTTTTGGTTATTGATTTTCTTGTCAAATAAGCCAAATTCGGCCGTGAGAATGCCATAACTACAAGTCCGTCATCTTTCTCTATTCTTTTGAAAGCTGTGGTGCTTCTCTTATCGTTCCGTGGATTTAGCACGATTCTGTTGTCTCTGTACACACCGAGCAAAATGACAGGATTCTGTGACTGTGGATTTCTATGCTTACTGATAATTTCGGCACACTCTTCGAAAGTCTTGTTAGCACATATGCCGGGAATCTTGCTCTTATCTTCATCTACTAACACGTATATCTCGTTTGTATGCGGTGAATAATCAAGGAGCTCACCATAGACGTCTGAAAGATTATGATGAAGGGCACACTGTGCTATAACACCCAATCCCAATTGAGTGGCACATACTGTCTCATGCACACCCACCGCCTTCAATTTGGTTATCATTTCAGGATCTAACACCTCTGCTACTATATGGGGTCTCTGCTTTTCCATCTTACCTGACTTGTCTTCGTCCAGCTTTTTTTGTATCGTTATCTTTATTGCAAGGGCAATGTCTGCAGACTTGTCGTCCGGATCGCGAGGTTTATCATCATCACAACGTTCATCATTCGCCAGAATTATTATACTCTTGGCTAAGTGAATCCTGCAAGACTCCAGCACACTAAGCGAATCGGGACAGCCTTTCTCAATGTAAACGTTATCATACGTTTTCGGGTCATTTTTGCGCAGTTCTTCCTCATTAACGTCCCTGTCAGTAACAATTACAACGTCCGTGCCTGGCGCCGCCTCCTTCCGGTGCAGTTGCTCCACTACCTTGTGGCCCCGCTTGTTCCAGTTACATATCACCACGTGCATGTTTATATGAGGTGGCATCTTTTTCTCCTTTGTCATAAACACGGCTGCAAACTTACCGGTCAACACTCCACCAAAACCAGCACCTAAAATGAGAAAAATGAATACAGAAGTGATCATTCCACCTAAAGTCATAGGCGGCCGGTCTTCGAAACCGCTGGAAAGATAGACAACTATTGACCAAAATGACTTGGGCAAATTCTCAAAGTTCCTGTTAATTGGACCTTCCCAAAAAACCATGAATATCGCACCAAGAATATAGAGGCAAAAGAAGATTATGACTACTCGAGTATAAACACTCTTTCCTATAGCCTTTGGGAAAAATCTGCGATTCACTAAGTAATACACCAAGAACAGTATTATGCCGAAACTGAAGATGTAATTAAATATCGCCGGCCAGTATTGACGAAGTTTTATAAGCAAAGACACGCTCTCGAGATATTGCCTTGCCCCGGGGTGAAGGTCGATTGTCATCCCTTTAGTGGCGGAATCCACAGTTATATTCGCACCCTGTGAGTGCCTCTGCTTCAGTATTCCAGTTTTTTCAAAGATTGCAGCTGTAACTTTGCGAACGAATTCTGGCTCGAGATTCTTACGCGCAACTAACAGTGCCCTAACACCCAAAGTCGCAACCTTTTCATTCTGCCCCTGATATGTATCGGCTGGGATTGATTCGTATACTAAATAAGGGCAGGATCTACGTGACTGTCTCGCCAATTTCTTCGGCAATTCGACGAGTTCTATCTGTCCGCCCTTGCAGGCCTCCATAATGCCAGGAGTTGGAATACCGGCTATAATGAAGGCAGCTTCATTTGGATCATTGGGGTCCGCCACTGCCTCACATGCTTTCTTTAAAGAGAGTCTTGTCTCAGTTATGTACGAACGTTCAAGTCCAGCCGCACTTAAGATGTCGGTCGCAGCAGAGAACTTCCTGGTTTCGCTTGGGCTTGTACAAACTGTTTTGTTTTCGAGATCTCTAACTTCTCTTACATTCAAATCCTTCCTTACAATAATCTGAATGGATTCGGTATATAAAGAGGCTACTCCGGTTATTGTCCTGGATGGTAAAGCCCACAACTTCTCACCGTGATAGAACCAATGGGCAATGTTATTCTGGGTAAATGCAAGGTCAGCTTTCCCCTTTTCTAGTAGCTTTAAATTTTCCACAGCCCCATTTGTGCTAACGACTTCTATTGTGATATTCGGATCTATTTCTTTGACGGCCGCCTTTATTCCCAAGCCTAATTGATAATAGACGCCGCTTTTGCTTCCGGTTGCCAGCACATATGGTCTGTGTTCGTTTGGCTCTCCGTGGCCTGAGTTAACGCAGAGAGCAAAAATGACGATCAGAACCAATATATTGTTTCTTCTTATACGCATCTATCAGTCAAGTTCCTGGATGTAGTCTCCAATCTACCATAGATGTTGCCAAGTTTCTGCGTTTCCGTTTCATTCTATGATTCCGTATTTGCACGAGAAAAGCAGCTTTCTAAACCATCTCAGCTAAACCAGCATAGCAAACTGCCACCTCTGCAAAACTAAGATCCTTGAGCAAGCTTCCGCAATGATCCCTACGCCTTTTTAGAAATTAGCCATTTTCACGACCAAAGTCAAGAATAAATTTCCTCGGACGACTTTTATTTCACCTTATTACTGAAGCCCTCGTGGCTGAAAATCGGTTAAATGGTAGATGCAAAGTTGAATGAACGGGTCTATGGGGCATTCACCAGCGCTACGAGTGGCCTTAGGCGAGCTTTTCCACACTTGCGGCCTCATTTAGCACCTATTCGAATCACATAGTTAGTTTCCCGAAAAATTCCTGTCGAGCATAGTTTTTTGTTTCCTTTGCGAGCAAAGACAAATAAATTATAAACCTTTGGGCCGTGAAGTTTTTCAGTGACGGAATTGTTAACCCGTTTTGCCGGAGAAATGTGAGGTGAATATCATGAGAGGTCTTGTAAAATATTTCTGTATGATTCTGCTTTTTAATGGGCTGGTTCTTTCGAGCCGAAGTTATGCTAAGGTCAAAGCCTGGGAAGGTACCATCACGATTCCCACTTACGGATGGGCCGAGGATGTGAATCCCAAGCTCTGGGCTCTCGAAGGTAATGTGAAATTCTCGACCACGGTCAAAGGCTCCATCGTCTATCCTTATTCTATGCAGGACCATCTTTCCAGAACCAAACAGGATCGGACCTACAAGGCTTTGTTTCTTGAAAACGAATACCTGAAGGTCACGTGCCTTCCGGAGTTGGGCGGCCGTCTGCATTCGGTATTCGACAAGACCGAAGGAAAGGAGATGTTCCATCTCAATAACGTTATCAAACCAAGTATGATAGCAATGCGCGGGGCTTTCATCAGCGGTGGAGTCGAGTGGAACGCCGGGCCACAGGTACACACGGTCACTATCCTTTCGCCGGTCGATGCCCTGATCGGCAAAAACGCAGACGGCTCGGCATACCTTGAAATTAACAACCTGGAAAAGACCCAGCGCACCCAGTGGACTGTGCGCGTGACTCTGCACCCGGGCAAAGCTTATCTGGATGAGCAAATTCGCATTTTCAACCCGGCCGATGCGATAAGCCCTTATTATTTCTGGAACTGTACAGCTTTTCCAAATCTGCCTGGCACGCGGTTTATCTATCCGATGACTCTTGGCACAGACCATTACGGCGTTAAGTTTTTCTCCTGGCCCATCAACGAAGGCAGGGACATATCCTGGCTAAAGAACTATGAAATTTGGGCTTCGATTTTTGCTGTGGATTGTGCCTTCGATTTCTTCGGGGCCTACGAAGTCGACGCCGATCGTGGGATCGTTCAGGTGGCGGACAAACATGAGCTGAGTGGGAAAAAGGCATGGACCTGGGGGACATGGGATTTCGGCATTGTCAGCCAGCAGAATCTGACCGACAATGACGGCCCTTATATCGAGGTGCAAAGCGGGCCGTTGCAGACGCAGTCAGACTACGGCATGTTGTTACCGAGACAGGAGGTCTCGTGGCAGGAATGGTGGTATCCGGTGCACGGGCTCGGCGACGGTTTCGAGTTCGCAACGAAAGACATTGCCGTCCAGACGGCCCGTGAGGATGATACTCTTCAGCTACACATTATCGCGACGAGTTCTTTCCCGGGGGCGACCTGCCTGATTACTCGCGACGGCCGGCGGCTGCTGAGAAAGAACTTAGACCTGGGGCCTGAGAATCCGAAGACGGTGACGCTTTCAGCCGCAGGGCAGTCACCCGTTGAGGTCACCATACGGACCGGTAAGCGGCAGGTTCTTGTCTCGTTCGTGACTCCTTTGCCGATTCCCGAAACTCCCGAGCCCAAACCTTCCGACCTTATGAACAAGCCCGATGAGCAGCTCACAATGGAGGAGAAATTTCTCAAGGGCCGCAAGTTCGACCTGGCGACCAGTCGCAGGAGGGCGCGCGAATACTATGAGAAGGCACTGGCCGAAGATGAGTGCTATTCACCCGCTCTGCGGGCGCTGGCTGTGCTTGATATCGAGGCCGGGCTGTGCGAAAAAGCTGCCGGCCGGTTGAGAACCGCCGTGAAAAGAAATGATAGCGATGGTTTGTCCTGGTATTTCCTCGGTGTTAGCCAGTTGCGGTTGGGAAACGACGCTGAGGCTTTGCGCTGTGCTTACAAAGCGATACGATGTCTCGGCACAGATTCTCTCGGCTGCGATTTGGCAGGTCGTGCTCATATGCGGCTGGGCGAGTATTCTAAGGCTATAGGAGTTTTCAGAAGGGCGGTTCGGCTTAATCCGAAGGATTACAAGGCGAAGGACCATTTGCTGCTGGCCCTTTATGCCGCCGGCAGGAAAAAAGCGGCGTATAAAAAGTCAGAAGAGAGGATCGCCAAGAATCCGACGGCTCTGGTCCCGAGGATGATTATCGCGCTTCAAAGCAAAGATCGGATGAATCGGTTCGTGCGGGAGGCTCGGGCTTTCGTGGGAGAGGATGAATTTGAAATGCTGGAAGCCGGTCTTGTCTTTGCGGAGGTTGCTCTGGCGAAAGAGGCCGAAGAGCTGCTGCGGGCGGCCTGCGTCGAGGCAGTGCCGGAAGATCAGCGAAGTCCGCTGCCGGTGTATTATCTGGCTTATCTCGCATCGCTGCAGAAAGACCAGGCAAAAGCCGGTGCGTATCTCACTCAGGCTGCCCGGATGCACCGTGATTATGTCTTTCCTTCCCGCCCGGAAGAAGTCGCAGTCTTTGAATGCGCTGTAAAGAATAAACCTGATGATGCTCATGCACATCTGCATCTTGGGAATCTTTACAGTCACCTGGACCGGCAGGATGAAGCGGTCCGGCAGTGGAGCAGGGCGGTTGAGTTGGATTCGTCTTTGAGCGTTGCATTTCGCAATCTCGGTCTTCATGCCTGGGCGGCGGAAGAAGACCTTCCGAAGGCGGAGAAATTCTACCTAAAGGCAATTGCCGCCAGGCCAAAGGACCAGACTTTGTACCGGGATATGGCCGATATTCTACTGGCGGCAAAGAGACGACCCGATGCGATAAAGACCCTCGAATCGATGCCGTATGAGAAAAACCGCCGGGCCGATATCATCATAATGCTCGCCCAGATGTATTTTGACCAGCAGCAATATACAGATGCTATCGACCTGCTCGAATCCACAACGTACTTTGTTAACTGGGAAGGCCAGACGATTACCTGGGATCTCTTCCATAAGGCCCATGTAGAGCGAGGCAGGATACGTTTTGAAGATGAGGATTTTGCCGGGGCGCTGCGTGACTTCGAGGCCTCACTGACATATCCGAAAAACATAGGCGTCGGCCGCTCCAACAGGCCTCAGGAGGCGTCGGCACAGTATTGGCGTGGAAAAGCACTGCAAGCCCTTGGACGCATCGAAGAGGCGCGTTCGGCCTGGAAGCAGGGAGCCGCCGGCCACGAAGGCTCAAGCGAGCAGAACAAAAACGTAGAACTCTGCAAAAAGGCGCTGTCGATGTGAAGGTGACGGCTTAATTGACAAGGCCTTCCTGTTACGATTTTTTACACGGTTCGTGCTATTTTGAAAGAGGATAAGACCATGTATACAATGAAACACTCTCTTGTCTTACTTGTTAGAGCAACACTGCTGCTTGTGGTTCTGGTTTCTGTCGCCGGAGCCGGAGAGAAGGTCATTCTCGATACCGATATGGTCGTGTTGTACGACGACGGTGTGGCGATGATGATGCTCGCAAACCATCCGGATATAGAATTGCTCGGCGTGACAATTGTTCCCGGCAACACGTGGCTTTCAGAGGGGACGGCATATGCTCTTCGCCAGCTTGAGGTGTTGAATCGCAGCGATATTCCGGTAGCCTCCGGAATACGCTATCCGCTTCGAGCGGGCCGTTATGAGACTATGAAAATCGAGCGGGAGATGTTCGGTTACAGTTCAAGCTATACCGGATGTTTTGCAAGAATTGAGCCGGCATCGTATCCGCACGTGTATCGTGCCGACTTTGGAGGCGAGGCAACAATAAAGCCTGTGGACAAGCACGCGGTGGACTTCCTGATTGATACGATCAAGGCCAATCCGGGCCAGGTCACCGTCATGCCGATAGGTCCATGCACGAACCTGGCAATTGCCATAAGAATGGCTCCTGAGATCATACCCCTCATAAAAAGGGTTGTGTACATGGGCGGGGCGTTTGATGTTCCGGGCAATACAACGCCGGCGGCCGAATTCAATTGGTGGTTTGATCCTGAGGCGGCCAAAATGTCCGTTCGGGCCCCCTTTGCCGATCAGCTCATTGTCGGATTGGATGTCTGTGAGAAATATCGATTTAACAGGAAAATCTTTGAGCGCATCACGGCTGTGGACACGCCAATCGCAAAGATGTTTAAGCAGAAATACGGCCCGGAATTCGAGAAGGATCCCAACTATACTCGGTTGGTCTGGGATACTATCGCCGCTGCGGTTGTCATTGATCCGGCGTTGATTGTCGAAGAAGAAACACGGTGGGTCGATGTCAATTCGGATTACGGACTGGACTACGGCCGAAGCCTCGGCTATCGCAGGCAGGGACCCGCCGGCACTCAAAAGGCCCGTATCCTTCTGAGTATCGACGAGAAACGCTTCTGGAACCTGATGGTAGATATGCTCACAAAGTAATCGGAACAAGGTAATTTCGATAAGTTCATTGCTGTCGTACGGAAAAATTATGTTTTTTAAGCGTGTAAATGTGAAATCTCAGATAGGCATGCTCGTTGCGATTGTCGCGGCAGGTGTGTTAGTCTTTTGCTACATGTCAGGCTCCGAACCAGAGGATCTGTTAGCACGTTATCGCGATGATGCGGAATATGATGACTTGACAATTCACCGTCCGCTTGATGAGACGCTTTTTCCGCCGGAAATTGTGCCGCCTGCATTTCACTGGGAAGATGGCAACTCCAGGTCAAATATGTGGCTGGTAAGTATCAAGTTCCAGGACAATGAGGCCCCGATGAGTATTGTCGCCCACGAATCGGAGTGGACACCTGAGCAGCGGCAATGGGAAACCATAAAGAAGCGGTCGCTGGAAAGAAAAGCCCAGGTTACTATCCTGGGTATCAGTCGCCGGATAACAACAAGGATTCTTTCGACAGGGCGAATCTCATTCAAGACATCTAAAGATCCGGTCGGCGCACCTTTGTTCTACCGGGAAGTGAACCTGCCGTTTATTGACGCCGTCAAGGATCCGTCAAATATCCGGTGGCGCTTTGGAAGCATTTCATCGCCCGAGCAGCCTCCGATAATTCTGGAGAACCTGCCGGTGTGTGGAAATTGCCACTCATTCCCTGCAGATGGCAAGACCCTTGCAATGGATGTGGATTATGCCAATAGCAAAGCATCCTATGTTGTTACACAAGTCGCCGAGCAAATGACCCTTACAACAAGCGACATGATAACGTGGAACGATTACAGGAAAGAGGATGGGCAACAAACGTTCGGCTTGCTTTCTCAGATATCTCCGGATGGCAGGTTTGTGCTCAGCACAGTTAAAGATGCGTCCGTCTTCGTTCCCAAGCCGGATTTGGCTTTTTCTCAACTCTTTTTTCCCGTCAAGGGCATTCTGTGTGTTTACGACAGGAACACAGGGACCTTCGCTGCATTGCCGGGAGCAGATGATCCACAGTTTGTTCAGAGCAATCCGAGCTGGAGTCCCGACGGCAAATATATCGTTTTTGCAAGGACCAAAGCACACAAGCTCAAGAACATCATCGGCCCACGCAAGGTGCTTCTAACTCCGGAAGAATGCAAGGAATTCCTTGAAGAAGGCAAACTGTTTTTGTTCGACTTGTACAGGATCCCATTCAATGACGGCAAGGGCGGCGAGCCGGAGCCGATCCGAGGTGCTTCCAATAACGGCATGAGTAATTTCTTTGCAAAATACTCGCCGGACGGCAAATGGATTATCTTTTGCAAAGCCAAAAGCTATATGCTGCTCCAGCCTGATAGCGAACTTTACATCATGCCAGCCGAAGGGGGAAAGGCAAGAAAACTGCTCGCCAATACCAATCGTATGAACTCGTGGCACAGCTTTTCTCCAAACGGCAGGTGGCTTGTGTTTTCTTCCAAGGCTAATTCACCATACACTCAGCTTTTCCTCACCCATATCGACGAACAGGGGCAAAGCAGTCCCGCCGTTTTGTTGGAGCACTTTACTTCTGCCGACCGGGCCGCAAATATACCTGAGTTTATTAACGCCGAGCCGACCGCGATTAAGAGAATCCGCGAACAATTTCTCGATGATTTCTCTTATCTGAGAGCCGCCAGTGAATTTATCAAAGGTAATGATTTTACCGGAGCCGAACGACAATGCAGAAAATCGCTGGAGCTGAATCCCAAAAGCGCGAAAGCACACGCCATCCTCGGCATAGCACTGGTTCGCCAGGACAAGTTAGACGAGGCAACCGGCCATCTGTTGGAGGCTATACGTCTTGATCCGACCGATTACGAAGCGCACTACACCCTCGGCCAGACGTTGACCCGCCAGAAGAAGTTCGATGAAGCAATCAGGCATTTCTCGACGGTTCTGCGGCTCAGACCAGACTATACCCAGGCGCATGGCTACATGGGATCGCTGCTGTTGGCAAGAGGGGCGCTCGATCAAGCTGAGGTTCATTTGTCACAGGCGCTGCACCTTGACCCGAACTATGCCGACGCGCACTACAACATGGGCCAGTTGATGCTCCGCCTGAAAAATCTCGATGAAGCAGTCAGGTATTTGTCGCAGGCCGTACAGCTTGTACCGGACGACGCCCAGGCCCACTACAAACTTGCCCTCGTGCTGGCTCAACAACAGCAGCCGGGGCAGGCCGTTGTGCATTACACTAAAGCTGTTTCTCTTGAGCCGCAAGTTGATACTTCACCTCTGCTGAACCACCTGTTGGCAGCTCACTATGCCGGGGCTCGCCAGTTCCATGAAGCGACTTCGCATGAAGAAAAGGCGCTCAAGCTCGCTCGCGCCGCCGGCTACGAAAAGCTTGCACTGGAATTCGAAAAAAGGCTCAAAGTCTACAAAGGGCTTAGCAATTCTTCAGAGTAGAGTGATAAGGATTTTACCGGATCATATGAATAAATTCCTATTTCGAGCAATAAGATTCGAATGTGTTGTAGAATTATATAGCAAAGGTATTTTTTTGAAACTAAAACTGGCAGGCAGACAGGCTAAGAATTCAATTCAGCCTCTTGCCCAAGCGTGGGCAGAAACTATGGTGCAGATTGCTTAGATCAAGTAAATCAGAGTCTAACTGTTGTGTCTGTGAGCAAAGTGGATTATTTTGCTTTTTCATAAAATATGATGACATGACTAAGTAGTTTTGAATATGGAATGTCTATTCGGATTATAAGTACATACGCGGTTGTGTTTGTTTGTTCGGTGTCACTGTCATTATTGTCGTGCGGATCACACGTGGCCGGCACTCATGTCATACCTCTTTCGCGTGCTCATGCGCACAATGATTACGAGCACGACCGGCCTTTGTATGATGCACTCGATCATGGTTTCAACAGCGTCGAGGCGGATGTTTTGCTCGTCGATGATGATCTGTACGTAGCTCATAATGCCCGTGAGGTAACGTCTGACAAGACTCTGCGTTTGCTGTATCTCGAACCACTGAAAAAACGCATAATGAAAAATGGCGGGCGCGTTTTCCCAAAAGGACCGCAGTTTACGCTGCTCATCGATATAAAAACCGGTGCTGTTGAAACTTACAGGGCTTTCGATAGAATCCTGGCTGAGTATCGAGACATTTTTACGTGCTTCGGCCCGGACGGCCGAAGCGACAAAGCCGTCCTTGCAATTATCACAGGCAATCGTCCGTGCGAGTTCATGGAATCGCAAAAGCACCGCTATGCCGGTTGCGATGGCAGACTTACAGACCTGAGATCCGACTATCCGGCGGATTTAATCCCCATGATAAGTGACAACTGGAAAAAATACTTCAAGTGGAACGGGACAGGCGAAATACCCGCGGGAGAGCGTGAAAGGCTAAGAGAAATAGTGCAAAAGGCTCACGAAAAGGGCAGACTGGTGAGATTCTGGTCGACACCGGACAATCCTTCACCGGCCAGAGAGGTATTCTGGAGCGAGCTTTTGTCGGCCGGCGTCGATTTGATCAATACCGATGATCTCGAAGGCCTCCGGCAATTTCTTCTGGCGAACCGGGCCAGGTAAACGAATTCCTCATTTCCCGCAAATTCGCGTTAAAAAGTAATAATTCACGGATAATCCGGAGATTTTTCTTGACGGGAAGGCGGCTTCTCTGGTATAAATACAATTGGCATCTATGGATATTCAGTTTTGCAACAGCCGGGATTTTAATAGTCTATTTCAGTACTTATTTTTCAATTAGCAGTTCGTATCAGGCTTTTGAAGGAAGGAGGCAATTGCATTTTCGATTCTTGATTGTTGGTTTTCAATCGGCAAACATTTTTATGTTAACTTTTTATAGGAGGATTATTATGTGTAAAAAATTGATTTGTCTGTTTTTTTCTATTCTTATGCTGGGCCTTACAGGTAGTGTATACGCCGATCTGGTTGGCCACTGGAGGCTCGATGAAGGTTCCGGTACGACGGTTTCCGATTCGAGCGGCAACGGCAACGACGGGACTATCACGAGCAATGCCGGTATGGACGATCCCACATGGATAACCGGTGTCAGCGGCGGTGCCCTGGAATTCTATGGCGATACCTCGGCCTATGGCACTGCGGACCACGTCGAGTGCGTCAATAGTGCCAGCCTGGACATCACCGGTCCGATTTCCATAGCCCTCTGGATAAGGCCTGAAGCCGATGATCCGGAGGGTAAAGGCGCGGCAGGCGGTGAGACAGCGCCGATGGCCAAGGCAATGAGCGGCATGAGCCCAGATTGGAGCTATCAGGTTCGATATGGCTGGGGTGGCCCTGAGCCATACATGTCATTTACGTTCAATACATCGCCCAGGGCCTGGGCCTTTGTCGACAGAAACCTTGTACGCAGCGAGTGGTGCCATATCGCATGCTCGTATGACGGAACAACGCTGAAATGCTATCTCGATGGAGAGCAAACTGATGAAACCCCCATGGGCCCGATTACCAGCAGCCCGGCCCCTGTCCTCATCGGCTCGGACGGGTGGGGCTGTGACTGGATTGGCGCAATTGACGATGTCAGGATTTATGACCATGCCTTGTCGGAGGCCGAGATTCTGGGCACGATGGTAGGTGAAGTATGGCCGTATGCCTATGGTCCCACCCCAGAGGATGATGCTCTATATCCTCAGACTTGGGTAACTCTTGGCTGGAATCCAGGAGGCCTTGCCGTTTCGCATGATGTTTACATTGGTGAGAGCTTTGATGATGTTAATGAAGCCACGCGGGATTCGGATTTGTTCCGTATCAACACGGACTTGTTATTTTATATTGTCGGCTTTCCCACGTATGCTTATCCGGATGGTCTTGTTAATGGCACGACATACTACTGGCGAGTCGATGAGGTAAACGAGGCCGACCCGAACAGCCCGTGGAAAGGTGATGTATGGAGCTTTATGGTTCCTCCGAAGACCGCCTATTACCCCGATCCGGCTGATGGCGCCGAGTTTGTGCCTGAAAATGCAATACTTACCTGGACGCCGGGCTTCGGCGCGAAACTGCACACCGTGTACTTCGGCGAAGATTTTGATACTGTTAATGAAGCTACGGGTGGAGCGTCCAAAGGAGTTGCAAACTACACTCCCAGCCAGCTCAAATTGGCCAAAACTTACTACTGGCGGGTGGATGAGTTTGATGGCGTCGCTACGTATAAAGGCGAAGTCTGGAGTTTCACTACCGAGGGCGCCGTCACTGGCCCAAATCCGGCTGATGGTGCCGTGGATGTAAAACCGACCCGGATTCTTAGCTGGGATGCCGGAGCGGTTGCCGCTTCGCACGATGTGTATTTCGGCGCAGATGCAGATGCCGTGGCCAATGCCACGACAGCCTCACCAGAGTATAAGGGGGCCAAAGCTCTCGGTGAAGAAAGCTACGATCCCGGTAAACTTGCGTTGACTACGACTTACTACTGGCGGATCGATGAAGTCAATGGCGTCAATCCCGACAGTCCGTGGGCAGGTAATGTATGGAGCTTCACGACGGGCGATTTCTTTGTTATCGACGACCTCGAGGATTACGATGCCGGTGAGAACCAGATATGGTACGCATGGCACGATGGGCTTGGTTATGGGGCGCCCGGCACCGCGGATTACTTTGCCGGCAACGGAACCGGCGCTGCGGTCGGCGACGAAAACACCGCTTCTTATACCGAGGAGACTATCGTCAACGGTGGCCTTCAATCGATGCCGCTTGCATACGACAACAACAAGCAGGGCTACTCGAAGTATTCTCAAGTGGAGCTGACGTTGAGCGCCATACGTAACTGGACCGAGGAAGGCGTCACGGAATTGTCGCTATGGTTCAGAGGCTACCCGGGAGCCGTCGGTAGCTTCGCGGAAGGCCCGGTTGGCACTTACACGATGACGGCATCCGGTACGGATATCTGGGCGGTTAACGGGGTGGAAGCTGACGAGTTCCACTTTGCTTACAAGATGTTGACAGGCCCCGGCTCGATAATAGCAAAAGTCGTGAGCGTCGAAAACACAAACGCCTGGACCAAGGCCGGCGTGATGATTCGAGAAACGCTTGATTCTGACTCGGCACATGCTTTTGCTTGTGTTACACCGGATAACGGAGTAGCCTCGCAATATCGTCCCAGCACGGGTGGCACGAGTGGCAACTATAACCAGACTGACCTTACCGCTCCGTACTGGGTGAAACTGGAGCGTAGTATCTCCGGCCTCTTTACGGTTTCACACTCAGCGAACGGCTCAAACTGGCAGCCTGTAACAGGCGCTGTTGCGGAGAATATACCAATGGGCTCGAACGTCTATATCGGTTTGGCGTTGACCAGCCATGATGCCGCTTTAACTTGTCAGGCCGTATTCAGCAACGTCACGACTACCGGTAATGTCACCGGACAGTGGGCGAACCAGGACATCGGCATACTCAGTAACGATGCCGAGCCGCTTTATGTTGCTCTGTCAAATAGTGCCGGCACACCCGCGGTGGTAATTCATGATGATCCGGCTGCGGCACAGGTCGACACCTGGACCGAGTGGGTTATTCCGCTGTCGGCTTTTGCCGATCAGGGCATAGTGCTGACCAACGTTGACAGGATAGCGATCGGCCTGGGAACCCGGGGCAACATGACAGTACCCGGCGGTGCGGGCAAGATGTTCTTTGATGACATCCGGCTGAATAGACCGACAGATGCTGCAGAGTAAATACCGTTTTGTATGGAATAACAGCAGGATTTGTATTATTTCGGGGCTTATACCAGTTTATCAGGTATAGGCCCCGGTTTTTTTGTGATAAAAGCGGGTTTTCTTTTCGGATTTTTGCCCAATGACAGCAGTGAGGTAATTTTTTACAGAAAAAGCAAAAAAAGTTTGAGACGAATGCCACCCGGGTACGTCTTATCTAAGTAGATGGTAAGCCTGCTGTAACTACGGCAACAGAAGAATACAGAGAAAAATGTCTTGCAAAGTCGCTTACTTATATGTTAAAGTTATATATAGCCATGTTATGGAGGCAGGCTCTAAGATTTTTACGATGTTCTGCGATTTGTTATGAACTGCACATGCTTTATGCTGTGATTGTATGCTTAACTTCGCTTAAAACTGTTTTTTAACCTTGTCATACGTTTCGGAAAGGGCGAAATAATGAGAAATTCAATCTTACTGAGTCTATCTCTGCTTTTAATTACAGCGACGCAGTCACTGGCGGAAAACCGCCTGGTTCCAGACGACTATGCAACCATCCAGCAGGCGATCCAGGAGTCTAATGACGGGGATGTGGTTGTTGTCAAGCCCGGAACGTATTTTGAGGCTATTAATTACCTCGGCAAGAATATTACCGTTACCGGCACTGATCCCGACGATCCGGACATTGTGGCGGCCACTGTCATCAACGGTGGCCGGAAGGGCAGCGTAGTGACCTTCGAAAGCGGCGAAACTTCCGAGGCCGTACTGACAGGTTTGACCATCACCGGCGGATATGGAACTGCCGTTTCTGAAGTAGGAAGCAACATTTATTGGGGAGCGGGCATCTTTTGTTTCGGTACTTCGCCGACCATTAAAGGTAATATAATTACTGACAATATCGGTGCGCTCGAAATTATTGGAAATAATCAGGCGCAGTGGAAATTGTGCTATGGAGCAGCAATCGGTTGTTTAGAATCCAGTGCGATAATCACTAACAATATAATCAAGAACAATTCCGGATACGCCGGCGCTATTTTTATGTTGGGTGACGACAAGATTTGCAATAACCTGATATACGACAATTCTGCGGTTGTTGGTGGTGGTGTTATCCTGTTCGGAGGACACCTGATCAACAATACAATTGTAGGCAACGATACCAACGCGAGCGCTCAGGCCGGGTCTGGGCCGGGAGGTAATATTTACATAGTAATCGATAACCAGTTTTCTCAGGCCCTGATACTTAATAACATAATCTCCAATGCACCGTCAGGAGGGGGAATATCCGGTGAGGGCAATATAGATGAGTCTATTATATCATATAATGATGTTTGGGGCAACTCGCCCGCCAACTACATGGAATTGTCGGATCAGACGGGCACTAATGGAAATATCTCGGAGGACCCGCTGTTCGTCGATGCGCAGGCTAAAGATTTTCACCTGCAATTGGACTCTCCGTGCATAGATGCCGGCGATCCGGATTATGTCCCCTATCCGTGGCAGCTTGACATCGACGGTGATCTTGCTGCGATGGGTGAACAGATCGATATCGGCGCGGATGAGTACCTCGGCTACATGAAGCCCGTTGCCGATGCCGGCCCCGACATACACGTGGCGGGGCTTGATTTGGTCACTCTCGACGCCAGCGGCAGTTTTCAATACGACCCAAATAATGAGATGATATATGAGTGGGACCAGCAGTTCGGCCCAGCGGTGGATCTTGACGATCCAGAGAGTATGAATCCGTCGTTTATGCCGGAAGTCGAGGGTGAATATCGATTCGAGCTTGTGGTCTGGGACGGCACGCATTTGAGCCGGCCTGATGAAGTAATGGTTCTTGTGGGTAACAAAGAGCCTGTCGCCGATGCCGGCCTCGATAGAGTTTCACCCGTACCCAGCCAGGTTCATCTAAATGGCACCGGTTCCCACGATCCAGATGTCATTGATGAGCTTATATATACATGGAAACAATTAGAGGGTCCACAGATTGATCTTCAGAATGCGGATACTGCCAGACCCTTCTTCGATTGCAACGAGCAGGGATCGTATGTATTCGAGCTGGTTGTCACCGATGGTTTTGTTGACAGCGGGCCCAGCGTCGTCCGGGTGACAACCGTCGCCGTGACAATGAACCTGCTGCATATTGACGCCGGCTTTATGTCTGAAGAATATTTTCACTATGCGGATGTCTCGGGTAATAAGGTAGTTTATAGTGTAGGTCCTGGCATTAACTACACCTGGAACATAAGGAGCAAAGACCTCGGAACGGGCGAAATCGATGAGGCGTTTCTTGACGGTGGACTCGATACTCAGCCTAAAGTTGATGGTGATATCGTCGTTTGGGCCGGCGGCCCGGGCATGCCGGATTTCCTTGGGCCGGAATGCATCAGTATCTTCCTGAGGAATACCGCTACGGCAGCGCAGAAGATCTTAAGGCAGCATAGTAACTCGGCATCGTACAGCCATCCCGCGGTCTCGGGCAATAAGGTCGTCTGGCTGGAGCATCTCAATATAAACAAGTACAACGAAAACAACTACCATAACATGCCGTACAGTATCTGCGGAGCCGACGTCACCGACCTGGACAATCCAGTCTATTTTACTGTCGCCGAAAATGCCGGCAGACGAGATCCTTATGCCTACGAGGCATACATGGAAGACTTTGACGATGTCGTGGATATATCCGAGGATATTGTCGTCTGGGAAGCCGAAGGTGACATTTTCGGGGCCGATATCTCGAATATCGACGACATCAGGGTCTTTACCATTTGCAGCGATTCCGCCCGCCAGTATGACCCTGCCATCTCCGGCAATCTGGTCGTCTGGACGGATGAGCGAAACGATGACGGCGACATTTACGGTGCCGACATCTCCGATACGGAAAATATCCGGGAGTTGGCAATTATCAAGTCCCCCGGCAGTCAGCTTCAGCCGGACGTTGACGGCTGCCTGATCGCTTATGTCGATGGCGTCAATGCCGGCGGCCAAATCAGAGTCTGCTGCCTGACCAAACAAAAAGGCGTTATGGATATAGAACTGCTGCAACCCTTCTATGGAGTCGGCCCGGCGATAGATGCCGGTACACTCGTCTGGCAGACAGGCACTTTCGGCCAGATCGACTCAATCAAGCTGGAGTTTGGTTATGCCGCCGAAGAAGGGCCCGTTGAAAATCTGACCACCGGTGAACACTACGATTACATCCAGCATGCCATTGTCAGAGGTCAGGCCGGCGACAAAATAGTAGTCCCCGAGGGAACCTATAAAGAAGACATCGACTTGATCGGCAGAAATCTGACCCTCAGCTCGACAAATCCCGACGACCCCGACGTCGTAGCGGCAACGATTATCGACGGCGGCAACAGGGCGGTAACCTTCGCCAATGGTGAAACTGCAGACTGCATCCTGAGCGGCTTTACAATCACAGGCGGCAGCAGAGGTATCTACTGCACAAATAATGTCACCCCCAAAATTGACAAATGCACAGTTACGAAAAATACCGGTTCCGGCATAGAATTGTACAGCGGCGGCAATCCGATACTTACCAATTGCACCATTATCGCTAACGGCGGTTCCGGCATTGAAATGCGCCCGCGCAGGGCCGGAAGGTTCACATATTATAACAGTCCCCAAATGAGCAATTGTATCGTCGCAGCAAACAACGGGCACGGCCTCCTGCGGGGAGTTCCCACGGTAACGAACTGCACGATCGCCGGGAACCTCAAGAGCGGCATTCAGGAATCCATGCCGACGGTTACAAACTCCATTGTTTATTTCAACGGCGACGCTCAGATAGTCAACATTATCGGCACGGTGACATACAGCGACGTTCAGGGCTCCTTCCAGGGCGTCGGCAATATCGACGCCGATCCGCTCTTTGCGGACCCCGCCAACAATGACTATCATCTCAAGTCGCAGGCAGGCAGGTGGCACCCCGGCAGCGAAGCATGGATTTCCGATGACCTGACCAGTGATTGTATCGATGCAGGCGACCCGGGCAGTGAAATAGGATTGGAGCCGAGTCCGAACGGTTCAGTGATAAACATAGGCGCCTATGGTGGAACAGCCCAGGCCAGCAAGTCGCCGTAAGGTGCCAGACAGAATCTTACGAAGGGGCTCTCCCCCATCCTAAAAAACTGTGGCTGATTACTCAGGAGAACCCTGATTGGCACGGCCTTAGTGGTGGCTGGTACGGTTGATATCGCACAACATGTCCTTAAGTTTCTGGTGCTTGAGGAAGTGGCCGATGTTCTACTCTTTTCATCGGAACCAGCCCACACAGTCTCTCCACGTGCCGTTTGTTGGGGGATTGAGCCTCCTATAGTCGACGATCTGCCCTCGATAAGCATCCGTTGGCCATACTTATTAAGATCACGCTTTAAAACGACTTCTATGGTGTACTGAGGCTACCGAATATTGTTGACATTGAGATGAAATTACGTTATTATAAGACTTGAAGCATGTCGGAGTGTTTCAGTGAAGTGTCTATGGGAAATCAAAGGCTTAAGGCTATAAAGAGCGTATCAATACGAATAGCTTGAACATTAGTGGGTAAGGAAAGGAATTTTGCACAGATATATGAGAAACTTATTCCTCGACCTTGTGATAACTGCATATCTGATCGGCTCTGTGAATGCAGCGGAAACTTCGCTTGTTATCAACGAGTTTATGGCGTCCAACAACAGTTGCTTACAGGATCCACAAGGGCAGTATGATGATTGGATCGAGATTTACAACTACGGTCTTAACGCCATCGATATCGGCGGCATGTACCTGACGGACAATCTGTCCGTCCCCACCAGGTGGCGGATACCAGCTAACAATACTGCTGCAACGACCATACCAGCAGGTAGTTATCTGTTGATATGGGCCGACACCGATACGACTGACTCCGGCCTGCACGCAAATTTCAAACTAAGCGCCGATGGCGAGGAGATCGGCCTGTTCGACAGTGACGGCGTCACCATGATTGACAGCATCATCTTTGCCAGCCAGACTACGGACATTTCCTTCGGCCGCTACCCCGATGCCAGCGACAACTGGCAGGTTTTCGGATCTCCCAGTCCGGCAGAACAAAATAACGATACATTTTTGGGCATGGTCGCCGATACGAAATTCAGCCACAAGCGTGGTTTTTACGAAACACCTTTTTCCGTTACAATCGCGACAGAAACGAAGGATGCAACCATTTATTACACACTTGACGGCTCCGAGCCGTTTGACGCCGCTAGCCAATTTCTAACAGGCATGGTCTACACGGACCCTATCCGCATCGGGACAACTACCACTCTGCGGGCGATGGCTTTCAAGCCGGGATGGAAACCTACTAATATGGATGCCCATACCTATATCTTTCTCGATGATGTTATTCGACAGGATGGTGCCGGCTTTCCTAACACATGGGGACATGCCGGGGCCGATTACGAGATGGATCCTGAAGTTGTCTTTGATTCGGCGTATCGTAATAAAATCAAGGACGACCTCAAGACAGTTCCGACAATCTCGCTGGTGATGCCCCTTGACGATTGGTTTAATCGCAGCTCGGACCCGGCCATCGGCGGGATATATGCAAATCCAGCCTGGGAGGATATCTACAGGGAACCGGCCGAACGGTCCGTCTCGGTCGAGTTCTTTGATCCGACTACATCACAGCAGTTCCAACTCCAGGCGGGTGTACGGCTTGCCGGCGGCAGCAGTACTCAGCCCTGGAAGATGGACAAACTGTCCATGAGACTAAAATTCACCAGCCAGTTTGGTGCTACGAAGCTTAGATTTCCAGTATTCGGAGATCAGGCAACAGACCAATTCGATACTCTTGTTCTGGACGCCCGCATGAATAACTCATGGGCCTACGGTGGCGGAGTTGGAGTCAGCAGGCCGGGAATGGGTCAGCGCGATTTGGCTCAGTATACGCGAGACCAGTATGTATCCGATATTCATAACGCTATGGGCGGCTTTTCCCCGCAGGGCAGACACGTCCACTTGTATCTCAACGGTCTATACTGGGGATTGTACTGGCTTCACGAACGACCGGATGAGCATTTTGCCGCCGCTTACTTCGGAGGCCAAGATGAAGACTACGATGTTCTCAAGCACAATCCCGGCGAAGTCATCAACGGCTCCGGCACTGACTACAACAGAATGTTCAATATCGCCAATTCCGGTATGAGATCCGATGAGCAGTACGAATCGATACAGCAGTATCTGGACGTACCCAACCTTATCGATTACCTGATAACGAACTATTACGTCGGCAATACCGACTGGGCACATCAAAACTGGTACGCAACGCGCAGCCGCGTCGATCCCGACAGCAGATGGCTATATCACAGTTGGGATGCAGAACATGTTATGGAAGGGCCTAACGACGACGTGACACGCAGAAACGACAGCGGCGGCCCGACACGCCTTCACTATAGACTGATAGATAACGCCGAATATCGCATGCTCTTTGCCGACCACGTGCACCGTCACTTCTTCAACGATGGCATTCTTACTCCGCAAGGCGCAATGAATCTCTATCAGATACGTCTTGACGAAGTGGACCGGGCCGTCGTCGGCGAATCGGCGAGATGGGGCGACAACCACCGCTCGACGCCTTATACCAGAGACGTCGAATGGGTACGCGAACGCGACTGGCTCAATCGTGAATACTTCCCGCAGCGAAAGGCAATCGTCTTTAACCAGCTCAAACAACGAGGCTGGTATCCGGACGTCGATGCCCCGGTCTTCAATATCAACGGGGCTTATCGGCACGGCGGCCAGATTTCGTCAGAAGACTCGCTCTCGATGAATGCCCCGGCCGGGATAATATGGTACACGCTTGACGGTTCCGACCCACGCATACAGGACACAACACCGCAGGCGACCGTTCTAGCGCCTGAGAACGCCGACAAGCGGGCGCTCGTTCCTACCGGCAATATTGGCGAAAACTGGCAAGGCGGCGGAATTTTCGATGATTCGGCATGGCTGTCCTGCACCGGCTCACCCGGCGGTGTCGGTTTCGAAAGAACCTTGGGCTACCAGGACTTCTTCACTCTTGATCTCTTGGAGCAGATGTATGCCAGGAATGCCACGTGTTATGTCCGCATACCTTTCACAATTAATGCCAACTACACTTCTTTGAAGCTGAACGTCAGGTACGATGACGGTTTTGTCGCCTACATAAACGGCGTCGAAGTGGCAAGGCGTAATTTCGACGGCACGCCGGCCTGGGACTCCAGGGCCAGCACCAGCCATTCCGATTCGGCGGCGATACTGTTAGAGAGCATCGATATTTCTGAATTTCTCGACAATCTAAAACAGGGTGACAATTTATTGGCCCTCCACGGCATGAACAGCTCCACCACAAGCTCCGATTTCCTTATCTCCGCCGAGCTTATCGCAAGCGGAGACGATTCCGACGATAGCGGCGCTGAAGGTGTCCTGGAATATACCGGCCCGATTACGCTACCACACAGCGTTCAGGTCAAGGCAAGGGTATTGAGCGGCGAGACATGGAGCGCGATGAACGAAACGGTCTTTGCCATCGGACCCGTAGCGGAACTTTTGCGCATTACCGAGATAATGTATAACCCGCTGGATCCGAACGAAGAGTTCATCGAGCTAAAGAACATCGGCGCCGAAAGCATCAACCTGAATCTTGTCAGCTTCACAAACGGCATCGATTTCTCCTTTCCGAGCATCGAGCTTGCAGCAGGCGAACATGTAGTCGTCGTTCAGGACCGCCATGTATTCGAAGCACGGTACGGCACAAATGTCAACATAGCAGGCCAATACTCAGGAAAGCTGAACAATGCCGGCGAGAGAATCGAGCTGGCCGATGCTATCGGCAGGACGATTCTGAACTTCCGCTATGAAGATGGCTGGCGTTCGATTACCGACGGCGAAGATTTTTCGCTGACGATAATAAATCCTGCTAACAATGATCTGAGCAGTTGGAACGAGAAAGATTCCTGGCGCCCGAGCGCTTACACAGGTGGCTCGCCGGGACAGGATGACAGCGGCATAATCCCCGAACCGGGTGCCATCGTGATTAACGAAGTCCTGGCCCATTCGCACGCCGAGGCTTCGGACTGGATCGAATTATACAATACTACCGGGGCCGCGATTGACATCGGCGGCTGGTTCCTAAGCGACAGCAACGATAACCTTTTCAAATACAAAATTGCCAATGGAACCACTATCGGCCCGAATGGTTACCTCCTTTTATACGAAGACCTGAACTTCGGCAACATTAGCGATCCGGGTGCTTATGAGCCTTTTGCCATGAGCGAGAACGGCGAACGTTTATACCTAAGCTCCACACACAATGATGCTTTAACCGGCTATCGGAGCACAGAAAATTTCGGCGCTTCTGAAACCGGCGTCTCGTTCGGGCGATACTATAAGGCGAGCACCGATAATTACAACTTCGTAGCGATGTACGAGGACACGCCGGGCTCTGCAAATTCTTATCCGAAGGTCGGACCCATCGTGATCAGCGAAATAATGTACAATCCCGACTGGCCGGATGGCGGCTCTTATACCAACGATCAATATGAATACGTCGAATTGCACAACATCAGCGCCGAGCCGGTAACGCTATACAACTACGAGACAGCCGAGCCGTGGAAGTTCACCGACGGCGTCGAGTTTACCTTTCCATCCGATGCGCCGGTGACAATTCATGCCGGCGGATATCTCTTAGTAGTCAAGAAGCCAGCAGCATTTTCCTGGCGATACCCGGCCGTGCCGGCCGGCATCATTTTCGGCCGCTACGACGGCAACCTGAGCAACGCCGGCGAAAGCCTGGAGCTCGGAATGCCCGGCGACGTGAATAAAGGGGGCGTACGCCAATACATCCGCGTCGACAGGGTCAATTACAGTGACGGCTCCCATCCGGAAAATTGTCCCGGCTCAATTGACCACTGGCCGGTCGAAGCGGACGGCGGTGGCATGGCATTAACACGGAAAATCCCGACCGACTACGGCAACGATCCTGACAACTGGTTCGCTGCCCTTACTTCTCCCGGTATGTAGACTGTTAAAGTAAATATCACAGGCTTTGGACAGTTCTCGACTTGAGCCGTATCCAGGTCGCGTTTTTCACTTTTATTTCTCCAAGTGTCCAATCCAATATATTTCACGTATCCCCTCCAGTTTACGCCCACGAGACCGCCGACACATTGATTTCCTGTGACCCTGCCGGTGCTATAGCTTGAGATAATGCTGCAATGGTAGTTTTCGCCTACGAGGCCGCCGATATAAGAACCAGATCCGTCAACATCTATTGCTTCCAGGCCCAGATTGGAAATCTTCGCTCCAGTTCCTAATCGTCCGAACAGGCCTAGGTAGCGTGCACCTGTAATCGTGAGATTCGAGATCGTGTAACCGTTGCCGTCGAAGACGCCAGTAAAACTGATGTCATCAAACTCCAACTTACTTGTATCAACGGTATCGGGAGCAATTACGGCCTTCTCGAAGATCTTCCGGCCGGGGAGGTTGGGGTCGAGGTCGATGTCGGCGGTCAGGATGAAGTGCTTACCGTAATGCTCAGGACTATCGCCAAGCATTATCAGGTCGCCAGCTGTGGCGATTTGATACGGGTCATTAGGTTCTCCGGTTCCACCGGAAAATTCAACAGATAAAGCTGAAGATTGTAATATTGAACACAAAATTAGTATTATCCCGCGTTTTATCGTTGTCCTGGACATTTTAATGCTTTCTTCACTTATTCAGTCAAGACCGGAATACAGGCCGGCAATGACAAGTCCCGCTAATATCACCGCTATTACTATGATTGGGATAATCACATGCTGGAAAGTAATACCGGCCAGGATCGCGCTGATTGAAGTAACAATGGCAATACCCATTTTCGTATACAGCGATCCGGCCAACGCCGCAGCGAGGCCGACATTCAGGGATGCTGTTTCCACCGAACAAGCCGTCGTGGTCGCTTTGGTCGAAAGGGTCAGGATTCCAAAGAAGCCGAGCCCCGTCAGGAGCAACTCCTTTCCAAAGCCATTCCGGGAAAGATGTTGTTTCAGGGCGTGTTTGGCCCGAAAAAACAAGACCCTGGCCCCGAATTCCTTGCAGTTAATAAGCTGAGCAATTTCAGCAAAGGACAGTTCCTCATAACAACGCAGTACCAGGATGTTTCGATAGGTAAACCTCAATTGAGCAATGGCTTCATAAATGATCTCAGACAATTCAATACGTGCCGACTGATCGAGGCCGTCGTGATGGTTTCGAGCGACATATTGTTTGAAATACTCCCGGTTCAGAGCCTCGATTTCGACCTGGTGCCTGCGTTTTTGATCCCGATAGTAATGCTGAACTTCACCCATGGCATGCCTCAACAACCAATACCAAAATTTATCAATATTCTTAAGCGTCTTAAGCGATTGCACCATCTTCACCAAAATCTTTTGGCAAAGCTCTTCGGCAAGATCCTGGTTCAAGGTCAGTCTGAAGATATAGGTAAGTAGCCGAGGCTCCGCAACCTCGGCCAACTGACCCATACTTGTGCGATCTCCCTGCTGAGCCCTGGTTATAATCTCAGCAAGGCTCTCTGCCCGGCCAGAATTGAGATTATTCGTTTCATTCATGGTTCTTTAAATAAAAGTCCATGTCCTCCTCCATGCGTTACACTTTTTTTTGCCGAATATTTAGATAATGTGAAATATTCTTTTACACCGAGGTATCCGAGAGAAATAAATGGCCCCGGCAACTTTTTCTTCAAGAAACCGATCTGCCGCTGTAAAACTCACCTTTTTACTCCTTCTTTTATCGCTCGCTAAAGGTTGCTGGTTAATATTATACCCGTTGAGGCGTATTTTCCAAGCTAAATATTGATGTTATTCCTTAAAGCCAAGAGTGCATATATAGCGTATCTCTTCTTCGATGAACTGGTTGATCAAAGCCCGGGTTTCCTGATTTCGAGCGAAATCCTTCAAACCACGGTAAAAGATGACAGCCTCCCTTGTTCTGGTAACGGCGTCTTTGATAATTTCGGAAAGAGACTCGTGTCCGGTGAGGGTATGAGAGGGATAAAATTTGTCGGCAAAGACGGATAGATCGGCTATGACATCAGGATGGGTTCGAAAGTAGTCACAGTCATCTTTTGGCATAAGCCCGGCTTTTTGCTGATTGAACTGCTTTCTTTGCTGGGCAAGTGTGAGTTCCCGGCCGGCCCTCCAATCCGCCATCTCCTCGCACAGACTCCTGCATCGTGTTTCAATAAACAGATTCGCCATTTTCGTATAGAACTCCCTGCCATTATGCTCAAGCCTTTCAGCTATTTTCAGAACTTCGAGAACGCCAAATTCAGTCTCCATTGCCGAATCTCTTTTAAGGAATTTCATTACAGGAACTCATAAATTATTCATATCATTCGCAATTCTATAAATAAAAGTCCATGTCCTCCGATATTCGTTACACTTTTTTTACCGAATATTTGGATAATAGGAAACTTTTGTATTGGACACTGTTAATTCTCTTCTGTGGACAAAAATGGATTCTTCACACAAATACATGATGTTCCTTGTTTTTTGCTACCCAACATCATCCTGAACTTGCTGGAATATTGTTGGAATTTAGATGAAATTATGTTATTATAAGACTTTAAACGTGCGGGAATGTTTGTATATGGGAAATCACGGCTTAAGGCTATAAAGAGGGTATTAATCCGGATAGCTCGAACATTAGTGGGTAAGGAAAGGAATTATACACAGATATATGAGAAACTTATTTCTCGACCTTGTGATAACTGCATATCTGATCGGCTCTGTGAGTGCGGCGGAAACTTCGCTTGTGATCAACGAGTTTATGGCATCCAATAACACTTCGATCCAGGACCCACAGGGACATTACGACGACTGGATCGAGATTTACAACTACGACGCCGATGCCATTGACATTGGCGGCATGTATCTGACGGACAATCTGTCCGATACGATCAAATGGCAGATACCAACCGGTAATTCCGCTGCTACAACAATCCCCGCTGACGGTTTTCTGTTGATTTGGGCCGACAACGATACCACCGACGTCGGGCTGCACGCGAATTTCAAACTCAGCGCCGACGGCGAGGAAATCGGCCTCTACGACAGTGACGGCGTGACCATGATCGACAGCATAATCTTCGCCGACCAAACCACTGACATTTCCTTCGGCCGCTACCCCGATGCAGACGATAACTGGCAGGTTTTCGTATCTCCCAGTCCGGCAGCACAAAATAATGAAGAGTATTTGGGCGAGGTTGCAGACACTGAATTCAGCCACAACCGCGGTTTTTACGAAGTACCTTTCTCCGTAACAATCGCGACAGAAACGAAAGATGCAACCATTTATTACACGCTCGACGGCACCGAACCGTTTGACATTGAAGGCCAACTTCTAACAGGCACCGCCTATACTGCTCCTATCCCGATCACCACTACTACGACTCTGCGAGCGATGGCTTTCAAGCCGGGCTTCAAACCTAGTAAAATGGATGCCCATACCTACATCTTTCTTGATGATGTCCTTAAACAGAACGGCGCCGGGTTTCCTAACACATGGGGAAATACCCGGGCCGATTACCAAATGGATCCTGAGGTTGTCAACGATCCGGCGTATCATAACAGAATCAAGGACGACCTTAAGGCGGTTCCGACAATCTCGCTGGTGATGCCCGTTGATGATTGGTTTAATCGCAGCTCGGACCCGGCCATTGGCGGAATATATGCAAATCCGGACTGGGAGGATATCTATCGGGAACCGGCTGAACGTTCCGTCTCGGTCGAGTTCTTTGATCCGACCACATCGCAGCAGTTCCAGCTCCAGGCGGGCGTAAGGATTGCTGGCGGCAGCAGTACCGGAGACTGGAGAATGGACAAACTCTCCATGCGGCTGAAGTTTACCGGCCTGTACGGCGCTACAAAACTCAGATTTCCTGTATTTGGGGATGATGCCACGGACCGATTTGATACGCTCGTGCTGGACGCACGTATGAACAACTCCTGGGCCTTTGTCGTGGACGGACTCACCAGGACGGGAGTGGATAGTCGAGATTCGGCTCAATACACTCGGGACCAGTATGTATGCGACATTCATAACGCGATGGGCGGTTTTTCTCCACAGGGCAGACATGTCCATTTGTATCTCAACGGCTTATACTGGGGATTGTACTGGCTTCACGAACGGCCGGATGAACACTTTGCCGCCGCTTATTTCGGAGGAGAAGATGAAGACTATGATGTTCTCAAGCACAATTCCGACGAAGTCATCAACGGCTCCGGCGCAGATTACAACAGGATGTTCAGCATCGCCAATTCCGGTCTGAGATCAGATGAGCAGTACGAATCGATACAGCAGTATCTGGATGTACCCAACCTTATCGATTACATGATAACAAACTTCTACGTCGGCAATATGGACTGGGCACACCAAAACTGGTATGCAACGCGCAGTCGCATCGATCCCGACAGCCGATGGCGATACCATAGCTGGGACGCCGAAAAATGCATGGAGGGGCTTTATGATAATTCTCCGGATATGTGCAAAAGGCCCAACGGTAGTCCGCTCTATCTACATGACGTTCTTACCTCGAACAACAAATATCGTATGCTCTTTGCCGACCACGTGCATCGTCACTTTTTCAACGATGGCTGTCTCACTCCCGCTGGAGCAACAAATCTCTATCACGTTCGTCTTAATGACGTTGACAAGGCCGTCGTTGGCGAATCGGCTCGATGGGGTGACAACCAAAGATCGAGACCTTATACTCGTAACATCGAATGGATCCGCGAACGCGACTGGCTTCTTGCCGAATATTTCCCCCAGCGAACGTCAATCGCCCTCAACCAGCTCAAATCCCGCGGCTGGTATCCGAACATCGATGCTCCGGTCTTTGGTATCAATGGGACCTACCAGCATGGCGGCCAAATCTCGGCAGATGATTTGCTCTCGATGTCCGCCCCAGTCGGCACGATGTGGTACACGCTTGACGGTTCCGATACCCGCTTGCCGGGCACACCACAACAAGTCCTGGTGCCCGAGAACGCCGACAAGCGAGTAATTGTTCCATTAGGCGATATCAGCGAAAACTTCAAAGGCGGCGGTGATTTCGATGATTCGGCATGGCTATCCTGCACCGGCTCACCTGGTGGCGTCGGATACGGTGGAGGCTCTAGTGCCCTGTAAAGATTAAATATTTGGGTAGAGCGAACGTAATTTTCGTCTGGCATCTTCTACTTTGAATTGCCAGTTTACACCTCTTTGTTTTTCATTGGAATTCGTAGCCCATACAA
>Ga0307429_1000239_pt1 | contig 38318 bp, 35 predicted proteins | sample SalMarWE160230MG_FD_202151 | JGI IMG/M metagenome (GOLD analysis project Ga0307429, IMG submission 202151) | Salt marsh sediment microbial communities from the Plum Island Ecosystem LTER, Massachusetts, United States - WE1603-230 | ecosystem: Environmental > Aquatic > Marine > Intertidal zone >... | reverse complement strand
TGTAATTCCCGCAGTGGTGCAAAAATTCCAGCCCTTCTTCACCAGTCTGTACGATGTAAAGGTCATTACCAAGTTTTTCGTTTCGCAGAGAGGTCTTAATTAACTTCTGGTCTGCTGGGTCATCCTCCACCAGTAATATGACAAGCGGCGCTAATCCATCCATCATTAACCTCCTTTCTTTAGCTTTCTTTTAGGTAACTTTCTTTTAGGTAACTTCCTCTTGGCAGCGTGAACCAGAATGTTGATCCTTTGCCAGGAGTTGACTTTACTCCAATGTTGCCCCCGTGACGCTCTACAATTTTCTTGCAACTGGCCAGCCCAATCCCAGTTCCCTCATATTGTGCTCGGGAATGAAGGCGTTTGAACATGACGAATAATTGTTCATGGTATTTCTCATCAATTCCTATTCCATTATCTTCTACCTCTATTCGAACCATCTTGTTCTCTACCCCATGGGCACGGATAGTTATATCCGGGGGTATTCCTTCTTTATGGAACTTTAGCCCGTTCCCAATCAGGTTCTGGAAGAGTTGGGTCATCTGAATCGGGTCGGCCTGAACTGGCGGCAGTGGCTCTGGAATATGAATAGTTCCCCGAGTTTCATCCAGCAAAGTTGCCAGTTCCAACTTCTTCAATTCCTCTATTACCTCATTTAAAAACACCTGTTGGGGAGGCTTGGCCTTAGTGGTGAGCCGAGAATAGGTAAGCAGAGCCTCTATCATATCCTGCATCCGCCGAGAACCGTCTATCATAAACTCAAGGTTTTCCTGCTCGTCCTCATCCAGTTTTCCCTTCAGCGAATCCTGAAGGAGTGAGCCGAAGGAAGAAATCTTCCTAAGCGGTTCCCGCAGGTCATGGGAGGCGACATAGACAAAATCCTGGAGTTCTTTGTTAGCCCCCTCCAGCTTTTGGTTGCTCTTCTTTATGTCTTGGAGCAGAGCTTCTCGTTCTTCTTCTGCTCGCTTGCGCTCGGTAATGTCTCTGACAATGGTGATGTGACCAACCACATTGTCCGAAGCATCCTTCAGCACATTAGTACTTAACTCACCGGGAAACTCAGACCCATCTGCCCTGAGCAGGGTGTATTCGACGCGTCCAATTGCTTCCCGTTTTATAGCTTTTTTCATGTGGGCTGCTATTTTCTCGTGGTCGCGAGGAGCAACCAGCTCAAAGGCGTTTTTCCCTCGAATCTCATCCTTGGACCCGAAGCTATGCATCTCCACCGCCCTTTGGTTTACCTCGGTGATGTTACCCTTCAAATCAATAACCGATATCCCATCGGTGACTGACTCAAACATTTTCCGTAACTTTTCTTCCGAATCTCGCAGTGTTTCTTCCATCAGCTTGCGCTCGGTGATATCTCTGGTAAGCTCAAGACAGGAAACAATCCTTCCCCCGGCGTCTCTGATGGGATTAGCCGTATTCTCCCAGAAGGTAACCCCCCCCGAAGGTACTACCACCCTCCTTTCCGAGGTGTGTGACTTGCCGTCCTCAAACGCCTTTTTTACCGGGCACCCATTACACAGCTTGTCTCTACCTTCGTAGACTCGGTAGCACTTCTCCCCCAGGTGGTCACCGAAAACTCCCCTCACCAACGTATTTTGATAAATAATGTTATAGTCTTTATCCTGTATGGTGAGACCATATTCTAAGGCATCTACTAGTGACTGTAGCTTATTCTTCTCGGCTTGAAGCGCCTCCTCTGCCTGCTTGTGCGCGGTGATGTCCACAAAGTTCCCCATAGTTGCCCGTCTCCCATTGTACTGGACGGAGGAAACTGACTTCACTACCCAGTGAATGCTGCCGTCCTTGTGAATCACCCTGAATTGGTCTGGCACGCTGAGTTCTCCCTTCAGCATCTTTATGGCATTTTCTTTGACCATCTTCCTGTCTTCGGGAACGATAAGCTCTAGAGAATCCATGCCCAGCAATTCATCTTCCCTGTAGCCGGTGTTACTCTGGAAGGTGGGGTTGGTATAGCAAAACTTTCCATCCTGTATGATGCAAAGTCCAACTGGCGATTTGTTGGCCAGAGTCGCGAATAAGTCTTCTGTCTCCGTTTCTTTAACCGCTAATCTCATGTGTCCACCCTTTTAGCTTCTCCGATTTATCGCAGTAACGGGGCCGGTCTTCGTTCTAATGGTTTCCATCTGAGCTGCGGTGAATAGGCTCCAGCCCCGGTTACTCGACGTCGAAAGATATTCCTTCTTTTATCCTCCCGAAGTTACTTAGGTATAACAAATTATGAGCCACGTTTTGGAGAGCGTCAATCACCCATTTGTACTAGTTGTTCCAATAATTTAGTCCTGACCTGTTCGGCGGCTCTTGTCCATTGGATACCTGATACGAGGCACCGACACTGTGTCTACAGTCCTCCACTCCGGCTGGCCATCAGTGGAGTGAGGTCGCAATATTCTGAAACAGCGGCTGGCATGAATTAGAGGTCGCTCACGAAATTGTTGAGTTTCATCTTCGATTTTCCCAAGTGTTGCTGCGGGGCGTTGGAGTGAGTAAATTGCACAATCCCGAGTTTTGTTCAACGGTAATATAGTATTTCCCAGTGCGCTAAGAGATGCAAGACGAATTAGCCAAGATATTGCTTGCCAGCATAGTTAGTTGACGCCAACCCAATAAAGGGTTATTATTAACATGAAATGTTTTGTTTCTATTATATCAACGAAATAAAGAGGAAAGATGGACTATACATTCATGATAGGTGGCCTTGCTCTTGTCTTGGGCATCCTTATTGGGTACTTTATCAGGCAGCTAGTAGCCAGGCGGGAGATTCAAAAAACAAGAAAAGAGGCACAGAACTTATTAGATGAGGCAACAACCAAGTATAATGAGCTACTCCATGCAGCTAGAGAAGAAGCTATCAAGGTTGGCAAGGCTGCCGAGGCGGAAAGCAAGGAACGTCGCCTCGAAATACAACGAATAGAAAAGCGTGCCGGCCAGAAAGAAGAGGCGCTGGAGCGGAAGGTAGAGGCTGTAGAGCGACGTGAGCGTGATTTAGATAGCAAGAAAGAGGATATTGAGAGGGCAACAGCTGAACTTCAGACAATAAGAGAAAAACAGCTGGCAAAGTTAGAATCCATCTCCGGCACATCCAGTGAAGAAGCAAAAACTCTCCTGATTCAAGAGCTAAAACAGGAGGTTGAAGAAGAAGCCTCGCAACAAGTCAGGGTGTGGGAGGCGCAAATAAAGGAAGAGGCCGATGAAAGGGTTCGGGATATTCTGGCCACAGCTATTCAAAGGTGTGCTACTGATGTTGTCTCGGAAACCACAATATCCGCTGTCCCCCTCCCCAGTGACGAGATGAAGGGGCGGCTCATTGGGCGTGAAGGACGCAATATCCGAGCCTTAGAGCAAGCTACTGGTGTTGATCTTATCATCGATGATACTCCGGAGACAGTTACCATATCCAGCTTTGACCCTGTGAGGCGTGAAGTAGCTCGCCTTGCCTTAAGCAAACTTATCCTTGATGGGCGCATTCATCCAGCCCGAATTAAGGAAATAGTAGACAAAACCAAAACAGAGGTTGAAGCTACTGCCCGTAGTGAGGGTGAACGGGCTGCTTACGAAGCTGGAGTGCCAGGCTTACATCCTGAACTAATCAAGCTACTTGGCCAGCTTAAATTTCGTACCAGTTATGGTCAGAATGTTTTACTTCACAGTCTCGAAGTTTCTCATCTGGCGGGTATGTTGGCTAGCGAAATTGGGGCTAATGTCAATATCGCTAAGAAAGCCGGTCTGCTTCATGATATTGGAAAGGCAATAGACCATCAAACAGAGGGCCCGCATGCTCTGATAGGTGCTGACCTGGTTAAGCAGTGGGATAAAAATCCAGAGGTGGTTCAAGCCGTTGCTGAACATCATGGCGAGGCAGAGACTAGTACTGTCATGGGCTTTATTGTTGCTGCTGCCGATGCCATAAGTGGTTCGCGGCCTGGCGCAAGACGTGAGTCCTTGGAACAATATTTGAAGCGCGTTAAGGACTTAGAGGACATAGCAGCCGATTTTCCTGGCGTGGAAAAGTCTTTTGCTATCCAAGCTGGACGTGAAGTGCGCGTCATGGTGAAACCAGATAAAGTTGACGATTTAACCGCTGTGAGATTGGCTCGGGATATTTCTAAGAAGATAGAGGAAAGCCTGACCTATCCTGGCCAGATTAAAGTAGTAGTGATAAGGGAGACTACGGCGATAGATTACGCTAAGTAGATTTGAGAATACTGGCAATAGGCGACATCATCGGCAAGCCTGGTAGGAAAGCAGTGAAGGGAATCCTGCCAGGCTTGCGCCATGAGTATAATATTGACCTCGTAATAGGCAATGGTGAGAATGCTGCCGGTGGGATAGGGCTGACCCCAGGTACAGCAGAAGAGCTTTTCGATTCTGGAATTGATGTCATAACCACAGGCAATCACATCTGGGCTCAAAAGGAGATTATCCCTTACCTGGAGAGCGAACCTCCTATTCTCCGCCCATTGAATTATCCACCGGCAAATCCCGGTCGTGGCTATTTGCTTAAAAAAAAGGCCCTGATAGTTAATCTACTTGGGCGTGTTTTCATAGGCAATTTTGATTGTCCCTTTCGAGCCATGGATCAGCTACTGGCTGAGTTCGAACATAAATCAATCCCTATTATTGTTGACTTTCATGCTGAGGCAACCTCGGAGAAAGTGGCCATGGGTAGATACCTCGATGGACGAGTCAGCGCTGTTCTCGGCACCCATACCCATGTGGGCACTATTGATGTTCACATACTGCCCGGAGGCACTGCTTACGTCACCGACATAGGCATGGTTGGCCCTATAGATTCGGTTATCGGGGATGACCCAAATTCTGTAATCGATCGCTTCCTTACCCAGATGCCTAGCCGGCTATCAGTTGGAAAGGGGAATGTCAGCTTCGATGCAATTCTGGTCGAAGTGGATAAAAATACAGGCAAGGCAGTGGATATCAAGCGTATCCAAAAAATAACGGACTAGGAAGAAAGAGCATTCAGCACTGGTTTAGCTAAAACCCAATAACTAGGAAAGCCTCACCTTTTCTATCACCCTGGACATTATTTCGCCAGCCCTACCCTGGATAACCACTGTGGCGTAATGGTCGAGGGGGGTTGGAGTTAAATTAACGATAGCTAACCTGGCCCCAGCCTCTCTGGCATATGTTGGCATATAGGCAGCGGGGTAAATGACAAGAGTGGAACCAATGACAATAAAAAGGTCGCAGTTCTGCGAGCGGTGGGTAGCCTCCCGTAATGTCTTCTGGGGTAATGCCTCTCCGAATAACACGGCATCTGGCTTCAGGATACCCTGACAGTCGGGGCAATCGGGAACCTCCACCCCCTCCTTCATCTTTTGTAATACTTCGAGCATCGGAAAGCGTCTACGGCAGCTTAAGCACACCACCCACCGCGTATTACCATGAAGCTCAAATACCTTGTCTTCAGGGATCCCGGCCTTTTGGTGCAGATTATCGATATTTTGAGTGATGACGCAATCCAATTTGCCCAACTGGTAGAGCTCGGCGACGGCATGGTGGGCGGGATTTGGTTCAGCTTCAGCAAGAAGTCCACCTTCGGCGGACATCTTCCAAACAGTTTTGCGAGCGGCCGGGCTGCTGAGAAACTTCTGAATGGTGAAGTCCTCAGGGTCATACCTGGTCCAGATTCCTCCCGGACCGCGGAAATCGGGTATACCCGACTCCGTGCTTATCCCGGCCCCGGTAAACACGACGACCTTCTTAGATTCTAAGATAAGCCGAGCCAACCGTTCTATCTCTTCCGTCATCTCATCCCTTTCCGCAATACGACCTTTACCACTCTTTCAATACCGCCCAGGTCAGAAATTAGCTCGATATCAGCCTGGGGGAAATAGCTCGTTGTCAATGAAGTTACCCTTTCACCCTGCCCCTGGCCTATCTCCAAAAGAAAACAAGCTTCATAATTAAGTTTTTCCGGCATCTGTTCTAGCATTTGTTGTATTTTATCCAAGCCATCCTCACCACCAGCTAAGGCCATCATGGGCTCAAATTTTTTTATTTCTGGGCTCAAATTTTTAAATTCACGATCTTTAATATAAGGCAAATTGGCTACTATCATATCTACGGGTTGAGGCAATGGCTCAAGCAAATTACCTTGCAAAAGTTCCACCTGGCTGTTAACGGCGTGGCGCCGGCAATTCATGCCGGCTACCCGTAGAGTTGAAGCTGAAATATCCGTGGCATAAATTTTAGCTTTGGGTAATGCTAAGGCAAGGCTGATGGCAATAGCCCCACAGCCTGTGCCGATGTCGGCTATGGTAATTTGCTTTCCCGGGTGGGAAATGCGTTGGGCAAGTTCCACAGCTTTTTCCAAGAGAAGTTCTGTTTCCGGTCTGGGGATAAAAGTGTGAGGGTCAATGCAGAAGTCGATTCCGTAAAATTCGCAGTGCCCTAAAATATAAGCAGTAGGCTCGTGATCAAGGCGACGCCGGACAAGACGCCGTAGACGCTTTGTTTCTGCTGAAGTTAAGGCCTTCTCTGGCTCTGTGTAAAGCTGTGTTTTAGACATTCTCAAGACATGGCCTAGCAAAAGCTCAGCCTCAACAGAGGCATCGTCAATTCTTGTCCTGAGTAATGTTTGGGTAGCTGATTGTAAAGCTTCGCTTAAAATCATGTAAGAGCTGCTTCCAGTTGTTCAACTTGCTCTTTGCTGAATAGGGCTTCAATGATTTCGTCCAGTTCTCCATCTAAAATCTGTTGAAGGTTGTGAAAACTGGAGCTGATTCGGTGGTCGGTGACCCGGTTCTGAGGGAAATTGTAGGTGCGAATCTTTTCCGCCCGTTGGCCGCTGCCTACTTGCATCCGCCGCTCTTTGTCCATGCTTTCAGATTGCTTCCGTTGTTCCAGGTCCAGCAGCCTGGCCCGAAGCACCGCCATGGCCTTCATCCTGTTTCTTACTTGAGACCTTTCATCCTGGCAGGAGGCCATTATTCCTGTGGGTAAGTGCGTGATGCGAACTGCCGTAGTTACTTTATTTACATTTTGCCCTCCGGCCCCCCCACTATGGAAAAATTCCATTTTTAGGTCATCATGATTGATGTTGAGCTCAATCTCTTCTGCCTCGGGCAGGACTGCTACTGTAGCTGTCGAGGTATGAATTCGTCCCGAAGCCTCGGTGATTGGCACTCTTTGCACTCGATGGACACCACGCTCGTGCTTAAAGCGGCTGAAGGCGCCTTTACCCTTGATTTCAAATATTAGCTCCTTGAAACCTCCAACTTCACTTTGGTTGCTATCGATGACCCCTACCTGCCAGCCCTTGGCCTGGGCATATCGGCTATACATGCGAAATAAGTCTGCGGCAAAAAGGCCTGCCTCCCCGCCACCAGTACCAGCTCTTATCTCGACAATAACATCTCTATCAGCATCGGGGTCCTTGGGCATCAGGGAAAGCTTGAGCCGGCGAAGAAGGTCTTCTTGCTGTTCTTTGAGTTTTTTCATTTCTTCCTTGATTAAAGCCGTCATTTCCGTTTCGGCATGGGAATTAAGCAGAGCTTCAAGTTCCGTCAGCTCTTTGTCCTTGGCTTTATACTGATGGTACATGCCAACAATATCTTCAAGGCCAGCCTTCTCCTTGTTTAGCTCTTGAAGCCGCCTGCGGTCAGTGGCTATCTCTGCTCGAGCCAGGAGTTGGCTTAGCTCGTCATAGCGCTTCTGTATTAATTCTAGTTTCTCAAACATAACCAATACTATTATAATACAGTGGCAGAAGCTGCTCAAATTTGAGTTAAGGGAGCTAGAATGAAACTGATGCCAGATTGCTATGAATGCTTGCGCAGATTAATCTACCAAGCTGCTGACCTAGCCACCGATGATGCTTCGCTGAGGCAAAGTGCAATAAAAGAAGCGATAAAGATATTGGATGATGAGTTTTCTTATAGCCAGGTATCTATTGTGATTGCCACCAAGATTAACAAGGTAGTAAGGGAAATGACCCACAATCCTGACCCTTATCGAGCAACGAAGGAAAGGGAGATGACGATTGCCAGGGAATTATACCCTGAGTTGTCATTGCGAGCACAGCGAAGCAATCTCTATAAGGATGACCTTCGGGCTTGTCTTAAGTTGGCCGCAGCAGCGAATGTCATTGATTTCTTCAGAGAGCCTGGTTCTATCAAGGAGGATATCAGAAAACCTGTGAGCTTTGCTCTGGATGACTCCGAGCAGCTTGAGACAAGACTAAAGGAAGCAGGCAAGGTTCTCTATCTGGCGGATAATGCTGGGGAGCTCTACTTCGACCTACCTCTGGTTAAATGGATGAGACGATTTGTTAACGTGATCTACGTAGTTAAACCATCGCCTGTTCAAGACGATTTGACTTTGGAAGATGTGAGGAGGTCCGGTCTGGAAGGTGAGTTTGGGAAGGTTGTAAGCACGGGTATAGCTTCGCCGGGAATAGTATTTTCGCTGGCTTCAGCCCAGTTCAAACAAGAGTTTGAGTCAGCAGACCTTATATTCGCCAAAGGAATGGGACACTACGAGGCTTTGTCCGAACTCCCCCCGGAAGGAAGGTTTTTCTATTGTCTCAAGGCTAAATGCAAACCCGTGGCAAGTTCGCTGGGGGTGCCTATAAACAGCTATGTGGCCATGCTACAATGATTCAGGTTTGTCCCCAGCCATGGAAAATCGCCCCAGAGGGCACTAAGAAGCTCTAGAAAAGGCATGAAATCATAAAATAGAGTAACCCCCCCCCAACACACACACACCCAAGGATTCCCACCGATCAAGGCAGCCACAAAGTCTCCAGGCCATTGACTCTGCGCTCAGCCCTGGTGACGTTTTTATTGAAATATTTATAATCTCGGCACAGTGAATAAATCAGACTCAAAAGGTTTGGCTTTATTTTTATACCTTTACTGTATAATAGGCAAAATTTAATGAGAAAACCGACTAAAAATGAAGCCTTAATAGGTGGCATATCTCTAACAGTTACTATAGTTTTATCTGTTCTTATAATTCATCATCGAAGCTACATCGACCAAATAGCAGAGTGGGGCTATGTTGGTTGCTTTTTTATCAATGTCCTCGCCAGCGGGACCCTGGCTATGCCCGGCTTTGGGCTTGTTCTTACATTCACACTGGGGGGAGTATTAAATCCTGCCATAGTTGGCGCCGTAGCTGGAATTGGTGAGGCTATAGGTGCTACTGGTGCCTATTTTACGGGATACGCCGGCAGGGGATTATTCCGAGATAGTAACAGCCGCCTTTACCTTCGCTTCAGCAATATTATCGACCGCCACGGCTCTAAAGCTATTTTCCTCATAGCATCCTTAATCACCCCCATTTATTACCCTTTTGCCGTATTTGTGGGCATGATTCGCTTTGGTTGGTTAAGATTTTTCTTCGCCACTTGGGCAGGGAGGACAATCAAAAACATGGCGCTGGCCTATCTAGGATACTACGGTTTGCGCTCCATACTACGATGGCTGGGCTTGGACATTTAACTTGAGTTTCCCAAGCTGTTTTGCTATATTCTTGAACCAGGAGGGGCTGTAGCTCAATCGGGAGAGCGTCTGACTGGCAGTCAGAAGGTAGTGGGTTCGAATCCCATCAGCTCCACCAGTTTTAAAGCTAATTCGTTCACAAGGCAAGGGGGGTATCCCCCTGGGGCATTGGTGCTACCTCGCCTAGCAGGGATACGATTGGCTCGTATAAGAAATCATCTGAAACCTCAGTATCCTAGCCGCCAGGAGTAACTGCTATTCAGCGTCAATGATTTCAATATCGTGCTTCTCTAGACAAATGGGGTCAACACTATACTTAGCCAGTAGCTCTTCTGTACGCTCATCGGTTAGTGTCCAGGACTTTCGCCAACTCACCCTAAAATACTTTTCAATATCACTTATCATTAGTATATCTCTTACAATTCCAGCGAAGGTTTCCTTGGACATATTATCTAGATAATAATCTTCAAGGTCTTTAGGGATAATCTTATCCAATTCAGCGAGCGTTGATATACCGAACAATTTTAGCTCCTCGACTATTGTCTTGGCTAACACATTATCTTTACCATATCTTCCGTCCTCTGGAATATCCTTTGCCAACCTACTGAATTTATTAGACAAATATTCTGTCAACGATGCTGTGGTAATCTCGATATCGAGGTCACCCCTCCCCAAAGTTTGTATAACCTCGGTCTTGTATTTGTCTATTTCGGCATCTATTGCTACGAATTCATGGTCTGCTATTTCCAGCATACCAGCAGCCAAATACAACCTTCTCTCTAGTGCAATAGGCAACTTGCCACCGAACTTGTAGTTCTTATCATGTGCAAATTCTGCCCATGCATGCTGTAATAAGCTTCTGACCTGAATTTCGAATGGCAAGTTTTTATACCTCTCATATTCAGGCAATTTGCATCTAGTTTTGTCAAATTTGGCAACGTAGTGGACTGACCTATATCCCAACTTATCACTGCCAAGCAACTGGGATTGGTCAAGACTATTAGCCCAATCAATATCAAATAAGCCTTCTATAATTTCGACTACTTTGCTGACATCATTTTCAAGATAGGTTATGACCCTGACACCTGCCATGTCCTTGATTTGATTTACTGGGTCGGTATATTTTTCCTTTTTTGCTTTAGTAGTAAAGCTTTCCAAAGGCTTCTCTCTTTTGGTGATACTGTGATACTGCAGCTGCTTTTCCTCAATATTATCCTCTAGTATGTCAGCAACCTTACCTGCTAGAGACTTATATAGAGACTGGTTCTCTTTATACCAACTAGTAGCTTTGTCGATATCTTTCATGAACTTGGTTAATGCTCCTAAATAAATTATATCATTAGCCAACTTTGAACAGAAGACATGAACAAATGTAGCAAATGGAAGCACTGCACTACGATTGACACCCACTACTGAGGGGGATAGAATTCTAATATCACTTATGCTTGAGTAATTCTTATCTAGTTAGCCATAGACCGTGAATTCGCTACTAATGTCTTATCAATACCTAATTCGTCTCTTGCCGCCTGAATTCATAGCCTCTCTAACAGAGGAGGATTACTTGTATAGGCTGCTAACATATGAAGACTCAAGACTAGACGAGTGGCGGAACAATGTAAACGAATGTTTGGAACTGGCTTACCGATATGATTTGGTGGATGCTGACCTAGAAGCACGGTTGAAAAAAGGAAACCAAGAATCGTGGCAAGCAGCGATGAATGAACTTAGTGTTGCTAGAATGATGGAAGAAATCTTTGGCAAAGGTTGCTTGCGATGGCATCCCCAGGGGAAAAAGCAAAAAGTTGGAGAATATGAGCTAGCTACAAATAAGATAGGTACATTGATATTTGTCGAGGTCAAGACCGTTTTCCCAAGAGATATGGAAAGGCTAGAAAATCGAATAATCTATAAGCTCCGTCGCTATGCTGAACAAGTGCCTATCCCTTCTTTCTTAAGAGTTTATATAGAAGTGCCAGGCACATCAGAGTCTATCAGCGGCAGGAGATTCAAGGATTTTCTATTTAGAGAACTTTCCGCAATCAATCCTAATGACTTAGCAAAAAAAGAAAGTAAACTACCAGATTATAAAGACAATAGCACTGGTCTGCATCTCAAAATTGAGACTCTTGCAATAAAGCCAAAGAAACAAGAACAGAACAGCCATATCGGGATAATTGGGGGAGGAGCAAAGTCGTTAGAAAATGAAGAATATATCAAACACTCTCTCAGTAAGGCTTATGAACAACTACCAAGTGGGGAAAAACCGTGTTTAGTAATAATATGTCCGTCCACAGCATTTCCAATAGACGAAGATGATATGCTAGCCGCTTTATTGGGGCATCTTGCAGTTCGTTATTATTGGCGAAATAAAGGACCAATCAAAGAGCCAGAAACTTTTCGTAAGCCTGATGGGTTTTTCCAACCTCATCGCAATCGAAAGGTGAGTGCCGTTGGATTATACAAAAGTCGAAATGTAGAAACCCCACTTGAGATTTATCATAACCCTTGCGGGAGAAATCCAATTCCCGATTCAATGTTTATGAAAAAAGGTATTCGTCAATTAGTCAAAGCTAGTGATACAGAAATGAAGTGGATAGAATAGCACGCATAGAGAGAGCGAGACCGTCTCCGTTCTCCCTCTTGTCATGGCTCTATTTGGGGGGAAGGCTAAGGAAGGGGGGCGTTAGCCCCCCGCCTTAGTTAGTAACCTTTGTTCTAATTCTATCAACCTTACTCCGGCTCGATTAAGCCATAGTCACCGTCCTTACGACGGTATAATAGATTGAGCTTCTCAGTATCTGCATCTATGAAAAGAAAGAAATCGTGCCCCAGAAGCTCCATCTGACTTACAGCTTCATCTACAGGCATGGGTTTGACTAAGAAGCGTTTGCTCTTTACCACTTTTTTGGGAGCCTCGGCTTCCTCAGCCTCGATTGCCGCTCCCTGCCGAGCAAGAGAAATGCCCCTACCTTTATCATATAATTTGCCCTTGTATCGCTCGATTCGCTTAGACAGCACATCCACCACTTTGTCAACGGCTGTGCTAATATCCTTAGACTTTTCCTGAGCTCTAATCAAGACGCCTCTGCTGTCAAGAGTGACCTGGACGCTGAATCGCTGCTCAGGCAGCTTTGCACCTTCGTGGGAAATCTCCACCTTGCTTTCGCCAATGGTAGGTAAGTAACGGCCTAGCTTGCCAATCTTCTTCTCAACGTATGCCTCCAATGTTTCAGAGACCTCTATATTATTCTTAGCGACAATCTGTAGCTTCATTTCTCCTCCTTCAGTTGTAACTCTCCCTCGCCAACGTTAAACCCCAAACAGATGCAGCGCCCTTGCTCTTGAGAGCTGAGGCGCAGGACTCCAGCGTGGCTCCAGAGGTACATACATCGTCTATAAGGATAATTTGTTTACCGCTTATCCTTTCATCACGGCACACAAAAGCATCGGCTACATTCCTCCGGCGCTCTGCTACATCAACTGCCCTCACCTGAGGTTGCGCCTGTTTAACCCGAATGAGGCAATCCTCAATCACCGGCATACCAATACGCCTGCCCAGCTCCCTGGCGAGAAGGCCTGACTGGTTATAACCCCTCTCCCTTAATCGCCGTGGGTGAAGAGGTACGCAAAGCAAGGCTTCGCCGGGCAAGGAATTTGACTCAAGATAATCAGCGAGTAATTCAGCCAGACAGGGCGAGATTGCCTTCAAATTCCGATACTTCAACTGATGAATGGCTTTCCGTATTACCTCGTCCAACCTAAAGAGAGAACGGATACCGTCAATCTCAGTTCGTCTTTGCCGACAGTCCGGGCATACGATACCGCTAGCCTGAGATCTGCCACAGTTGGGGCACAGCGGGGGTAATAGCCTTGGTAGTTTTCCGAGACATTCAGAGCAAAGAAACCCGCCTACTTTCCCGCAGCCAACGCATCGACGCGGGAAAAAAGATTCAACCGCCAGCTCAATTAATTTACCTGAGCGAAGCAAATCCTTTGCTAGGGAGTGTATTCCCGGCGTGTGCGGGTATGAAGTTCTCCACTAAGAATAGGCTCATCAAGGTATATTTCACCATTCCTGATCTTTACATTGTAACCACAGTCAGGATTAGTGCACACCCAGGCCTTGTAGTGAATCGGTGCCCCTTGACTACCAAAGTCAGACAGAGGCACTAAATCCCCCTTTCCGCATTTTTGGCACTTAGGAAATGAACCGTTTTCCAAGTTCCACCTCCACGATTAAATTTATTTGCTTGTATCAAAAGTAGTAAGTATATACTATCAAAAATCCGTTTGCAAGACTACTTCACTAATAAATCCAATTTTTAGATTTTCCTTTATATTTTTCTAATGGCCCAGCCCAACCACCGACAGGCAGGTATAAATAGCCCCGGCAGGCGTCAGCTGGCTTCTCATTAAGTTGATAGCCTCGACTTCGACATGATATTTATCTTCAAAGACGGTAGAGCCTATAAGTTCGCCAAAGCTCCTTCTTTCCGGTGGTGGTGCTCCTTGCCTGATACGAGCCAGGGTCAAATGTGGCACAAAGGAGCGTTCCTCCTTAGCAAATCCCAGGATGGCGAGCGCGGAGTCGATATTTTGCTGTAACCTGGATAGCTTGTCCACCTCCCCACCGATGCCGACCCAAAAGACCCGAGCTTGCTTTAGGCTGGGAAAGGCCCCCAGGCCCGAAATCTCCAAATGGAATGGAGAAATCCCCCGTGCAGTTTCTTCTATAGCTTCAGTTATCTCTGTTACCCGCTTGGAAGGAATATTGCCCAGAAACTTCAAGGTCAGGTGAATTCCCCCGGGGGCCACCCACTTGACGAACTTATGTTCATCTCTCTCAAGTTCACTTCTCAGCCTGGCTAATCCCTCCTTAGCCTCCTCAGGCAGTTCAATGGCAATGAATGAACGGATTTGCTCAGGATTACGTGACACTTCCGCTCTTTTGTCCATTTTAATCCCCACCTCAACCCTCTCCCTTTAAGGGAGAAAGGCATACTTTACGACCAGTATTCATTTCGTATTTGCAAGAGGGACTATACCGTTCTCTTACTTTTCCGTCTTTTTTTCCTTTTTTTGCTTGGGTTTTTTCACATTCCTTCTGCCTTTAGTTCCCATTTCTAGTCTCCTCTCTTTGATTAAAACATTTTGATTTCCTTATCGTCCTCTTCACCAGTGTGCATATATATTCTCAACGATGCCTAGCGGTTCAAACCAGAAGTCACCCAGTTCTTCACCTAGCTGATTTATTACTTCGCCTTTCTCCTCTAGCCCTGCTCCCCAATCCTCCAGTTCTTCGCACCATTCCTCTAGAGCTGAGCCTTGTTTTTCCAGATATTCAATCTCTGCTTCACCCCATCTTCCGTATTCAACAAGGAACATAAATGCCACGACATCAGCAGACTCACGCCAAGGCCCCCCTAATGCCATGAGTCTCTTGTATTCACTGTATGCCCTGTTGAATTCTGCAACTTCACTATTGTAATCATTTAACAGATTTTCATATTCGCTGACTTCTTGATTGAATTGCGTAACTTCATCATTGTAATCACTCACCAGTGTCGTATATTCTTGCCACTTCTGTTCACATTCTTCATAAAAGCTATATGACAGGGAACTAGCTTTGGCTATGTCTATAAATCCATATTCCTTACCTATCTCAACATAGGCTACTTTATCCCAATTGGTAGGATTAGTTCCCACAAGACTAATTCCTTGTTCCGTTTTGACTACATCGTAAGATAATAGCAAACTCAACAAACCTTGCCCCGTGCAATCAATATATACTAACCCTCTATCTGTAGTCTCAAAAGCATTTAAGGCATGACCTTTGTCATCTCCCTCAAAGTCTATGCTCACCCAGGCTGTTCTAATTCCTGCTGCTTCAGCGCTATTATGCACATCCTCAGCAAAGTCACTGCAAACATAAGGAACTTCAGCAGCACCAACGTAAACATCAACATCAGTGACATAGTAATGCTCATCTGTAGGGTCTTCCTTAAGGAAGGCTATTAGCTCTGCAAAAGTAGGGTTGTTGGCATTAGGGTTGTTTATTAACTCAATTGGCTCGCCATCTCCGCCAACATGTACAGCCCCATTTTCATAAATATATCGCGGGTTTTCAGTAATATTTAGCGTCACTGGCACCTCTTGGGGGGCATTCGATACTTTTGGAGCGAAGATGGTTATTGTGGCCGTATAAGTACCAATACACATCCCACTAATATGCAATTCTATGGATATTGTTGATTTAGCCACTTCTCCAGTGAGGCTGCCGCTGGTTGGCGATGAGGTAAGCCAGTAGGCATCGTCAGACACTGACCAATCCAGAGTTCCGCCGCCAGAGTTTGATATATGTAAAGTATCAGTTAATAAATTGGCTTCACCTTGTTGGGCATTGAAGCTGAAACTCTGTGGACTGAAGGCTATGATTGGTGGTTCTTTGTAAACCAAAACCAAGATAGTCACTAAAAGAACTAACCCTGCAAACAGAAGCGCATACCATTTAGGTTTGTTTCTCACCTTAGTTCCCTTTCCCTTTCGCCCTTTGCTTCTTAGGCTTTCTCACATTTTTCTCTTCCCTTAGTTTCCATCTCTAGTCTCTTCCTTTGCTATTTGAGTATTACTGTCATGTGGCTTAAGGCAATAAAGAGAATTCACCTGTAACAGTAAATTCAATTCCATGAGCATCCAAACAATACCATTTCACCTGCCAACCTTCTAATTCTCTTGCAGAAGGCTGGACTCTTTCAAATTCAATGCCCGTAAACAGTGAGCTACCAGGAGCAAGTCGCCAATTTTTCCAAATGTCGGGCAAGTCTGACCTGCCTAGTGTAGGGGAAATATAATCATTTTCATCCATAGTTGCTACCGATATTGGTAAGGTGAAAGCAACATCCCCATCCACGTAAAGAAACTCTACCTTGGTCACTGTTATCGTCTGGGATGAGCCATTGAAAAGATTGGTATTAAGTCGCATAACCCAGTAATATTCCTCGATCAAAACCGATGTGTCATGCCCTGGTACGAAGGGAAAAAGCCTTGCAGAAAAGAGTGCCTTAGGGGCTAGAGTGGTGAAGGTATAATCATCAGAGAAAGCTTGGTTTCCATCTTTATCAACAGCACAAATTCGAAAATGGTAGGTGGTTTGAGGCTTCAATTCGGTAAGTGTAACACGGTCCCAATCGCTAGGCTCGTCTTTCCAAAGTGTATGTTTCCATACTGTATCTGATGTGACTGAGCCATAAGCGTTACTTGTACCATACTCTACATGGAAGGTTGCATTTTCAGTCGTGTGCCAATGTATGGTGACCGTTGATTCCAAAACATCATAAATTTGCACTTTTGAAAACACTGGAGGCGGGAGTGCCTTGAAGTGAGCAATGATACTTTTGTCCGAGTCCATGATAATGGTAGCAATGGCTGAGGAACCCGAAACGTTACCCCCCCAACAATCAAAGACGTAACCACTAGCGGGGACAGCGGTCAGCCTTACCTGAGTGCCTGGTTCATACTCATTACCCGGACAAGATACGAAACCTGCTTCTGGAGGGCTGATACTTATGCTGATAGTATAGGTCTGCTGTTCAGTGAGTCGTGTTATGGTTAGAGCAACACAAACGCTCAGCAAAAGAATCCCTATAGCTAGAATTGATAATCTTGTTCGTTTCATTTTAACATCTTCTTTTTCTTTCCTGTTTGTTTCCTTTGAGGTCATTTATTAGGGGAAGCTTGGAGGGGCTCTGCCCCCCCTAAAACCTTGAGCAATTCTTGGGCATTAGCCCCCAGGATTCTGGCTTTGTCTTCCTCGGGAAGCTGCGAAGATTGGATTTGGGCAATCACTCGGTTCTGGTGCATAAGAGGATAGTCACTGCCGAAAAGGATTCTATCACTGCCGATTATGTGATTCATCTGCTCAAAAATCTCGGGTTTGTAAAGGAAAACGGTGGCCGCGGTATCAAAGAAGACATTGGTGAGAGCCTCGGCTACTTCAGGCATCAGGGCATAAAAAGGCAACCCCCCACCCCAGTGAGCACAAACAAGCTTTAAATTCGGGAAACCCGCGATAAAGGAGTAGAGAATGTCAGGGGTGATACTACCCTTGCCGGAGTACTCATGCCCCACTGGCTCAGAAGAGTGGGTCAGAAAAATCAGGTCGTGCTTTACCGCGGCATCAACCAGAGGTTTCATTGCCGTCTTATCAGCGAGATCGAAGCCCTGCACATCAGCCCTTAATTCGCCAATTCCCTTAGCTCCAGATTTAGCACATCGCTCCAGCTCAACTATAGCAGCATCTCCTGCCGCGGGTTGAATAGCACAAAAGCCGACAAGCCTTGTCGGATAGCGTGATACTGAATCTAAAATGTAATCGTTTGTTTTCACACAGAACTCATGGTTTGCCCAGCCGATGTTAAGAACGACGGACAAATCAACGCCGGCTTCATCCATGCTGGCAAGCAGTTCCTCCGCCGTTGTTAGCCCGGCTTTCGGCTGGGAATAAAGCAAAGAAAAGCAAGGATCGCGCTTGATATATTCGTCACGCTTTTCCCTTAGCCAGGGGGGGAATATATGGGTATGAAAATCTACAATCACTTAAGGCATTATACCCAAACGACTGAAAATTCTAAAATACCATAGCCTTTTGTCATTGCAAGAACCCCATTGACATTGCGAGCACCCCCACTTTTTGTCATGGCGAGCCCTTGGCTTTTTGTCATTCTGAGCCCCGACTTGTCGGGGCGAAGAATCCCTTTCGAGGCGTGAAGGAATCCCTGCCTTCGTCCTGAGCAAAGCGAAGGATCTTCCACTAAACAATACACCCACCTCCTTCTAAAACTTTTGCATTTTGATTTGTCATTTTGATTTTTGACTTTTAATTTTTGAATTCCCACCCCACCGAGATTGCTTCGTCGCTACGCTCCTCGCAAAGACAAAAGGAAGGGTGTCATTGCGAGCCCCGACAAGTCGGGGCGTGGCAATCTCGCATAATTACTTTGAGATTGCGGTGCCTGTTCCGAAACGCAAGCGAGGAATCTCACCCCTCGCAACGACAAGGGGGTAGAGAAAAATAGAGTTGACCCTTCTTATATTTCAACCGTTCCACCTTCGGTGGGCAGGATGACTTTTATGCCACTGTTACTCAGATTATCCACGTAGAATTCGGGCTTCTCAGAGTGCACCGGTATAAGCAGCTCCGGTTGAATCTCAAGAGCAACTCTCAACAGGTCGGGACCACAAGCGTGGCCCGAAGCATGCAGCCCTTTCTCCTCCTCAGGTATTTCCCATCCGCCGTTCCTTTCTATAGGGAGGCCAGATGCTCGTAACTGGAAGCGCTCGAGCCATTGGTGCAAACGCCGGAAGTCCATCTCCTGTTCTTCGTTGTGAGGTTCGCTAGAGCTAAAGACATAAAGGCTGCCGGCCCGGGGCTGTATGCTGGGCAGCTCATTCAAATCCCAGAAGCTGAAGCAGAGGATGAAATCACCCTGATTAGAACGAACATCCTTAGCCAGGACAATTTTGCTGGAGTAGTCCTGGTAGATATTTCGCAACCATAAAGCAGGACTTCTCGCAGCCGTTGTCTTCTGGTAGATGACCAGAGCGTCTTCTTCGGTTAAGTCAGGTATCTCTCGGTCGAGAAGGCGCATGGTCTTTAAAAGGTAAGCATCCCTGGGCAAAATGGTTAACTTCCTTTTTGTGTCTCTGGCAACCTGCAAGAAGGTAAGCAGGCGATTTACATCTCTGGGAGGAAAATCGGCAATGACCAGACCCCGGGCACCGTTAATAACTTTGAAAGCATTTTCATACACCTCCTGCTCGAAAACATTCGTCGCTTTGTCCACATTAGTGCCTTCCATGATTAATGCTCTGGGATGTAGCTGAGCTGCCTCCTTTATCATTGACTCGGTAAGTTTGCCTTGCCTGCCATGAAGTCGCAGGTCGCCGCTGTAAATCACCCACCCAGAGCTTGTCTCAATACCCCAGGCACAGGCACCGGGAATGGAGTGGTCTACGGGGAAGCAACGCAGATTAAAGCTACAGTGAACGATATCGTCCAGTGGTTGTGAGACAAGTTTCTTTTGTCGGGTAGCTTTCTCCCAAAATTTTTCGGCCTCCTCACTCAGCTCTAACTTATCAGCAACGCAGAAGCGACGTTGACGGTCACCACTGCTGCTGGCAACGTAAGCCCCCTGCCTCCATCCCTTCAAACATTCCTCCACACGGGGTGTGAAATAGCACACCTGCTGGTCGAAGGATGATATGCCCGAGTCCTGTACTGCCTTGGCGATAAATGCTGTGGTCGCGGTGGCGTATACCGGGATGTCCTCTCTCAGGAAAGATATGTGGCCGGAGTGGTCGAGATGGGCGTGGGTTAACAGAATTCCATCTATATCTTCAAGTTTGCGGTAATGCTCGGCTCGGCGAAATCGCTGCCAGAGGTTTTCTGTCTCCAGGTCAGTGCGGTAAATGCCCTCAAGCTGGGGAAGTAGCCCCATTATTAACATGTCAAGGAGTCCTGCTCCGGGGCGAGGCTTTAAATACTCCTCATAGAAGACTCGATACTTACTATAAGGATAGCCAAAGTCCAGGAAAATCTTCCCCTTATCATCTTCAAGGAGGATTTTATTGCCTCCGATTTCCCCGACGCCTCCGTAGAACGTAAGCTTTACCATGTCGATACCTAAATCAAAAACAGCAGGATTTCACCTGGTGTATTATAATCAGCTTAGCATATCCACTGAGAAAATAGACTAACTAAAGGCGACATCGAGCATCATCATTACCACAAAGCCTAGTATGGCGCCCATGGTGGCTAAATCCGTATTGCCGCCACGTTGAGACTCCGGAATCAGCTCTTCAACCACAACGAAGACCATGGCGCCGGCGGCAAAAGCCAGAGCATACGGCAAGATGGGCCTTGCCAGGATAACGGCGGCAGCCCCGATGACCCCAGCGACGGGCTCGACTGCTCCTGATAGCTGGCCGTACCAGAAACTCTTCCGGCGAGACATTCCCTCACGACGAAGAGGCATGGAGACTGCCAGCCCTTCGGGAAAGTTCTGAATCCCGATGCCGATAGCTAAGGCAATAGCTGCCGGTAAAGTAGCTGCGGGAAGGCCAGCGGCAACAGCTCCAAAGGCAACCCCAACGGCAAGACCTTCAGGGATATTGTGCAAAGTTATGGCGGTGACAAGCAGGGTGCTGCGTCGCCAGGATGTCTTGACGCCTTCGGCCTCCTCCATGGGAAAGCCAAGATGGAGATGGGGAAGTACCCTGTCAATACCTCGCAAGAAAGCAGCCCCAATGAGGAAGCCCACCGCGGGTGGAACCCAGGCGGGAAGATTCCCACCTTCAGACATTTCAATGGCCGGAGCAAGCAAGGACCAATAGCTGGCAGCAATCATCACGCCGGCGGCAAAGCCAAGCATTGTGTCGAGCACCCTCTTGCTTACATCTCTAGCTGTAAACACTACGGCTGCCCCGAGTGCAGTCATAGCCCAGGTAAAACATGTCGCCAGAAGAGCCTGAATTACAGGATGGAGGTTTTGTAAGAAAGCTATCATATCCTCAAATTCCTTTGGTCTTTATTCGCAAAAAGCAGGTTGAATCACCCCTTACATAGGGGGTAAGTGTAGCATAAACAGACCGCAAACCGTGCTTTGAGGCGTATGATATGTGTCAAATGCAAGCCCTTCGGTCAATCCTCGCGTAGTATTCCAATCACGGGAAACCTTTCCAGCAGCTCCACGCCATGCGGGGCATGCTCAAGACCACCAGTCAAATCTTCGCCAGCATTGTGAACAACTTGATGTCTACCATTTCTCCATATAAAACTAGCCGATACATCATATACCTTTCCTTCGTAGGCTATGTAAGCTGGCGCACCATCCTTTCCGTTGTATCGGGCGAGTTCTTCTTTGCTGAATCTTTTCATTCCCTTTGATATCCAAGGAATCATTCTTGGTAGCTTGTGCCCCAGGTTGCCATCCCAAGCCGAAAGCGAAGAATATCCGACACCCCTTGTACCCTCCCATCAGGGCAAAATAGAAATGGCCCAGCGCCTACGCTTCCTGGAGTAAAAAGGGGAGACACAAAACAAGGCCTCCCCTTCTTATTCAACGAATCTACTTCAAAAACTTGGACACGAAAGGCGAGGTCTCACCGCGACGCAGGAAATGACCTGAAGGACCCTCGCCCAGGAATTCAGAGAACCAGGACTCATGCTCAATTTCTTCATTGAGGATGGACAAGGCTAGATCGTAGGTACGATGGTCCTTGCCAGCGGTCAGGTTACATATGTTGGTATAGCCCCGCACTGCGCATCGCTCTGCTTCCACTAATACGGTCAAAATGGCCTTGACATCAGTCGGATTTTTCGGCAGGCTGGCGGGAGGACAAGCGGAATAGTTATGGAAATCCACCATGCTCTCGGGCAGTTTGCCACCGAGTTCGTAGATGCGAGGAACCAGTGCCTCAAAATGATTGCGGTCTTCGATGCGGGCGGTCTCGGCAATCTCTTTGATCGTCTCGCCTTCCAGTCCAATCAGGTTCGCCCGTAAAATCGTGTAGTAGTAATAGGTGGTGAGTTCGGCAGCTGCATTATTGACCAGAAGTTCTAGTAGTTGCTTCAAATTGACGCCTGCATTCTTTACCATTTCTTGTGCTACTTTAGCCATCTTTTTTCTCCTTTTCTTTTTTCATTTCGTCATTTGTATTGCCCCGTACACCATCACATAGAGATCACCTCCAATCTATTGTTAACTGCGTTTTGCCTGTTGTGCTCGACCCTGAGCAAGAAATTGTCAGGCAAAGCTATCTAACGATACTTCTATGCTGCAATCTTAGACCAGAACTAGTGAAAAAGTTATAAAACGGTGGTCGAAGAAATTACAAATTTATAACATTTCAGGAATGACAAAAGCATTATGGAGATGTTATTGCTTATCCATTCCCGACCTTCTTTATCAATTCAGATTATTCCATTTCTGGAATGGCTATCTCACATTAAGTAACTCCAGCATTTTGCCTATATCCGTCGTTGGCAGTTTGCAGTTATAGTTCATACAGACATAAACTGTTGCCTTACCCCCGATGCTCGATTGATTTTTGGTAAATTCGGCAAGCTTAGCTATTTCAGACGATTCTCGTTCATCGGGATTGAGAAGTACCACCTTATTCGGCAAAAAACGTGCTCGCAACGCCTTTACCATAGCTTTGGTGTCCTCCGCCTCTGCTTTGCCGGCGATAACCACTTCATAACAAGGGCCAATCCCAAAATGCAAGGCGACCATGAGTTGAGTATGCGCCGATGGCAATTGTTTGACGCTTCCGGAAAAAACACTACCGATTTTCGCTGCTTTATCTTCCAAATCGGAGGTCGCAGTCATGCGCCCTAGACGAAGCAGATTCAGCATTGCCACAGAATTTCCCGATGGAATAGCGCCATCATAAATCTCCTTCTTTCTGACAAACAGGTTTTCGCCATCGTCAGGCGTGAGATAAAGCCCACCGCCATCTTCGTCCCAGAAATGCCTTACCATCTTACTAGTCAGTTCGAGAGCAACTTCAAGATGCCTTGCGCCGAAAATGGCCTCATACAATTCTATTAGCCCCCAAACTAAAAAAACATAGTCATCCAGATTAGCTTCTAGGCCAGCCTGGCCATCTCGATAGCGATGCAGAAGCCGACCATCCGGTTTGCGCATATTCCCAAGAATGAAATCTGCGGCACGGCAAGCCACTTCAGCATACTCAGGCTCATCAAAGGCTTGTGCCCCTTTCGCCAATGCAGCAATCATGAGACCATTCCAATCAGTCAAAATCTTGTCGTCCTTCATAGGATGGACACGTTTCTCGCGGTAAGCAAACAATTTCTGTCTTATCACTTCCAGATGTTCCTGAAGGTCTTGTTGAGACAGATTCAAGTCGGAGGCGAGCTCCCCAAGCGTCTTTCTTAAATGTAAAATATTAACACCACTCCTCTTTCCAGTGGCTTGCTCTGCGAAATTGCCGTCCTTTTCGATGTTGAATACTTTGGCGACAAAATCTGCTTCATCATTGCCAAGCGCCTGACGAACTTCTTCCTGCGTCCAAAGGTAAAACTTCCCTTCCTCCCCCTCGCTATCAGCATCTTCAGCCGAGCAAAACCCGCCTTCCGGCGCTGTCATATCCCGCAGGACATAGGTGAAAATCTCCCGTGCTGTCTTTTCATAATCTTCTTCTCCCGTTGCCTGATAAGCCTCGGTGTAGGCCATAGCTAACATAGCTTGATCGTAAAGCATCTTCTCAAAGTGGGGAACAAGCCATTGTGAATCTGTGGAATAGCGGTGGAAGCCAAATCCAACGTGGTCATAGATGCCGCCGCGCCGCATTGCCTGGAGGGTTTTCTCCACCATGTCCAACGCTGCCTTGTTGCCGCTACGTTTCCAGTAACGGAGCAGGAAGAGTAGATTATGCGGGGTGGGAAACTTCGGGGCGCTACTGAAACCAGCGTGCTGTCCATCAAAGCGTTGGGCAAGCTGCTCATATGTGAGCTCAAGTGTCGCTTCATCTAGTTCTTCACCGGGTGTGTCCCGCGAGGTCTGCTGAAGTAAGGTGACAATTTCATTAGATAGACCTAACGCTTCGCCTCGCCGCGTTGCCCACAGCTCTCTAATTCGTGGGATTAGCTCCGTCATTCCAATCAGCCCAAATCGACCCTCCCTGGGGATATAAGTGGCAGCGAAGAAAGGTTTCTTATCCGGCGTTATTATGATACTAAGAGGCCAACCCCCACTGCCTGTCATTACCTGACAGACGCTCATGTAAACATTGTCTATATCAGGACGTTCTTCACGATCTACCTTTATGGAAACGAAAGCCTCGTTCATGAGCCTGGCTACTTCTGGATTCTCAAAAGACTCATGGGCCATCACGTGGCACCAATGGCACGTTGAATACCCTATAGATAAAAAGACGGGTTTATTTTCTCTTTGAGCTCTCCCGAAGGCCTCTGGACCCCATGGGTACCAGTCCACCGGGTTATGCGCATGTTGACGCAAATAGGGAGAGGTCTCGTTTATCAGATGGTTAGGCATTTAAACCTCCCTGCTACTAAGCAGCCCCACTATATCCTAGACCGATCTAATGCTTTTCCTTTTCTTCTTCAACGGGGTGGCAACATCCACACTTGCAAGGCCCACTACCGGTGGCACAGGGCTCACAACAATACTTAACGCCTTCTTTTTCGTAGCCAGCTCCCACGATGGTGCAACCACAAACCGGACATAGCTGCTCTGTCATCTTCATCCTCCTTTCTCACTTTTGCCTTCTTAATCTGCACCAGAAACTACCTTGATTTACCACTAAATTTTTACACGTTAACAACCTTGTTGTATGTGACTTTTGTATCAATAATTGACTATACTGCCCTAACCTTGACCCTCAAATTGTCTATCTTATCCACCCCCTCTAATGAAGAGACCAAACCGGTTATTGCGTTGGTGATAATATCTGCGGGGAAAGGGGTGAGGGGAAGTTCATTCCCATTGACGACGATTTTGACATCGCCCCGCTCCAGATAAAGTTCCAGCTCTTGTATGTTTTCAGCTCCCTTCAAGGAAGAGACTGCACCGACCACAATTCGAGTCAGGAACTCCTCGACGAAGGGGTTGAGTTCGACAGATACATTGTTGACCTCAAGCTCTGCCTTAAGGTTCTTTCCCATTTTACACCTCCTGGTCTATAACTACGCTGTTTAATTTTGATTTTTTCAATAGGAAATTAATATCTGGCGACATCTTACTTCTTCTTTTCCTTCTCTTTTTTAAGTTCTTGATAGACCTTGATTATTTCCTCCACAGAGCTTTTGTCTTCCAGAGTCGTGAGGTCACCTATGGCAGTATTATTGGCTACGGCCTTCAAAACCCGACGCAGAACCTTGCCGCTCCTTGTCTTGGGTAACTTGGCAACAAAATAAACTTCATCAGGAACTGCTATAGGACCCACCACTTTTCGCATGTGACCAGCAAAGTCCTTTTTCAGGTCCGGTGAGGGGTCAACACCTTCTTTGAGCCTGGCAAAGATGACGATGCTCTCGCCCTTCACAAGGTCTTCCTTGCCTACAACTGCTGCTTCAGCTACTTGAGGATGTGAGACAGCAGCGTCCTCTAATTCAGCGGTACCTATCCTATGCCCGGCTACTTTAAGTACTTCATCAGCCCTCCCCAGAATCCAGAAGTATCCATCTTTGTCCTTTACGGCGTAGTCGCCGGTATAGTAAACACCAGGAAACCGCGACCAATAGGCCTCCTTGTAGCGCTCCGGGTTCCCGTGTATGCCAAGGAGCATCCCTGGCCATGGCCTCTTTATTACCAGGAAACCTCTCTGCTCCGGCGGCACTGGCCTGCCATCCTCACCAACTACATCAACTTCCACTCCCGGCAGCGGGAATGTTGCCGAGCCCGGCTTCAGAGGCACACACTCTATCCCCGGGCAAGGTGAAATCATAACGCCACCGGTTTCAGTCTGCCACCAAGTATCAACAATGGGACATCTTTCACCACCGACATGGCGATAAAACCAGAGCCAGGCCTCAGGATTAATGGGCTCTCCTACGCTTCCCAGGAGTTCCAGACTGCTGAGGTCATACTTGTTTAGCATCTCCTCACCATATCCCATGAACATCCTGATGGCTGTCGGCGAGGTATAAAATATGGTGACTCCATACTTCTCAATAATGTCCCACCACCTTTCAATCGTAGGATAGTTTGGAGCCCCCTCATAAAGTACCATGGCTGCCCCATGTGCTAATGGAGCATACACTACCTGGCTATGCCCGGTAACCCAGCCAATATCAGCAGTGCACCAGTAGACCGACTCCTCTCGAAGGTCGAAGACCCACTTATAAGCAGAACAATTGTGTACCAGATAGCCACCTGTACTGTGGACAATTCCTTTAGGCTTACCCGTGGTACCTGAGGTGTACAGTATATAGAGGGGGTGGTCTGCTTCTACCGGCTCTGGTTCCACGAAGAGCGCCGCCTCTTCAAGCAAGTCATCCAGCCACGATTCCTTTGGCGCCTTTAGGGTGACCTGAGATCCGGTTCTTTTAACCACAATCACCTTCTCCACCGAGGGGCACTTTGTTAAAGCCTCATCGGCTATATTCTTCAGCGGGATTACCTTACCCCTCCGAAATCCCCCATCGGCAGTTACCAGCAACTTGGCCTGTATATCATTGACCCTACCGGCCAATGCTTGAGCACTGAAACCGGAGAAAATTACTGTGTGAATTGCCCCAATCCTGGCACATGCCAGCATGAAAATAGGCAGCTCCGGTATCATGGGTAGATATAAGACAACCTTGTCCCCTTTGCCTATACCATTATTCTTCAAGACGGAGGCGAACCTGTTGACTTCACGATATAACGTGGAATAGCTTAAGGCCCTGCTGTCTCCCGGCTCACCTTCCCAGTATATAGCCACCTTACTCCTCCGCCACGTCTTTACGTGACGGTCCACACATATATGCGAGGCATTCAGCACCCCACCTACAAACCATCTGGCAAAGGGCGGCTTCCATTCCAATACTTTATCCCATGTCTTGAACCAATCCAGCTTACGTGCCTCTTCCGCCCAGAACTCTTCCATCTCCTCCAGAGATTCTTGATACACATTGAGAAATTTCCTCAGAGGAAAGTATTTGGACTTAAATGGTAAAGATAATTCAGCCATAACTTAAATTCCTCCAAATTTTCTGCTCACGCAGGTACCTGAATATCTGGCAGCATCTTACTTTTTCTTTACATTCTCTTCCTTGAGCTCTTTATAGGCCTTGATTATTTCCTCCACTGCGCTTTCATCTTCCAAAGTCGTGAGGTCACCTATGGCAGTATTATTGGCTACGGCCTTCAAAATCCGTCGCACAACCTTGCCACTCCTTGTCTTGGGTAACTTGGCGACAAAGTAAATTTCATCAGGAACTGCTATAGGCCCTACCTCTCTGCGTATGTGACCAGCGAGTTCCTTTTTCAGGTCCGGAGAAGGCTCCACGCCTTCTTTAAGTCTAGCAAAGATGACGATGCTCTCGCCCTTCACCGGGTCCGCTTTACCCACAACCGCTGCTTCAGCTATTTGAGGATATGAGACAGCAGCATCCTCTAATTCAGCGGTGCCTATTCTATGCCCGGCTACTTTAAGTACTTCATCAGCCCTCCCCAGGATCCAGAAGTATCCATCTTTGTCCTTTACTGCATAGTCACCGGTATAGTAAACGCCAGGAAACCGCGACCAATAAGCTTCCTTGTAACGTTCCGGGTCTCCGTGTATGCCCAGGAGCATCCCGGGCCATGGCCTCTTTATTACCAGGAAACCTCTCTGCTCCATCGGCATTGATTTGCCATCTTCATCGAATATATCAACCTCTACTCCCGGCATTGGTAATGTTGCTGAGCCAGGCTTCAAGGGCAAACACTCTATTCCAGGGCAAGGTGAAATCATGTTGCCACCGGTCTCAGTTTGCCCCCAGGTATCAACGATTGGACATCTTTCACCACCGACATGGCGATAAAACCAGAGCCAGGCCTCAGGATTAATGGGCTCTCCTACGCTTCCCAGGAGTTCCAGGCTGCTGAGGTCATGATTTTTTAGCATCTCCTCACCATATCCCATGAACATCCTGATGGCTGTCGGCGCGGTATAGAATATGGTAACCCCGTACTTCTCGATAATGTCCCACCATCTTTCAATCGTAGGATAGTCGAGAGCTCCTTCATAAATTACTGTAGCCGCTCCATGTGCCAGCGGAGCATACACCATCTGGCTATGCCCGGTAAGCCAGCCAATATCAGCAGTGCACCAGTAGACAGATTCTTCTCTAAGGTTGAAGACCCACTTATAAGCAGAACAATTGTGTACCAGATAGCCACCTGTGCTGTGGACAATTCCTTTAGGCTTACCTGTAGTACCTGAAGTGTACAGTACGTAAAGAGGGTGATTCGACTCTACTGGCTCCGGCTCCACGTATAGTGCTGCCCCTTCAAGCAGGTCATCCAGCCATGATTCCTTTGGCTTCTTTAAGGTGACCTGAGATCCGGTCCTTTTAACCACAATCACTTTTCCCACCGAGGGACACCTTGTTAAGGCCTCGTCGGCTATACTCTTCAGAGGGATTACCTTCCCCTTCCGAAATCCCCCATCGGCAGTTACCAGCAACTTGGCCTGTATATCATTGACTCTATCGGCCAACGCTTGAGCACTGAAACCGGAAAAAATCACTGTGTGAATTGCCCCAAGCCTGGCGCATGCCAGCATGAAAATAAGCAACTCAGGTATCATCGGCAAATACAAGACAACATTGTCGCCCTTGCCTACACCGCAATTCTTCAAGACCGAAGCATACCTGTTGACTTCACGATATAACGTGGAATAGCTTAAGGCCCTGCTGTCTCCCGACTCACTTTCCCAGTATATAGCAACCTTACTCCTGCGCCACGTCTTTATATGGCGATCCACACATATATGCGAGGCATTCAGCATCCCACCTACGAACCATCTGGCAAAGGGCGGCTCCCATTCCAGCACCTTGTCCCAGGTCTTAAACCAATCCAGCTTACGCGCCTCTTCCGACCAGAACTCCTCTGGTTCCTCAAGGGACCTCTGGTACACATCGAGAAATTTCTGCAGAGGAAAGTATTTGGATTTAAATGGTAAAGATAATTCAGCCATAACTTAAATTCCTCCAATTATTTTCCGCATTTTGTAGTTGACTGATTTACCAAGCACAATCTCCGACCACAACCCTCTGCCCAACAAATTGGGCAACTACAACAATATCTGGCGACATCTTACTTCTTATTCCCCTTCTTCTTTCCACTCTTCTTTACCTTCTCTTCCTTGAGTTCTTTATAGGCCTTCATTATTTCCTCCACCGAGCTTTCGTCTTCCAGCGCCGTGACGTCTCCTATGGCGGTATTATTGGCCACAGCCTTCAAAACCCGCCGCATAACTGTGCCACTCCTTGTCTTAGGCAGCCTGGCGACGAAATAAACTTCATCAGGAACTGCTACAGGACCCATCGCTTTTCGTATGTGACCAGCAAGTTCCTTTTTCAAGCTCGGAGAAGGAGCAACACCTTCTTCAAGCCTGGTAAAGATGACGATACTCTCACCCTTCACCGGGTCTTCCTTGCCCACAACCGCCGCTTCAGCTATTTTAGGATGTGAGATAGCAACATCCTCTAACTCAGCAGTGCCTATTCTATGCCCGGCCACTTTAAGCACCTCATCAGCCCTCCCCAGGATCCAGAAGTATCCGTCTTCATCCCTTACCGCGTAGTCACCGGTATAGTAAACGCCGGGGAAACGCGACCAATATTCCTTCTTGTAGCGTTCCAACCCTCCATGTATACCAAGGAGCATCCCTGGCCATGGTTTCTTTATCACCAGGAAACCCCTCTGCCCCATCGCCACTGGCTTGCCGTCCTCGTCGAATATATCAGCCTCCACCCCCGGCAGTGGTAGCGTTACTGAGCCCGGCTTCAGAGGCACACACTCTATGCCAGGGCAAGGCGAAATCAGGGCGCTTCCGGTTTCAGTCTGCCCCCAGGTATCAACAATAGGACAGCTTTCACCACCGACATGGCGGTAAAACCAGAGCCAGGCCTCAGGATTAATGGGCTCTCCCACGCTCCCCAGGAGTTCCAGGCTGCTGAGGTCATGATTTTTCACCATTCCCTCCCCGCATGCCATTAACATCCTGATGGCTGTCGGTGAGGTGTAAAATATGGTGACTCCATACTTCTCAATAATGTCCCACCACCTTTCAATAGTAGGATAGTCGGGAGCCCCCTCGTAAATTACTGTGGCTGCCCCATATGCCAATGGCGCGTAAACTACCTGACTATGCCCGGCAACCCAGCCAATATCAGCAGTGCACCAGTAGACCGATTCCTCTCGAAGGTCGAAGACCCACTTATAGGCAGAACAATTGTGTACCAGATAGCCACCTGTACTGTGGACAATTCCTTTAGGCTTACCTGTAGTACCCGAAGTGTACAGTACGTAAAGAGGGTGATTCGACTCTACTGGCTCCGGCTCCACGTATAGTGCTGCCCCTTCAAGCAGGTCATCCAGCCATGATTCCTTTGGCTTCTTTACGGTGACTTGAGATCCGGTTCTTTTAACCACAATCACCTTTTCCACCGAGGGGCACTTGCCCAAGGCCTCGTCGGCTATACTCTTTAGCGGCACTACCTTCCCCCTCCGAAATCCTCCGTCGGCAGTTACCAGTAACTTGGCTTGTATATCGTTGGCCCTGTCAGCCAATGCCTGAGCACCGAAACCGGAGAAAACTACTGTATGAATTGCCCCAATCCTGGCGCATGCCAGCATGAAAATAGGCAGCTCCGGTATCATGGGCAGATACAAGGCAACATTGTCCCCCTTGCCTATACCGCAATTCTTCAAGACCGAGGCATACCTGTTGACTTCACGATATAGCATGGAATAGCTTAATAGCTTACTGTCCCCTGGCTCACCTTCCCAGTATATAGCCACTTTACTTCTGCGCCACGACTTTGCATGACGGTCCACACATATATGCGAGGCATTCAGCATCCCACCTACAAACCATCTGGCAAAGGGCGGTTTCCATTCCAATACCTTGTCCCAGGTCTTAAACCAATCCAGTTGACGTGCCTGTTCCGCCCAGAACTCCTCTGGTTCCTCCAGGGACTTCTGATACATATCGAGAAACTTCTTCACAGGAAAATATCTGGACTCAAATGGCAAAGATAATTCAGACATAGCTTGACCTCCTTCAATAATTCTTACCAGGCCTCTCTACCTGCATCCTGAAGCTCCTTATCACACTATCCAAAGATTTTCTTCTCCGATGAGTAGCTATTCGGTGGATATAGTATAGCCGGCAGCCTTCCAGGCAGTCATACTGCCCAGTACATTGTACACTTCCCGGCAGCCTTCCAGGAGCAAGATACTGGCGCCGAGCCCGGCACGGTGCCCGACATTACAGAACATGACCACTGGTTTATCCTTGGGAATATCCGCTATTCTCTCTTGAATATGTCCTACATATATATGCTGGGCACCCTTTATGTGGCCTGCGTTCCATTCATTCTCTCCCCTATCATCCAATATGGTTAATTGTTCCCCGCGGTCTATCTTGGCTTTAAGTTCGTGCACCGTCAAGACTTGCAGATGCTCCACAGGAAACCCCGCATTGTACCAGCCTTCTATGCCACGTTTGAGATAACCGACAATCCGGTCATATCCGACGCGCATCAAATAGCGAATTGCCTTTTCCAGATGATGCTGGTCATCTAATACCAGCAGGATAGGCTTATCATAAGATAATACCCAGCCAGCAAAAACAGACAGCCCTTCAAGCCAGATGCTATAAGACCCCTTGATATGGGCGCCGCCAAAGGCAGCGGGATAACTCGTGTCGACAACCACCGCCCCCCGCTCCATCTCTTTCTTGAACTCGGCTGGGGTAAGCGGCGCCGGCAAGGGCATACATCCTAATAGGGGAGGACCTTCCAAATTATACTTTTCCATCTGTCGGAAATAATAAGGCCTCTCCAGTTTTTCAGCTACGCTATATTTTATAAATTCATCCCTGCTCATCTGAAGTAGCGGGTTTTGGGCTCTTTCTACGCCGAGTGTACTTTCGTCTCGGTCAGCAATACGCGCGCCACAGACCGACCCTGCCCCATGAGCTGGACACAGAATAATCCCATCCCCCAGGGGGAGGAGCTTATTGAAGATGCTATCGTAGAGATTTGAGGCCAGCCTTGGAGCCTCTTCGGGACCGTATAGATCAGTCCGGCCGACATCACCCACAAATAGTGCATCCCCCGTAAATACCATTACCGTAGCTTCGCCAGTGGAAAGGTCAGCCACGGCATAGGACATGCTCTCGTCAGTATGCCCGGGAGTGTGTATGGCGGTCAACCTGAGCTTGCCAATTTGAAACTGCTGCCCCTCTCTCAAGGTATTGCCATATTTCCAGTCCAGCCCGGGGCCATGATAAATCTCAGCCCCGGTGAAATGACTCAGTTCCACAGAGCCAATAGTATAATCTTCATTACGATGAGTTTCAAAAATGTATTTGATTTTCAGGCCTCTTTGCTGAGCCAGATCAATATAAACCTGGCAATCACGTCGAGGATCGATCACGGCAGTATCGTTTTCCGAGCCAATCAAGTAAGAATTGTGAGCTATGCCCTCTGATTTTATGCGCTCAAAAATCATGTGCGCTATCTCCTCTCAATCACTGTTGTCGAACGATTTCCGATACCCGCTTCAGCAAAATGTCAGCATGATTCCGTTCTTCCAAGGCTAATTCATGAAGGAACGTCTTGGCGCTTGGGTCTTCCACCAATGCCGAAGTCCGCTTATAGAAATCGTACGACATATACTCCTTTTCCAACGCTATTTCCAATGCCTCCATCTCGTCAGAGAATTTCTCATCTACCTTGGCTAGAGCAGGACTGATCTCAATACCACCTTCCATGTGTTCCACCTTAAGTTCTTGCTTGAGCTTCTCCAAAGGTGGAAGTGCCCCTTCTCCAAGCATGGTAATTGCGCGCTCCCACAGCTTCTGCATATGTCCATCTTCGGCATCGGCTAGCATCTGGAATTGCTCCTTCGCCTGGGGCGATGCAGCCTTTTCCTTAGCCGCTAAATAAAAATCCCAGGAGCCCTTCTCCAGTTTAATAGCCAGCATTAATATATCTTTAACATCAGCCACTTCAGTTACTAACTCAGGCCTCGCTTCAGGCATTCCACTTATAGTCTCATTATGCCAGTTGAGAATACCACCTTCCAGGTGGTGAACATCTTTAAATCCCAGGCCACAAAGCGCTATAGCTGCTGCCATGCTCCTGTGCCCTGAGCGACAATAGGTGATGATTTTCTTATTTCGCTCCAACTCTTCCTGCCTGGCTTCCAATTCACCCAGGGGAATAAATATAGCCCCGGGGATATGCCCAGCTTCATACTCCTCAGGCTGTCTGACATCTAGAAGGAGAAACTCACCCTTCTTGTCCTTGTCTAAAAGTGCTTTGACCTCTCCAGGTGCTAAAGTTTTTATTTCATCTGACGCACAAGCTAACTTCATCACAATACTGTCCTTCCGCAAGACTTCCTGGCCAAGACAAGGCTAGACCTCTACCAAGACTCTGTCGCCTTCCACCTTCACATTGTATACCGTGAGGTCCTTGGAAGGCTTGAGTGATTTATCCTCCTCCGACGTTTGCCCTCCTTTTAACCAACGCACTACCCGACCATTAGTGATATCAAATTGAGAGCCATGCAGGGGACAAGTGACCACAGTTCCTTCCAGTTTACCCTGCGATAAATTTCCCTTCATATGAGAGCAGAGATTGTCAACAGCATAATACTTATCCCCAACCCTGGCCAAAAGAATTTGATGCCCTGCCACGCTTGCTGTCTTCATCGCTCCGCTTTTCAGTTCGTCTATTTTAGATACCTCTGTAAACTCACCCATAAGGCACCTCCTTTCACAAATCCGAGCTATTAAGCAAAACCTTGCTCACCTAGCCAGACTAATTTTTGGCTAGGTATTTCTCAGGATTCTGGTCGAAAGCCTTATTGCAACCAACAGCGCAGAAGTAGTATTTCTTTCCCTTATGCTCGGAAGTAGCTGCTGCCTTAGCTTCCTCTACTTCCATTTTGCAAACTGGGTCTATGGCCATTGAGCACCTCCTCTCATTAAGTGCCAAGTTTAACTGGCTTAAACCTCCTTAGACGAAGGGAGTTGGATACGACAGTAACGGAGCTAGCAGCCATGGCTGCGGCGGCCAATATAGGATTCAGGAAACCATACTCCCCCAAGGCGAAACGAAGCCCAGTAGGTACACCTGTATTCCCGAAGGCAAGATACAATACCCCGGCTGCTATCGGAATTAGAGCAGTATTGTAAGCAAAGGCCCAGAAGAGGTTCTGCTTAATAGTCCTCATGGTCCGCTTGCTCAGGGATATAGCGGTTACCACTCCCATCAAATCTCCCTTAATCAGAGTAATATCTCCAGTCTCCATGGCAACATCGGTACCCGTACCAATAGCGATACCAACATCTGCCTGGGCTAATGCTGGAGCATCGTTAATTCCATCGCCCACCATTGCCACCACCTTTCCATCTTCTTGCAATTTCTTGACCTCCCTGGCCTTATGCTCAGGGAGCACCTCAGCCAGGACATGATCAATGCCTGCTTCTCGAGCAATTGCCTCTGCTGTGCGCCGGTTGTCCCCGGTGAGCATGGCTGTTTCAATACCCATCTTGTGCAGCGCTTGGAGCGCTTCTTTGGCGCCTGGCTTTAGGGTATCAGCCAGAGCAACGATTCCTGCTACTTGGCCATCCAGTCCCAGGAACATCACTGTCTTACCTTGTTCAAGGAGTTCAGCGGCTTTTGGCTCCAGCCCGTTTAGGGAAAGGCTTTGTTCTTTCATTAACCTGAGATTGCCCAGAAAAAGCTTTTTCCCCTCCACCGAAGCTTCTACACCCTGCCCCGGGACGGCATTAAAATCCGAGGGTGGAGATAATTCCAGCTTCTTCTCCAGAGCAGCCTTGACCACAGCCTCGCCAAGCGGGTGCTCTGAGTTATGCTCAGCGGAGGCAGCTAACTGGAGAACCTTTTCCCGGGAGAAAGAATGAGCAGAGATTATGTCAGTCACCACAGGCTCGCCACTGGTCAGAGTGCCTGTCTTATCCAGGAGAACAGTGTTTATCTGGTGAGCCCTCTCCAGAGACGCGCCATTCCTGATGAGAATCCCATGCTCGGCTCCCTTGCCCGTGCCGACCATAATCGCGGTTGGAGTGGCCAACCCCAAGGCGCAGGGGCAGGCAATAACGAGCACGGCGACAAAGTTGAGGAAGGCAAAAGTGAGGGCTGGAGCTGGTCCCACAAAATACCAGACTACGAAGGTCACGATGGCAATGCCAATCACTGCTGGCACAAAGTAGCTGGCGATAACGTCAGCAAGACGCTGAATAGGAGCTTTGCTTCCCTGCGCTTCCTCCACCATTCTGACGATGTGAGCCAGTGTTGTATCCTTACCCACCTTGGTTGCTTCGATTTCAAGGCTGCCGGTCTTGTTAATAGTGGCACCGATAACCTCATCGTCCACCTTTTTCTCCACCGGGATACTCTCCCCGGTAATCATGGACTCATCAACACTGGAGTAGCCCTGACGCACTATGCCATCTACGGGCACCTTCTCGCCGGGACGTACCAGGATAAGGTCACCAACCTGAACCTCTTCAACGGGAATTGCCCTCTGCTCGCCCTCACGGATAACCAGAGCGGTCTTCGGCTGCATACCAATAAGCTTCTTTATTGCTGCCGAGGTCTGTCCTTTGGCTCTAGCTTCCAGAAAACGGCCAAGTAGAATCAAAGTTATAATCGCCGCTGAGGTATGGAAGTATAAATGGGGTTCAGTTACGCCCGTGGCAAAAAGACTTGGGGAAATAACAGCTATCATGCTGTAGAAATAAGCCACCGAGGTACCTAATGCGATCAGGGTATTCATATCGGAGGTCCTGTGTTTCAGAGCCCCCCATGCCCCTCGGTAGAAGCGCAAACCCGCCCAGAACTGCACTGGCGTAGCCAAAGCCCACAATAGATAGGGTTTCCCAACAAAGGAAGTACCCCAACTCAGGGCCATGATTGACGCGGTGAGGATGGCGGCGATGATAAATCTATTCTTTATAACTCGGATCTCACGCTGGGCAGCAGTGGTCACATCCTCCAGGGCCTGCACCTCAGGACCAAGTTCATAGCCGGCGTCTTTTACCGTTCGTCTCATGTCAGCCAACGCCGTTCCTTCCACATATTCCACGGTAGCCTTCTCCGAAGCCAGATTCACGCTGGCTGAAATCACCCCCGGCACGCTGGAGAGAGCCTCATCCACCCGGGCAACACAGGAAGCGCATGTCATTCCGCTTACCGGGAATGTGGACTTCCTGGTGGCGACCCCATATCCCAATTGCGAGACGGTATCCTTAATTTTGGCAAGGTCTACCTTCGTGGGATCGTATTCTACCGAAGCCTTCTCCGAAGCGAAGTTAACGTCAGCTTGTTCAACACCAGGAGTCTGGGAAAGACCCTTCCTGATAGTAGCTGCACAGGTAGCGCAGGTCATCCCGGTTATCTGGATTGAAGCCTTGTCAACCCTCTTAGAATTAGTCTTATCAGCCATTATCTTTTCCCCACCCGCGTCTTAATAGATTAGATTTCCGAAATTTGCAGTTTAGGGTGAAATGACCTAAATTTCCACTAAGATGCAGCTCCTTCCAGCCTCATAACGCGTTAGTCAATTGCTGGGGCAGCTCTCCTCAATTATTGCCGAGGCTCGAGCTGGCATTAAGCTGCCATCTCGACACACCAATTAGTCTCGCTTTTCCTCTTCCTTCAGCAGGTCTTCAAATACATCAGCATGGTATATTTCGTGGTCCCTTATCCGGATAAGGAGCTCTTTCAGGTCGGGCTCTTCAATTTCTTTGGCAGCGCGGTCATATTCAGCAGCCACCTTTTTTTCGATCTTGATATCTGCCCGAAGCATGTCAGCGGTCTTGGTGGATTTATTCACCTCGGTGTGCTCAATCTTGGGACTGCTTTTCTTGTCAACCATCTCCTCAGAAAGCCATCCAAGATGTTGCATCTCGTTTATAGCCTGGTCCTCAATTTCTTCCTTAACATCCTCGTTGGGCGTCATATAGGAGTGGAGAAGGTATTGAAGGATAACGGTATATTCATGTTCGATGCCCCAATTGAGGGCCTGGGTAACCTTGTCCTGCCGGGTGCCCCTTAAATCCCGGGCACCTTCCTTTTGAGCCTTGTTCACAAAGTGTTCGAAGTCGCCCTGGTGCGACTTTTCATCGGAGAGAATTCGCCGTAACAGCCGTTTTATCTTAGGATCATCGATGGCTTTAATGTGTTCCTCATATAAAGTAATTGCGTCTTTCTCTTGCAATACATCATTTCTCATCCAATCGGGAACCGCCTCGCCACCCGTGCGCATGTCTCCCCTCTCAAGGCTGGGAGTGCCACCAAGGCTGACTATAGTCTCAGCCAGCCAGTCAAAATGGCGCATTTCTTCCCGGGCGATAGCTTCGATTTCACAGGCCATCTCGCCTTCACCCATGGCATAGCCGTGGACCAGATATTGAATGACGGCTGCGTGTTCGCCCTCAATGTCCTGATTTAGTAAAGTAATAATTTTGTCCTTGTCCATTCGTTCCTCCTATCTTACTCGTTCTATTACCTATCTTGTCGTGAAACGAAATTACCCTCCCTTACCAACAAATCGTCGGTCTTATAAGGGTATAACATCCCCTATATACATGAAATTTAGTCCGGGATACTATTTTATCAGCTTGGCTCCCTCTTCACTAAGCTCGTAACTATCACCTTTTTGCTTAGCTAAACCAGCCTCGGCAAGTTCGCGCAGCCCGCTTCTTACCCTGAACAGGGGGAGCCCGGCCTTACTGGCAACTTCCTCGGGAGACCCCAGCCCTCCCTTTAAGGCTCGGAGCATCTTGGAACCTGACTCGGTAGGTTTACCATCAGGGCTAATGCATGCCATGTTATCCTCCTATAAAGATATATCTAGAGTTTTTTCTTACATAGATACCAATCTGTGCACTCGTATCCTTGCTTCAGTCTTTCTTCAGCCATTTCTTGCGTGTTCGGTGGCGGCACCACTACCATATCGCCCGGCCGCCAGTTAGCTGGAGTAGCTACAGCATTCTTGTCCGTCGTTTGTAATGCATCTATTATTCTCAGTATCTCGTCCATATTCCTGCCGG
>Ga0307429_1000238_pt1 | contig 38319 bp, 31 predicted proteins | sample SalMarWE160230MG_FD_202151 | JGI IMG/M metagenome (GOLD analysis project Ga0307429, IMG submission 202151) | Salt marsh sediment microbial communities from the Plum Island Ecosystem LTER, Massachusetts, United States - WE1603-230 | ecosystem: Environmental > Aquatic > Marine > Intertidal zone >... | reverse complement strand
ACTTCTTCATATTCTTTTATACTATCCCAATCCTCTTCGGTTATAAATTCTTTCAACAAAAAAAAACGGGACATTGAATCAAAATGCCTATTAAGAAATGGCCCTATGTTTTTAGTATCAAAAGATGAGAGTTTTATCAGTTCTTTCTTCTGTTGGTCATGATATTCGTCGCGTTTTTTATGACGACCTACAAAGTATTCTTCGGTCCATTCCATTTTCAACAAAATATCTTTTATAAGATTATCTAATGCACTCGTTTCAGCCATAACTAAACCCCGTAAATTGTTTATTTCTTGTGTTTTTCTTATGGTAGTGTCAATAAGTTTTTTCATCTTTTCTAGAAAACTTTCTCGACTTGCACAATAAACACCGTCTACTCGGTTATTTTTCATTTCTTCGCGTAATTTTGGCTCGCCATCTTGAGAATAAAAAAGTATTTCTGTATAAACATCTTTTTTTCTAATTAAGTCTAAAGCGTCAATGCCTTTTTCTTCATCGCTCAAATTACAGTCAACGGCTATAATATCGTATTGCGAAAAATCAATTCCTTTGTAACTGAGCTTAATATCATATTCTAGATCAAAACCAAAACCTAACAAATATTCTTTGACATTATCAACTTGAGACTCTACCCATTCGGGGGTATCATCTATCCAAAGTATTCTGTACTCTATTCTCATGTATTTTTCTTAAAAATAATGACAAATTTTATTCCTTTCTTCTGCGACTGTATTTTTATGGTTGCCCCCAAAAACTCTAAAATCTCTTTGACATGGAACAAGCCCCATCCGGAGCCATTTGTAGTAGAGGTTTTTGCTTCGAATATTTGAGAAGGGTCTGATTTAAAGCTACTATCTAGACCATTTCCGTCATCTACTACAACCATATCCAAAGAGCTTTTGTTGCAGGTGAGCTTTATATCAACTCTTTTTGCCTTTGCTTTTCTGGAATTACTGATTAAGTTATCTAAAACCGTAGATACATCAAATGGCCTGAATGATAAAAGAAAGTCCTTACACTTGTTATCAATCGATATTACAATATCGCCATCCGCTACATTTTTGTAGTCATCAATATAATCAACAATGAACACAGATAAAGACCTTTCTTTCCTTGTCGCATTTTCTTTCATCCCACTTCCGCTAGCAAACCGCGCGATAGAGTTGATTTTATCATTTTCTTTTTTGATTTTTTGAAGATATTGTTCAATCTTTGAATAATTATCGGCCTTGATTTGCTTAAATATTTTTGAAAGATATTCATCCACCGTGAGTGCTGATATGCCTATTTGATGAAGGTAACTCACTAGGTTTTTGAATTCTTGTTTCGTTACCTTCATCATCGCTGAAACACGCCTTTCAGCCGCATCTTTTTTAGTTTCGGAAATTTGAAGCTCTTTCTTCTGTTGTTTTTGTACCTCCTCAATTCGCTTTACCGCATTGAGAAGTTTTTGGTCACCTGTCTTTTTCGCCTCATATGTCAGTTGTCCAAAAGAACCACGGAATCCTTCTTTGATTTTCTCTTCAATTTTTTTAGGCAGTTGATAGCTATATTCAATATCAATAAAATTATCCGCCTGTGTAAGTTTCTTGATTAGCTGAACTATTTCCGCTTTTTTCTTTTCCGGAAAAATTTCCGTCTCGGTTTTACGCAAATATGTCCAATCTAATGTGTCCACCACGTAAATTTCGAGTCTACGCAATATATCTTGGGTAAAGTAATTCTTTAAATCTTTATATGCCTGTGTTTCAATTAGTCCTCCATCTCTACTCGAAGTCTCCTTGAAATCACTTTCTTTGGCGTTTTTAATTTCAATAAATCCAATAATATCTCGAGTACCCAAAAAACGAGCATATCCTTGGGCCTTTCGTCTATCAATATTCAGAGAATCATCATCTACTTCACCGAATGGAAATACTCTAAAACCATTTTTGTACAGAAAAACCGATCCAAAATTAACGGAACCGACGCCCATAAAGTGCTTAAAGGATATTTTTGTCGGCTTGCTGAGATAAAACAAACGTACCTCAATGTCTGATAGGGTTTTATCCCAAACATTTTTCTCCTTGACTTTATAGATTCTTTCACCACGATCTACAATTTCAGTAGTGATATATTTTCCGTCAGTCGAAACTTGAGAAATTATTTGCGTAGTTTTCAACGCCAACTTATCAAAAACAAAGTTTTCGATGACATCTTTTTTTCCTTTGAAAGTAATAGATATATTAAAAGAGTCGTCTTTATGTTTCTGAATCGGGTTGATGAGCTTCGCTAAATGTCGCTTTAGTTTGTCTATGTCGTCTTGAGTCCAGCTTTCACGAAGGCCAGTTATTTCAAGAATGGTCCCGTGTTTAATTTCTGGGTATGGGTTAGAATTTAGAGTTTTATGCCTTACCTCAATATCAATAAAATTATTCTTTGGATCTTGTTCAAAAGACTCCCAAAATACCTCCAAACTTTCAATCTCTGCTTGTTTCTCCCTTTTTATAGAAATAAGTTTTAGTTTTTTACCTAATCTATCGCAAGCAAACCTGCCAACACCTTTCGCGCCTGCAAATACCTTTCTCTGATTAATTTTATCCCTGTAGCTATCTTGGTCCTGATCTTCTGTATCATCTGCCTTTGCGGAATAAGCAACAAAAAGCCATTTGTTTCTTATGTCCAGAAGATTCATCCCTTTGCCGTCATCCTTTATAATTATTTTGTAATCATTAAATATTAACTCTGCATTTTCCGCATGAGCATCAAAAGAGTTTTTCACTAACTCAAATATAGCAATATACTTATTGGTGATAAGATCCTTACCAATAATGTTTTTTAGTGCCGAACTAACTTTAAATTGTAGGTTATTTTCTTTCATTGTTTTTTATTTATATCCTCCATTCGCACATTTGCAAAAAAACTAGACCAGTCAACTCTCCAAAAAGAGGGGGGATTGCGTTGCCAATTTGAGTATATCTTGGAACTTCTTTCATTCTTCGTTTGCCCCCCGTAGTGTACTTTCCTTTGAATTCAAATGAATCGTCAAAAGATTGAAGCCGCGCATACTCTCGCACGGTTAATATTCGAGGCTCTGAATAATGAATATAGTCATCTGGAAGAGTGGTCAAGGTTGGACTTGGTCTATCTCTATCAAGTGGCGTTACATCCCTCTTCTTGGTATTAAACCTTAATTTTATACTCTCGCCAATTGATTTATTTCTCTTGGCGGTTTCGAGAATATATTCAAATTTTTCAATAATTTCTTTGCTATGATTTGTAAATCGATGGCTGTCAGGCACAAGATCAAGTCCTTCTATTTTTTGTCTTAAAAGTCTTTGGTAGCTACTTTTGGGAGATGAATAAACCCCCATATTAAAATTGGGTGTTTCCTGTGACGGAGCTTCCCCATGTCGCTTTTCCAAATCCGAGATTGCTTCTTTTGCTGATATGATATTTGAGATACCTTTACTTTTTAAAAACTCTTCTTTGTGCGCCTTCAAATCAGAGAAAAAACTTTTCGCATCTCCATTCTTTACACCAACTAAAATAAAACGCTTCCTTCTCTGGGGCACGCCAAATTGAGAAAAATCAATTATTTCGAAGGCGACATTATAACCAAAATCGCTTAATTTTTTAACAACATATTCTGAATAAACCTTCTCTTTGAGCTTAGTTTTTTTCTTAGTCGCAGTAGTAAAACCATAGACATTTTCAAAAAACAATAACCTTGGCCGCACTAAGTCTATAAACTTAATATATGAATCAACTAATTTATTTCGTTTGTCATCACCATTTCTTCTACCAGCCATTGAGAATCCTTGACATGGAGGTCCTCCGACAACTAAATCGACTTTCCCTCGCAGCGAATGAAGTTCTTCTTGATACAAGCCAATTAGGCGTTCGATGTTAAATTCTTTCACTGGCAGCCATTTAGGCCAACTAAAATGATTGATCAAATTATATTTGAGTGTCTCGAATGCCATTTTGTCTTTTTCAACCGCAAATAAGCCTTCCCACCCGGCGTTACAAAGACCTAGAGACATGCCCCCGCATCCCGCAAATATATCTATGTATCTTGATTTTTTGATGGGCTTCTTCATTAGATTCATTGTATATAAAAAAGGGAGTTTTGTCCAGGAAGAAACAGTTTATAAAACTTTTTTAATCTCGGTGTGAATGTCATTCTCAATAATTTTAATCTCCTCTTTTGTTAATCCATAAAGCTTATACACCATTTTATCAATTTGGTCTTCGTATTCTTTGACCTTTTTTTGTTTAGCTTCGTTTTGTAGATAATCATCGTCTTTGGTGATAGCAAGAATTTTATCAACTAATTTAATAACTGGTCTTTGCTCTTTTTCTTCGGATATTTTTATCGGTAATGATTTCATATGATCTGGATAAAAATGAGTTCCGTCATATAGTAATTCATTTACATAAAATTTTATTAATTTTGAATTTAAAATTACCTGTAAATACTTAATCGAGTATTTTTTTGAAGTATTGATTTTTTCTTCTGTTATATTTTTCTGTATCGCTGAGTAGTTAACGTCTTTAAATAGATACCATAATGTAAGTATGACGACGGAGTGATTGCAATACATGCCTGTGTCATCGTAATTGAATCTTAATTTACCTATATCGCTAAGGGTACATAATCCGAAAATTTTAGGATTTTGAAATAATTCTTTAAACATAGGATTGTACATTTCTTTCGGCTTATAATCCAGAAAGGAACTTGATTTAATTGACCATTTTCCCATGTCTTTTCCTTCAAAATAAATCTTATATTTTCCGGCAGGATTATCTTGTTTGATAAACTTTTCCTTATCTTTTCCTCCCTCTTTTGGAACTGGTCTTAAACCATAGTTAACCGAACAAATATCATCAACTCGCAAACATCCATTCTTAACTTTATCCAAAAGTTTAATTTTATCCTTAGTCAAATTTATACGAAAATTATTTTCCTCTGTTTTTTCAAAAACTTCCTGATTTATGTAATTATATTCTTGTTCTAAAAACTTATATTTATCGTTTATGTTATTTACATCAATGATTTTAATTTTATTATTTCGGGGTTCTTTTTTGGTCAACTGAAAAATACAAGTGCGAACCACCGCGGATTCAAAAACATTAAAATTAAAGTTTATAATTGTATCAATTTCAAAGTTTAACAAATGTTTACGAAGTAAAAATCCATATCCTTGAGATAAAAATTTATTAGATGAAATAAAAGTCAAAACTCCATTGTTTTTTAACAACGAAATTGATTTTTCATAAAACAAAACATACAAATCATATTTTTGGTAAGCTGTTTTAAAATGATGTATAGATTTTTTGATAATATCATCTATTTTTTCTACATTCACATACGGAGGATTAGCGATTACAATATCAAACCCTGGATTATCTCCCTGAAATACTTCCGTAAAGTATAATTTCCATAAGAAAAACGGTTTCGTGTTTGATTTTTTATATTTTTCAAGCTTTTTTAGTGCGGAGGTCGTTCCCTGCTCTTTAAGCGTGGCTTCTATCAACTCCCATTCCAACTTGTTAAGTTTTTCTTTGATATCTTTTTTATTTTGCAGATCTGGTGTAAAAAATTCTTTTTGTAATTTTTTAAACTCTTCAACCCTTTTTTTAGCTTCACTAAAAATATCAAATAAACTGGCTTTTTTTGAACTATCTTCTTCTTTTCGATTAAAGTTTTTAAGTTGTTTATTTACTTCCTGAAGTTTATTATTCAATTCAGCTTGTTTTAATCGTGTAAGGTTGTTTTCAGAATGAAGTTGAAAATATTCTCTTTGAAGTATTAATTGTTTTTGTTTTAAGGATTTAGCATGTTCTTCTTTACTGTAATCAACTTTAGCAATAAATTTTTCATCAAAAATCTTTATACCTTCAAGCTCTTCAATCAAACTATTACCCTGCATGATTTTAAAATCCAGATTCGGCAATGGCTCAATACCCCAGTTTTCTTTATCTTTATCAATATTCTCATCAACCAAAAGTGCGATAAAAAAGCGTAGTTTGGCTATTTCTACCGCAATCTGCTGAATATCCACGCCATAGATGCATTTTTGGATTAAGTAAAGCTTCCTGCCATAGTCAAAGTTTTTATTCTTAAACTGTTCGTTAATCTGTTCGATCAACCTCCTCCTCAACGCCAAATCAGTAACATTGTTTTGAACTGCCTCTGTTTGTGCTTCTTTCCAGATTTTATTTTCAGGGTCGAGTTTCGCAAGAATAAAAACCAGTTTATTTAAAATACCCATAGGAAAAGCGCCAGAGCCAACTGCCGGATCAACAATGCGCAAATTATCAATAAGTTTAACGATTTTTTCGCTAATACTACTTGCGAAAGGATTTTCAGCTTCTTCATTTTCAAAAAGCTGATCCAGCTTTCCATCCAACCGTTTAATATCTTTAAGATGTATTCTAAAATATTCCTTTAAGGATTGCGTTACCATATAATCTACAATTTCTCTCGGCGTGTAATAACTTCCAGTAGCCTTGCGAGCAGTGGAAGCAGTTTCAGGATTAAAACTGGCCAACAGGTTTTCAAATACTTTACCTAAAAGTTCTGGGTCAAGAGCTACTTCCGCGTCGTTCGGATCATTTTCATCAATAGTAAAATTATATGATGACAGAGTATTAATTAACCCACGAACTTTATACTTTTTCTTTTTTGTGCCGAATTCGGCGTTTAAGTCAGCATCTTTTTCATCGGAAAAGAAAAGAAAATTCGGAACAATAGGTTGATTCTTTTTAGTCCGAGAAAAACCATCAATAATAATCCCTCTTCTCTTATCATCAAGACATTCAAAAAGTCCACCATTGAGAAACGGAATATCACAAAAATATTTTTTCAAATCATCTGGTTTTTTAAAAAGTTCGTGGTAACGAAAAACATACTGGTTATCATAATCTTTATTCCAGCCCTTATTAAATCTTTGCTCGCTAGCGTATGTTCTTTCTTTCTGTTTTGTGCTTAAAGTAGCAAAAAAAAGATTTTGCAAAATTGCTCTATAGTAAGTTGTTTCTTCAGATGAAAAATTTTTTAAATAATTATTGATTTCATTTCTTTTAAAAAGATTATCTGGTACTAATCCACGCTCGTGCATAAACCAAATAAAAATCAGGCGCGTAATAAGCCTGATAATGGCAACATTTCTTCCATTTTCTTCTGCTTCAGCGTCCTTTGGAAATTTGCAATGCTGAATCGCCCAAAAGTACCAGTTAGCAATATCTTTATAAAACTCTTTAGTAACCTTCTCAACGCTGAATGCGTCCTTGATCTTTTCCAAAGAAGAGAAATCGCCATCACCGATTATCTGTAAAAAAGTTTTATTGGTAAGTTCCTTGCTAACAAAATAAGTAAATCGACGAAAAGTACTCCAGTCTCTTTTTTTACCTAAATAATTAGCGTAAATAAGACTAAAACGGAAACTATCATCTTCATCATAAAAAATAAAAATACCGGCATCGTGTTGTTCGTCTTTTAGAATCTTTTTTCCTTTTTCATATTGTGCCCTTTTATCGCTTCTCTCTGAAAGCGATTGAGTTACTTTAAAGATGCTAATAATCATTTGTTCTCTATCAGCAAATCTAATCTCTCCTAATTTCAATCCATCCTTAAAATTTTCATCATTATATTGCGCTAAATTTTCTTGTCTTGCTGAAAAATTACGATTTTTCTCGCGAAAAAACCGAACGAATTTTTGGGAATCAAATTCTTCTATAATGTCCTGTAAAATACTTTTACTCATAGTTTTTGGTTTTCGATAGCAATAATAATTTCTTTGGAAAGATCATGCTGTCTTTCTTTTTCTTTTTGCAAATAATCTTCTCCAAGCTCTTGTTCTAGGGTTACAATTTCTGCAACGGTCTTTTTTTGCCTTTTTTCTTTCACACTTTCTAAATTAGCAATCCGACGCAAAGTATGGTCGGAAAGAGTGCCATAGTCCAAAATATCCTCGCGCAAGGTTCTTAAAAAATCCAAATGTGGCAATATACTATCCCAGGGTTTGTTTATAAGTGTCTTTAAATTATTCAAAGCTTTTTGTTCTATGCTTTGTTCGCTTACAGAACTAAAACGATACTCTCTGAAACTTTTTATATTTTCATAATGATCCCAAAAAGAACCACTAAGAGTTAATGCTTTTACCTTTTTTTCGCAAATAATTTTGTCAAAAATATCTTCAAGATTTGCCTGATATGGTTTGCTATCTTTACCCTTATTATAAGCAATGCCATGGATATACAGCCTACCTTTTTTGAAAAAAACTAATAGTTCATTTTCATTGAACTTTTTAGCAACTTTTATACGAGAAGGATAATTCTTTAACTCCTCAATTAACTGTGGCTCTTGTTTTTTGATCTCTAAGTATTTCTTTAAAGCTTTTGTGTAAAAACTTTCTTCCTCTAATTTCTCAGGATTTTGCTGAATTCTATCAATGACACTAAATCCTGCTGCTTTAGGTTCTTCGTCAATATCAAATATCTTTGAGTCCTCACCTAATGTACTATGGATTAAAAACATTTTATTATTAGCAATCTCCCTCGATTTTACTAACTCTGCACCTTTTTCTGTTGGGAAAAAGTTGACAATATAAAGTTCGTCAAAAACTTTTTTACTAATACGATTTGTACGACCGACACGTTGAATTACTCGTACAGGATTCCAAGGTATATCATAATTTACCACCATCCCAGCACGGTTTAGGTTAAATCCTTCTGATATTCTGTCCGAAGATAACATAATATCATAATCGTTCTCTTGCGACTCAAATGATGCGTCAAAATTTTTGTCTATTTCTAAAATCTTCTTAACAGACAAGTCTCCGATTATAACTAATAATCTTTCACCGAAATGCTTTCTTAATATTGGCTCAAGATATTTAACGGTATCAACATATTCAGAAAAAATGATTAATTTCCTTTTTGGTTCGCCTTGATTTGGTTTTTGACTTAAGGTTTTTTTAACGTTCCTAAGTAAACAATCTGTTTTAGGATCATTCTTAACCAAATCTAATTCTGATAGTTCTTTCAAAATTTTATCAAAAAGAACCAAATCAGATTTAACATCTGAAATAAAATCATCTTTATAGATAAACTTATTTAAATCGTAAATACGATTGTTTTTAGGATAATTTCCTTTTAATAATTCTTCTGCAAATTCTTTTAATTTTTCTTCAATAATTTCTGTATCTGAATCATATATTTTTTCAAGCAGAGAACGATCAAGTATATATTTGTTTGTCTTATTAATAAATTGCAGCACATGTTCGGTAATTTTTTTGAAATTCTTTATGCTCTGCTCAAAAGATCCGAAAGAACTTTCAAATCTTTTCACTATTAACCGACGCATAAAGTCATACAAATTACGCTGTTGAACAAATTGGAAGTTTTCTTTTTCGGTTAACTTTTCTTCACTAATTTTTTCTCGTTTTATTTCATATTCAAAAGGTCGATAGATAGCACCCTTAAATTGTCCACCCTCATCAGGATCACCAAAATAAAAGTTGATAATTTTATCGTAAAGCTCTGACTGATCTTTTGTCAGCTCAAAAAACCACTCTTTAGGATCCTCAACTTTGGGTAAATGCTTGACTTCTTTTTTGTAGAAAGGATTATTCTGTAGATCGATTCTATTGCGTCGGATAGTAACTGGTTCTATCACATTCCGAATTTGTTTTGCTAAATATTGTGAACGCTGTTTTATCTTTTTTAAATCAACGCCTTTTTCTTCGAAAAGATTTTCGTAGTAGTTCTCCGCCTTTTTTCTTTTAGATTCATTTTGGAAATTCCAATATTTTTTAATATAACCAAGACGATCAAAAGTACCTTTGAATGCTTTAAACTTATCTACAAGATTGTTTTCTAGTGTAATTGATGACTTCTTCGGTGTAATAAATAGTTTTAATAAAGATAAAATATCGCCGGGTTTATTGTTAAAAGGAGTAGCGGTAAGTAAAATCACAATTTTATTGCGGCAAATATTTTTTAAATATTCATAATTTTTCGTATCTTGATTTCTAAAACGGTGGGCTTCATCAATGACCACCACTTCAATATCTTTTGCTTTATTCATAAAATCAGCAACATTTTCTAAATCACCAAGAGACCTCACTTCCCAATCATATAACCCAAATTCTTCTGTGTATTTTTTCCATCCAGAATTTTTGTTTTTATCGCCCACGAGACCGGGCGGACAAATTACAATACCCCGTTTTTTCAACTCTTTTCCGACAGCACAAGCAATAACTGTTTTACCCAAACCAACTACATCAGCAAGAATTACCCCATTATTCTTTTCAATTATTGCAAGTGCCTGTGCAACTGCGTCCAACTGATATTGATATGGTGTGTAGTTATTTTCTTCTAACGTCTTGATCAATGAATAACCAATTTCTTTTTGTTCAAACGAATCAAGATAAGTCTTTAAAATTAAAACAAATGCTTCAAACGGTGTAATATCTTTGATTAAGGTCTCTTTTTCTATCACTTCTATCAGTCTTCTTTTTATCACATCATCTTCTGTTATTTTCACCGCTTCATCCCATAAGGCATCAAAATATTCATCCGCATCTTTAAAGCCGTAGTCGCTTATCTCTACATTAAACTCTTCCTGGGTTGTAAGGCCAGCCTTTGTTAAATTACTACTTCCAGTAATAAATAATTTTTTTCTACCAACTTGACTCTTTCCTAGTTTAAATATATAAACTTTTGCATGGTTTGGATTGTATGTTTTTCGAATTACTAGTTTATTTTCATTAATAAGCTTAATAAAATATCTAACCTGCTCATAGAACTCCTTTGTATCAAAATTATCTGAGTTCAAAGACTTTTTTACTGACTGCAAAAGTTTATAACTTTTTTCTTCATCAGACAATTGACTATCTTGCTCTGCAAACTCAAGTAAACCAAGATTTGATTTATCAACATTTAACCCGACTAAAACTTTGATGTCGGTATTTGGATTTTCTTTTAATCCTTCGTACAATTCTCTGATGCCTGAAAAATAAAAAAACCCAACTAAAAATTTTAACTCATCGCTATTTTTAATTAATTCGATCAAACGTTTTTTTAAATTTTGCGTGTCATTATTAGTAATAAAATTTTGCATATTTTTTAAAACTAATTAATTTAATCTTATAAGTTCTGTTGAATTTAATTACTCGTCTTTTTTAAAAATTTATCGAGTTCACTTTGTTTAATTCTCCATTGGCCAATCTTGGAAGCCTTGAGCTTCCTAGATTCAATGTAGCGGTTGACTGACCGTTCGCTTACTCGAAGAATTTCTGCTACTTCTTTGATTGTTAGAAGTTTATCCATAATATTTCATCTTAAACCTCAAAAAAAATTTTGTCAATCTTGTCTTTTTTTGTCGGAGCAAAAATCTAACTCTTTTTTGGAGGAAATTCAAGCCGAAATAAAAAGCGAAACCAGTAAAGTTCCGCACTAATTAGATATCGCAGAAAAATAAACCTTATGCTATTTTTTAAATTTATTTATCCAAATTTATTTCTTTTTCGCCGACTTTTAGTTTCTTTTTGTTAATCCAAAAACTTTTTTATTTCCAGCCTTGCTCAATTACTCTCCACATTACTTTTTCTTGTGGGATTTGAATGGGACCTTGAGGAGTTTGTTGAGTTATTTGGACTTGGCCTTTCTTATATTCAATAGCAATCTCAAAATAATTTGATTGCTGATTTGATTCAACAAAGGCAATTTTGTATTCTTTTTTAGTAATTGATTGATTTTGACCAATTTCAATTTCTGGATTCCAGATCTTGCCAAGTTCCATTTCTTTTTGATATTCCTCAAAAAGTTCGGTCATTATTTTTGATAAACTATCATCAGTATAAGCAATAGTTCTAATTCCTAAATCCTCCTTTGCTTCTTTTCTGCCAATGAGATACTGGTGAGAATATAACTTTTCTGTTAGGTAGTTAACAATCTTGTTAATTTCTTCATCTGACATTGACTCTCTATGGGACTTCAGAAGCCGAGTTGCCAAAATACGAATAAGGTTGTGAGTTCTGTTAACATTTCCAAGCGCCAAAGGATGAATTTGAGGATTTGATTCTACAAATTTTTTGAAAATTTCCGTTAGTTCTTTTTCCTCTTTTATTCCAATTTTTTTAGCCAAATCAAAATATGCCATTACATCTTCAACAGAAATAGGAATTCTATTTTGAGGATTTTTCGGATCTTGAGGATTAAATATATTGGCAGTTGTTGGATCAATTGGAGATAACTCAGATAAATCGCTCATTACGATTTCATCAGCCCCTAAGGCAATCATTGTAGCGGCGCTATGTCCCCTATATGGAATTAGAACCGAAAACCTATCACAGTACTCGCGAATCATTGAAACTAATCTCCAGGGAACCATTGTATCTCCGCCTGTAGAATACAAAAATAAATCAATTTGCGGCACTTTCCCAATTTGCCGCAATTGTTTACTAAAAACCGGGATTATATCCATAGCAATCCTTGCATTAACTGGGCCCTTTCTATCGCTTGTCAAATAGGTAATAACTTTTGATCCCCTCAAATTTTCAATTTTTTGAATTAAATCTTTTGTAGCCATATTAATTACACTATAGTATATTTTTAAATATTTTTCAAGTGATATTTTTAAAAATCTAACTCTTTTTTGGGTTATTTTCAAGCTTAATTTTATGAAAAAAACCCCGCCTTGGCGGGGGTTGATTTATTTTAATCTAAAACTTAGCCGAGCTAAGTTTTAAACATTCCGCCGTGGCCGGGAATTATATAATCGGACATTTCTACTTTCAGGTTAACCCTTTTTTTGAGGAAATTCAACTAAAATAAAAAAACCCGATGGAAGCTCGGGTTTTTGATCAAGGAGCTTAAGGAACAGTTAATATGCTATTTTTAGAAGTGTTCCTGCGCTTCTATACCAAATATCTTCTCAAATCTTTTTATAACTGGCACTAGAGCTAACCCAATTGTTTGAACAATTTTAGCGGGTAGAAATAGATAAAACAACCATGGAAGACCAAAAATTATGGGAAATACAATTGGGAAAAGAGTTAAAAAACTCAACGCTATAAGAAAAGCTCCCATAAGTATCATGTTCGCAAAAAATCTAAAAATCGGAAAATAAATAGCAAACACCTGATCTCTAAACAAAACAAACAAAACGAATCCAATCAAACAAGCAATTCCAATTCCTGTTTTTTCTTCTCTTAAAAAAACTCTGCCAAATCCTGCGCAATATGATACATTGTAGTCGTCTTCTTTAAAACGAGGGTATTGGGGTATACAGGCATATATGCATACTATTGTCCAATATATCAAAAACAGTATTATTAAAGCTATCATTTTTTGTCTCCTTTTTAAATGAACATTGAATTTACTAGTTTAGTTTATCTCTTTCCAGATAAAAAATCAAGGTTTTATGAAATCAAGCAAGGCCCGGTTTTATCAGAATTACGACGAATATAATTGTGAGGATTTTGGAACTTAGGAGGAAGCGCAAGAGGTTTTTGAATCCGCTGGAGGAATTGAAAATGATGTTCATTGGCTTGATCGCGATGGAGACAGAATCGCCTGCGAAGTACTTCATTAAAATTAAGAATCATGATAAAACTTAGCCGGGTTAAGTTTTGATCGCTTTTTGGGTTATTTTCAAGCTTAATTTTAAGGGAATTTCAAGCTTGATTTCATTCTCAGAATAAAAAAGGAGCGGTTAGGCTCCTGTTTTGAAAACTTTTGAGATTGCGTTTTCATTAATTGCTATTTGTTCTTCTTTTCTCTATTTTTTGCATAATGATAGCTGCAAAAGATGAAATAATAGTTATTGCAAGAAGTGCGATGCACGAATAGAAAAGATAATTTTTTCTGTAAATAACAGAGAAAATAAGAACTATTACACCGCATACAAAAGATATTGCTATAATAAAATCCAGTTTTTTCATTCTCATTTTAATCTCTCCTAAAAAGTTTTCAAAGACCAATAAATTATATTACTAAATATCTAATCTTTGTCAAATAAAATCCGACTTTTAAAAGCTTAAATTTTATATGAATTAAAAAAGACCCAAGAATTATCCCGGGTCTTTGGCTAAAACTTCTTAACGAGAAGCCAACTATGAATAGGTGTTACATGCATTCTCCCTTCTCTTTTTTGTTGCTCATCTAAAATCATATTGTTAGCCCAAGTTTCAGATTGAAAAAGAAAACGCTCCCCTTTTCCTCCTTCGTTGCAAGGAATTAGGCTGCTGGCAGTTCGGCAATCAATAATGCGGACTGGATAGACATCGCAGAACCCTCCAATTTCATTTAGAAAGGGGCAAGCTTTTCCTGCCCAATCTTGAAGCATTTTGAAAGAATTCTTACTTAGGGCAATTTCATTCCTTCGGTAGTACTTTTGCCACTTTGTGGCAAATTTCTTTAATCTCCTCTCCAGAGGGCGACGACGGAGCTTGGGCATCGCTTTTATAAATTTAACAATCTCATCTATCTCCATCTCCGTACAACTAACTAATTGATAACAACACGAAGAACAACCCTTTTTGCAAGCCAGAACCTTTCCTGAATTTTCTTTCTCCTTTTCCAAAAATTCATCCAGTGTCCGGTAAACAGCGAGAATAAAAGATAGCCCGCTTCTTTTCTTTTGGTCTACCACTTCTTGAAAAGCTTCTTTGGTGATGTCTCCTTGAAATACAATTTCCTGATCAGTCATCTCTGACCTCCTTTCTTGCCTATATAAATATTAAGAACTGTAATTATATTATTACCTTGGTTCAAAAAGTCAAGCTGAAATTCTGCTATTTAATATATCTCGTAGGTTATTACAATTGAGACAGAGATTTTGTTCTCTCCGGTCTGGATATCAGGAACTTCACCGCCTCCTGCTGCTTTTTCCATATAAATTCCGGAGTCGTATTGAGGAATATAGAAGCTTTCGTTAAAACTGACGAGTTTTCCTAATTTAACACCGAGCTGAGAACTTAGTTCTATTGCTTTTACTTTAGCTTGTGCAATTGCTTGTTCTCTTGCTTGTTTCTTTAATTCATCTTGATTATCAATAGTCATTTGCAAATCGCTTATTTCATTAGCGCCGGAGCTTGTAGCTTTTTCAATAATTGTTCCAATTTTTCCTAAATCTCTAATTTTTACTTCAAGTTTTTGAACAACCTCATATCCAACAAGGGTTCTTTTGCCGTAAGTTCCTTCTGAATACTCGTAACGAGGATTAACATTAAAAGAAATTGTTTTTACATCTTTATCTCCAATCCCCTGCTCTTTTACCGCTTTAATTACATTATTCATTGTTGCGCTATTTTCATCCATTGCATCAGTAACTGTTTTTGCTTCCTTAATAACCGTAAAACTCATAACAGCTAAATCGGGCTTAGCATAAACTTCCCCTGTTTCTGAAACTACAATGGAATTTCTCATTCTGACATTCTGGCTAATATATCTTCCTTCTTTTATCTTATTCACAACATCAACTGCTGTTGAAAGAATAATAACAATAAAAAAGATAATCAATACGCTTAATAAAGCAGAGAGTATCTTCTTTTTGTCTTTCATCTGATTATTAAAATCTTTTTGTTTCATATTTTTAATTTAAGATTATATATTTATACATTAGCGAATCAAGGTTCTACAAGCGAAGCTTGTAGGTTCTTATGTGATTAATTTATTATAATTTCTAGGGATGAGCCAAGTAAGAAAATTTATTTTCTTACTTGCGAATCCCGACGAAATTTCAAGCTCTGCTTATAATTTTATTTTGCAATTTCAAGCTCTGCTTATATTTCTATTTTAATCTATTTAAAGAATTACCACAAGTAAGCCCGTCAGGATTCGAACTATCATCAACTTTAGAAGCAGGAAAATAGGTCAAGTTCGAGGCACGAAGACGAAGGAGTGTTAGATAACACTTCGAGGAGGAGTAACGAAGAAATTGGCCTATTTTTCCGCTTCCCTTCGGGCGGGCCAATTTGAGCCGTCTTCTGCGTTGCTCGTCGCTTATGTGCCTAAAGGCACACTTCGCTCCTCGCGTCTTGAATACGACCCAAATTGGCTCCGCTAAATTGATGCTAGTTCGGATCCTGTCGGGCAAAAAGGAGCCCGACAGCAGGAGCTATCGGGCTTTTAACGAATAGGAACTCTTCCTGAGTCCTGGGCAAACTATAAAGAACAATACTTAAAACCATGTCAAGAAAAAGGAAAAGAGGGTCTTTTAATGTACTTCTCGTCTATATCGTTATTGAGCTTTGATTATTTTTGGCAATTCTCTCCAAGAAAGTTAACATTGTGGTAGGTTCACTATGAACCTACCTGTCTTCGAAAACCCTCTTTCCTTACAAATAAAGAACTTATCAATTTTTATTTTATCAAGTTATAGAATACTTGTCAATTTTTTGTACTGGTTTAGGGTTGACTTTTAAAAAAACAGGGAGTATAATACATTATATTAAAAGGTCGTTTTATTTTTTTAAAATTCCTGCCTGCCATCACTTTAAGCAAAGCGGTTGATGGACAGGTGTATCGATTTCGTTATGGTTTTCGAAAAATCTAATGAACAACCGGGAAGGGATTTCCCTCCTCGGAAAATGTTCCAAGGAAATTGGAAATGCGCTGATTGCGGAAAAGAAATAACTGAACTCCCATTTGAACCATCTCCAGATAGACCAATCTATTGCAGAGATTGCTGGTCAAAAAGAAGAACTCAACGATTTGAACGCTAATCAGACATAAAAACCGCCCCGCTTATAGCGGGGCGGTTTTTTAATCTTCTTTCTAAAACCTTTTTCTACCAAATCCTCTATCAAATCCTTTACGATCGTCAGAGAACTTTCTAAAAGGTTTCTTTACCATCGGCTTGGCTTCATCTACCACAATATTCCTTCCGTCTAATTCTTTTCCATTAAACATTTCTATTGCTTTTTTTGCCTCTTCTTCTGAAGACATCTCCACAAATGCAAATCCTTTTGATCTGCCAGAGAATTTATCCATCACGATAGAAGCAGAATCTACTGTTCCAGCCTGAGAAAACAAATCTTTTAAAGTGTCTTCTGTAGTATCGAAAGAAAGACTTCCTACGTAAATTTTATTTGTCATCTTTTTTAGAAACTTAATTCAAGATTATATATATACTTATACAATAACGAATCAAGGTTCTGCGAGCGAAGCTCGCAGGTTCTTAATTCAAGATTATATATTTATACCTTAATGAATCAAGGTTCTGCGAGCGAAGCTCGCAGGTTCTTATTTAATTTATCCTGTTAAATAAAATCTAAAAAATTTTAGGCCAAAGGCCTATTTAACAGGATGAATCGACCTACTTCTGAGTTTCCACAGATAGTTATTTAAGTATACACGTAGCGCTTATTCTGTCAAGTTAAATAATCTACTTCTCCAAGGAACGGACAGTATTCAAACCTATTTTATAAGTATAATTGTTTCTATTATTCTCTTGTATTTTCATAATGATGCCTAAGTTTATAATTAAAAATATCGTTCTTAATTTCACCTATCGTCATTCTGTATATTTCAGCGAAAAGATATTTCATTGAGATATTAAATCTTCCATCAGTTTCCAATCGTCTCACGGAAACAAAAATTTTTGGAGAATAAGAAATCCTAAATTTACCACTTCTACCAGCTCTGTTAGCATAATCATGGTCTTCGGCTAATTTGATTTTTTCATTAAAACCCCTAATAGCATTATGTAAATCTTTTTTTACTAAAATACAAAATCCCGGCGCGTGGGGATAAAAATATTGGGTAATCATTAGATAAATATTAACCACATTATGTAATATAAAATCAATCTTTTTGCTGCTTAAAGGAGTCATCAGACAAGAAGAAATATCAAGATTTTTGTTTTTAAACTTATTAATAACTATTTTCAAAAAATCTTTAGGCAAAATTACATCAGCATCTAAAAATAGCAAATAATCTCCTTTGGCTATTTTAGCGCCGTTATTTCTTCCAACAGCAGGAAAACCGCCAGCAACGATTCTGCAATTATATTTTTTAGCTAATTTAAGTGTATCATCTTTGGAACCGGCATCTGCTATTATTATTTCATAATTTTCAAATTCTTGTTCCTTTATAGAAGACAATAAAGCGGGTAAAGACTTTTCTTCGTTTAATGTAGGAATAATAATGCTTAACATATTTTTTCAAATTAAAACAAAATAGCAATAATCTGCTTTGATATTTTTTTTGAATCAATTTTTTTATTTAGAAACGAATATTCTAAAAGCAATCCATCCATCATGCCAATCAGCAAGGAAGTTACTATCCCGCTGTCAATCATTTGGACTAATTTTTTACTTGTAATTGTTTCTTTAATTAACGGTTGAATTAAATTAATAGTTTGTTCTCTTAACTGAGCAGTATGTTTTTTTATCTGAGAATTAGCCGGTGGCAATTTTAATATTAAGGCCTTAATAAGATTTTTTTCTTTAATACCGAAATCTAAATAATTTCTAATAAGTTTTTGTAATTTTTCTTCAGTAGTTTTTCCATCAAGAGATTGGCTAATTGATAAGTTTAAATTATTAAAAACTTCATCAAGCACTTTTTTATAAATTTCTGTCTTACCGGTAAAATGATAGTAAAGAGCGGCTTTAGTAATATTAAGTTTTTTTGCAATATCGTTCATTGAAACACCTAAATAGCTGTATTCTGAAAAAAGCCGACGAGCGACTTCAATGACATGCTTTTTAGTATCCCGAACAATATCTTTTTGCGCTTTTTCAATTGTTGTCATAAGTTTACTATTGATAAACAAGTTACTTACCGCTCGGTAAGTTATTTAACTATATCATATTGTATAAAATCAAGTCAAGCAGCTTGCTGAAAACACAAAAGCGACCAGAATGGTCGCTTTCTTTTAACTCCCCCTCTATTGGACGCATTTAAAATTATTGATTGGAAAAAAATTAAAGAAGAATTAGAAACATTAAAAACTTCAAAATTTAAACCTCTGTTTTGCTAAAAAACCAAGAACCCAAAATAACCATTACTAAACTAAAAATTAAAAGTAAGGATAAATCTAAAATGGGAGAAAATTGGGAAAAACCAATTAAGCTGGCTCGCAAACCATCTACTCCATAGGTTAAAGGATCAAGATAAGCTAAGGGCCTCATCCAGCTCGGAAAGTTTGTCACCGGGAAGAAGGCGCCCGATAGAAGAAAAGTTGGAAAAACAATAAACTGCATAATTAAAGAAAACCCTTGAGTGTCCTCCATTTTTGAGGCTACCGCCACTCCAAAACCAATAAAACCAACACCAATCAGAGCCATAAAAAGCAAAGCTAAAATAATTCCAAATAGATTTACAACCTTGAAACCAAGAAAAAGAGAAATAATAAAAATTAAAATTCCCTGAATTAAAGCGGTGGTTAATCCTCCGGCAATCCTTCCTAAAACAATAACCAGTCGGCTCACCGGAGCAACCATTATCTCTTTCAAAAAACCGAATTCTTTGTCCCATAAAACAGAAAGGCCGGCAAACATTGAGGAAAAAAGCATGGTCATGCCAATAATTCCCGGGACTAAAAAATCAAGATAGTTTGTCCCCTGAGGCACTCCCGGAAGATTAAAACCGGAATTAAATCCCATTCCCATAGCCAAAAGAAAGAAAAAGGGCATAGCTAAAGAGCCAATTATTCGGCTTTTAGCCCTTAAAAATCTTTTCATCTCCCTTAACCACATTACATATATTACTTGGAGGTTATTTGCTTTCATATAATTTTATCGTTGAAATCTTCTTCTCATTGCTATTTTATTTTTCTCAGTTTGGCTAACCTCTCTTTCTCTAATGGTTTTTCCCGTGAAGCGCAAAAAAACGTCTTCCAATGTCGGCTTTCTAAGATTGACTGATTTTATTTCAAAACCAAGATTTTTTTGGTCAATTTTCATCAAAAGCGGGATTTTCTTTTCGCCTTGTTCGCAATTTAAATCAATGGTTCCATTGTGTTGATTAATCTTCTTCACCCAGGAAATTTTTTGGAAAACCGGGAAAGCTTTTTGGGAAGACGTCACTTCAATTGAAACTACATCTCCGCCTAAGATATTCTTTAAATTTGCGGGGGTATCCAAAACAACGATTTTCCCAAAATCAATAATAGCTATTCTTTGACAAAGATAGTCAGCCTCTTCCATGTAATGGGTAGTTAAAACAATAGTTGTTTTTTCTTTTTTATTTAATCTTAAAATATATTCCCAAATACGGCGCCTGGTTTGAGCGTCCAACCCTAAGGTTGGCTCATCTAAAAATAAAACTTTGGGATAATGCATCAAACCCCGAGCAATTTCTAATCTTCTCTGCATTCCCCCGGAATAATTTTTTACTAAAACATCTGCCTTGTCGTGAAGTTCAACCAACTCTAAAACTTCTTTGATTCTTTTTTCTCGAGTTTCTTTATTTAAACCGTAAAGACGGGCATGGAAATCTAAATTTTCTTCCCCAGTCAAATGATTGTCCAGGGCCGGCTCCTGAAAAACAATGCCGATAGAATTTCTAACTTCATTTTTCTGTTTCAGAATATTGAAATCCCAAACTTTTGCTTCTCCTTCATCCGGTTTTGTTAAAGTAGTCAACATTTTAATAGTCGTTGTCTTCCCTGCCCCATTGGGTCCCAATAAACCAAAAATTTCTCCTTCATTTACTTGAAAAGAGATATTATTGACCGCTTTTAATCCGTTAAATTTCTTGGTTAAATTTTTAACCTCAATCGCCAGCATAAAATAATTCTAGTAATATCTTAATATTTTTATTCTTATTCTATCAAAAAATCGCCTTCTTGGCAATTTTCTAAACGTAGCTCCGGGGGACGGACGACATTAGAACCTGTCTTGCTCAAGGATTCGCGACTTAATGATCAGCGAACTCTATTCGCGATGATTCTCCAACTATAAGATTCGCTTCTCCACCAATAGGAATGGTAACTTTTGGATCTGTGTGTCCAAAGTCTACGCCAGCTATAACTGGTATTTTTTCCAATTCTTTTTTTGATCTTATAATCTGTTCAATTTTTGCAGGGGTCATTTTGCTTGCCTTCTGAAATCTACCGATGACCATACCAGCAACATTCTTAAATTGAGACTGATGAATTATTGATTGCAGTTCTCTGTCAAACTCTACAGCAGAAAAATCGCCAGTCAATTCATCATCCTCAATAAACAAAATAGTATTTTCTACTTCTGGAAAGTATTCTGTTCCTTGAAGTAAATTAAAAGTACATAAATTACCTCCTATAGCAACACCTTTTGCCTTGCCTTCATTTATAACCTGCCAACCATTATTTTTTATTAAATTTCTATTTTGTTGATCTTTGTACCATTCATCATCACTCCATTGATCGCTAGGGACTATTTCAAAAGAATCCGTCTGCATTAAACATTTCTTAAAGTAGTCCAGCGTATAATCAAAATGTAATTCTTGTCCAAAGCTAGAATAATGAGGCCCATAGTAAGTTACTAAACCGGTTTTCTGTAAAATTGCATTGTTTAAAATTGTAATATCAGAATAACCACAAAAGATTTTGGGATTGTCTTTGACTATTTTCCAATCCAGATACTTTAATAATTGATTACTATTAAAACCACCTATTACCGTAATAATAGCTTTAACGTTCTTATCCGAAAAAGCATCGTGAATATCCTGTACACGAGCTTCAATGCTGGTGGAGTTAAAATCATCCTTCTCATCAATATGTTTTCCGAAACTCAACTCCAAACCTAATTCAGAAAAACGCTTATTAGCAGTTTCTCTTATTTCTTGAGAAATTAACCCCATAGAACGAGAAGGAGCAATCACCCTTATTTCATCACCTTTTTTTAATTTTTCAGGATAAATTATTTGCATATGTTGTTTTGTTACTTTACTTTAACATAAAAACCGCCTTCTAGGCGATTTTAGGCCTTTCGGTCGCTCGAAAAGTCTCACTAGCCTGCTCCGGCGGCAGGACTCGAACCCCTCTCGGTCGCCCTAGAAAGATAGGCGGCTCGGTCGCTCGAACGCCTCACTAACCTGCTACAATGCTTGGACGATGTTTAAGACGTCTTGTCTGTGTTTTTTAGGCGATGGGTACTTATGTTCACAATTATTTGGACAATAAAAAGTCCAAGCATAATAACTCCTCCTATCTGTGAATAGTTTTTCCAGATCATCACCACAAATCCGTAATTCATCGCATAATAAAGGGCCAAATAAGGTATTACTGGCTTCCAATACTTTTTCAAATTTTCACGAAAAGGAATCTTCAAAACATAATCATAAAGAGCTTCCAATGCCAAGAATACCAAAAATATGCCAAGGAAGATACTGTATTGCACCGCTTTATATTCCCATTGAACTAAAAAAATCCCGTAGACAGCTGGGATCGCCAAAAGAAAATAAAACCTTCCAACTCGTTGCAAAATAGTCATTTTCTTCCGAATTAAAAAGATGTAAATCAAAAATAGATTATTTACAATCCCGAGGATGAAAAATAATTCTTCTAACATAATATAGTTTAATCTTTGTATTGCTCTACTAAATTATCTATAACCATCGCCCTACCCGATTCTTATATTCTATATATTCTTTTCCAAAAATCCTCTCAAGATTTTTTTCTTCAAAAGGAATAAATATTAATTCCATTAAAACTACAAAAATAATAGGGGGTAAAAATGTAATTATAGTTCCGTGATTGACTGCTATGCCTAACAATATTACAGTAAATCCCAGATATTGTGGATTTCTGCTAATACGGAAAGGACCTGAAGTTATTAAATACGTAGGGTCCTCATGTGGTTTTACTGTGGTTCTCCTTTTCTTTAACAATAAGTCAGTCCAAATATTTATAACTCCACCAAAAATAATTAAAATAAAACCCAAATAAGTATAAGGAGGAAAAATTATCTTCTTAATAGGGAAAACAAAGTGTAATCCTATTGATAAAAGTAAGAGTATTATAAAGTATGTTGGTGGAAGAATCTTTTTAGTTTTTTTCATTACTCAATTATAACAAAAACCCGAGCTTTTGGATCGGGCTGTCAGCTCTGCGGACTGAACGATATTAGAACTTGTTTGATTGGGTGGCCTAAAAAATCTTTTTTAAAGGCCTATATCGTGAAATTCCTATAAATACTATCCCCATTATTCCAAAGGGAATGGGCCATATCCTTAACTCTTCTTCTCCTCCTGTCAATAAAAGTATCACTGTTATTACTACTATTACTATTCCAATCCAAAACATTTGTTTATTTGGTTTTTTAGTTTCTTTTTCCATAAATTTACTGTTTAGTTATTACCTTTTTATTTTACCAAAAAACTATCTACTTGACCACAAGAAGTTCTAGCCGTCCTGCTTGGGGTATTAAATTTAAGTTCAAAAATGGTGGCTCCGAGGGACGGACGATATTAGAACCTGTTTGGTGAAATACTAAAGTATTTAATTAATAATTAGTATTGAAAAATTTAGCACCAAAGCAAAACTAACCCAAATAATATATGGCAGTAAAAGGTAGACAGCTATTTTAGAAACCTTGTAAAAGCTGATAATCGTCAACAGTATTGCAAACCAAAGAATAATTATCTCTATAAAGGCGAAAAGCGGAGATTGCAGACCAAAAAAGAGGATTGACCAAAGGATATTTAATATAAGCTGAACGAAAAAGATAAAAATAGCTATCTTTGTTCCTTTATACTTAAATCCTTTGTTCCATATTAAATAAAGAGAAATCCCCATTAATAGAAATAGTAATATCCAGACAGGAGCAAAAATCCAGTTAGGTGGATTAAAGCTCGGTTTTTGGATTGTAGCATACCAAGTTGAAATAGCGGGCGAAGTAAATAGTGATCCAATAGCTCCTGCCCCCTGGCAAATCAAAATAGAGATTATTAATTTTAAAATTTTACTTCCCTTGCTCATGTATTTATTCTACCAAAAAATCGCCTGCTTGGCGATTAGTTTGGACGACTTAGCCCCCAAACATAGTTCGATTTCCAGTCGGGGTACGGGGATTTATTTTCTCGAACTTTTCAAAAATATGAGGCCTTTCGGTCTCCCGAACAGTCTCACTAGCCTGCTCCGGCGGCAGGACTCGAACCCCTCTCGGTCGCCCTAGCGCTATAGGCGTCTCAGTTTCTTAAACCAAGCGCAACATTACTTCCCCTAGTAGACAATGTTTGTCTGGTAGAATCTTCGGTATAGAAAAATCCTTTATAATTCTACATAGCGTTTACTTTTCAAAAAATTGAGATTATTCTCCAAGCTAAACCAGCAAATAAAAGACCGTAAATTATTGATGATGCTGTTAAAGTTATTGCTTTTTTAACTCCGAATTCTTTGATAAGTATTCCCAAAGCAATTATGCATGGGATTCCGATTGTAGAAGCCACACCAAATGTATAAATTTGAAGAGAAGTCAGGGTTAAAGATATTTTACTGCCCAAAACTGATAAGAGCATTGCTCCAGTTAGATCTTTTTGCAAAAATCCAAATACCAAAGGGATAATAATTACAGCAGGCAATCCTAACCAAGTAGTGATTGGCGAAAGAGGTTCTACTATAATGTTGACAAGACCTAATATATCCAAAATTCCATAAGCTATTCCTCCAATTACCAATAGAGGCATAACTATATATACAAAATCCCTCATTCTAATCCAGCTTTTAGCAAGAACATTTTTAACCAAAGGCTTCCTAAAGGGAGGTAATTCTAAAAGTAAAGGTTCACTTTTTACATGAATAACTTTTTTTATTCCAAAAGCCCAGATCAATCCAGCAATTAATAAAGTAACAAAAACAGAAAAAGCTAGCTTTATGCCTCCATAAAATCCAACTACCCCCATTATTATAGCAATTCTTGAAGAACAGGGTACAAAAGCAAATAAAGAAGCAGTATGAAATTGCTCTTTTTTAGACGACAATACTCTGGTAGCTCTAGTTGCCGGTGCAGTACAACCAAAGCCTAATGCTAAAGGAATAAATGATTTTCCGGGTAAACCTATTTTTTTAAGAAATCTTTCTGCATTAACAATAAATCTTGAAAGAAGCCCTATATCCTCTAACAAACCTAAAAGCAAATAAAACAAGAAAACATAAGGTAAGGCGATGGAAACACCTGCTGCAAGCCCAGTTAAACCTTGAATTAATACCATAGCAATAATAGAGTGTTCCGCTGTGCCAAAAGAAGATAAAAAGCTTTCTGTCAATCCCATAAGAATGCCTTGTATTGAATTGCCAAGATATAACAATGCCCCAAAGACAACAAGAAGAAATAAAATAGTAGTAAACGGGCCCCAAGTTTTATGTAAGAGAATTTGGTCAACTTTCTCTTCAAATTTTTTTTCTTTTTCTACAGGAATTATTTGAGTAACTTTTTCTGCTATAAATGAAGCCGTGCCATATCTGGTTATAGAAATATCCTCTGCAACTTTTGAATGGTCTTTTAAGCTTTTTTTAGCATCCCTAATTACTTTCTCATCCTTCAAATATTTATAAAAATCTTCGTCTCCTTCTAAAACTCTTAAAGCTATAAACCTTTTTGGTATAAAAGTTTTTTTTATTTGTGATGATATTTTATTTATTGCTCCTTCTATGTGATCATTATACTCAACTTCAAAACCTTGTCTTGTCGCCTTTTTAATTTTTAATATTGCATCCACAAGCTTATCTATTCCTGTCTTGGTTATAGGATTTATAAGGACAACCGGAACACCAAGCAATTTTTCTAATTTTTTACAATTAATTTTTATTCCCTTCTTTTCAGCATCTTCTGCAAAATTTAAAGCTAAAACAGTAGGTACCCGAGCCTCTAATATTTGCAAAATCATATAAAAACTTCTTTCAAGAGAAGTTGCGTCAACAATTGTTATTGCCCCATCTTCATTTTCTTCAAACAAAGCCTTTTCAGTAACTTTTTCTTCTTCACTTCTATCAGAAATAGAGTATATCCCAGGAGTATCTACAAACTCAATTTCTGTATTATTAATTTTCTTTTTGGCTTTAGTTATCTCAACAGTAGTTCCAGGATAATTGGATACTGTAACTCTCGGACCAACTAATGCATTAAGTAATGAAGATTTTCCTACGTTTGGCTGACCAATTAAAAGTATTTTAAGATTTTTCATAATTTGAGTGAAATGAAAATTACAAGGTTCTCACAAAGTGGGGTTCTTATATTCTAGTACTTTGATTTCTTTTGCTATGTCTTTATCCAAAACAAATTTTTTATTTTTTATTTTAATAATAACGCCGTTTGGAACTCTATTTATTATTCTTATTTTTCCTCCTGGATATATTCCCATACTAATCAACCTTTCAAATAACCCAATACTAAAATTGATATTGGTAATTAAACCTTCTTCTTTTTTGAATCTTGTTAAAGGAATTCCTTTCTTTTTAAAAGTAGACAGTTTTTTGATAACATCAACAACTTCTGTAGAAATATAATGTTCAAGGATGTTAGTTGCCTTGATTGCTTTTTTTCCGCTCATTCTTTTTTTAAAATATTCTTCAAGAATAAGGTGTTTTTTGATGATATCCTTTGCTCTATTTTGCCCTCTCTTTGTTAGTTGGATATATTGTTTCCCATATTTTTCCTCTAAAGAAAGTTTTATTAAATCTTCTCTTTCAAGTTCGTTTATGGCTTTAGACACAAAAAATTGAGAAACACTAATTTCTAGTTTCATAAGTTTTAAAGGAATTTTTTTACTCTTCCTACCTAAAACTTCTAATATATCCTCTTTTACTATTTTTAAAACCTCAGGCTCTTTAATCATATTAACTAGTAATACATTTAATCTTTAATAATTTTTTTCTTCTTGTTTTTATTGTCTTTTATATTTTCATTTTATCAAAAAATCGCCATTTTGGCGATTAATTGTGAGGGCCCGACCCCGAACAAAGTCCTATTTCCTATCGGGGTATGGGGGTATTTTTTCTCGAACCTTTTAAAAATATGAGGCGTTTCGGTCTCCCGAACAGCCTCACTAGCCTGCTCCGAGGGACGGACAACGTTAGAACCTGTTTTAAGCATTGTTATAGTCCCCAATTCTCATCTTGATACTTTTTTTGCTTTAGAATAGATTCCATTTCTTTTTTAATCTCTTGGATGTCTTCTTTATTTAGTGGCTTAAATTTATCGTAAAATCCTGTATCTCTTTGGGGGAAATAACAAGCATCTCCATATTTGTTAGTTTTAGCATTTTTGGCTCTTCCGTATAAATGAACATGTAAATATGGACCTTCTGGTGTAAAAACATTCCAGTTACCATTATCTTGGTAGTTTATTCTGCCAATGTCTATTCCTTGTTTCTTTAGTGCTGCGGTCATTGCTTTTCCTGTTACAATTGTAAGTCTCATTAACTCTATTGCTAATTTTTGACTTAACTGAGTTCTGTCTACTAATCTAACTTTGGGATAAATCTTAATATGACCACCATCAGTTCTTGTGATATGTGGTTTATCAGGAGCCTCAACAATAAAATTTTTTGTAGAATATATCAGTACCATATATTTCATCTTAACAAAAAAAACGCCTTTTTGGCAATAAAAGTTCTAACCGTCCTGCTTGGGGTCTTAAATTTAAGTTCAAATAATGGCAGCTCCCCCTACGAGACGCATTCAGAACCATTGATTGGTTAAGAATAAGAGAAGAAATGGAGATTTTCGTCTTCTTTATAAATCAAAAACAGCAAACGATAACGACAAATAATTTTATTTAAACCAAGGTATTCAGGCAACGAAGCAGAAAAGAGGTACCTCTTTTCTGCTATCGAGCGCAGGATGGCTTATAGATTGTCGCAGATTCCGTTGCCGTCGGCATCAATAAATTTTCCGCCTTGATTTTGTCCGCGGTTTTCACTGTTCATTTTTTTACGTCTTTGTCCTTCTCCATTACCTTGTCCTGCGTCGTATCCGGCACCGACCTTTTCACCGTTGCTGGTTCTAATTCCTAACTCTTCTCTGATTGCGTCAGCACCTTCCAGGTCGCCTGCATGAGCTAATTGATTAGCTTCAGCAAATCGTGAAAAGTTTTCCGCGTTGATAACTTGTGCAACTCGTCCGTGATCATTCATTAATTCGCTCCATGCTTCGTAATTATTACTTTCCATTACTTCCGTCATTGCTGTATGTCTTTCCGGAGAATAAGCAGGCCCTTGTTTGGAATAATCGCCTTGATAAGCTATTACCGAAGAAACAGCAAATGCGCCCATCATCACAGCCGCGAGTGTTCCGCCCAAAAGTTTTGTTGATTTTTTCATAGTTTTTACCTTCATTAATTTTTTAGATTAATAAATAAAAATTCGACCTTTCTATTTATTAATACAACTGGGTTTATTTTTTCTTTCGTTTTATTTCCAAAAAGATTTATAACCGCGGACTCGTTGCGACTGGAAAAGATTAAGGTCTTTCTCAACTTTGCGTATATCAAAAGCCTGTACCGTGCTATTGCTTCGTTTTCCTAAAACCACTATTGCATCACCTTCTTTTATATCTGTTTTTAATATAAGGCTGATTTTGGGGCTAACAACTATGGTAAGCGCTTCGCCACAGGGCGTCTCTATCTTAAAACCATTGTCAATTACTTCAGAAACGGCCCCGTGATGCACATTGCCAATTCGTGGAGCTCCAAAATTGCGATAGACCATTCCTATGCCGGGCAAACGTCTTTGCTGAGCCTTCCAAAATAAATTTGAATGAAATGGTGTTTTATCTATCAAAAAACTTCCTATAAATACAATCATTATAATACCCAACAAAGAATAAAGGATTGGCCGACGGTAAACAAAGGTAAATTTTTTGGCAAATATCTCTAATAATATAATCAAGATTGCAATTATCAAAATTAAAAACCACGGCAGAGAGTTAAGGAAGATTTTCATACCGGAAAAGCCAAATTTTGGCAAAAACAGCACTCCGCTTACCCGTAAAGAAAAAATGACAAAACTGACAAAGTAGATAATAAAAGAAATTAAAACTAAGGTCCCTGATATCAGTAAAACTGTCTTCAGAATAAAGTATATTTTGGGCTTCATTTTAACTCTCCCGCTTTTTATCTTATTGAGCACCTTATCAATAATAGAGTTTTTTTCTTGTTGATTGTTCATAAACTATATTCTAATTTTTTAAAAATAGATTTCATTATTTCTTTTGCTCTTTTTATTCTTATTCCCACAGTCGAAATTGGAACTCGCATTACCTCGGCAATTTCCTTGTAGGACAAATCCTCTAAATAATAAAGAATTATCGGCTCACGGTATTTTGGCTCTAATCGATCAAGACATTTATTAATCATCTTCTGTGTGTCTTGGCGGTCTATATTCTGAATAAGAGATTCGTCTTGAAGACTATGGGGAAGAAAAGTATCTAACTCAAACAGGGGTAAAATCTTTTTCTTTCTCTTTTTAAGCGCATTAACCAGTTCGTTGTGGGCAATCCTGTAGAGCCAAGAAGAAAATTTTCTTTTTATACCAAAACTCTGAATGTTTTTATAGGCTTTTATAAAAATTTCCTGGATAATATCATTTATATCTTCGTTGTTAGAGAGAAACTTCCTTGCGTAGCGTATTATTTTTTCTTTGTAACGATGGATTAAAACCCCGAAAAAATCAATATCGCCTGCCTGAACCAAGGCGGCAATTTCTTCATCTGATTGCTGGAAGGGTTTTTGCTTCATTTTATTACTACAACAGAAGTATGCTTTTTATTTCATTGATTCAGTATCTCATATTACCAAAAAACCAGTATGCTAGAAAGAGAGCATACTGGTTTTTTAATGTTATGGCGAAGGTAGAAGGCAAGAATTGCTACAAAGAAAAATAGGAGTCGGCTCTATTTTACTCTATTTTACTTGGAGTATTAAATTTAAGTTCAAATAATGGCAGCTCTCCTAGTCGGTCTCGAACCTGGGTTTTAAGGGGAAATCAAGGGCTTTTTGAGGCTGTCCCACAATGCCTCTCGGTCGGGGCTTTTTGAACCTAAAATGAGACAAATGAGACACTACTTAAGGGTATTTTTTAGTGTCTCATTTTTAACCCGTAATGATATTCGAAAGGTTATTTCGCTGTTTTAGAAATTTGCAGCCAGTTGTCAACGATAAATTTCGAACTTAAAACTACATAATTTTTTGCCACAAATACGAGTTCTTGTGGAGTAACCGAGGGTCGCTTTGGATGAACAAACCGAACGCCTCCATTCATTTCATTAATAAACCATGTTCCGCTAATGTTATTAAATTCAGCGTGAACGACAAATTTATCCCTATAAGAAGTTAAGAAAATATCTACTATCTTAAGTTTATTCAGATATTTTTTAATGAAAGTAACTACTAAAGGGTCTTTGCCTTTATATTTTTCAAGAGAGTGGAAAAATGCTGTTACAGAACGGTTGCTTATATTACGCCAAGGCAAAAGAAAATAAAATAGTTTAGTATATTCATCGAGAAAAATTTTTAAAAAAATATATAATGCCCTAAAATCTGTTTGATTTGCTCTAGTTAATTTATAAGCAATTTTGCGTAATCGCTGACCTTCCTCTGTAATTTTGTCTTTGTCCTCTTTTTTATTTCGTTGCTGGATCACTCTTTCTATCTCAATAGATTTACTGATATGCGAATCTAATCTTTCAGCGAAAACCAAAACATCTTCAAATGAACTAAGAATAACAGAAAAAATCTTATTAAAAGCATTTCCTCGATAAACCCTTTCGAGTTCTTTATTTTCATTTATTTTTTTAGCTAAAGCACCCAAAGACGCTTTAATTTCTTTAACTTGTGATACTAGTTCTTGCATATTCAAGGATTTTTAAACGTACCCCATTTAAACGTACCCCAGGAAAATATATCATAAATTTTTTTGATTAGACCCGATTTTTCCTTTCACAAAATCTTCTCTCATTTTTACAAAATCATTATCATTAATTTCTTTGTCATCATATTGATATTCATCAATAATTTTAAATTCACCACCAACCATCTCAATTTTATGAAAAGGACCCACCAAACGACAATTGGGAAGATAAACGGTTTTAATAAAGGGTTTATGTTCCCATTCTTTCTTTATAAAAAATTCGCCCTTAGTACCTTCAATAAACCACGGTTGCCTCCCAAAAAAAGCAAACTGACCACTTATTATTTCGGATAAAGTCTTGATAGCCCTTAATGCGGTTTCTCTATCTTTTTCTTCGGTTTCTATATTGAAATGAATAGCCTCTCTATTTCTTATTTCTTTTAAATCTTTAAATTTAGAGACAACCTCGGGTAATAATACTTGCCATGACTCCAATATTTTTATGGCCTCATCCCAGTTGTCTAGAGATCGCTTATTATAAACTTTTTTATATTCTGGTGTTTGTTTGAAATTATCTCTCAAAGATATAATCAAATAATTTAATATCCTTTCTCCCAATGCGCAAGCTCCAGTAAGAGCCGGGTAATAGGACCCTACAACAAAACTCTTTCTTATTTGTTCAAAAAATTTATTGTGAAAAGCTATTATAGATAGAGGTTTAGGACCTAATTCCTTAAAATTTCTAAGTTTTATTTTTCTATTTCGAACTCCAAATTCTAGAATCAAAGAGTCTTCAGTTGATTTTTTGTTTTCTAAAAATAACTTTTTATTTTTTTCGTCCCAATTTTCTTTTATTTCTATGTTTAAAATAGCTGCCCTGCTATCCAAATCAAAGTTGAAAAGTCTATATCTCTTCATTTCTTCCTTTTTAATTTATAGATTTGAGGATTTACTCTCTTATCAATTTTGAGAAGTAAATCAAAAAATCCCAACAGATTATTTTTCGCCTCCTCTAATCCCCTTTTATTATTTTGTTTCTTCTCTGCGTTTTTGGACTTTATCATATTCTTCCTTAGTCATTGGCTGATAAACGGCTTTTACTAAATTCAATAATTTAGTCGCCTTTTCTAGGGCAATTTGGTCGGAAAGATGCTCGCCAAATCTCTTTTTATAAATCTTTTTGAATTCTTTTAGTTTTTCTTTAGAAATCATCTTTTATTTTTACCTCGCCTTTCATCTTTAAGTTTAGCCTAAATTTAATTCGATTAAATATTTTTTAAATTTTTTCACCATCAATTTCCTGAACAAGTTTATCGAGCAATTTATAAATTTCATCTAAATCATCTTTATAAGACGTTTTGTAGTTCCCAGTAAATATATCTTTATCTTGTTTCGGCAAATTTAATTTTTTAATTGCTCCATTATTATTTTTCCAATATTCGGCGATCCTATCTCTCTCAAGTACTTTTGTAAATTCATCGATACGAGGAATATAATCACGCCCATGGTCAGAAGCGAAAACGCTTGCAAAATTAATGAGTAGATAATCCAAAAAATGTTCGTAATTTTTCTTATTTTTAGCTAGGTTAAAACACTCATCAAAAAGATATTTATTAATCTCTGCCTTAATTCCATTCTTGTCTTCTTTCCCAATTACATCATAATATCCACAGCCAACCCCAGAACTTATAAAAGAATTACCTATCTGATAAATGGTAAAAGATTTTATGCGTGACTTTAATGCACCAATAACTTCATTTGCATTTTCAATTTTGCCCGAATCAATCTGCCCCTTAACAAATTCGTGATATTCGCCCGTTAAATCAGCTAATGACAAATTATCAATTAAATCAAAAATGTTTTTATTATTATCAATATATTGACTTTTGAAAATTTGGAAAACTTTCTGTGATATTTCACGCATCTCCTCAATGACAATATTCTTCACTGACCCAGTGGTTGGTGCGTTAGGGTCTCTATGTTTTGATAGTGCACGCTGAAGGTTAAAAATATCCCCACCACGATCTGCACTACAAAAAAGTCGAAAAGCAAGTAAATCATAAAGCCCAAGTACGCCTCTGTCTTCTTGAGATAATATTTCAATAACACTATTATTTTTGTGTCTTTTTTCTCCAAAAATCCACTCAGCAATTTCAACAATATTTTCCTCCGTATTATGTCGATGTTGGCCGTCTTGATCAACCCAGCCGGCAATATCTAATAATTTAATAAGAAAAAAGTCAAGATCATCACGCAATCCTACGCCAATATCTTTATTCGTAAACAATGAATAATTTTGAATATTGTTTAAAAGATAGGTAATTAACTTTTCTCCTGTCTGACCATCAAACTCATATAGACTATTGGTAACAACTCTCCAAAATTGTTCATGGGTGTTCTCGCTTTTTGAATATGAGAACTCTTCTTTGGATAATACTTCCTCAACTGATTTCCCATCAATAATTTCGTTTTTGCAATTTAAGTAAAAACGATACTGGCTATGTTTTTGTGGCTTAGACATTTTTACAATCAAATTGAGATATTCTTCAAGATTTTTACCATCAGTCCAACCCCCATTAAAACAAGCATAAGAATGTTTGATCTCTTGTGACACGCTATCAATTACTGTATTTTCTAATCTTTGAGAAACATTAAAAACTTTATTTAATAGGAATTTTTGACCTTCTAGGAGCGAATCGACATATTTTGTATATTCTACCGAATTTTTGTAAACACTATCACGAGCCGAGAAATAAGTCTGTCCATCAGAATCTTTTGGATAACCATCATCATAGGGCATAACAACTGAAAAAAATCCTTTTTTACCTTGTGTTTCAGTGTTATAAATTTTACGAAAAATGTTCGGATAATTAATGTAAATTAGAATCAAATGAATCAAGTCTTGATTATTGAAATCGCTATTTTCAAAATCAGCTTTTTCAATTTCAAGCAAAAGCAATGTGTTGATTAGCCTTTTAATCTTCCTAGCATCTCCGATAAACGGAATGTATCGATGATAATCTCGAGATTTATAAATTTCAATTAATCCACCTATTGCCTTTGATACAAGAATAGGATCGGCTTGTGAATTTCCAGCCAAAACTTTTGTTATATTCTCGGATACATATTTTTGTAAAATTACATTATCAAGATAAATACTTATTTTCACATTTACAAATTTTTCAAGAAACTCAGTAACCTTTTCAATATCCGGCCTTTCTTTCTCTAATGCGCTTATATTCTCGGTATCGTAGCATAAAACATATGAAATATTTGGCAAAGTAAAACTTTTTTTAATTGCAAACAAAATATCTTTAATAGATGAGAAATTTAACCTATCAAGATCATCCACAATTATAATAATTTTTTTGTTAAAATTTGAAAGAGCCGCCTCAAGATCTTCAAAAGCGTCATCAATTGTATGGCTTCCAGAAAGTATTTCAAACCCGAAGACAGAAAATGACCCCTTTACCCCCCTAATAAGCCGGGAATATTTTGAGATTAGAGGATTAATCTCTGGAACAAAAGAATTTTTTTGAATAACACGAATTAGTCCATCAACAAACTTCTCCAACAAATTCGTCCTGTCTTCATATCTTAAGAAATTAAAATTATAAATCACCGCACGGTTTTTATATTTGCCTTCTAAATACTCCTTACACAAATTTACAAATGTGGATTTCCCAACACCCCAAGGGGCATCAATGCCAAACACCATACTATCAGAAGATCCTCGATTAAAAACCCTTTCGGCGAATATCTCTACTTCATCAGAAAAACTAAGAAGGTCATCTTTTTTTGTTTTTTGTTCAAAATCACTTATAAAAAATGGTGCTTCTTTTCTCTTTCTCTTAGTAAATATTATTTGAACTGTACGCAACAAAAGTAACAATACCAAAACAATAGGCAATATAATCAATATAAGCAACTGCTCAGCGCTGATATTGGACACGATTTTTATATATGTATCAGTCCCTATTCCACCAAACGACGCACTGATTAAAAGACTAAAAAAGAAAATTAAAAAAACATCAAAACGTTTGCTTTGGATTAATTTTCTAACACTTCCTATAAAATCCCTGCCAATCAAATATGTAAATACTAATAATAAACCGAGGCCACTGAATGTAATCGCAAGATACTCATAATTCCCATACTTAATATATTCATTAATTTTCGAACTGATCACTCTCGCGAAATACCAAGATTCGGCGGATAAGATACCAAAAAAGGTAACTTTTATAAGTGTTGTGAGGTTAGAGATTGTTATTTTTTTATCTATAAAATTACTCATTAATTAGTTCCGATAATTTTAATCTCCTCTTTGATTAGGCCGTAAAGTTTATTTAACTCAAATCCAAAATCTGCCATTGTTTTGGATCGGCTTCGTCGTATTTTTCTCTGTCGTTGTATAACCAATTGCTGTCTTTTTGAGTGGCAATTCCGCCAAATAATTTTTTGCCCTTTTTATTTTGCTCTTTGATATATTTGACCAAACCCTCGGCTTTAGGCCCGGCAATCTTGGCTGTAATTCCACTTTTTGTATCGAAAAGACCAACCCGGCCGTCTTTCGTCTTTATAATGAAATCAATATAGAAAGGCATATCTATGCCAGTCTCCGTATAAGGCACAGCAAAATAGGTAGCATCTCGGTCGCCATTCTTAAACCACCAGTCAATACCGCCGGCTCTTTCAAGATATTTAATAAACTCTTCTTCTGTCTTCCAGTGTCGACTTTCACGAACATCAGAGAAGAAAGGTTGCATAGCTGAATTTTTATATTTCTTCTCTTGAAAAAAACTGTTAAAGTTGAGCTTTTCTGGAACATTCCATTTCTCGCCAGTAATTAAATCTTTTTTACCCCGGCCAACCTTCTCAAGATATAATTCCTTAGCCCGATCAATTACATTTCTAAAAAATTCTCTGTTCTGCTTATTTAAAACAATGTTCATTATTTTCTCTTGCTCGTCCTCGTAATTCATCTTAAAAGCCCCGAAAAAAAAGCGGTAAATAGAATCTCTAACCCGACCCACAGAACGAGGTTCGGGATACAAAGGCGAGAGTGCCTCGGCAATGAAGGCACTGAAAGCATTTTGTCTTTCAAGCGTTGTCTGGTCAATCGCTATTGTGCCGGCTTTTTCTATGTGCTCGAGAATATGGTCTAATTCTTCTATTTTACCCTCGGCAATAAGCTCGCTGACGCTTGTTTTTACCTTAAGATTAATTTTGTCTTTTAAGCGCAACTCTTTTGCGGCACCAAGAAAAATGGGAATAAAAAATGATGCCAGACGAGTCTCTTCACGAAAACGCTTTGAATGACAAGAAGCCAAATTTATAGGTTTATAATCAGACCTACGTTTAGATTCAAATACTGTGATGTAATCTTTAGCTAAGTCTTCATGAATACTGATATCACTTAAGTTTGTGTAGACATAACCCAGATTCAATTCTGGGTGATCCTCATAATGCTTTAGCTCCGGCATCCGCATAATTCTGCCAATGGTCTGGATTGAGAAAATAATACTTCGCCAGTCACGGAATAAAACCAGAATAGAAGCCCGAGGGCAATCCCAACCAAGTGCAATTGCTTGTTTAAAAATCATCACCTCTGCGTCATTATTGCTTTTAGCAATATTGGCTAAATTCTCCTTATCTTTTGATAAATAAATTGCCAGTTTGCCATTACTAACTGTAATGCTTTTCTTTTTGAGCAAAGCGACGATCTCGTCTTTCTTATCCGAGGAACCAACTCTTTTGTCCGGCAATTGAATAAGGACCAAAGGATTAACTTCAGAACCTTCGTCTTTATATGCTTTTGCCAGTTCTTTTCTTTTACTAATAGCGGCATCAAGCACAACCTCATCAGCGCTTTTATCACCAACCTTGATATTTTGGAACTCTGGATTTATTGTAACTTCTTTTTTAATCATTCCCTCTCTCTTAACATCAGAAAATTCAACTAACACCCTATAATCACTGCTTAAATGAGGTGTGGCGGATACTTCAATAGTTACTCTGGGGTCAATATCCCGAATAAGATTTTGAGAAGTTTCGGTTTGCGCCGCATGATGGCTTTCGTCAATAATAAGAATTATTTCTTGGCCATCTTCTTTGGTGTTTTCTAAGATTTTAGATAAGTTATTTTCTTGCTCATTCTCGCGAATAATGAGATTGCCTTTTTTGTTAATACTCTCCCAGTTCAAAAACAAAATCTCGCTCTCGCTGATTTTTTTATCCATTAAATCCTCAAAAAATGAACAGCGAAGAGCTTTGTTATCAAAATAATACTTCTCCAGACTTTCTTTGCTCTGAATATGAAGTTTTCGAGGAGCCGCCCAAATAAAAGCAAAAGAACGATGGTCGTCCCGATGCTCTATAAATTCCTTCAAAAATTCTGCCATCATTATGGTCTTACCTGAACCAGTAGGCGCCTTAAAAATACAAATCGGGTTGTTTGGTTTGCCTAACAACTTATTTACTCTTTCCTTTGATTCGGTTACTGCCTCTTTTTGATAATCTTTTAGTACAATCATATTTTGATACCAAATATTCTACGATAAACTCTCAAAATAACTTCTGGTATTGGCGAAACCACGATACGACCATTCATATCCTCAAATTCAGATGAAAAATCTTCATCCTCTAATGAAAAAATATAAGTATGAATAGGACCTTTAATAGTTTTTACAACCTTCTTAAAATCAGGAATTGCCACTTGGTCATATAAAATACCCGTATGCTTTTTATTGTTTTTGAAAATCTTAAAATGTTTTCTTTCTAAAACTTTCTCAAAAGTATTTTCACGAATACAAAGCATCTCGGTCGATTGATCTGTGAGTTTCTTTTTGTTTGCATCTGACAGCGTAACGCCCACAAAAGCTGTTTTATAGTATTTAAGATTACCTCCTAAACCCTTTACGCTTTTATCTTTTAGGTCTTTATAGCCCTCTATAACTTTTTTTATTCTCGGATAGCATACATCGGTAGCTATGTTATTTTCGTTATTTGTGCAAAGTATAAACTGCCGATTACCACCATCTTCCCCGTTAAGATCTAAAACAGCATGTCCCGTTGTGCCAGTGCCCGCCATAAAATCTAATACGACCGCGTTTTTATTATTTGATAACTTTATCAAGAATTTCATTAAATCCTTTGGTTTAGGATAATCAAATACTCTTCGGTGAAAGATGTTCTCTAATTCTCTGTTGCCTTGTTCATTAGGAAAGTTTAAAATTATGCTTTTATGAGGAATTACTCTTTCAATAGGATTGCCCTTATTGTCTACAAGTTGATATTGTTTAAAATATACACTCCATTTGCCCCTCGTTTTTTTGAAAACTATAAATTTATTTTTAATTCCCCAGTTCATTTTTATCTTGCTCCACCTCCATGTCCAATTTTTTCTTCCTTTTTCTCCACCGGGCCAAATCAATGAACCATCAGGGGCTTTTATGGAGTAAGTTAAAGTCTCTGAGTATCTTATACTTCCCCTGTCTAGCTTGTTTAATTTATACCTTCCTCGAACACCAACGAACTCATCTTCGTATTTGT
>Ga0307429_1000237_pt1 | contig 38460 bp, 38 predicted proteins | sample SalMarWE160230MG_FD_202151 | JGI IMG/M metagenome (GOLD analysis project Ga0307429, IMG submission 202151) | Salt marsh sediment microbial communities from the Plum Island Ecosystem LTER, Massachusetts, United States - WE1603-230 | ecosystem: Environmental > Aquatic > Marine > Intertidal zone >... | reverse complement strand
TCCGGGGACAACTCGCGACTCGCTTGATGCTATGGTTCGGTGGGGTGATAAAGAAATCTTGCTTGTCGACACTGCTGGGATTAAACGGCGTGGAAGGGTCGGTGCTGGAGTGGACTATTATAGCTTGCTTCGCGCCCTCCAGGCTATCAACCGCTGTGATGTTGCCTTGCTGCTAATAGATGCCAGTGAATTTATTACTGCCCAGGATATGCATATTGCGGGCTATATTATTGAGGTTGGAAGGGGTATAATGCTGTTGGTCAACAAATGGGACCTTATTTCCCAGGAACAAAGACAGGAGTTTAAACATAGCGTGGAGCAAAGACTTAGATTTGCCCCCTACATACCTGCCATTTACATTTCTGCCAAACTAGGGCAGGGGATAAACCGGATTCTACCCCAGGCCTGGGAAATCTGGCAGGAAAGACAAAAGCGAATACCGCAATCGGAAGTCGACGAGCTAGTCAAGCAGGCGGTAATTAGCCATCCCCCACCCCGTGCAGGTTCTAGGCGGTTGCATATTGATCGAGCCTATCAAGATGAATCTCAGCCAGCAACTTTTGTTCTCAATGTTAACAATCCTAAACTGGTTCACTTTTCCTACCAACGCTACTTGGAAAATAAGCTTCGCCAGGGCTTTGGTTTTCGCGGCGTTCCTTTGAAGTTGATTTTCACTAAGACTACCCGTAAAATAAATAAAAAGATGGAGATGAGAGCATGATGATAGCTAAATTTATTGCTGTAGTAGTTATTGCTTATTTCCTTGGTTCCATTCCCTTTGGCTTGATAATAAGCAAGCTGAAACGTGGCGTTGATATCAGGGAATATGGAAGCGGTAAGACTGGCGCCACCAATGTTATGAGAACCATGGGAACCAAGCTCGGCGTTTTAACTATAGTTCTCGATGTGGTTAAAGCTGGTGGGGCAGTTATGCTAGCCGCAGTAATTGTAGGTGGTGGCAGCGGTAGCTTCACCATTGGTGGCGTGTCCATTTATTGGCAGCATGTGGCCCAAGTTGCAGCTGGATTGGCCGCAATAGCAGGACACAACTGGCCTATATTTGCTAAGTTTAAGGGGGGTAGGGGGGTAACTGCCTATTTTGGCACATTGTTCGCTATTTTCCCTCCCGCGGGTATATTGGGCGCCGAAGTCGTGGCTATAGCAGCATTACGCAGCCGACAGATGTCCAAGGGTTCTATTCTTGGAGCCTTAGCTGCTTGGTGCTTAATGGTACCCTTAACTATCGTCTACAGTTTCCCTCCCATCTATCTCGCTTATGGTTTGGCAGTCATCGCACTGCTCGTCTACCAACACCAGGATAATATAAAACGCTTAAGGCAAGGCACAGAACGCCAATTATGGTGAAAAGGCATGAGAGAACATGCCTAAAGTTACTATCATAGGCAATACATCTTGGGGCAATACTTTAGGCGTTTTGCTGAGTGGTAAAGGAGCAACGGTAAAACTGTGGGCGCGGAGCGAGGCTGAGGCCAAAGAATTAAACCAGGGACGTCGTAGCTATTCCTCTACCAGCCACATCGAAGAAGCCTTAAACGGTGCTGATTTGGCAATCTGGGCCGTCCCCTCTCAAAAGTTGAGAGAAAACGTTAGTCAAGCCAAGAATTATCTCACTAGCTCGATGCTATTAATGAGCGCCGCCAAAGGATTGGAAGTAGATAGTGGTAGGAGGATGTCACAGGTGCTGGCAGAGGACATTGCTCCTTCATTAAGAAAGCAAATTTGCGTCCTCTCTGGTCCCAATTTAGCCAAGGAAGTTGTCCAGGGTCTCCCTGCTGCTGCGGTTATTGCTGCTCAGGATGTAGCTTTAGCGGAAAGGGCGCGGGAACTGATGGAGTCGCCCAAATTCTTTCTATCTACTAGCGATGATGTTGTCGGAGTTGAATTATGCGGGGCACTGAAAAACATTATAGCTTTGGGTGCAGGCATGCTAGATGGACTAAGCTTGGGTGACAACGCTAAGGGAGCCTTTATTGCTTGGGGATGGACTGAGGTTGTTTCCCTGGGGGTAGCTTCGGGGGCCAAGGCTGACACTTTTTATGGACTGGCCGGTTTAGGCGACCTTATAGCTACTTGCTCCAGCACTCTAAGCCGCAATCATTATGCTGGCTGCGAACTGGCTAAGGGTCGCTCTTTATCTGAAATATCTGCCTCTATGCCAAACGTCGCCGAGGGAGTCGCCACCACTGCGGCAGTCCACCAGTTGGCGAAAGACCAGGGGCTTAAATTACCAATTATCAACCTTATCTACGGGATTCTTTTTGAAGGCTTGTCACCAAGCCGAGCATTGATTGACTTCGAAGAACTAGCAGCAAGCCATCACTGAGCCCGGACTAGACGTCTGGGGGTGGTTCAGTCCGAGGTAGTATCTTAGACAATTCTTCAAAAAGGTAACGCTGGTTTTTATCCAGATATTGTGGTGTTATTATACTTACTTTGACAAGCAAGTCTCCTCTTCCCCTGGCATCAACGTGGGAGATCCCCTTGCCTTTGAAGCGAAATGTTTTCCCATTTTGAGTTCCTGATGGTATTTTTAATTCTACCTTTCCATCTAAAGATGGCACTCTCACCTCATCGCCCAAAGCAGCTTGAGCAAAGTTGATGGATAACTCATAAAGAATGTCACTGCCATCTCTATGGAATAAATTGTGTGGCTTTACTGAAAGGGTGATATAGAGGTCGCCGGGGGGGCCTCCATACAAGCCAGCGCTCCCCTCTCCATCCAAGCGTAATTGATATTCCTCATCCACACCAGCAGGAACGTTGACACTTATTTTGCGCTTCACCTTTATTCTTCCCCCTCCCTTGCATTGAGAACAAGGGTTGTTTATTACAGCGCCATTACCTCCACAGCGAGGGCAAGTGGTGATATGAGTGAAACGCCCAAAAATGCTTTGCTGAACTCTTTTCACTTGTCCTGTGCCGCGACACTCAGGACAGGTCTCGGGATTTGTACCCCGTTCGCTGCCAATGCCGTGGCATGAAGGGCAGAACTCGATGCGTTGTATTTCAACTTCTTTATTGCAGCCGAATACCGCCTCCTCAAAGGAAAGAGGTAGGTGACTTCGCAGGCTATCCCCTTTTTGGGGAACACGCTGAGCAGTCCGCCCGAAGGGGGCACCAAAACCATTCCAGAAGGATTCAAAAATGTCTCCCAGCCCGCCAAAGCCAAAATCGGAAAAGCCTCCCTCTATATCCACTCGGCCATAGCGATCATATCTGCGCCTTTTATCGGGGTTGGAGAGGACCTGGTAGGCCTCGTTTATTTCCTTAAATTTCTCCTCGGCTCCGGGCTCTCTACTGCAATCAGGATGGTGCAATTTCGCTAACTTGCGAAACGCTCTCTTGATTTCCTCATCGCTGGCGTTCCGAGGCACTCCAAGTACTTCGTAATAATCTTGTTTTATTGCCACAATCTCATAGTATACCTCTTAAGTGATTAAGCGACAACTTTTAAGTACTGGGCTTGCAAATATTTGACATCTTGAGAGGTGATATAATCACAATGCAGTGAAACAGCGAATTGCAAAAATCCTCCGTCATCACAAGAAAAAGAAAATCGCTGGCGAAAATCTTAGAGCTTCAGCCGTGCTGATACCTCTTTTTTATGACCATGGGCAATATCATGTCCTGCTTACTGAAAGGAGCGAAGAGGTAAACTTTCACAAAGGGCAAGTCTGTTTTCCCGGGGGAACCCGGGAGCCATCTGATTCCAGCCTGCTCCAAACTGCTCTCAGAGAGGTTGAAGAAGAGATAGGTTTAAATGCCGAGGATGTTGAAATTTTAGGAGAATTTGACGATAGTGTGACACTCACCAGCAACTATGTTATTTCGCCTTTTGTGGCCTTCATACCCCACCCTTACCTTTTTAAGGCCGATGGTAGAGAAATCAGGGAAATCTTTTCCGTTCCCTTGGCATTTTTGATGGATGAAGCCAATTTCAGGCAAGATTCTTGCGAATATGAATACGACGGGCATATCATCTGGGGAGCTACTGCAGGGATTTTAAAGCAGTTCATCGATTTGTTGAAGTCTAAGAGCGGGGCTCTGCAGTAGTCATTTCTTCTCTTTAGCATTGACTTTAATTGCTTTGGGCTTTACCTCTTCAGCTTTGGGTATGGTTAGAGTTAGAACACCATCCTCCATCGTTGCCTCAGTCTTGTCTGACTTAAGCCCGTTGGGAAAGACCACGCTTCGGGAAAAAGCTCCATAGCGTCCTTCCTGGAACAGGTAGTCTTCTTTCTTGACTTCCTGTTCCGCTTTGCTCTCCCCCTTGACGGTCAAGGTGTCGCCAGTGATATCAATGCTGACATCCTCCGGCTTGATCCCAGGCAAAGCTGCCTTCACCACGATTTCGCTGGGTGTCTGGTAGATATCCAGGATTGGCATAGCTACTTCACCAGGGGAAGTTAAAACATGAGAAGGGCGAACGAAGCTGTCCTCGAACAACCTGTCCATCACCTGTCTCAGGCTCATAAGTTCAGTAAAGGGATGCCATCTCTCTATAGCCATCTGCATTACCTCCTTTCCTTATTTTTAACTGAGCCCCACTCTCAGCCCAGGCAATATTATAGGAAAGTTAAACAGTTTTGTCAAATCTTCTCGAAGTTTATTTAATACATTTGACAAATTTTTTAAATAATCTTATAATTAGCGTAAAATCATAAGGGAAGAGAGATGGCAGGCAAGGACTATTATCAAATTTTAGGCATAAGTAGGAATGCTTCGGAGAAGGAAATCAAGCAGGCCTACCGCCGTTTGGCACGTAAACATCATCCTGACCTCAACCCCGGCGACAAATCGGCTGAGACAAAATTTAAGGAGATAAATGCGGCTTACGAAGTCCTCTCTAATCCTGAAAAGCGAAAAAAGTATGACAAATTCGGTGAACAATGGGAATATGCTGACCAATTTGCTAAATCCGGGGGACAAGAGAGAGTCAGGTGGGATTTCGGCAAGGGTGGCACAACCTTCGAGTATGGCGACCTGAGCGGCTTTGGCGACATTTTTTCCAGCTTATTCGGCGATTCTGGTATAGGCTCCAGGATGAGGCGCGGGCCACGGCGTGGTCAGGATATAGAGTCCCCCATCGAAGTAACCCTCGAAGAGGCTTACCATGGCTCTAAGCGTATGATGCAAATTCAGACCGAGGAGCCCTGTACAGCTTGTGGCGGCACAGGCAGAGTGGGCAATCGAGTCTGTACCATTTGTAATGGTGCTGGTGGAAAGATCATTCCCAAGCGCCTGGAGGTTAAGATTCCAGCGGGAGTTAGAGACGGCTCGAGGATTCGTATAGCAGGGGAAGGCGGCCCTGGTCTTGCCGGTGGCAGCAAAGGCGACCTTTATCTGGTAGTGAAGGTTCTGCCCCACAAGCTCTTTGAGCGTAAAGGAGACGACCTTCACACTGAAGTCTCAGTGTCTCTAGCCACTGCTATATTAGGTGGCGAGGTCAGATTGCCCGCTTTTAATGGCAATTTATCTCTTAAAATACCACCGGAGACTCAGAACGGCAAGGTTTTCCGCCTGGCAGGAAAGGGCATGCCCCAGCTAGGCAATAATAAGTACGGCAATATGTTCGCCAAGGTAAAAGTGATCCTGCCCACCAATTTGACCGAGGAGGAAAAGAAACTATTTGGGAGATTGCGGTCTCTGCGACCCAAATAAAGCGAGGTGCCACGATGATGTACTGGGAATCCAAACCAAGATACGTAATAAGCGTAGCCGCCAGGATGATAGGCATAGAAGCTCACACATTGCGGTATTATGAAAGGCTGGGGCTGGTACAGCCAGAACGTTCAAGTGGCAATATCCGTCTCTATTCGGAGGAAGAAGTTGACCGCTTGCGCTATATTAAGGCTCTGATGAGCGATTGTGGCGTTAATTTGGCTGGGGTAGAGGTGGCGTTGAGGTTGATGCAAAGGATGAAAGAGATGCAACTGCAACTTGAGGAAATGGAGAGGAAAATTAGTAAAGTTGCCGAATCTGAAATAGAAGACATAATAGAGGACATAATAGAAGACGCAGATTGGAAGGAGGTGTAGAAAATTGAGACCGGAGAGATTTACTGAGCAGGCACAAGAGGTTTTAGCAGCCTCACAAGAGCTACTTCGCCGCTATCGACATAACCAGTGGGATGTGGAGCATATTCTATTGGCTTTGCTGGAGCAGGAGAAGGGGGTAACCAGGGACATATTACAGATGCTAAGTGTGGATGTCGAAGCGGTAAAGCAGTGGGTAGAATCGACGCTTGAGAGTTTTCCCAAAGTAGCTTACGAGGCGGGGCAAATTTATGCTACTCCGCGTATTTCCGCTCTTCTCGAAAATGCCAACAAGGAAGCCGATAGGCTCAAGGATGAGTTTGTCAGTACCGAGCATTTGCTCATTGCTATTGCCGGGGAAAACAAAGGTGAAGCCGCAACAATTCTAGCTGAGTCCGGCGTTAACCAGGAAAAGATTTATCAAGCCTTGCAGAAAATTCGTGGCGGGCATCGGGTTACCGACCGCCAAGCGGAAAGCAAATACCGTTCCCTGGAAAAATATGGGCATGACCTCACGGAGTTAGCCCATGAGGGCAAACTCGACCCTGTAATCGGGAGAGAAAACGAAATCAAACGTGTGACGCAAATACTATCGCGGCGCACCAAGAACAATCCTGTGATTATCGGCGACGCCGGCGTAGGCAAGACGGCTATTGCCGAGGGATTAGCTCAGAAGATTGCCGCTGAAGATGTTCCCGATTCCCTTAAAGGGAAAAAGATGGTGGCTTTGGATATGGGGGCACTGGTAGCGGGAAGCAAATTCCGTGGGGAGTTTGAGGAAAGGTTGAAGGCGGTTCTAGATGAAGTGCGGCAGGCGGCCGGTGAAGTTATTATGTTCGTCGATGAGCTTCACACCGTGGTAGGAGCCGGAGCGGCCGAAGGAGCAGTCGACGCCAGTAATATGCTGAAGCCCGCACTGGCTCGTGGTGAGATTCAATGTATCGGGGCTACTACACTCGACGAGTATAGAAAGCGTATTGAAAAAGATAAGGCTCTGGAGAGACGTTTCAGCCCTGTTTATCTCGATGAACCCAGCGTGGAAGCCACCATAGAGATGCTCCGAGGACTTCGTCCCAGATATGAAGCACACCACAAAATAAAAATCGAGGATTCCGCCCTGGTAGCTGCTGCCAAGCTGAGCCAGAGATATATATCGGAAAGATTCTTGCCTGACAAGGCAATTGACTTGATCGATGAAGCAGCCAGCAAGCTACGCATCGATAGAGAAAGCGCTCCTAAGGAAGTTAAAACACTGGACCGGAAGATGAAGCACCTGATTGACGAAGAGGAGGCGGCTTCACAGCGAGGGGACTACCAGAAAGCCGCCGAATTGAAGGCGGAAAGGTTGCACTTGGAGCAAGAGTACAACCAGGCCAAACTTGAGTGGCAAAAAGAGAAGAAAATCGACAGTGTGGTGGACGAAGAGGATATCGCCGGACTGGTTGCCCAGTGGACGGGCATACCCGTTTCCCGGATGATGGAAATGGAAACTGATAAATTGGTTCACATGGAGGAAAGGATTCACCAGAGGATAGTGGATCAGGAAGAGGCAGTGGCTGCTGTCTCCGAGGCCATCAAGCGAGGCCGAGCCGGGCTCAAGGACCCCAAACGCCCTATTGGCAGCTTCGTCTTCCTCGGCCCTACCGGCGTGGGGAAAACGGAGTTGGCTCGCGCTTTAGCTGAGTTCCTCTTCGATGACGAAGACACCATGATAAGACTGGACATGTCGGAATATATGGAAAAGCATACCGTATCCCGTCTTATCGGGTCGCCACCGGGATACGTGGGGTATGAAGAGGGAGGCCAATTGACCGAGGCAGTGCGCCGCCGTCCCTACCGGGTCATCCTGTTCGACGAGGTAGAAAAAGCTCATCCCGACGTCTTCAACATACTATTGCAGATGCTGGAAGACGGCAGGCTTACCGATGGACATGGCCGGGCTGTGGACTTCAAAAACACAGTGATAATCATGACCAGTAATCTGGGCACTGAGGAATTCCAGCGTGGGGGTATCGGTTTTTCCCGCAAAGAGGAAGGCGACGAGCAAAGAATGAAAACCGCTATAGAAAGCGCCTTAAAACGAACCTTCCGCCCTGAGCTACTCAACAGGATAGACGACGTCATTATATTCCATCCTCTAACTGAGGAGCACTTGAAGAGCATCGTCGACCTGCTTATCCGTGAGGTAGAACGGAGGTTGGCTGAGCGGAGTATTAAGCTTGAAGTCAATGGGAAAGCCAAAGCCTGGTTAGCTCAGAAAGGCTACGATCCTGTATACGGAGCCCGACCCTTACGCCGGGCTATTCAGAGGTATATGGAAAATCCCATATCGACAAAAATATTGCAGGGCGAGTTCAAGGAAGGAGATACTATAGCTATTAGCTTGCAGGAGGATAACCTGAGCTTCGCTGCTCGGAAAACTGCCAGGGCAAAAACGAAAACGAAAACAAAAACATGAATAAACTCCGATTTCATCGGAGCAGCTCGCTCTCCCCCAGAACCTTTTTCCTTTGCCACTCTGAGCCCTCAGCGTCCTGTCATTTCCTTGACCTAGTTCAGATAGGTGGGTGGTACTTTATATGTTTGTAATGTTGGCGATAACCTCCTGTGTCATTGCGAGCCCCTCTTTTTTCGTCATTGCGAGCGAAGCGCGGCAATCTATTAGCCCCACCGAGATTGCTTCGGCTGGCTTCGCCAGCCTCGCAACGACATAAAAGAAATACCACTCGGGTACTGAACGAGGACATCCCTTTGACGCCTGTAAATAAAGCTGATAAGCTAAGCCCCGATGCATCGGAGAAAGGAGACCTGAGTATGCCCGCTAAAGTGGATATGGATAAAATCGTTTCTCTGTGTAAGCGGAGGGGGCTTATCTTTCCCAGCAGTGAAATATATGGCGGTTTAGCTAGCTGCTGGGATTATGGCCCTATGGGGGTGGAGCTTAAGCGCAATGTTAGAGATGCCTGGTGGAAGACAATAGTCCATGAGCGGGCTGATGTAGTAGGTCTGGACACATCGATAATGATGCACCCGGGAGTCTGGGCAGCTAGCGGCCATATTGATAGCTTCACAGATCCCCTGGTAGAGTGTAAGTCTTGTCACCTCAGGTGGCGCGCTACCGAAATGAAGGGCGAGCGATGTCCCAAATGCGGTGGCGAGTTAACCGAGCCTCGCATGTTCAACCTGATGTTTAAAACTTCTATGGGTCCTGTGGAGGAGGAGGCAAGCACAGTTTACCTCCGCCCCGAAACTGCCCAGGGCATATTCGTTAACTTTGATAATGTAATCACCACTACCCGGAAAAAGTTGCCTCTGGGCATCGCCCAGATAGGAAAATCCTTCCGCAATGAAATCACCACAGGCAACTTCATATTCAGGACCAGGGAGTTTGAGCACATGGAGCTGGAGTACTTCGTAAAGCCCGGGACTGACGAAGAGTGGCTTGATTACTGGGTCAGGGAGAGGTTTGACTGGTATGTCAAACTGGGTATCAGGAAGGAAAATCTTCGCCTGCGCCAGCACGGCAAAGATGAGCTGGCCCACTATGCCAGGGACTGCTATGACATTGAGTATCTATTTCCTATGGGCTGGTCGGAGCTGGAGGGTATAGCCAACAGGGGCGATTTCGACCTTATTCAGCATGCCAAGCATAGCGGCAGAGAGCTCGGTTACTATGATGCTGAGGCCGGCGAGAAGTACGTTCCCTACGTTATTGAGCCTTCGGCTGGCGTCGACCGTTCTGTCCTGGCTTGCCTCATTGATGCCTATGATGAAGAGGAAGTCGAAGGAGAAAAGAGAACAGTTCTCCACCTGCACCGTTCTCTGGCTCCTATCAAAGTAGCTGTTCTGCCCTTAAGCAGGAATGAGAAATTAACCCCTCTGGCTAAAGAGGTTTTCAACAGACTGTGTCCGAATTTCGTGACCGATTACGATGATTCACAGAGCATAGGACGGAGATACAGGCGGCAGGACGAAATCGGCACCCCGTTCTGCGTTACCATAGATTTCGAGTCTCTAGAAGATAAGCAGGTTACCATTCGGGAGAGGGACAGCCTGGCGCAAATTCGAGTGCCCGTAGAGGGAGTAGGTAAAATCTTAGAGGCCAAACTCAAAGGAGAGGCTTTCGACGCCTCAGCATTATGGGCCACAAGGCAGAAGTGAAAAAGGAGGAGATGGGCTATGAAGTTGGAAGGAGTTATTTTGCGGGGATAACCTCTATTGGATATCTCGGCTTCCTGATGAGTTTGTTGACTTGTGTTATATTGACCCGCCGTTTTTCTCCAATAGGAATTACGAAGTGATATTTAAGGGGGGTACAAGATGACTAGAAAAATTATTTGCGATATGATTGAGATTAAAGGTTCATTGACGCGTCATGAAATAGTACAAAAGGTTATCAATACATTCATAAACACAGAATATCAGGAAAGAGGGAAAGGTGTGCAATTTCGTTATCCTGTGGAGCAATTGCCTGATGACACACAACTTTTACCTGATAGCACCCAACTGTTTATCATCAGGCCAGGTGGATTGCAGAAATGGAATTTCGATTTTAAGGTGAATGTAACGCCAGAAATGGGGTTTGGAAAAGGAAAGCACGAAGATATTGCTTCAGATATAAGGAATAAGAAGCATGAAAATCCACAAAAATTCGGTCAGCTACAGGAGGCCATTAGCGAAATATTTAGTTGCTCGGAAAACGATGTTGGCCAAGTTTTGATAAAGTATCCTGACTTACAGACATCATTTCAAACAGGGGCGAAAGTCGAGGTTCTTTTGAAGGTATTGAAATGGATGTTTATTATGGAAGATATCGTTTACTGGAATTTTGAGGGACGACTAAAGCTTTACAACTATTTGAATGAGGCCTAAATGTGAGTATTGAAAGATACCTAAATAAAGTTTTTCTAGAAGATGTGTTTGACCTCCTCAAAGAGTTACCAGATGGAAGTGTTGATGTGATTTACGGCGACCCTGATTACAATGTTGGCGTGAAATACGGGGATAAGTCTTATACAAAAACCTTTGATGAATATATTGAGTGGTATATTGAGCTAGCAAGAGAAGCTCTGAGAGTCCTAAAGGATACAGGGAATATGTTCTTGGTAAACTATCCAAAGCAAAATGCCTATTTACGAGTAAGATACTTGGATGAGGCATGCTATGAGGTTTCTGATTACGCTTGGGTATATAACACGAACGTGGGGCACACTCCTAAACGCTTCACTACTGCCCATAGAAGTATTTTGCACTGCCGAAAGACAAAAAACAACAAATTTTACAAAGATAATGTAGTGGTTCCTTATCAAAATCCAACAGACAGGCGAATCCTCAGAAACTTGGCAAACGGGTCAAGAGGGAGGATGCCATATGACTGGTTTTATTTCAACTTGGTCAAAAATGTAAGTAAGGAGAAAACATTTCACGCTTGCCAGATTCCTCAAAAACTTTCTGAGCAACTGATAAAAAGTTGCACCATACCGGGTGATGTCGTCCTAATTCTCTTTGGCGGAAGTGGTTCTGAAATAGAAGTATGCAAAGTTCTTAATAGGCAGTATATTTCTGCCGAAGTTGACGAGAAATATTATAAAATGATTCTTGATAGGTTAAGTAAAGGTCAAATTGAAGAAAAATATAAGTTAAGATTGAAACGGTATGAAAGAAAAAATATAGAAGCTCAGCTTCTGCTTCTTGAAGAAGGGCAAGAATATTCAACAGACTAGGAAAAGATTAAGCTGCGGCAATTAAGGGGACACCATACATATTTCTTGATGTGGTTGAGGAGGCGACATAATCTTTGGAATTAAGTATAGTGTCCCCGAAATTCATGAATAAGTGTAGAAAATAGGTATAAAAATAGGTGTTTGGGATTTTAATGGGAACACTGAGTATACCAAAGTTTTTTAGCGACGAAGCCAAGATCCTTCTGAAAGCGCGAGAAGACTGCATTGCTATCCACCACTCTGACATACGTGCTGCTGGGAATGAAGTAGAAATTGCCGTCAGACGCTGGCTGGAGAGGATGCTGCCTGATGTCGTGTCTGTGGGTCATGGTCATATTATTGACCAAGAAAGCAATATCAGTCTGCAACTTGACTGCATTTTGCGTGATAAAAGACATCTGCCGACATTATTTACGGCTGCGGACGGCACGGAGTACACGCCATTTGACAGTGTTTATGCCATTGGGGAGATTAAGTCCACCTACTACAAGAGCTCTAAGTACATACAGGATTTTTCCAATAAGCTTAAAGCTATCGATAGCAACTTAAAGCGGAATATAGTGGAAAACACGGCTTATGGGGGCATTAAGGACGATTCAGTATTGCATCATATTCTTCTTGGGTCGTCAGAGCCATATTTGAATCAGTTATTTACGTTTATGCTTTTTGTGGATTCTGGTGATGCCACGACAGATGAAATTGCAGAGATATACCGGACTACGCAAGATGACTATTTGCCTGACATAACGGTGTTCTTGAACGGGTGCCACGTGATAAAAGCTGCTATAGAAAGCAATGCCATAAAGATATACAAATACCACAAGCAGGCACCTACGGAGGTCACTTGGAAAATAATCCCCGCTCCGAAAATTGAAAATTCTGAAGCAACTTCTGAAGGCATGCATCTTGGTTTTCTGTATTATTGTTTGCTCAACCACATTCGGGAATCGCACTTGGAAGGCCCGAATCCCACCGAATACTTAAGGGATCTCTTGGTTGTATCAAAGTCGAAGATTATCCCAATTGATCCCCAACAAAGCAATGCAGGACAGACCCGCTGAGGCGGGCCGCTGATTTTGAGCGTTAAGACCAAAACATAATAGTTTGAGAGGAGTAGCAATGAAGCGCTCAACATTAGCTAGAATCGGCATAGGAAACTCCGATTACATCGGAGTTAATTTTACTTAATCAACTTAAACTCTACCACGTCCACCAGGCCTAAATCGGTCAGCCTGAGTTCGGGAATCACGGGCAGGGCCAGGAAGGAGAGGAGGGCAAAGGGTGCTGGCGGCAAGTTGCCCAGGCTGGCGGCAGTCTTCTCTACTATTTCGTGCTGGGATGCGACTACGTCCAACGGCTCAGGGGAAAGCAAGCCGGCGATGGGCAAGGGCAAAGAAGCGAGAATTTCCAGGTTGGCGCAAACAACCAGCCCGCCTTGAAATCTATTAATTTCCTCGATTGCCTTGAGGATGTCGAAGTCATTGGTACCCACCGCTATTATGTTGTGAGAGTCATGGGCCACTGACGAGGCTAATGCTCCCTTCTTTAAGCCAAATCCCTTCACTAGTCCTACTCCGATATTGCCGCTAGCTTTGTGTCTTTCCACCACCACCAGCTTCAGAATATCTCTTTTTACTTCGGGCATCACCGCCCCATCCACGACTCTTATCTTTTCCATCGCCTTCCTGGTGATTATCTGTCCGGGGATTATTTCGATAACTGGGTAGGTCTCATCACTGAGATTGCTTCGCTTCGCTCGCAATGACAGCGATTTCCTCACAAGAGGCTTAATGCGTACCGTGTCTCTTAGCTCCAGAGTAACAAGGGGCAAGGGGAACAAGGGCTTGCCTTGCCTTGCCACCAGCTTGCCCTGGTAAAACACCATATCTATCTCTAATTTAGTCAGGTCGGTGATGGTTATAAGGTTGGCTATATAGCCCGGGCCGATGCCCCCTCTATCGTAAAGCCTGAAATACTCGGCAGCGTTAATCGTCGCCATCTGGATTGCGCGAATTGGTTCCAGACCTCTGCTAATGGCCTTTCGTACCACAGCGTCAATATCGCCTCCCCGAAGTAAATCAGAGCAACTAAGGTCATCCACCACAAAGAAGCATCTTTTATAAGTATTATCGGTAACCAGAGGCAGAAGGGCGTCCAGGTTCTTCTCTGAAGAACCCTCTCGAATCATGAGGTACATACCCCGGCGCAACTTCTCCTTTCCTTCTTCCAGGGTAGTGGATTCGTGGTCAGATCTGATGCCAGCGGATAAGTAGGCATTTAGCTCCTTACCACCGAGTCCCGGAGCGTGTCCATCAATAACCTTGCCCTTAGAGACACCGATCTTTTGCAAAACTTCTTCATCCCCACTGACTACGCCGGGAAAATTCATCATCTCTCCCAGGCCGATTATATTAGGGTGAGCTAGAATTTTCTTTACTTCCTTAGAGCTGATTCGGGCGCCTGATGTCTCCAGGTGGGTTGCTGGCACGCATGAAGGGGCCATGAATAGCATATCCAGTGGGAGCTTTCGCGCCAAATCCGTGACGAACTTTATTCCTTCAAATCCACAAACGTTGGCGATTTCATGTAAGTCAGTGACCACGGCCAGAGTGCCTCTGGGGACCACGGCTTGAGCGTACCTTGCCGGGTGAAGCATAGAGCTTTCTATATGCGTATGTCCGTTAATCAGCCCGGGAGCTAAAAGCCTGCCTTGCAAATCGACAATTTCCTTGGCTTTATCATAATCTCCTACTCCGGCAATCCTGTCACCGTAGATAGCCACGTCGGCTTGCTCTATTTCTCCAATAAAAGTATTTACTATCCGGGCATTTTTCAGGAGCAAATCAGCCGGTATTTCCCCCCGGGCCACGGAAATAAGCTCCTTTAAATTCATCTCCTAATCCTCCAGGGCATAAATATCGGGCAAATTGCGGAACCTCTGATCGAAGTCCAGTCCATATCCCACGACAAATTTATTGGGCAGAGATAAGCCAAGATAGTCAATAGATACCGGGACTCTACGCCGAGGCGGCTTGTCTGTTAGGGCACAGAGCTTCAGCGAAGCGGGCTTCCTCTTTCTTAAGTAATCGAGTAAAAAAGAGGTGGTAATTCCGGTATCCACGATATCCTCAATCACCAGAACATCTCTGCCTTTTATAGGTGTCTTGACCCCTTGAACTACTCTCACTTTGCCCGAACTCTCCCTGGCAGCGCCGTAGCTGGAGAGCCTGACGAAATCGAGCTCTAAGGGTAAATCGAGCTGGCGAATGAGGTCAGCCATGAACACAAAGGACCCTTTAAGGACGCCAATAAGCAAAGGCTGCTTCCCTTGATAATCCCCCTTGATTTGAAAAGCCAGCCTGTCTACGGCTTTAGCTATCTCGCCACGGCTGATAAGAATTCTGAGTTGCGGCTGAAAGACCATTATATCGTGCCCAAACTAGTTACTATGATAGCATAATTGCATCTGGTTACGGGGTCTTGATCTGGTTCAGATAAATGGGTGACAGTTTATATGTTTGTAACGTTGGGTAATAACCTCCTGTGTCATTGCGAGCCCTGACTTGTCGGGGCGTGGCAATCTATATCCCCAGCAGCCCCACAAAATTGCTTCGTCACTTCCATTCCTCGCAATGACAAAAAAGAGGGGCACCAATTATATTAACGAGCACGGATGCTGGACTTTTCCCGTGCCCTGTTGTATACTTAAGCGAGAGATTAAGATGCGGTCCAGCCTTATCGGGAAGATTGAAAAAGCAAAAAGGTATGCTCAAGAACCGGGTCGTGTCACCTTCTCAGGTTTAACTGCTGTTTTCCATGGTGAAAACGATGACCACGAGCTAAGCTATGCCAATGGAAAATGGCATTGTACCTGCCGTTTCTTTTCTCAATGGGAGACATGTAGCCACATCATGGCACTCCAGGGAATTCTAGGCAATATGTTACCCAGGGAAGCCCTTGCCTCTCCTATGGAAGCTGAAACTCAGCCCCTCGAGAAATAATCTAACGCTTCCGCCACGACAAACAGAGAGCCGGTAACGCAGATAACATCCGTCTTGTCTGCCAGGGATAAAGCTCGGGATATAGCTTCTCTTACATTTTCTCCGGTTTCAGGCTCGATGCCTCGCTTGCTGAACTCGGCAGCCAGGGTTGAAAGAGGGGCAGCACGTGAATGTGCTGTCCATGTAACTATAACTTGAGGTGAGAGGGAAACCAGCTCGTTTATTATTCCCGGTATGTCTTTGTCACAGGATGTCCCGAAAACCAGGAAAATCCGTTTGTGGGCGAAGTATGCTTTGATATTGCTCACCAACCCTTTCATTGACGCCACGTTATGGGCTCCATCAACCAAGACTGTAGGGTGCTGCTGCAGAATGTGGAATCGGCCGGGCCACTTTACTCGGGCCAGCCCTTGAGCAATATCGGCGGCTGAGATGGCAAAGCCCTCGGAAGCCAGGATTTCTAAAGCGGCTACGGCAGTGGCCGCATTCTCAAGCTGGTAATCGCCTAAAAGGGGAATGCTGACTTGATAGTTACTTATTCTACCCTCGATCGCCAGCGATTGATGATGGAGGTCACCACTTATCTTGTGCCAAGTGATATCCTTGCCCACCTGAACTACCTTCGCTTCCTTCTCACGGCAAATATCGGTGATTACCGGAGCCGCCTCTGCTGGCTGGGGGGAAATCACCACCCAGCAGCCGGGTTTGATAATGCCTGCTTTTTCCCGGGCTATTTCCTCCAGGCTATTACCTAAAATCTGAGTATGGTCCAGGCTGATAGGGGTAATAATGCAGACTATGGGCCTGGCTACATTAGTAGCGTCAAGCCTGCCACCTAGACCTACTTCCAGCACTTGAAAGTCCACCCGCTTTTTCTTGAAATAAGCAAATGCCAGCGCAGTCAATGCCTCAAAATAAGTCAGTTGCCTGAAGGTAGTATCTTGCTTCATGGATTCAATAAAGGGCTTGATCTCATCCATGGCAGCGGCAAAATCAGCTTCAGAAATCAAACTGCCATCCACGCTAATACGCTCCCTTAGAGTATGAAGGTGGGGGGAGGTGTATAGCCCTGTTTTATATCCTGAATCGCTCAAGACCTGTGCAATCATAACCGCTACACTCCCTTTCCCCTTGGTGCCGGCGATATGAATCGTCTTGGCTGCCAGTTGAGGGTCGCTCATACGGTTTAATAGCTCTTCTACGTGGCTTAAGCTATAACCAGGCTGGGCATAAGTTATGCCCGGAATCTGCTCATAATTAACAAAACTATTGAGATACTCTTCTGCTTGGCTGTAATTCAATTCCTGGCCTCGATATCCAGCAATTATACTATTTACGCATCACTCCTTGCTCAGCCTGTGATAAAATCTTAGGATATTATTTGGGAGAAAAGCGCAAGCAAAAAATCAAGTGAAGATCACGCTTAAACCTTTAGGTAGTATAGCTGACGAAATAATGGAGGAGCTTAGGGATAGGGTTGGCGGTATTTTCCATTGTCCAGTAGAAATAAAAGCGGGTTTTAGCGATTTAGCCCAGGCCTATAATCAGGAGAGGAAGCAATACTTTTCCTCAAAATTGCTAGCCTCTCTTGAAAAGTCGGAAAGAGGTGAAAGGGTTGTAGGCATAGCCGATGTTGATCTTTACGTCCCAAGGCTTAACTTCGTATTTGGCGAAGCCGATATAGTCTCGGGAACAGCAATTGTATCCCTGTGCCGACTGAGGCAAGAATATTACGGATTGGCTCCAGACGAAGCCTTATTTCTGGAAAGAGCCACCAAAGAGATGGTGCATGAACTGGGTCATACCTTCGGCCTGGGACATTGCCCCAATAACAAGTGTGTCATGCACTTTTCCAACAGCCTGGCCGACACCGACTTGAAGGAGGCGAGTTTTTGTAGTAGCTGTCGCCCCAAGATAATTTTTTGATATAGCTCAGGAATTTGATATACTTGGTAAATTCACAGGTAAACTGTCCAACAGCAAGGTGCGGGGCATTATTGAAGGGGTTGACGGGTACTGGACTGCGATTTGGCTCTGCTAATATATCCGGGTCATACTGCCCAAGAGGAAATTCTGATAGAAGGAGATTAGAGCATGCAAAAAGAAATAGTTGTCGTCAGTGGTGCCAGGACAGCAATTGGCTCCTTCGGTGGTTCTTTAAAAGATATACCTGTTGTTGCGCTGGGTGCTGCGGTGATCCAGGAGGTGCTTAAGCGAGCAGGACTAAGGCCGAAGTCCAGTGAGGAATTACTCGGTTATGGCCCTGATGCACTTAAGTCTGATGGAATAATAGAGCTGGAGAAAAAGCACTATGCTTACGATTCCTCTTTGCGTCCTGTTCAGGTTGACGAAGTCATTATGGGGAATGTCCTTCAAGGAGGACAGGGACAAAACACAGCTCGCCAGGCCTCCATCTATGCCGGTGTTCCTAAAGAGACCCCAGCCTTTACAGTGAATAAGATTTGTGCCTCAGGTTTAAAAGCTATTACTTTGGGAGCAGAAGCCATAGTAGCGGGTGAGGCCGATGTTGTGGTCGCTGGAGGCATGGAATGCATGAGCCACACCCCTTACGTTCTCCCCAAGGCCCGCTGGGGCTATCGCATGGATGTTGGAGCCAGGGGAGAGCTTATAGACCTCATGGTCTATGACGGAGTGTGGGAAATCTTCTACGGCTATCATATGGGGAATACCGCAGAGGAAATCACCAATAGATATGGCTTCACTCGCCAACAGCAGGATGAGATAGGCTATCTTAGCCATATGCGGGCGCGCAAAGCCATAGCGGAGGGTGTATTTAAGGATGAGATAGTTCCCTTTCCTGTCCCGCAGAGAAAAGGAGAGCCCGTTGTTTTTGATACTGATGAGCGGCCTATGGACACTTCCATGGAGAAAATGGCTAAGCTACCCCCCGCATTCCGAAAAGACGGAACAGTCACTGCCGGTAACTCTTCGGGGATTAATGACGCAGCGGCCGCCGTAGTGCTTATGTCCGGAGATAAAGCTAGGGAATTGGGGCTCAAACCTATGGCAATCCTTAGAGCCTGGGCTTCAGGCGCGACAGACCCCAAATACATGGGATTAGGTCCTATACCGGCAGTAAGAAAGGTGCTCAAAAAGACGGGGCTTGGCAATAAAGATTTTGATGTTATTGAGCTCAACGAAGCCTTTGCTGCTCAGACACTGGGTTGCCTGAAAGAACTTGGTTGGGATTTCGACCACATTAACCCTCATGGGAGTGGCATATCTATGGGGCATCCTGTTGGCTGCACCGGAGCGAGAATAGCAGTCACCATCATCTACGATATGATGCATAGAAATCTGCATCGTGGTCTGGAAACCATGTGTATCGGTGGTGGGCAGGGAATGGCAGCCGTGTGGGAAAGGCCCTGAAATTGTACGAGAGGTCTGGTGTCAATATTACCATCTACAGTCGGAGCCCTTCTTAAGTCCCGGGCCTATCCCCACAAGCCACAAAAGATAGAACTGGTCCAGACCCAGATGTCCTTTATTCTCCTCACCGGCGAATATGTCTACAAGATTAAAAAGCCGGTCAATCTGGGTTATCTGGATTACACTACTTTGGAGAAACGCCATTTCTTCTGCCAACAAGAACTGGAGCTAAACAGACGACTTTGTCCCGGTGCTTATTTAGCCGTGGTACCGATAACAATGTCATTGCGAGGAGCGAAGCGACGAAGCAATCTACTTTGCATCGAAGGGCGAGGCAAGGCGGTAGAATATGCTGTCAAAATGAAACAGTTGCCCCAGGACCGCATGATGGATGTGCTTTTGCCACGGGGTCAGGTAACTCCGGAAATGGTGGCGAGGGTGGCTGAAAAGCTAGTGGCCTTTCATCAAAAAGCCGAAACAAATCAAGAGATTGCCGCCTTCGGCAAGTTGGATGTTATACGCCAGAATACCGATGAGAACTTTGCTCAGACCGAGAAATATATTGGAACTTCTATCACCGCCGAGGAATATCAGCACATTAAGAATTACACTGATAACTTCGTTGACAGTAACGCAAGCCTGTTCGATAAACGGGTAAGAGAAGGGAAAATAAGGGATTGCCATGGCGACCTTCATGCCGCCCATGTTTGCTTCACTGACGATACCCGCCTGCCGAGCCCTGGCGGGCAGGTCTGCATCTACGACTGCATTGAATTTAACGACAGGTTCCGATATTCCGACGTGGCCTCGGAGGTCGCCTTTCTGGCGATGGACTTGGACCGCTATCAGCAGGCTGGGCTTTCCCGGCATCTGGTAGATACCTATGTGGGGCTGGGTCATGACGAAGAGCTCCTTAAATTGCTCGACTTCTACAAATGCTACCGGGCTTACGTCAGGGGCAAGGTGGAAAGCTTTAAGCTCGACGACCCCTACATCCCCGAAGAGGAGAAGACCAAGGTGTTGACTGCCGCCCGGAGCTATTTCCAGCTTGCCGAATCGTACGTATGATATGTAGTTGCCCGGGCAGCCAGTGCCACTGAAACCAGCACCAGCAAGCTTGCTATGGCCCCTTCTCCGCCCCATTCGTCATTGCGAGGCATGATAGTGCCGAAGAAGTCTTTTCCCCTCTGTCATTGCGAGGAGCGTAGCGACGAAGCAATCTCGTGGAGCCAAAGAGATAGCCACGCACCTTTCAGGTGCGGAGATGGTGAGCTCATACTACGGTGCTGCCTAGTTCAGATCCCATTTGGCAAGCTCAACCTCAAGGCCTGCTGCGACCATGGTGCCGTCTTCCTTAACCCCCACCGTGTGACTCCAACCTGCGGCGACCTGGTCAATGTCGGTCCAGCTGCCGACATCGCACTGCCCGGCGTTGTTGTCTCCCACGGTGACCACGGTACCATCGGACTTAACCCCCACCGTGTGCCTGTAGCCTGCGGAGACCTGAGTGGTGTCCGTCCAGCCGCCGATAGCACACTGGTCGTAGTAGTTGTTTCCCACGGCGACCACGGTGCCGTCGGCCTCGAGCCCCACCGTGTGAACTCTGCCTGTGGCGACCTGGGTGATGTCTGTCCAACCGCTGACCTTGCACTGCCCGAGCTCGTTCCATCCCACGGCGACCACGGTGCCGTCGGCCTCGAGCCCCACCGTGTGAACTCTGCCTGTGGCGACCTGGGTGATGTCTGTCCAACCGCTGACCTTGCACTGCCCGAGCTCGTTCCATCCCACGGCGACCACGGTGCCGTCGGACTTAACCCCCACTGTATGATACCCGCCTGCGGCGACCATGGGGGTGATACTGAAGTTAGCCATGATGGAATAGTTATCGTCCATGGTGATGGTGGTTATTGCGGCGTTGACATTGTCAATGGTACTTACATTGCCGGTCCATTCCACAAACTCATAGTATTCGTTGGGTTGGGCGACAAGGTCGACTGTTGTGTTAGTGGCATAGGCAAAAGTCCCCTCACCGGGTTCGGTTACCGAGCCGCCTTCGGTGCTGGAGATGGTGAGGCTGCGCCAACCCTCTTCCAGTTCGAAGTTGGCGGTGATGGAGTAGGAGTTGCTCATAGTGATGTTGGTCGAGGCATCATGAACATCGGTGATGGTACCCCCACCGCCAGTCCAATTGGCAAAGCGGTAGCCTTCATCGGCTTCTGCCACCAGGTAGACCACCATTCCCTGGATAGGTACGAGTCACCTCTCCAGGGGTGGTTACCGACCCTCCAGCGGTGCTGGCGGTAGTGAGGGCATAAGATTCACCACTATCACCACCGCCGCTGCCGCTGCCACCGCCGCCACTACAGCCTACCATCCCGGCAATTAAGGCTACCGTAATCAAAAAGATGCTCAATCTTGCCATGTAGCGGCGTCTCCTCGAACTAACTATTATCTTCATACCCCATCTCCTTGATGCACACACTTGCCCACCAACCCTATATTCGCCTTATAGTGTTATGGTACCATTATTGAAGGAATTGTCAATAGTTTTTTGCGCTGTGTCCAAGACGTACTATAGAGTTAAGGAGCAACGATATATCTTTTGATGCAACCGGGTAGTATTTCAGGCTAATGGGGCGATTTCGCCCTCACCTTAATCCTCTCCCGTTAAGGGAGAGGAATTTCAGCTTCAGGTGTACTGTGGATCTCTACCTCGCCGCCTCGCTGCCCATACTGCCACTGTCACTGAAACTAGCACCAGCAAGCCCACTATGGCCGCCTTATCATGTGTAGTAGCGTTTACAGCCACGGTGCTCATGACCACGGCGGGCGCTAGCCCACCCCTCACTATTGGCTTCAGTCTGGGATGCTCGGTTATAAACTCGGCTATTGGTGGGCTGACCCTGTAATAAAGGTCTACTAGAGCTTGTCCCGGTGAGTTGTTCAGCAGGTATCGATCTCTGAACTCACGCAAATTTTCTATTTCCTCGGCCATGGGGGTGCCGTAGGCTGCGGTGGCGATGAAACAGAACCCAGGCCCACTAAAATTAGCTATGATGGAGTAGGAGTTGTCCATGGTGATGGTGGTCGAGGCCGAGTAGACATCGGCGATGGTGTCCACATCGCCAGCCCACCTCAGAAACTGGCAGCCTTCGTCGGGCTCAGCCACGAGGCTGACATCGGCGCCGAGGGGACACAAGAATGTCCCTTCATCGAGAGTGGTTACCGAGCCGCCTCTGGTGCTGGATATCATCAATAGCGCCTTGGGCTCGGGATGCGGTGACTCAAAATTGGCAGTGATGGAGTAGGAGCTGTTCATGGCGATGGTGGTCTCGGCAGCATAAACATCGGCTATAGTACTTACATCGCCAGTCCACTTCACAAACTGGTAACCTTCGTCGGGCTCAGCGACAAGGTTGACTGTCGTGTTAGCGGCATGGATAGAAATCCCCTCGCCTGGGATGGTTACTTCACCGCCTTCGGTGCTGGAGATGGTGAGGCTATACCAACCCTCTTCCAGTTCGAAGTTGGCGGTGATGGAGTAGGGATCATTCATGGTGATGTTGGTCGAGGCAGCCTCGGGATTGTCGATTTCATCTACATCGCCAGTCCATTCTACGAAGTGGTAGTGGTTGCCAACATCAGCTTGAGCAACAAGGCTGACATTCGTGCTAGCAGGATAGACGAAAGTCTCTTCGCCGGGGATGGTTACTTCACCGCCTTCGTTGCTGGAGGTGGTGAGGCTATACCACCCTGGGTCTAGTTCAAAGTTGGCGGTGATTTTGTATTTGCCGTTCATGGTGATGTTGGTCGAGGCAGCCTCGGGATTGTCGATTCCACCTACATCGCCAGTCCATTCTACAAAGTGGTAGTGTTCGTCAGGCACAGCGACAAGTTCGACCTCTTTGCTAGCTTCATAAACAAAGGTCCCCTCACCGGGGGTAGTTACTTCACCGCCTCCGGGGCTGGAGGTGGTGAGGCTATATTGACCCTCCGGGGGCTCAACAGCGATACTAAGCTCATCAATAATGTGCCCTGCCTTGCAGATGACCGCGCAGTCTTCGGAGCCAGCAAAAACTAGCCCCACGAACTCTCCATCTTTATCCACGGCGGAGCCTGAATCACCTGGCGCCGCGAAGGACCAATTCTCTTGAGTTACCACAATCTGGTCCACGAAATAAGCTGATTGGTCGCCATACTGAACCACGACAGAGACATTGGTGTAAATCACCTTGCCGGTGGTTACTCCGGTCGTCCGCCCGGATTTTCGTACAATGTCTCCCTTGGAGACCTCGGTCCACCCTTCAACCCAGTAATTACCTCCTTCATCAAACTGCTCGCCATAAGACGCATCAACACCACCATCAATACTGCCTATAGCAGCATCGGCGTAGTTGTACACCGGTTTATCGAGGGTGCTGAAAATAATTGGGATGTAACTCTCCAGCGCCCCGACCTGATTGGCTGATGTTCCCCCGTCGCCACTTCCGGGCTGGATGATGCGTGTTCCTGTGGCGAGAAACCCACCTGTCTCCGGATTCATAGCGATAACATGGGCGTTGGACAAAATCTTGTCGTCGTAGGTGACCATGCTCAGGGTGCCGGCATAATGCAGGTTCGGGATGTAGGCTGATAGGCTTGTCCCGCCGACCAGAGGTCTGACCTCTTCTTGCCTCTCCTCGTTAACATCGGTTATGGGCTCTGCTACCTGGGTAGAAAGTGTTTGTATTTTCCCGGTAACCTCCGTCCGCACAGCGTAGCCTTTAAAGGAGCACGGCACTCTTTGCTTCGTCTGTTCATCCTCGACAAGGACTATGACTTCGCCCTCAGCTTCTGAATGAGTGATGCCAGCAAAGCCAGCTCCAGCCAGGGGCAAAAGTTCTTGTTCCAGGGCCTTTCTGGCCTCCGTCAATGACTTTCCGAGACCAGGATTTTCACCGGTCGAAGCAGAGACGGAGATAAAAAGCAGCGCACCAACAAGGACCAGTGCTAAGAACAATAGAGGCTTTTTCTCCTTTTTCATCTTCTGAAACTACTCAGTTATGCCATACTATACTATTAATATACTATGACTCATGTTTTGGAAAGCGTCAATCACCCATTTGTACCGATTATTATATCATCTGCTGCCCATGTAGCACCAAACACAAAACCCCTCCAACGATTGTAGAGGCGTGCGGAGAGATTTACTGGTTTAGTTGACATAATATACTGGTAATGAGTTAATACTGCATTATCGTAATGGGTCGACACTTTTTAGCGTGAAAAATTTACGAGGGTGCTGGGAAGAGGTGATAATGGATTGAAAGGCATCTGCTACCTTATAAGAAGTAGAAGAATAATCTGCACGCTTTAAGGGTAAATGGCTAAAGCTTCCAGCCCTGTGGTCTCAGGAAGGTCGAACATCAGATTCATATTTTGCACCGCCTGTCCGGCCCCTCCCTTGACGAGGTTGTCCAGACAGCTAATAACTATTAATCTGTCTGTCTTAGAATCGACAATGGGATAAATAAGGCAAATGTTGGTTCCCCAGGCATGCTTGGTATGAGGGGGCTTGGTCGTTATTTGAACGAAGGGGGCATGCTTATAAAATTCCTGGTATAGCTGTTTCAAGCTGTCAGCTGTCAGCCGACGGCTATCAGCTAATTTGGCATAGCAGGTGCTCAATATGCCTCTGGTCATTGGCACCAGGTGAGGCACGAAGGTTACCGAGGGAGAAAATGGCGGATTAAGTGTTTTCAATTCCTGTTCCATCTCGGGCAAATGGCGATGTCCTTCAAGGGAGTAGGCAAAGGCGTTCTCGTCGGCCTCGGGATAATGAGTAGTCAAGCTCAGGGTTCTGCCGGCGCCAGAGATGCCTGATTTGCTATCTACCACTATATCGGGATGAATAAGCCCTTCCTTGACTATGGGTGCTAGGGCCAAGATAGCGCTGGTGCTGTAGCAGCCGGGGTTTGCTACCAAAGAGGCTGAGGCAATTTCCTCCCGGTGCAGCTCGGGTAAGCCGAAAACCGCCTCTGTCAATAGCTCAGGCGATGGATGAGTAAATCCATACCATTTGGTATATTCGCCAGCGTTCTTTAACCTGAAGTCAGCACTGGCATCGACAACCTTGATTCCTTGTTTTAGCAAAGATGGTACTACGTCTACACTGCTTTTATGAGGCATTGCTGAGAAGGCGATGTCGATTTTGCTGTCGAGCTCGGCTTTTATTATATAGTCGGTTCCCGCGAAGTTGGGGAAAACATCGCCTAATTTTTGCCCGGCTGCGCTTCTCCCGGTGACAGTGACGAGCTCTACTTGAGGATGTTGGCAAAGTAAGCGAGCCAGTTCAGCACCAACATACCCGGTGACATTTATTATACCTGCTTTTATTCGTGGCATAGTATGTTCCACGCATTATACTACATAATGGGTGATGTCAGGGAAACAATAAACAATCTCTCTTTCCATATGGAGGATACACTTACTGGGCTAGCCCATTAGATTGCATAATAATATATAATATATTGTATGATGCTACATAAGGAAGGAGTTTGGCAGGCATGAGATTTGAGAGCCGCATTGACATTAATGCCCCTGTCGAGAAAGTCTGGGCGTTGATAGACAAGCTTGAAGAATGGCCCAAATGGATGCCGTCCATCAAGAAGATTGAGAGAGTCTCTAAGGAGCCTTTGACAGCAGGCTCACAGCTTTCTGTCACAGCTAAGGTAAGCGGGCTTACGGTTACATTATTGATGACGATCATTGAGTTTGTTCCAGAGCGGACCGTGGTCATGCAAGGAAAAGCGCTGGGTACCCATTTGACACGCTTATACACTCTGGAGCCTGTAAATGGCAAGACCAAGGTTACCATTGGCGGCGAAGTTTCAGGGGCTCTAGCCTGGCTGGCGTGCCGGGGTGGGCAAAGGGTCTCAGTCGAGATTGCCCAGGCAGTGAAAATGAAAGTCGAGGGGTTGGAGTAAATAATGTAGTTGCCCAGTTTATTGGGGTCGTCTCTCTGTTATTGCGAGGAGCGAGATTCCTTGCTTACACTTCGGAACAAGCTCCGCAATCTAGATAGTGAGGCAGCGCGATTGCCAAGCCCCGACAAGTCGGGCTCGTAGTGACAAGAAGCGAAGAACCTGGTGAATCAGGCAACTACGAAAGCCTGCCTTGCTTGGTCTAGCTTCGGATTACTATGCGAATAAAAATGAAAAGCTCCCTTGGTTCAATACCACTGAATTGCGTTGATAAGTGCCTGCTGGCTCTTGATAATGCAAACGAGCCTATGCTTATTCACGTAATTCTGAACCTTGAAGGAGAAATAGAGCACGTTAAATTGAATCAAGCGATTTTCTCGGCGCAGCAAGCTTATCCAGTTATGAGAACGATTCTACGCAGCAGAAATCTCAGACTTTTCCGCCAAATACAAGAAGACCTTGGAAAGGGAGTCTTGAGCATCGTAGACCAGGCTCAACTCCAGGATGCGAACTATGAGAGCTATCTCTCCTTCTGGATGAACCAGCCCTTCAATATTAAAAAGGAGTTCCCGGTGAGGGTTCTTCTCTTAAAGAAAACCGAGCGTGAATCCTTGCTGGTTTTCACCTTTCATCACTCTGCTGCAGACGGACTCCGCGCTCTTCTTTTTGTAAGGAAAGTCATCGAGAGTTATAACAACGAGCTTTCTAAGGGTTCTAAATCGTCTGGGGATATCCGCATAAATCGTAAAGGAGACGAATTGCTGGAATTCGCCCACAGTCAGAGGGCAAAGGTAGACCATTACTATAGAAAAATGGTTTCCAGTCTTTTCTATCGCTTTGTTATAGCTGCCCTTCCCCCCCCGACAAGGGTTTTCCATGACAGAACCGGACGGTCTAGAGAACTCCGTTTTTACTTCAAAATTGTGAGTCCCAGCGAACTAGAGCAAATCCAGTTCAAAGCAAGGTCGGCTGGGGTTACGGTGAACGACATTCTTTTGGCAGCCTGCTATAGAGTGGTGGAAGAATGGAATAGGATCCACGGGAAAGCAAGTAAGAGAATACGCATAATGGCTCCAGTAGATATAAGCCCAAGGGAATTCCGCAGTATGGTTTTCAATCAGGCATCCTGGATTTCATTATCCACCACGCCCGGGGATAGGGCTGATCCCGTAAAGCTATTGAGCAGGGTGAAAGCAGATACAACAGATGCAGCTAGGAATAGAATGGCGTTCTCTTTGATTTATTTCTTCTACTTTTCCTCTCGCTTCCCTCTTTGGGTTATGAGAGGAATTGCTAGGTTCCTGATAATTACCCGCATTTACGTGGATACTATCCTCCTTACCAATTTAGGCTTCGTCTGGCCTAAATCAGGCTCTGGGGAACCGGAAGTAAGCAACATAGGTAACGCCAGAATAATCAATGTTAGCAGCTCAGCACCAGTGGTAACTCCAATGGGGCTGAGCATCTTGGTGGTTACCTATAATAGGAATCTAAATCTCTGTCTTAGTTATAGACCTGCCCTGTTCTCAGAAGAGAAAGCTCACATGTTTCTGGATCTATATGCCGAAGAGCTTAATAACTATCAAATTGCTTCCGAGGGCGCATGACAGTATCGTTAGTAAAATTTGACGGCTCTCTAGATTCTCTTCGTAGTGCTATCCAACTATGTGACGGATTTGAGAAACTTAATAAAGATGACAGAGTCCTAATAAAACCAAACATTTGTTTCCGTCACAAGATAATGCCTCCTTATGGAATGGTAACCACCTCACGGATTATAGAAGGAGTCATACAATTATTGCTCGAATACGGTTGCCAAGATATTTCTATTGGTGAAGGCGCTATCATCGATATATTTGATGAACTTGAGCCATATACAAAACGGGGGTTTAAAGGCACAGGCGTTGACAAGATAGCTAAAAAATATGGGGTCAAACTGATCGATTTCAACAAAGGTCCTTCTCGCAAGCTGGATTTAGGAGGCGCAAAGGTCCAGGTCTCCAGAGCAGCCTTAGATACAGACTTTCTCATCAATATCCCGGTGCTCAAAACTCACTTTCAAACAAAAGTCTCTCTGGGTTTCAAGAATTTGAAGGGTTGCCTTAGTCAAGATTCAAAGAAGATGTTTCATATAAGCAGGCGACTAGATACCCTAATTTGTAGTCTGAACGAAGCTGTAAAGAGTGACCTGGTCATAATTGATGGTATATATATGCTGGAAAAGGGCCCCGAGACTCTTGTGGGTGTGGCCCATCGCAAGGACTTGATTATAGCTAGTCCAGATATATTTGACTGTGATGTTGTCGGGGCGACAGTCCTGGGGATTGATCCTGCACAAGTTGACCATCTCAAAGAATTTGCCCAGAGACATGGTCGCTCTTTTGATATCAACACAATTCAAATCAAAGGAGAGGATATAGAATCCCTTAGAGAGCAAGTCGAGTGGCGATTTGAACCAGACAAAGAATTGCTGAGCCCCGCTAAAATAACAGGACTTTCTGCTCCTTATCCTGGCCAAACTCTTTGTTCCGGTTGTGGTGCCACGCTTGCCTTTGCACTATCAATAATCGGCAAGGATAATCCTGGAATGGATTTTGGCGGTGCAGCGTTATACTATGGGCTGGAATTGAAACCGGAAAGAGATGCTCGAAAAGTCTTCCTTTACGGCGATTGTGCCATCAAAAGTAATAAAAATTTGCAAAATGCCGTCAAAATAGAGGGATGCCCACCTACACTAACTAAAACTCTCCTTGCCTTGATGAAAGCTCTTCTTAATAAACCCAGGATGTTCAGAATACTGCTTCTGCGAGCTATAAAGTTGATTGGAATAAGGCTCAGTGTCTACCGGGAGATTTTTCCGGGATGGGAGAGATACCGGTCAGAAGAGTTTGATAAAACCCACTTTTGAAAAAAAACCTAAGCACTAAGTACGAAATGCTAAACAATATCAAAGCATCAATGTCTGAAATCTGAAAAAGAGTTTTGGTATTGGAATTTGGAAATTGGGATTTATTTAGAATTTCGTGCTTAGGATTTGGGATTTGTCGAGAATTACCCATTCGATTTGGTTATCGTTTTTCACAACAGACACGATGTGGCTCTTATACCTTAATTGCTCCACCAGGAAAAATTGCCCCTTATAGTCCAAAATAATGTGATCCTCATCGGGGGCTGAGATTATCCGACAGGTCTTTAACCCGCTTATACCAATTCCGATAACCTTCAGAGCGGCTTCTTTTGCCGTCCAATAACGGAAAAAAGTATCCCATGACTTTTCCTTTAACTCCCATTCCTCATCACTCGCCACATGAGAAAAGAGCGATTCAGTCAGGGGCTTCATTTCTTCAATATCGATCCCGACCTTATCATTGCTAACCACCGCCGCCACGTACTTAGGTTTATGGGAGAGAGACCAATGATTGCCAGCCACAGGATATGGTGCACCCTTTTCGTCCTTGAGCAGTTCCCCAAGCGTTACTCCGATTTTTTCGGCACTCAGTTTCAGCGCTTCTCGAGCACTTCGGCTTAGATGATCTACCTTGTCTTTCCCTGAGAATTTATGTCCAGCTTTGATAACTGGCATGACTACAGGAAATAAAGTCATTGTCTTACTAAAACCTTGTTGCCTTCTTAATAATATCTTTGTCAAAGTAGTTGATTGACATTCCAGCATCCACGATTATGCCCTGGGCGTTAACGCCGCTGGACCGCTCGCTCAAGAGAAACGCCACTGTATTGGCTACTTCCCTGGTGTTCAGAGCCTTTTTGCGCAGGGTTAATTGTTCCGCAAAGAGATAATAGTCTAAATATCCTGGTATCCCTGCCGATGCTGAGGTTTTTAACAGTCCGGCGTTCACGGAATTAAATCGGATTTGGGAAAAAGAACTGAAGGATTTAGCTAAGAAGCATAGGGTCGAGTCCAGGGCAGCTTTTACCGGGGCCATGAAGCTATAGGGTTCGGCTGCCATTTTGGTGGTCGAGATGGAGATGGTGACTACCGATGCCTTCTCATCCAATAGGTCTTTAAACTCATTAGCAATGGCAATTAAAGAATAACAGGAGATATCGATTGATTGCAGGAAGTCTTTCCTTTTTGTTTCGTGAAATGGCTTAAGTCCCCCTTCGTAATTAGCAAAAGCGATGGAATGAACGATGCCGTGAATTTTGGGATATTTTTTGGAGACGTCTTCAGCAAGTTTCTTAACTTCCTCCTCCCGTTCGACATCACAAACGAAGATATCAGCACCGGGAAGGATTTTGGAAACACTCTCTTCTCTTTCTGTTGATTGAACACTATAGATTACATTTGCCTTGGCCTCGGAAAGGATCTCGCCGACAGCGAAGGCGACGCTCTTCTTGTTAGCTACCCCAAAAACAAGGAAGGTCTTGCCCGCAATGTCTAAGAAATCCATATGTTACTCCTTATGTTTTCTATTTCCGCCATCTGCCGAAGGAGATGCGATAGAGAAAGAAACTCCATAGGTCTTCCACGAAGAGTATTAACCGAATGGGGCGGAGCACTACGTTGACCAACTTTGCTTTTTCTCTGCCATAGGTCTCTTCTAGCCTGCGAACAGTCTCGGGGTCAGGGTGGGCATTGGACTCGGCCCAGTGCTGGGCATAAAGCACTGCGATGCTGTACTCTTCAGGGCAGCCTCCCATGGCACCCCCGACGAGCCTTGCTAACTCTTCTTTGTCAACTCCGATTCTTAGTGCTTCTCTGGTGTGAAGCCAGGAACAGAAGCGGCAACCGTATACTGCGGAAGCTGCAACCATCAGCCTTTCCCTGAGGGCGGGTGGCAACTTTCCCGTATATATTCTTATGAACTGTATATTGTTTCTTAGCACAAAGAGCAAATCAGGAAAAACCTCTCTCCAGCTTCCGTATACTTTCCTCTTAGACCCCTTGTCCATTATCATTCTCTACCCTCAGTATGCCTCTTTAGCCAGGGTGACGGTAAACTCGACTGTGACCGAGGTCTTACCGCCAACCGAGGCTTTGCCCTTCATAAAATAGGCATTGCTCACTTTCTCCACCAGCTCCGCTTCAATATCCATGGTGTTGCCTGGCTTGACGATACTTTTGAACTTGGCGTTATTAATTCGGGTCAAAACAGGAATGCCTCCACTGATGCCGCCCATCATTTTGGAGAGCAGGATTGCACCTGTTTGGAAAATGGATTCACAGATAAGCGCCCCGGGCATGATCGGTTGTCCAGGGAAGTGTCCATCAAAGACCGGTTCATCGGGCCTTATCTCTTTCGTTGTTTTGATTTTTGTTTCGCTTAATTCTACAATCCTGTCGACAAACAAGAATGGTGGGCGATGGGGTATGGCATTTAGAATCTCCTCCATCTCATAATCCTCCACTCACCTCGAGAGTAGTACCGGTAACATAGGACGATTCTTTGGAAGCCAGGAAAAGGACGCAAGCAGCAACTTCTTCAGTGCTTCCAAATCTCTTTAGAGGAATCCTGGCCAGATAATCTTCACGCAATTTATCCGGAAGGTCTTGGATGAATTCGGTGGTAATAAATCCCGGTGAGACACAATTAACTGTGATGCCCCGGGTGGCGACCTCCTTGGACAACGATTTAGTCAATGCAATCAGGCCTGCCTTTGAAGCTGCATAGTTCGCCTGGCCTTCAAAACCGTATCTTTCCATCACCGAGCTTATGTTGATAATCCGTCCATATCGTTTGCGCATCAGACTCATGACAGCAAATTTGCACGTGTAAAAGATTCCAGCGAGATTGACATTCATCACGTCATGCCAGTCTGATTCTTTCATCATCGCCAGGACAGAGTCCTTTCGGATACCGGCGTTGTTCACCAGGACTTCAAAGCTCCCATATTTCGTGTCTATGTATTTGAAAAACTTTTCCACTTCTTCATACTTGGTCACATCAAGCTTTTGAATATCAATATTTTTGGCAAACTGGCTGTTGTCTTTTCTAAATTGTGCCGCCGCAGCTTCGTTTGTCGAATAAGTTACAATCACTTTAGCACCTGCCTTCAGGAAACTCTCGGCAATACCTTTGCCTATACCTCTGGTACCGCCAGTGATGATGACAGTCTGTCCTTTGAAATCATACATTTCCTGCACCTGATGAGAGAAATTTGTCCGCGTCGTTGGCAACGATTACTCCATAGTTAGCTGCACCCAGCCAACCGGACATGATAATCCCCGCAGAACCAGTATGGAAAAGCCCTGGTATCTCTTTAGGAAGCCCCATGCTGACCTTTAACCCTTCGAACTTGGTGCCAAAAGAGGCACCACTTAAATGGAGCGTATACTTTTGAAATGTCTTGGGAGTGGCAGCTTCCAGGTGGTCTACTTTATCTCGAATCTTAGGAATATATTTCTCCAAAGCATCAAGCGTTCGTTGGATCAGCTCTTCCTTGGAAGCATGATATTCCCCTTCAGATAGGCTTGCCCAGTCGTCATAATCAGCATTGGAGTCGGCAACAATGGAGTACATATCAGAGCCTGGCCTGGTTCGGGGATAGTAGATGGAGAACGACCTGCTGGTAGTATTTTTGCTGCGAAGTTCTTGAGAATCGAATTTCTCTGCCTCTGAGGTAAAAATAAGATCTCCTATATAGTCAAACCTCTCGCCTTTTTTGATACCTATATAGACCTGGCAACTACTGTTATTGAGGCGCACTTTTTTGACCTCTTCAATGAAGCTTTCAGAAAAATTCTCGTCTCCGACCAGTTTGTGGATGGTCGATAACAAATTACCATTGGAGACAACAGCCTTACTCTTGATATGATAATGATATCCTCTTCTACTTTTCGCTATTACCCCGGCAACCTTTCTATCCTTAATAAGGATTTTTTCCACCAGGCACTTGGTCCGAATATCAACACCGTTTTTTAGAAGCTCCTCCCGCACTTTTCCCATAAACTGGTCTGTTCCCCCTCGCACTGTGTAAACACCTTTACTCATGAAGTTGGAAAACACAATTCCATAAGTTATTGCAGGATCGTCCAGGGTTGACCCGTTGGCATAGGCGACCGGCTCCATTAACATGCGGACAACATCGTCATGGCCAGGAAAGAATTTTTTGAAAAATTCTCTCGTGGTCATGCTTTGGTCATCATAGAAATTCATGTTTCTCGCTGTGTTGAAGAAGCCTTCAATATTCTCTCGGGGTATTTTGAATCGCTGCTTCAAGATGCGTGTAAAATCCTCCCGGTCATAAGTTGTGGTAAAGGAAAACTGGGGGTTGTCAAATCTGATCCCTTTGAGTTGAACAATCATGTCAGCAATTTCAGGAGTCCAGTATTTACGGCAGGTTTTAATCATGCCAACCGGAAATCCATGCAGGGCGATATCGAAGATATGCCCCTTTCTTTTGAACCAATTAGCCAGTCCACCGATATTGTAATGCTGCTCGAGAAGTATGACTGAATGTCCTCCTCTGGCCAGCATATTGGCACATGTTAATCCCGCCAGTCCACCTCCAATGACGATGACATCATATTCTGGCTTTATATCTTTCGACCAATCGTGGCTCATATATTTCTCTTTTCCTACGTCTTCTGCAGGACGTGAAGATTTGCCATTGAGACACCGCTAAGCATTGCACCAACGATTCCTGGGAATCGTTGGTCCGTGCCACAAATAAATAGATTGTCTAAACGAGTCCTTCCCGTTTTTATTTTACTCGGCGTCCCGTAGACTGCACCATTTATGTGGCCGGTGAATCTGTAGATTGTTTTGGGTGTAAAAATATCGGTAAAAACAATTGAATCGCGGAAATCGGGCACGAATTTCACCACCTCTTTAAGTGTGACCTCCAGCCAGGCAGCTTTTTGGGCTTTGTACTCTTCCTCACCCAACCTGTTCCAGAGATCGAAGTTAGCCAGGTTGGTTATCCTGATCATGCCTTCTGGCAGAGGCTTTTCGAATTGAAAGTTATTAGGACAGCAAACGACACCACTGGAAACATCGACTAGCTCGTCGGGTTTTCGATAATCAAATCTATCTGAAGTACTGTAAAACGCAATTGTTGTGTCGTAGCCCATTTTGGCAATTTCTTTGTCTAAGACCATAATAGACTCCATACATGAAATTTTACCCACATCGTGCTTGAAACTTGCAGAATCATAATCGGACAAAAGTCTCATGGTTTCAACATAACCAACGGATGATAGTATCCTCTCGGCTGTCAGCACTTCACCGTTTTCGAGCAAGATTGATTTAACCCTGCCATTAGCGCATTTAAGACGTGTTACCGCACACCTCGTCTTTAATTCACCCCCGCAGGCTTTGTATTTTTTCACCAGTACGTCGAGCATTTGGCGTACCCCAGCCTGAGGTCGGGCAAGCCCTTCGCAGAAGACGCTCTTGAACATGATAACAAACTGTCCGAACTCCATGTCATTCTCTTGAGCATTTCCGTAAAACATAAGTGGGCAAAAAATCATGTCAACGAGGAGTGGGTCGGAAATAGTAGAACTTACAACTTTGCGAGCCGAGGTCGGTTTGGCATACAAGTTCAGTTCGTCATATTCGAAAATAGTCTTGAGCAGTTTTCGGAAGTTGTCGGCTTGCCTGGGAAAATTATCGACGACCTCTTGGGTGAAAAAATCGAAGTCATTATTAAACCGGAGGGTCCTACTGGGAAATTTGATTACTGACATCCGCTGAGGGCACAAGGCGAAGTCTTCAGCTCTTAGTTTGAGCTGTCGCAGCAGCTTCGACAATGGCGCTAATTTAACGCCTTTGGGAACATAGTTGGTCATAGCGTGAAGGCCGACGTCGAATTTATGTCCCTCAACGTTGTAAAAAGAGTTCAGTCCCCCAACGCGATAATGTTTTTCCACGATGCAAACTCTTTTGCCATAGTAGGCTAATCTAATGCCGGCGGCGAGGCCAGACATCCCCGCACCGATAATTAGCACATCGTAATCCATGGTCAGGCTCTTTTTAAAATTGAAGGCTAACCTGAACCTTCAATCCGGGGAAAATGCGATAAAAACTCGTGTTCCTGGCCTACCAACACTATTGATTAAAGTTCTCTCATCCGTGGCTCTAAATAAGCCATAGAGCTATCTAGCGTGGCTAAATGTATATAGTCATCCTCGGGTACTTCGATACCGTAGCGCTTTCGCAGTTCCATAATGATGTCCAAGAAATCCATTGAGTCTAGGTCCACTTGTTCTCGTATCGGGATATCACCCTTCAGATTACTTAAATCTTCGTCTGGTACGATTTGGGCTATGATTTCCAGAAGTGTGTTTTTAATTTGCTCCTTGGTCATGTATCCCCCGTTTGTCTATTCTAATAATGCCTACAGTTTATTTTTCCAATCTTTTTACGATGACAACCGAATTGATGCCTAACATCCCAAAAGAATTATTCAATATATAGTCGACCTTGTCAATCCTTTTTGGTTCATTGATAACCAGGTTGTTAAGAGGACACTCAGGGTCTAGGTGGTCCAGGTTGATCGTAGGATGGACAAGATGGTCTTCAAAAGAGGGTAAATTACCCGCTAATTCTAAGGCACCAGCGGCTCCCATAGCATGACCAATGAAACTCTTGGTATTGTTCATATACGCATGGGGGTGTTCGCCGAAGACTTCTCTAATCGCGCGACACTCTTCGGGGTCTCCTTCAATGGTACCTGTCCCGTGGGTATTGATGATGTCGATATCTCCTGGAGATATACCGGCTTTGTTAAGAGCAAGTTTCATGCACTCAATTTGTCTTTCTGCGCTGGGGAAAATAAAGTCAGTGGCATCTGAGTTGATAGCATAGCCCACGATTTCACTGTAGATTTTAGCTCCCCTCTTAAGGGCATCGCTTAGCCTTTCCAGAACAAAAATACCGCCACCTTCAGAAACAACCACACCATTCCTATCTTTGTCAAAGGGGCGGCATGCCTTCTCAGGGTCTGGATGAGAAGCTAAAGCCCCTTCGCTTTTAAAGCCGGCAAAAATACCAAAGGAGCCGGTACTCTCCGAAACCCCTCCACTCAAAGCTAAATCAACCTCATTCAGCAGCAGCATTTGTAAGCCCTGTGTGAGTCCAATGTTACCGCCTGCACAGGCAGCCCCCAGTGTGTAGTGAGGTCCGGTAATTCCCAGATTCATAGTGACTTCGCCAGCAGGATTATTAGCCACTACTCTGGGATTATGGTGGTGTGACCAGTATTTTACGTTATAGTCAAATTGCTTAATTTCGTAGACTTCGTTTTCGGTTTCCACGGTACCATGCTCGGTAATCCCGAGGTAGACACCAATCCTTGATTTATCCAGGCAGGCAAGGTCTAATTTGGCATCAGCGATTGCCTCTTGAGCGCAGTAGATAGCAATAGAGCCCGCCCTCGTTCCCCGACGCAATTCCTTCTTTTTTTGATACTTCAGGGGTTCGAAGTGGCATATACCAGCCAATACTTCACCCATGTAGCGGATATTGAGTTTCTGTATCCCTGATTTGCCAGCAAGTAAACTTTTTCGAAATTCCGCCAGGTTATTTCCGTTTGGTGCCGCCAGGCCAACCCCGGTAATTACAATTCTTGCTTCGTCAGGCCTCTTTGCCATCATAGGGTAAAACTTCCATCAAAAACGTAGATATTAGAGCGGCTTGAAGAAATCTATCTAATTGCATCGCTGTCTGAGGGAGTATTTCCCTGAACTCATCTTGCCAGGGCCATTTTCTCTACCATTCCAGACCCAGCATAAGACAGACTATGCCGCTGCCAATACCCATCATGGCAACCTTATCACCGGGGTTAAGACGACCTTGGTCAATTCCGATAGCCATGGTAATAGGAAGGGAAACCGACCCAATGTTTCCCAGATATTCCACAGTGGAAAAGTTTTTTTCATTATCTAGTCCCAGGGTCTTGAATAATAGCCTGCTATGCACGGCGCTAACCTGATGGGTAAAAAACCTATCTACGTCGGAGTTGTTCCACCCTAGTTCTTGTTTTGTGCTCTCCCAGGTATCAGGTGCCAAGCGCATCCCATTTTTCAAAAGCGCTTCGGATTTCGTCCGCATATCTGGGAGCTCATGCAAGCCGAAAAAAGAAGCATCGGTTTCTATACGACAAAGGCCATTATGCTGTGAAGCAGCGCGCGTTACCCCACCAAGAAGCTTATGACCATCTTGCGACAGGGAGGAGTGGGTTAACACCGCTGCCACTGCTCCTGACCCCAAAGTTAGAGTGGCAAAGGCGGGTTTGAGCTTCTCCTTGGTGACGTCCTGGTCTTTCAAGAGTTTATCGATTGTTGTATCAATAAGTCGTTTGCTGGTCTCACAGCCAACCACAATTCCCGCTTTTACCTGACCCAGCTCAATCATATTTGCCAGGGTTACCATGCCGTTGATGAAACCCAAGCAGGCATTGGAGATGTCGAAAATGGTGGCTGTGGAAGGGAGGCCCAAAGAGTCATGGACTACAGTAGCCGTCGCTGGCTCCAGGAAATCCCGTGATACAGAAGTATGAAGCAGGCATCCGATATCCTCTTTGTTGACGCCAGACTTACTAATGGCTTTTTCTGCCGCTTTTATACTGGCCTGACTCGGCGTTGTGTCATCATCCCAGAATCGTCGTTCGCGAATTCCAGTTATCATTTCCAGACGCCCGTAGGAAAGATTGAATTTGTCGTATATTGGGGCTAGTCTTTCTTCCAGGCTCAAAGATGTAACGACATTCTTCGGAAGTTCATAACCAAAAGACTCAACACAGACCTTTTTATACTGCATTCAATACCCTATTTCTCCATCAACAACATTGCGAAGAGCTACGATGAAAGTAGTTATATCAACTTCGCAGGCTCACTTTGGCCTGCTCGATATTAATTTCGGAATATGGAACTTTGTTCTAAGATTTTCCCACCTTTCTGTGGATTCTGGAGGAATTACCTCGTCTGGAATGTACTTCCCTACTCCAGCAAGGACAGTGCAGACCTTTCTTGAGTTTGCTACCTCGTCAGGGACATACTCATCAGCGGCAGCAATAACAATGGAGCGCAGTTTATTGGAAGCTAATTTCTCGACCATCCTAATTGCGAAGGAAATCAATCTACTTGGGACACGTTTATCCAAAAAATTGAGGCCGAAGAGCAGCAGCCTATCTGGGGCATATTTATCTACAGCTTTCACCAAAAGAAAGAACCCCCTCTTTGCAAGCGACCTCTTTATAGAATCACGCTTGGACTGTTTTTCCTCTAATGCCATGTCCTCTGCCATGTCCCTCTCCCAAGATACTATATTCTTATCATATTTACTACTATTTGTCAATTACGATGACTTAAATCTACCACCCTGTAATTGACACACTGTAGTTACTGGGGTAAAATACAAAT
>Ga0307429_1000235_pt1 | contig 38914 bp, 36 predicted proteins | sample SalMarWE160230MG_FD_202151 | JGI IMG/M metagenome (GOLD analysis project Ga0307429, IMG submission 202151) | Salt marsh sediment microbial communities from the Plum Island Ecosystem LTER, Massachusetts, United States - WE1603-230 | ecosystem: Environmental > Aquatic > Marine > Intertidal zone >... | reverse complement strand
GTAGCTCGTCAGGCTTATAACCTGAAGGTCGTAGGTTCAAATCCTACCCCCGCAACCAAATTCAAAAGGGGCCCGCGTTTTGCGGGTCCCTTTTTGAATTTTGTGGGCTTCTGGTGAATGAACCTAACAGGGGCCCGGCAAGCGGCGGGAGCCGCGCAGCCGGGACAAAGATGCTTAAATCCTACCCCCGCAGCCGTCATGAGTGCACGCAATTAGGCCCGGCCGCTTGGCCGGGACTAAATCGTTGTGGCGCGAATGATGTCCCCGTAGGGAGCCCGCCTAAAAATCGCGCAACGACCGACAGACGTCATCGTCCAGCCAAAGTCGTTCTTGCGCGGATGAAAGCCCCGGGAACACGCGCGAAGGTCCGATATTGCTGCATTGCAACCTTCCGCCATTGGTCGCATTTCGATCCGGTTTCCCGCCGGTTGCGATCCGTGTATATGATGAGCGCCTATTTATGGTTTGCTTCGAACTCGCTACGATGCAATTAGGCTATGATAACCGTTGTGCCGACAATGAGATCGGCCGTGCGAATGAATAAAAACCACCCAAGGGAGGAGTCCTAATGCGAGCCACCAGTACCATCTTGAAGTTGGGCACCGCTGTCTGCGTGGGCGGCGCTCTCGCGCTTTCTTCCATGCCAGCGCAAGCTGCCTGGAAGCCGACCCGGACCGTGGAATTCATCGTTCCAGCCGGCATCGGCGGCGGCGCCGGCCAGATGGCGCAGCTGATCCAGGGCATCATTCAGAAACACAAGTTGATGGAGACCTCGATGGTCGTCATCAGCAAGAAGGGCGGTTCCGGCGCCGAGGGCTTCCTCTACATCAAGAACGCCAAGAACGATCCGCACAAGATCATCATCACCCTGTCCAACCTGTTCACGACGCCGCTCGCGACCGGCTCGCCGTTCAGCTGGAAGGACTACACCCCGATCGCCATGATGGCGCTCGACGAGTTCGTGTTCTGGGTGAATTCGAAGACGCCCTATAAGACCCCGAGCGAATACCTCGCCGTGGTTAAGAAAGCCGGCGGCAAGATGAAGATGGGCGGCACCGGCTCCAAGCAGGAAGACCAGATCATCACCGCCGCCATCGAGCAGAAGACCGGCGATAAGTTTACCTACGTGCCTTACAAAGGCGGCGGCACGGTCGCGACCCAGCTCGTCGGCGGCCACGTCGACTCCACCGTCAACAATCCGATCGAGCAGGTGGCGCACTGGCGCGCCGGCAGCACGCGGCCGCTCTGCGTGTTCGACGGCAAGCCCATGCCCTACAAGGCTAAGGTAACGAAGGACATGGCATGGGGCGATATCCCGACCTGCAAGTCCAAGGGTCTCGATATCGAATACACGATGTTGCGCGGCATCATGACGACGCCGGGCGTGTCGAAGGACGTCGTCGCCTATTACGTGGACCTGCTCAAGAAGGTTCGGGCGACGCCGGAATGGAAGGCGTTCATGGAAAAAGGCGCCTTCAATCAGAGCTTCATGACCGGCGATGAATTCCACAACTGGCTGACGAATGCCGCAGCCGTCCATCATCAGCTGATGGAAAAGGCCGGCTTCATGCATAAAGGCACGTAAGTCCCATGCGGTTGCGGGGGCGCCGTTGAACCGGCGCTCCCGCAATTTGCTTGTTTGACGGTCTGCCTCCGGCTATGTACGCCGTCCGCAAGGAATTGGGCTGTCTGGAGAGTCATGAGTTTCGTGCAATGGCCGAAGGTTCCAGCAACGAAGATCCGGTAGACGGCGTCGTTTCCAACCGCACCGTGAATCTGGCGGTCTCCCTGACGCTGATGGCGGTCGCGTCGGTGGTGATGATCTCCAGCTATCGGCTCGGCGCCGGCTGGGCGAAGGACGTGGGGCCGGATTCCGGCTATTTCCCGTTCTATGTCTCGCTGATCATGTTCGTTACCAGTGGCGCCACCTTGTTGCAGCACCTCTTTTCGCGCCGCCCCGACGGAAAAGGCAGCTTCATTGCGCGCGGCGAGTTGGTGATGGTACTGCAGGTCCTGATTCCGATGACCATCTTCGTCGTCCTGTCGATCTACGTCGGAATCTACATCTCGATGACCCTATTCATCGGCTTCTTCATGATGTGGCACGGCCGCTATCCGATCTACAAGACGATACCGGTGGCTCTCGCCGTTCCGGTCGCGCTGTTCGCCATATTCGAAGTTTGGTTTCTGGTGCCACTGCCGAAGGGACCGTTCGAAGCATGGCTTGGCTATTGAGGCCGGCGGCAGTGGGACGCCAGCAATCGAATAAATGCAACAACAAATAAAAACGGGATGCCGGCGCGCTCCGCCGGGTGACGGGAGGTCTTAGTTGGACGCGTTTTTTTCGTTGATGCACGGCTTCGACGTCCTGCTGACGCCCGTGAACCTGGGCTACATGGTCGTTGGCATTCTGTTCGGCGTTCTGCTCGGCTTTTTGCCCGGCGTCGGCGGCGCCAATGGCATCGCCATTTTGCTGCCGCTGACCTTCTCGATGTCGCCCACCACCGCCATCATCATGCTGGCGGCGATCTATTGGGGCGCGCTGTTCGGCGGCTGCATCAGCGCCATCCTGTTCAACATCCCCGGCGAACCATGGTCGGTGGCCACCACATTCGACGGCCATCCGCTGGCGAAAATGGGCCGCGCCGGCGAAGCGCTCACGGCCTCGCTCAGTTCCTCGTTCATCGGCGCGCTATTCGCGACGATCATGCTGACCTTCCTGGCGCCGATCGTCGCCAATTTCGCGCTCGATTTCGGCCCGCCCGAATACTTCTCGGTCTACCTGCTGACCTTCTGCAGCTTCGTCGGCATGGGCCGGCAGTCGCCGTTCAAGGTCATCTCCAGCATGATGTTCGGCTTCGCCTTTGCCTCAGTCGGCACCGACGAAATCACCGGCGGCTTGCGGCTCACTTTCGGTACCGAGACGCTGCTGACGGGCTTCCACTTTCTGATCGCTGTCATCGGCCTGTTCGGCATCGGCGAGATCCTGGTGACGATCGAGAAGGGGCTGCAGTTCGAGGGACGCAGCGCCAAGATCAACCCGTTTGTGGTGTGGCAGACCTGGAAAAAGCTGCCGAAGTTCTGGGTCACCATCATCCGCGGCACCGCGGTCGGTATCTGGCTCGGCGTCACGCCGGGCGGTGCCACGCCGGCTTCGTTCATGAGCTACGGCCTCGCCAAGCGCTTCTCGCGCAACGGCGCCAAATTCGGCACCGGCGAGTTGGAAGGCGTGGTGGCGCCGGAAACCGCCGCGCACGCCGCCGGCACCAGCGCGCTGCTGCCGATGCTCACCCTCGGCATTCCCGGCTCGCCGACTGCGGCAGTGCTGCTTGGCGGGCTGCTGATCTGGGGCCTGCAGCCGGGCCCGCTGCTGTTCGTCGAACAACCGGACTTCGTCTGGGGGCTGATCGCCTCGATCTATCTCGGCAACCTGGTGGGCCTGGCGATCGTGCTCTCCACGGTGCCGCTGTGGGCGAGCATCATGCGCATTCCGTTCTCGATCATCGCGCCCATCATCATCGTCGTCTGCGCCATTGGCTCCTACACGCTGTCGAATGCGCCCGCCGATCTCATCTTCATGGTGATGTTCGGCGGCATTGGCTACCTGTTCAAGAAACTCGACTACCCGCTGGCGCCGATGGTGCTGGCGATCGTGCTTGGCGGCCGCGCCGAGAGCTCGTTCCGCCAGTCGATGATCGGTTCGCAGGGTGACCTGTCGGTGTTCTGGTCGAACGGCCTGGTCGGCAGCATCACCTTGCTCAGCATGATCATGCTGTTCTGGCCGCTGATCTCCATGGGCATTAGCTCGCTCATGGTGCGCCTGCGCGGCGGCGGGCTGAAGCCGGCGGAGTGATGCCGGCCTTGCGTCGCCGGCGGCGCTCAAGCTCCGATTATTCCATAGCCCGCCTGTGGCGCCCCCGCGGGCGGTGTCGTGTCCCGGGCCATGCGGGAATCGATGCCGGCGGCAGGGACCCGGGTTGCGCGCGTCGGTGTATCTGGCATATTGTATACCAGTCATGAGTAACCGCGACCGTACCTCCCGCCGCGTCTCAACGCGCAGCCGACGCCCCGCACCCGCCACCGTCCGTGCCCCGGTCGCTTCCCAGCCGGTGCTCGCGCCGTTCGACACCACGCCGAGCTTCAAGCACAAGGCCTACGCCGCCTTGAAGAACGCCATCGTGGCGATGGACATCTACCGCAGCCGCGACGACATCCGCCTCGACGAGCGCAAGCTGGCGCAGGATTTCGGCATCAGCCGCACCCCGGTGCGCGAGGCCATGGCGCAGCTCGAAAGCGAAGGCTTCGTGCGCTCGGTGCCGCGCCGCGGCATCTACGTGGTGCGCAAGACCAAGCGCGAGGTCATCGAGATGATCCACGCCTGGGCTGCGCTCGAAAGCATGGCGGCGCGCCTGATCACGCAGACCGCGAGCGACGAGGAGATTGCGGCCTTCCGCCGCATGTTCACCACCTTCGAGAACGGCAAGCATCGCGCCCATCTAGATGAATATTCCGACGTCAACATCGAGTTTCACCAGACCATCATCCGGCTGTCCCACAACCGGGTGCTGATCGACCTCGCCGAGAACCTGTTCACCCACATGCGCATGATCCGGCGCAAGACCATCGGCGAGAAGGATCGCGCGGACCGCTCGATCCGCGACCACATGAACATCATCGAAGCTCTGGAAGCCCGCGCCACCGACCGCGCGGAAGATCTGGTACGCGATCATGCGCTCGGCCTGGCCGACCATGTCGCGCAATATGCCGACTATCTGGACTAGCGCAGGATCCCGAAAAGTGGGCACCGGTTTTCGGAAAAGATCATGCGCAAAATGAATGTCCGACTACAGGATTAGCAGGGAGGGTTCCCATGGCTGATGCAGCGGTGAAAGAAAAAAGCGCAGCCGAAGCAGAGCAGGAGCTGACCGATGGCTTTCATCTCGTCATCGATGCGCTCAAGCTCAACGGCATCAATACGATCTACGGTGTGCCTGGCATCCCGATCACGGACTTTGGCCGCATGGCGCAGGCCGCAGGGATTCGCGTCCTCTCGTTCCGGCATGAGCAGAGCGCCGGCTATGCCGCCTCGATCGCCGGCTTCCTGACCAAGAAGCCCGGCATCTGCCTGACGGTGTCGGCGCCGGGCTTCCTCAACGGCCTGACCGCGCTCGCTCATGCCACCACCAATTGCTTCCCGATGATCCTGATTTCGGGCTCCTCCGAACGCGAGATTGTCGACCTGCAGCAGGGCGACTACGAGGAAATGGACCAACTGGCCATCGCCAAGCCGCTTTGCAAGGCGGCGTTCCGCGTGCTGCATGCGCAGGACATCGGCATCGGCGTGGCGCGCGCGATCCGCGCGGCTGTTTCCGGTCGGCCGGGCGGTGTTTATCTCGATTTGCCGGGCAAGCTATTCGGCCAGGTCATGGATACGGCGGCGGGCGAGAAGTCGCTGGTCAAGGTCATCGATGCCGCGCCGGCCCAAATTCCTGCGCCGGCCGCCGTCAAGCGCGCGCTCGATGTGCTGAAAAGTGGCAAGCGCCCGCTGATCATCCTCGGTAAAGGCGCGGCCTACGCGCAGGCCGACGACGTGATCCGTTCATTTGTCGAGAAAACCGGCGTTCCGTTCTTGCCCATGAGCATGGCCAAGGGCCTATTGCCGGACGTCCATCCGCAATGCGCGGGCGCGGCGCGCTCGACGGTGTTGAAAGAGTCAGACGTCGTCATGCTGATCGGCGCGCGCCTCAACTGGCTCTTGTCGCACGGCAAGGGCAAGGCCTGGGGCGAGGCGCCGAAGAAGTTCATCCAGGTCGATATCGAGCCCAAGGAAATGGACTCGAATGTCGAGATCGCGGCGCCCGTCGTGGGCGATATCGGCTCCTGCGTCTCGGCCCTGCTCGAGGGCATGGGCGCCAAGTGGCAGGCTGCGCCGGCCGACTGGGTCGCCGCGGTCACCAAGAAGAAAGAAGACAGCATCGCCAAGATGGCGCCGCGGCTGCAAAACAACAACGTGCCGATGGACTATCACGGCGCGCTCGGCGTTCTGCGCACGATCGTCAAAGAGCGGCCGGACGCCATCCTGGTCAACGAAGGCGCCAATACCCTCGATCTCGCGCGCGGCATTATCGACGTGTATCAGCCGCGCAAGCGCATCGACGTCGGCACATGGGGCATCATGGGCATCGGTATGGGCTACGCGATCGCCGCCACGGTGGAGACCGGCAAGCCGGTGCTCGCGGTCGAAGGCGATTCGGCGTTCGGTTTCTCCGGCATGGAGATCGAGACCATCTGCCGCTACAACCTGCCGGTCTGCGTCGTCATCTTCAACAATGACGGCATTTATCGCGGCACCGACGTCAATCAGGGCGGCGGTTCCGACCCGGCGACCACCGTGTTCGTCAAGGGCGCCCGCTACGACAAGATAATTGAAGCCTTCGGCGGCATGGGCGTGAACGCGACTTCGCCGGGTGAGCTCAAGCGCGCGGTGAACGCCGCGATGGATTCAGGCAAACCGACCCTCATCAACGCGGTTATCGATCCGGCGGCCGGCAGCGAGAGCGGCCGCATCGGCAACCTCAACCCGCAAAGCAAGATTCGCAAGAAATAAAGGTGCGCGGCGGCGAGAGCCACGGCGTGGTGCGCCGCTGATCCGGGACCCAGATTGATTGAGTTTGGAGGAATACGAGATGGCCAAAAAGAAGCAAAAGAAGTCGAAGCAAGCCAAGGCTTCGAAGAAATCCGCCCGCAAGGTGGTGAAGCTTTCGAGCGCACGCAAGAGCGCCAAGAAAGCCAACGGCAACAGGTTGCCGAGGCCGAGCACCAAGCCCTATGGCCAGGCCGGCCGCGCGCTTGACGGCTTGCGCATTCTCGACTTCACGCACGTGCAGTCGGGGCCCACTTGCACCCAGCTTCTCGCCTATATGGGCGCCGACGTGATCAAGGTCGAGCGTCCGGGCGCCGGTGACATCACGCGCGGGCAGTTGCGCGACGTGCCCAACGCCGACAGCCTGTATTTCACCATGCTCAACGGCAGCAAGCGGTCGATCACCATCGATTCCAAGCATCCCAAGGGCACGGAGATACTCAACCGGCTGATCAAGACCTGCGACGTGCTGGTGGAAAATTTTGCACCCGGCGCGCTCGACCGCATGGGGCTGACCTGGGAGCACATCCACAAGACCAACCCGCGCATGATCGTCGCCTCGGTCAAGGGCTTCGGCCCCGGGCCCTACGAAGACTGCAAGGTCTACGAGAACGTCGCCCAGTGCGCGGGCGGTTCGGCTTCGACAACCGGTTTCCGCGAGGGCCCACCACTGGTCACTGGCGCGCAGATCGGCGATTCCGGCACCGGCTTGCATCTCGGCCTCGGCATCATGGCGGCGCTTTATCAACGCAACCGCACAAGCCGCGGCCAGAAGGTACTTTGCGCCATGCAGGACGGCGTCCTCAATCTCGCCCGCGTCAAGCTGCGCGACCAGCAGCGTCTGGCGCATGGTCCGCTCAACGAATACAGCCAATTCAGCGAAGGCGTGCCGTTCGGCAAAGCGGTGCCGCGCGCCGGCAACGATTCGGGCGGCGGCCAGCCCGGCTGGATCTTGAAGTGCAAGGGATGGGAGAGCGATCCCGACGCCTACACCTACTTCATCACCCAGGCGCCGGTCTGGGGCGCGATCTGCGACGTGATCGGCGAGCCGAGCTGGAAGACCGATCCCGAATACGCCACGCCGAAGGCGCGGCTGCCGCGGTTGAAGCAGATATTCGCGCGCATCGAGCAATGGACCATGACCAAGGACAAGTTCGAGGTCATGGAAATCTGCAACAAGGTCGATATTCCTTGCGGTCCGATCCTGTCGATGAAGGAGATTGCAGAGGACGAATCGTTGCGCGTGACCGGCACCGTCGTCGAAGTCGATCATCCGACCCGCGGCAAATATCTGACTGTCGGCAATCCGATCAAGCTGTCGGATTCGCCCGCCAACGTGCGGCGCTCGCCGCTGCTCGGCGAGCACACCGAGGAAATCCTTGCCAGAGTGCTTGGCTACAAAGCGTCGGAGATCAACGAGATCAAAGCGTCGGGGGCGATCACGGCGCCGAAGAAGGAAGAAAAGGCGGCGTAGATTGCCGCTCGTCCCCGCGCGAGCGGGGACCCAGGAATCATAAGCGCTGGATGCTCGATGAAGTTTTGCCCCGACCTGATCGGGGCCGGGCATGAGCGGATAGGGGGAGGACAGTGGCTATGCGTATCGTCGTCCACGGCCAGCAGGCGTTCGGCAAGGCCGTCTTGGAGGCGCTGTTGAAGCGCGGCGAAGAGGTTGTTGCGGTCTATGTCGCGCCGGAAAAACCGGGCGCCAAGGCCGACCCGCTGAAGGAAGCCGCGCTTGCCGCCAAGCTGCCGGTCTATCAGCCGGCCTCCTACAAGGACCCGAAGGTGTGGGAGGAGTTTAAGGCGCTCAAGCCCGACCTCCAGGTCATGGCCTTCGTCACGCTGTTCGTGCCGGAGGAGTTTCTCAACGTTCCGACCCACGGCTCGATCCAGTATCACCCCTCGCTACTGCCGGCCTATCGCGGCGCTAGCGCCATCAACTGGCCGATCATTCTGGGCGAAAAGGAAACCGGCCTGTCGATCTTCTGGCCCGACAACGGGCTCGATACCGGCGACGTCCTGATGCAAAAGAAAACGCCGATCGGCTCGACCGACACGCTCGGCACCGTCTATTTCGATCGCCTGTTCCCCATGGGCATCGAGGCCATGCTTGAGTCGGTCAACCTGGTGAAGGCCGGCAAGGCGCCGCGCATCAAGCAGGATGAATCCAAGGCCACCTACGAAGGTCGCTGCGGCCCGGGCAATGCCAAGATCGATTGGGGCAAATCCTGGCGGCAGATCGACCCGCTGATCCGCGGCTGCAACCCGGCGCCGGGCGCCTGGTGCACGCTCGACGGCGTCACCTTAAAAATTTTCGACGCCAAACCGCTGCCGGCCAAGGACCCCAAGGGCATTGCCGGCAAGCTGGGCGAGATCGTCGCGGTCGAGAGCGACGGCTTCACGGTCGTCTGCGCCGACGGCCGCTTCAAGGTCACCCGCGTGCAGCCTGCCGACGGCAAGAAGATCGACGCCGGCGAATGGGCGGCAAGCGCCAAGCTCGCGACCGGGACGAAGCTCACCTGATTTCCTTCAAAGCCAAAATCGCAATCGCCGGCTCATCACTCTTGCATTAACGGATAATCCTCATGCCCGCCTCGCAGCATCAATCGCCGAAGTCCGACATCGACATTGCCCAGGCCGCTAAACCGCGGCCGATCATGGAGCTGGCGAAGGAAAAACTCGACATCGCGCCGGAAAATCTCGAGCCATACGGCCACTACAAGGCCAAGGTGTCGATGAACTACATCAAGTCGCTGCAGAGCAAGCCGAACGGCAAGCTGATCCTGGTCTCGGCCATCACGCCGACGCCGGCCGGCGAGGGCAAGACCACGACCACCGTGGGGCTCACCGACGCGCTCAACAAGATCGGAAAGAAGGCGATGCTGTGCCTGCGCGAGCCCTCGCTCGGGCCCTGCTTCGGCGTCAAAGGGGGCGCCGCCGGCGGCGGCTATGCCCAGGTGGTGCCGATGGAGGACATCAATCTGCATTTCACCGGCGACATCCACGCCATCGGAACCGCCAACAATCTGCTCGCGGCGCTGATCGACAATCACATCTATTGGGGCAATTCGCTTGGTATCGACTCGCGCCGCATCGCCTGGCGGCGCGCCATAGACATGAACGAGCGCGTGCTGCGCTCGATCGTCAATTCGCTCGGCGGCGTGGCCAACGGCTTTCCGCGTGAGGACGGTTTCGACATCACCGTCGCCTCCGAGGTGATGGCGATCTTCTGTCTCGCCAGGGATCTTGAAGATTTGAAGCAGCGGCTGTCGAAGATCGTCATCGGCTATACCCGCGACCGCAAGCCGGTCACTGCCGGCGCCGTCAAGGGCCACGGGCCGATGACGGCGCTATTGAAGGACGCCTTGTCGCCCAATCTGGTGCAGACGCTGGAGGGCACGCCCGCCTTTATCCATGGCGGTCCATTCGCCAACATCGCGCACGGCTGCAACTCTGTGCTGGCCACAACTACCGCGCTCAAGCTGTGTGACTATGTGGTGACGGAAGCCGGCTTCGGCGCCGATCTCGGTGCCGAGAAATTCCTCGACATCAAATGCCGCAAGACCGGGCTGGCGCCCGACGCGGTGGTGCTGGTTGCCACCATCCGCGCGCTCAAGATGCACGGCGGCGTCAAGAAAGACGACCTCAAGAAGGAAGACCTCAAGGCGCTCGCCGCCGGCATGGCCAACCTCCAGCGCCACGTCGAGAACATGCAGAATTTCGGCTTGGTGCCGGTGGTTTCGATCAACCGCTTCTCTGCCGACAGCGAGGCCGAGATCGCGCTGGTCAAGGAATCTTGCAAGAAGTTCGGCGTCGAAGCCTTGATGGCGGACCATTGGGCCATGGGCAGTGAGGGCGCGGCTGATGTTGCCCGCGCCGTGGTCAAGGTGGTCGAGAGCGGCAAAAGCAAGCTGAAATTTCTTTATCCCGACGAGATGCCGCTCTTGGAGAAGACGCGCACCATCGCGCAGAAGATTTACCGCGCCAAGGATATTGACGCGCCCAAACCGGTGCGCGACCAGCTCGCTAATTTCGAGAGCATGGGCTACGGCAAGCTGCCGGTCTGCATCGCCAAGACGCAGTACTCGTTCACCACCAATGCCGACACCAAGGGCGCGCCCAACGATTTCATCATTCCGGTGCGCGAGGTGCGGCTGTCGGCCGGCGCCGAGTTCATCGTGGCGATCTGCGGTGAGATCATGACCATGCCCGGCCTGCCGCGGGTGCCGGCCGCCGACGCCATCGACGTCGGGCCGGACGGGCGCATCACCGGGCTGTTCTGATTTCTTAGTTGCCGCCAAGCGGCCATCAAACGAGGACGACCATGATCAAATTCTACTACAGCGGCGCGCCCAATCCGATGAAGGTCGCGCTCATGCTCGAAGAGACCGGGCTGCCCTACGAGCCGATCCCGGTCGATACCCGCAAGAGCAAGCAGCACACGGCGGAATTTCTCACCATCAATCCGAACGGCAAGGTGCCGGTAATTATCGACGGCGATGCCACGGTGTTCGATTCAAACGCCATCCTGCTTTATCTCGCCGAGAAGACCGGAAAGTTTCTGCCGCCCAAGGGCGACAAGCCGCGCGGCGAATTGTTGTCGTGGCTGATGTTCGTCGCCAGCGGGGTCGGGCCCTTCTCCGGCCAGTCGGTGCACTTCCGCAATTACGCGCCGGAGAAGAACCACTACGCCATCAACCGCTACATGTACGAGGCCCAGCGCCACTACGGCATCCTCAATGACCGGCTCGGCAAGCACAAATACCTGGTTGGCGACGTCTACGGTATTGTCGACATGGCGGTGTGGGGCTGGGCACGCTTGATTCCCGTGGCCCTCGGCGAGGATTTCTGGCCGAAATTTCCCAACCTGAAGCGGCTGGTGGACGAGATTTCCGCGCGGCCAGCCGCCAAAAACGCGCTCGCCATCAAGGACAAGCATCAGCATGCGTTCAAGGCCGAGTTCGACGAGGAAGCGCGCAAGGCCATGTTCAGGCACCAGGACGTGAAGGTGGCTTGATGAATGGGAGCGGGCAGCAGCCAATGACCGGCGGCCGCCGCCGGCCGCCGCGCACGCCCAAGGGCCGCCAGGTCGACCCGGTGGCGCTGGAAGAAGTGCGCGCCCTGCTCACCGACCGCCCGCGCCGGCGCGACCTGCTGATCGAGCATCTGCACCTGATCCAGGACCACTACGGCCATCTCTCGGCCGCCCATCTGGCCGCGCTCGCGGCCGAGATGAAGCTGGCGCAGACTGAAGTCTACGAGGTCGCCACCTTCTATTCGCATTTCGACGTGGTGAAGGACGGACCCGCGCCGCCGGCGGTGACCGTGCGGGTGTGCGATTCCTTGTCCTGCGCCATGGCCGGCGCCGAGACGCTGCTGAAGAAGTTGCCGGGCATCCTGGGCAAGGACGTACGCGTGGTGCGCGCGCCCTGCATGGGCGCCTGCGACCGCGCGCCGGTCGCCGCCGTCGGCCATGTGCAGACGTTTCAGGCGACGCCCGAAAAAGTCGCCGCCGCCGTAACATCAAAACCGCACGCCCATGCCTACAAGCCGGGCGCCGATTTTGCCATCTACCAGAAGCAAGGCGGCTACGCGTTGCTGAAAGACGTGCTCGCGGGCAAACGTACGCGCGACGAGCTCATCAAGATTGTCAGCGACGGCGGATTGCGCGGCCTCGGCGGCGCGGGTTTCCCGACCGGGCGCAAATGGCAGCTGGTGTGCGCCGAGCCGGCGCCCCGCCTGTTCGCGGTCAATGCCGACGAGGGCGAGCCCGGCACCTTCAAGGATCGCTACTATCTCGAGCGCGATCCGCACCGCTTCATCGAGGGCATGCTGATCGCGGCATACGTTGTGGACGCGGCCGAGACCTATCTCTACATCCGCGACGAATATCCCGAGCTGCGGCTGATGCTGGCCGATGAGCTCGCCAAGGTGGAGAAAGCGGGCCTGTCGGCGCACACCAAGCTGCACCTGCGGCGCGGCGCCGGCGCCTATATTTGCGGCGAAGAGTCGGCGATGATCGAATCGATCGAAGGCAAGCGCGGTCTGCCGCGCCACCGCCCGCCCTACGTCGCCCAGGTCGGCCTGTTCGGCCGCCCGACGCTGGAGCAGAACGTCGAGACGCTCTACTGGGTCCGCGACATCGTCGAGAAGGGCGCCGCGTGGGCGACCGCGCAGGGCCGCCACGACCGCAAGGGCTTCCGCAGCTTCTCGATGTCGGGCCGGGTGAAGAAGCCGGGCGTGGTGCTGGCGCCGGCCGGCATCACCGCGCGCGAACTGATTGAGGAATTCTGCGGCGGCATGGCCGACGGCCACTCGTTCAAAGGCTACCTGCCGGGCGGCGCCTCCGGTGGCATTCTGCCCGCGAAAATGGCCAACATCCCGCTCGATTTCGGCACGCTGGAACCGCACGGCTGCTTCGTGGGTTCCCATGCCGTCATCATTTTGTCCGACCAGGACGATATGAAGGCGGTGGCGCTCAACCTGATGAAATTCTTCGAGGACGAAAGTTGCGGCCAATGCACACCCTGCCGCGCCGGCACCGAGAAGGCGGTCAAGCTGATGGGCGAGGGGCCGTGGAATCCCGCCCTGCTGACCGAGCTGTCGGCCGCCATGCGCGATGCTTCGATCTGCGGTCTCGGGCAGGCGGCTCCAAATCCGCTGCTCTGCGTGCTAAAATATTTTCCGGACGAACTGTCGAAGCCGCTGGGAACCTGGTGACCACGAAAGGCTGATACGATGGCGAAAGGCAACGGCGCAGCGAAGACGGTGAAATTCACCCTCGACGGCAAGGAAGTTGAAGCACGCGCGGGCGAGACCATCTGGCAGGTGGCCAAGCGCGAGGGCGTCGACATTCCGCATTTGTGCTATTCGCCGGAGCCCGGCTACCGCGCCGACGGCAATTGCCGCGCCTGCATGGTGGAGATCGAGGGCGAGCGCGTGCTGGCGGCGAGCTGCATCCGCACGCCCACGCCCGGCATGAAGGTGAAGGCCGCCTCCGAGCGCGCCAAGACCGCGCGCCAGATGGTGTTCGAACTGCTGATTGCCGACCAGCCCGAGCGCAAGACCTCGCACGATCCGCAATCGAAATTCTGGGCCTGGGCCGACCGCATGAACATCGGCGCCAGCCGCTTCGGCAAGCGCCATCAGGCGTCGCCCGACCGCAGCCATCCCGCCATGGCGGTCAATCTCGACGCCTGCATCCAGTGCAATCTCTGTGTGCGCGCCTGCCGCGAGGTGCAGGTCAACGACGTCATCGGCATGGCCGGCCGCGGCATGGGCGAAAAGATTGTGTTCGACTTCGACGACCCGATGGGCGCGTCCACCTGCGTTGCCTGCGGCGAATGCGTGCAGGCCTGCCCGACCGGCGCGCTGATGCCGGCGACGGTGGTCAACGACAACAATGTGCGCACCGAATTCGCCGACCGCAACGTCGACAGCGTCTGCCCCTATTGCGGCGTCGGCTGCCAGCTCACCTATCACATCAAGAACGACAAGCTCCTGTACGTCTCCGGCCGCGACGGCCCGGCCAACGGGAACCGGCTGTGCGTGAAGGGCCGCTTCGGCTTCGACTATGTCAGCAGCCGCGAGCGCCTGACGAGGCCGATGATCCGCAAGGAGGGCGTGCCGAAAATCCCGCATGAGCGGATTGACCCAACCAATCCGTGGACGCATTTCCGTCCCGCGACGTGGGAAGAAGCGCTCGACAAGGCGGCGCAAGGCCTCAAGACCATCCGCGACCGCGAAGGCCCGAAAGGCCTCGCCGGCTTCGGCTCCGCCAAATGCTCGAACGAGGAAGCCTATCTGTTCCAGAAGCTGGTGCGCGCCGGCTTCGGCACCAACAATGTCGACCACTGCACGCGGCTCTGCCACGCCTCCTCGGTGGCGGCGCTCTTGGAAGGCGTCGGCTCCGGCGCGGTCTCGGCCACCTTCAACGAAGTGAAGAACTCCGACGTCATCATCGTCATCGGCGCCAACCCGGCCGAGAACCACCCCGTCGCAGCCACCTTCTTCAAGAACGCCGCCAAGCGCGGCGCCAAGCTGATCGTCATGGACCCGCGCGGCCAGGCCTTGAAGCGTCATGCATGGCGCATGCTGCAGTTCAAGAACGGCACCGACGTGGCGATGCTCAACGCCATCCTCAATACGATCGTCAGCGAAGACCTGCACGACAAGCAATATGTGCAGACTTATGTGGAGGGCTTCGATGCCTTCGCCGACAGCATCAAGGATTTCACGCCCGAGGAAATGGCGCCGGTCTGCGGCATCCCGGCCGACACGCTACGCGAGGTGGCGCGCACTTTCGCGCGCGCCGAATCGGCAATCATCTTCTGGGGCATGGGCGTGTCGCAGCACACCCACGGCACCGACAATGCGCGTTGTCTCATTGCGCTGTCGCTGATCACCGGCCAGATCGGCCGCCCCGGCACCGGCCTGCATCCGCTGCGCGGGCAGAACAACGTGCAGGGCGCCTCCGACGCCGGTCTCATCCCCATGTTCTTCCCCGACTACAAGTCGGTGGAGACGCCGGAAATCCGCGCCAAGGTCGAGAACCTCTGGAATGCCAAGCTCGATCCCAAGAAGGGCCTGACCGTGGTCGAGATCATGGGCGCTGTGCACGCCGACGTGATCAAGGGCATGTACATCCTGGGTGAAAATCCGGCCATGTCCGATCCCGATCTCAACCACGTGCGCGAGGGGCTGGCCATGCTCAAGCATCTCGTGGTGCAGGACCTCTTCCTCACCGAGACCGCCTGCTACGCCGACGTGATCCTGCCGGCCTCCGCCTGGCCCGAGAAGGACGGCACCGTCACCAACACCAATAGGCAAGTTCAAATGGGCCGCACCGCGCTGCCGCTGCCGGGCGATACCAGGCTCGACTGGTGGATTACGCAGGAAATCGCGCGCCGCATCGGCATGGACTGGAATTACGCCGGCCCGCACGAAATCTACGCCGAGATGGCGTCATTGATGCCCTCGCTCAACAACATCAGCTGGGAGCGGGTCGCACGCGAAAGTGCGGTGACTTATCCGTGCGACGCGCCCGACAAGCCCGGCCGCGACGTGGTGTTCGACAAGGGCTTCCCGCGCCCCGGCGGCTTCGGCAAGCTGGTGGCGGCCAAGCTCACGCCGCCCGACGAAACGCCCGACCACGACTACCCGTTCATCCTCACCACGGGCCGCATGTTGGAGCATTGGCACACCGGCGCCATGTCGCGGCGCGCGACCGTGCTCGACGCGCTGGAGCCGGGGGCGGTCGCGGCGCTGTCGCGCGGCACGATCGAGAAGCTCGGCATCGCGCCCGGCGACATGGTGCGCGTCGCCACAAGGCGCGGCATGGTCGAGCTCGCCGCGCGTCAGGACGACGCCATTCCCGACGGCGTGGTGTTCATCCCCTTCGCCTTCTTCGAGGCGGCCGCCAACAAGCTGACCAATCCGGCGCTCGATCCGTTCGGCAAGATCCCGGAATTCAAGTTCTGCGCGGCGCGCGTGGAGGCAGTGAAGGCAAGGCAAGAGACGGCGGAGTAGGGGCTTTGTGAAATTGCAAGTGCATCAATGGCCGGGCTTGTCCCGGCCATTGACGTTTTTGGCGCGCTCCATGAATGTATCGCCGGGGGCGGACATCGGTTTCTTTGACATTAGTCTGCCGTAACGTCGCGCGTTCCCGCGGGAGCGCGTTTGGTCACGAACCTATGTTCTTGCGATGAAATCCTTGCAGTCCCTACGGCGCTTTATCTCGGCTTCTTGGCTTGTCGCAGCACCTTTGGTCGTGCTGCTCCTATTGATTGTGGTCCCAATCCTTTTTGCAGTTATTAGCGCGATCATCGAACGCCTATTTGGCAGCGAAGCGGCTGATGACTTTTCCGCCTATATGTTCGGCGCCTTGATGTGGGGGGGCGAGTTGGTGTTGGTGTTCGCGCCAATTGCGTTGGCCCTTTATGGAATTGTTCGTGTTGCGAGATGGCTTGCAAGAAAAAAAGAGCCATAAGTGCCGAACATCTCCGAGATGGCGCCATTTTTTGATTGTTGTGCCTTTCGCTCCCCCTACGCTTGCGGGTAATCTTGCGAATGCCGGACGCGGTCCGGCCATCGTCGGCGCGGGCCCCACCACCCTTTCCAAACGCAATCGCAAAGGTTCGGCACATCATGAAGGCTGTCTACATCGAGCAATTCGGCGGACCGGAGGTTGTAAAATACGGCGATCTTCCCGATCCGTCCGCCGGGCCGGCGCAAATCGTCGTCGACACCTATGCCGCAAGCGTCAACGGCGCCGATTGGAAGGTGCGTGCCGGCCATTATGGGCAGGGGACGTTTCCATTGATCCTGGGGCGTGATTTTTCCGGCGTCGTCAGTGCCGTCGGCGCTACGGATCTGCGTGTCGGCGACGAGGTGTTTGGCGTGCTGGAGGCCGGCCGGGAAGGGGCCTTTGCCGAAAAAATTGCGGTCGGCGCGGCCATCGTCGCCAGAAAGCCGGGCGTGCTGTCCCATCTCGATGCCGCGGCGCTGGCGCTCACTGGTCTCACGGCGATCCGTTCGATCGAGGATACGTTGAAGTTGAAGGCGAGCGAAACTATCCTGATCCAGGGCGGCGCCGGCGGCGTGGCCAGCTTCGGCATCCAGTTGGCCAAGCATATCGGCGCCCGGGTGATTTCGACGGCCAGCGCGAAGAACCTCGCCTATGTGCGCGGGCTCGGTGCCGATGAAGTCATCGACTACAACGCTACCGATTTCACCGAGGTGGTGAAAGACTGCGACGCGGTGTTCGAGACCGTCGGCGGCGATGTGGCGACGCGCTCTTTCGCGGTCCTCAAGCCGGGCGGCCGCGCGGCCTTCATCGCCTCCGGGCCGCAGGCTCCTAGCCCTGAGCGCGGCGACGTGACGGCCTTGCGGCCGGCAGTCGCGCGTGCCCGCGCGCCGCTCGAGCGCATTGTCGAACTCTATCAGGCCGGTGCCGTGCGTCCGCCCGACGTCACGGTCTATGGCCTGTCCGACGCCGCTGACGCGCTGCGGCTCAGCGAGGCGCGTCATATTAAAGGCAAGCTGGTGTTCAAGGTGCGGTGAGCGGCGGCCGTGTTGCGCTATAATGGCGTCATGCAAAACGATCAGCGTACCAAAATCGCAGGCGCCGTCCTCATCGCCTTGGCGGCTCTGGCCCCCGGCGGTACGGCCGCTGAGCCTGCGGTCGTCATCGGCGCGCTGTACAATCTGACCGGCGGGCAGGAAGACCTCGACGTTCCCTCATCACGCGGCGCCAAGCTCGCCGTCGACGAGGCCAACAAGGCGGGCGGCGTGCTCGGCCGGCCGGTCGAACTCATTCTGCGTGACGGCCAGACTAAGCCGAAGGTCATCGCGCGGGAGACGGCCAAGCTGTTCAAGCAGGAACCGGCGGTTGCCGGCCTGATCGGGTTTTCCGACACCGACATGGTGCTGGCGGCGGCGCCTATCGCCGCAAAGAACAAGCGCGTCTTTCTCAGCTCCGGCGCGACCTCGCCGCAGCTGCCGCACAAGGTTCCGCGCTACCTGTTCCTCGCCTGCTTCGGCGACAACGTGCAGGCCGCCGCCGGCGCCGAGTGGGCGGCCAAGGCGCTGAAGGCGCGCAACGTGGTGGTGCTCTACAAGCAGGCCTCGTCCTACGCCAAGCTGCTGCACGGCTATTTCCAGACCCGCTTCAAGCAACTGGGCGGCAAGGTGCTGGCGGTGCGGGCCTACACGCCCGCCACCATCAGGGCGGCAGTCAAGAACCTGCCGGCGGCCGATCTCGTCTATCTCGCGGCGCAGCCCGACGATCTCGCAGCCGCGATTCCCGCCTTGCGCGGCGCCGGCATCGCGGCGCCGATCCTGGGCGGCGACGGGCTCGACATCGGGGACGCCTGGAAACAGGTGGCGCAAGCCGACAAGATTTATTTCACCACCCACGCCTATCTCGGCGCCGATAATCCGGATGCCCGCGTGCAGGCGTTCCGCGCGGCCTTTGCCAGGGCCTATCCGGGGCGAGAGCCCGACGCCTTCTCGGCGCTCGGCTATGACACCGCACGGCTGCTCATAACCGCGATTAGATCCGCCGGCAGCACGAAGCCGCAGGCGGTGCGCAAGGCGCTCGCCGCAACGCGCGGCTTTGCGGGCGTCACCGGCACCATCAGCTATCGCGGCGGCAGCCGCATCCCGGCGAAATCGGTCAGCATTATTTCGGTCATGCGGGGCCGCCAGGGTTTTGCGGCCAGCGTGCTGCCGGAGAAGATCCCGGCGCCGTGACGTGAGTACGCCCGCCGGTGTTCACCGGCGGGCGCAAGGTCCGAATGGGAGGGATGATATCCAACCAGATCAGGCCGATGGACCGGCCTGACCCAACTGTCATTGTTACAGCGCCGGCAATTTGTGGCTGTTCAAAAATGACCAGAATTGAAAATAAAATGCCGCCCCGGTCTCAGGATGAGTAAATGCCTGCCTCAATTTCGTTCCCGGCGCATCACGAAAAATTATTGTGTTTCAAACTATTAGTGGTCACTGCGGTGAAGACATAAACCCGAACTGGCCTGGCCGGCGAATATGAAGTAATATTTTGAGAGGTCATGCGTGCGAGAAGCGCTTTGGCAACAAAAGTCAGGGAAAAATCGTTTAATCCCAATCTGTTTCTAGCGACCGTCGACGGCGGCCGAACCCTGGTCGACTATCGCAAGAACGAAATCATTTTTGCCCAGAGCGACCCTGCGGATGCGGCCTTTTACCTTCAGAAAGGTAAGATCAAACTTGCCGTCACGTCTAAACAAGGAAAGCAGGCGGTGGTCGCCATCCTCGGGGCGGGTGAATTTTTCGGGGAAGGATGCTTGATCGGGCAGCCGGTTCGTTTGGCGACGGCCAGCACCATGACCGACAGCTCAATCATGCGCGTGCCGAAGAAAGAGATGATCCGCATTCTTCATTCCGAACCAAAATTTTCAGAGATGTTTATAGCTCATCTCTTGATACGTAACAGCCGGGTTGAAGAGGACTTGGTCGATCAGTTGTTCAATTCAAGCGAAAAGCGTTTGGCGCGGACGCTTCTTGTCTTGGCGAATTTTGGTAAAGAAGGCATCCCCCAGTCGATCCCCACAAGGATTAGCCAAGAGACACTCGCGGACATCATCGGTACGACTCGGCCGCGCGTCAGTTTCTTCATGAACAAATTCAGAAAATTGGGGTTCATCAAATATAACGGGGAACTGACGATCAATAGTTCATTGCTCAGCGTTGTATTGCGCGACTAATCCGCGCCGCAATCGCGGGTATCTTTTTTTGAGTGTTCAATTTTGGGCAAGCCCCATTTGTTATAGTGTTCAATTTTGAACAGACAACATCCGGGAATACGAGCACAATTTGTGTTTGAGACATGTCGAGGCGGACACGTCATTCGCATTAGCGGAGAAATTGCTCTGGTACATTCCTAGGTGCCTATTAACTCCGCCCCATCTGACGGCACCTGAACGTCCAGAGCCCCGGCAGGCAATTCCGGGGTTTTTCAATTGGCGACCGGCGGCCGATCTCGCGGAGGTCCGCTCGTGAACTATGTCGAACGAATCGCGGCGCTAACCGACAAGCCAAAGAGTGGCCGCTGGTGCAGTAATTGTCGCGGCCGGCTTGTTATTTTTACCCACGTCAACCGGGCGTCTAATGGTCCGCCTGTCACCTACTATTCGTGCGACCAGTGCGCTCAGATTCTTATTTTGGAAGACTAGCGCTGCCTCTTGGGCGTCGTTGACAAGTCCGCTCAAGGCCCTTGTCGGACAACAGCAGGCGTTGGCTCTTTCATCGAAAGAGCGGTCTTGACCCAATCTCTACTATGGACTATATTCCTACTCATCCTCCCCGCTACCGAGGGCGTTCTCATGAGATGTCTTGAGGGCGGGGGAGGTGCGGCGCCCGCGGGCGGGGATAAACGTGATCCCCGCTCCCGGGAGGCCTTGGCCAGCCGTCCGCCGGCATTAAGACCGGCTGCCCCTCAAGGGCTGGACGCGGCGGGAACGAAGGCGGGCGGAAGCCCGCCGGATAAGGGGCGCCAAGGACGGCACCCCCTCTTGTCCCGCCCGGAAGCTACGGCGCCGGGGACAGAAATCGCCGCGATGGAGCGCCGCGGGGCGCGCACCCTTCGCCAAGGGTGCCCACGCTTCGCTTAAAGCGCGGCCAAGATGGGCGCCATGCGGCGCTCCATCCCCTCGGCATTGCGCCGGGGGCAAAAGGAAGGCCCCGCGCATGCGGGGATGGACGACGGCGTACCCCGCGCCGCAAAGAACAGGGGCGATGACGCTTGGCTTGTCGCGCCGAAGCTCAAGCGAAGGCGGGCTGTTTGACAATCGAATAGGTGACGCAACGCGCGAGCAACTTATTCCGTGTCGTCCCAGCGAAAGCGGGGACCCATACGCCGCAGTCTCTCGATAGGCTGCGGCGTATGGGTCCCGGGCCTCGCTCGCTCACGCTCACTCGCCCGGGACGACAAATACAATCTTCCGGGACAAGCCCGGCGATGACGAATGAGAGACAGTGCGAGAAACGCCGGCACCCTCAATGCAGCGCCTTGCTCTCTTCCACCACCCGCATCTCGATCCCCCCGATCATCTCCGCCCGCAGCGCCTCTGAGTTGTGCAGGCGCGCTTCGGTCTGCTGCCAGGTGGTCGCGTTCGAGCCCGCCAGCACGATGCCGCCGATGACGGCGGCCATGGCGGCGACGAGGATGGTGGTGATGAACGGCACCACCCAAACCAGGGTGAGGGCGAGCCATATTGCGCCGGCGGCAATCGCGAGCTTGGCAGCCAGGGCGATCTTGCGGCAGCGCGCGATCGACTCGCGCAAGGTCTCGATGTGGTCTTCAACCCGGGCGATGTCAGCGGGCGTAGCGTTCTCGTCCATGCCTGAACCGTAACCTGACTAGGGCACAGGCGAAACCGGGGCCGGAATCGAACTGGCCGGGCTTGCGGCCCGGCCATAACGAGAGGGGATGGGTTGCGAGGGAAAGCGGCGCGTTCGTTCAGCCGCGCTTTTGCGGCAGCGGTACCAGCCGCTTGGCGATGTCCCGGTTGGCGGTGATGCTGTTGTAGCCCTCGACGCCGTCCTCGGCGGCCAGGTAGTCGACGGTCACCTCGTCGCCCGCCTGCAGGTCGTGCGGCACGGCGACATCCTTGGGAATGTCGGCAAACTGGGAGCGGTCCGCGAGCGTGATGGTGCGGGTGGTCGTGTTCCAGTCGGCAACGTTGGCGGTGACCGAATCGGCAAGAGCGGGGCTAAAGCTCGCAACAAGCAAGCCGCCAGCTATGAGAAGCGCGCGCGTCGTCATGGTCGGAAATCCTTTCAGGATCCGTTGCAGGTTGATCTTTGTCTTGCGGCTCATTTCGCGGCCGGCTGTTCGCCGGCGGCTTTAAGTCCTCGGCCGTTGCGGGCGGCCGGGGCTTAGGCGGGGCGCGTTTCATTCCGCGGGGGCGATAGTGTCCCGCCATCTATGGCGCGATTGCGACGGATCGAGCCGCGCGCAAAATTTTACGCGGCGTTTACAGGGAATAACGGCAGGTGCGCCGAACCGGCGCTAATGCTTGGGTTTGGACGCGTCGGTGCTGCTGCCGGCGCGCATGTTCCGCCACGGATCGACTTTGACGTCCGTCGGCTGATCGGTCAGCTTGAGGATCGTCTTGTACTTTTTGTCGAGGATTGCGGCGTCGCGCGCCTTGGCTATGTCTTCAGGGTCGTCCGGCTTTTGCTTCTGGGCGTGGGCCGGCACAGCCAGACCCGCCAGCAACAGGGCCACAATCGTGATTTTTCGCATGGCTATCATCCGGCATCACTCGGCTTTGAACAATGTTAGCACGGCCGCGGCCGGCTGCTCAATGCGATGATATATTTGGCCAATCGGGCTTCGACGTGGCGTTCGGCTTGCGCTATAAAGTCGCGGCGGAGGTTTGCGGATGGCGATTGCCCGAGAATCTGCATTTGATTCTGCTCGTGAAACGGTGCCGCGCGCCGCGTTGAGCGCGCCCCGCCACGACTGGACGCGCGCCGAGATCGGCGCCCTGTTCGCGTTGCCGTTCACGGAACTGCTATTTAGCGCGAGCCTCGTGCACCGGGAAAATTTCGACCCCGCCGAGGTGCAGATCTCGACCCTGCTCTCGATCAAGACCGGCGGCTGCCCGGAGGACTGCGCCTATTGCCCGCAGTCGGTGAAATACGACACCGGCGTCACGGCCGAAAAGCTCATGAGCCTCGAGGCGGTTCTGGCCGAGGCGCGCGCGGCCAAGGCCGCCGGCGCGCAGCGCTTCTGCATGGGCGCGGCCTGGCGCTCGCCCAAGGAGCGCGACCTCGATTCCGTCTGCGCCATGGTGGAAGGCGTCAAAGCCTTGGGGCTGGAAACCTGCGTCACCCTCGGCATGTTGACGGGCGCGCAGGCGCAGCGGCTGAAAACCGCCGGCCTCGACTATTACAACCACAACCTCGATACCTCGCCGGAATATTACGGCGAGATCATCACCACCCGCACCTATCAGGACCGTCTCGACACGCTTGGCGCCGTACGCCAGGCCGGCATCCATGTCTGCTGCGGCGGCATTGTCGGCATGGGTGAGGGGCTTACCGACCGCATCGGCATGATCGCCACGCTCGCATCGCTGCCGGTGCATCCGGAAAGCGTGCCAATCAACATGCTGGTGCGCGTTGAAGGCACGCCGCTCGCGCAAGAAAAGGCGCTCGACTCGCTCGACTTCGTGCGCACCATCGCCGTTGCCCGCATCTGCATGCCGGCATCGGTGGTGCGGTTGTCGGCCGGCCGCGAGGATATGAGCGAGGAGACGCAGGCCTTATGCTTCCTCGCCGGCGCCAATTCGATCTTCTACGGCCCCAAGCTACTCACCACGCCCAATCCCGAGCGCGACCGCGACATGCGGCTCTTAGATAAACTCGGCATGCGGCCGATGGAATAAAGCGACACCCGAAAGGAGGCGCGACCATGTGCCATTCCGTTCGTGTCAAAATCTCGCCCGAGGAACGGGCCTACGCCAAGCGGCTCACCGGCTTCCTGATCCCGGCCTATGCCGTCGCGGTGCTGGCAATCATCGCCTTGGCGGCGGTCACCAGCGGCCCGCGCTCGGGCGATCTGGTCGCCTCGGCGTCTGCACCTGCCGCGGCGCCGCGCTAGACCGCCCAGCGTTGGCAAAAGCAGCGGCCAACGCGAGCTCTAAAACGCGATCTTTTTGGAATTGAAAACGTCGAGACCGACTTCCGCGTTCGACCGCGTTACCCCCATGGTGAGGACTTCGCCGCCCTAATTTCTATGCGGTTGCGGCTAAATGATGGTGGCCCCCGCTGTCCTGCAAAGACTAGCGGATCGGCGGCGCGTAAAGGATGCCGCCCGCGTTCCAGAGCTGGTTGAGCCCGCGCGGGATCCCGAGCAACGAGCCGATGCCGACGTTGCGGTCGTAGACCTCGCCATAGTTGCCGACGTGTCGGATGATGCGCACTGCCCAGTCGTTGGTCAGACCGAGCTCGCCGCCGTAGTCGCCTTCGGTGCCGACGAAGCGCCGCACGGCCGGTTTTGTGGATTTCAGTGCCTCGTCGATGTTCTTGGAATCGATGCCGAGCTCCTCGGCATCGATCATCGCAAACAGCGTCCACTTCACCAGCAGCAACCAGTCGTCGTCCTTCTGCCGTACCACCGGCGCGAGCGGCTCCTTGGAGATGACGTCCGGCAGGATGACCTGCTCAGCGGGTTTGGGGAGCTTCAGCCGCAGCGCATAGAGCTGCGAAACGTCCGACGTCAGTGTGTCGCACTGGCCCGACGCGTAAGCCTTGAAAACGTCGTCGACCGTGCGGAGCTTGATTTCCTCGTACTTCATGTTGTTGGTGTGGAAAAAATCGACGAGATTGAGCGCGGTGGTGGTGCTTCCCTGCACGCAAACCTTGCTGCCGTCGAGCTCGAGCGCTGAACTGATGTTGCGCGCGCGCGGTACCATGAAGCCCTGACCGTCGTAATACGACACGCCGGCAAAATGCAGGGCGTATTGAGTCTCGCGCGATATGGTCCAGGTCGAGTTGCGTGCCAGCACGTCAACCTTGCGCTTGGCGAGCTCGGGGAAGCGCTCCTTGGCATCGAGCGGCACGAATCTCACTTTCTTGGGATCGTCGAAGATCGCTGCCGCGATGGCGCGGCAGAAATCGACGTCGAAACCCGACCAGTTGCCCTTGGCGTCCTGCGCCGAAAAGCCGGGCAACCCGGTATTGACACCGCAATAGACGGCATCGCGCCGCACGGTGCGTTTCAAGGTCTTGGTGTCGTAGCGTATATAGGTGATGGCCGCCGCCGTGATCGCGGCCGCGATCGCGCAGCCGATCAGCAGGCCGGTATGGAAATTCCATCCGAAATACGCGCGCAGCCTATGCAACGGCCCCGTCTTCCGCCGCGACGGCACCTTCTTCCGCGCCATGACTACACCTGCGGTCGCTGCCGGACGATTACCTTGGTGCCGATGGGAACCTGAGCGTACAGATCGATCACATCGGGATTGGTCAGGCGGAAGCATCCAGAGGAAATCGCAGAGCCGATGGTCTGCGGCTGATTGGTGCCGTGGATGCGATAGACCGTATGGCCGAGATAGAGCGCGCGCGCGCCCAAAGGGTTGCCAGGGCCGCCGGCCATCCAGCGCGGCAAATAGGGTTGGCGTTCAATCATTTCCTTGGGCGGCGTCCAGTCCGGCCATTCCTGCTTGCGCGTAATCTTCACCAGCCCCTGCCACTGAAAGCCGGCGCGGCCGACGCCGATGCCGTAACGCAGCGCGCGCCCGCCGCCCTGCACGACATAGAGAAACCGCTGGTTGGTGTCGATAATGATGGTGCCGGGTGCCTCGCTGGTGCGATAAAACACCACCGTCTTCTGCCATTTGGGATCGAGCTGTTCCTCATCGGAACTCGGCACGTAGCCGGGCTGGTCGCCGGGATCCAAACTTTGCGCGAGGGCGTGCGGCGCCGCCAACGATGTCAGCAGGACGATCTGAAGCGTGATGAAGAGGCGGGCAAGCGGCATGAGGGCCTTCCATTATCGAAGAAAGATGACTGGCACCGAGGGCTGGTCGGTTCTCGATGCATCGAACCCACCAAGTTAATGGGCCTTACTAAGGGGCGCAACCCGACGGCCGGCAGCGAACCCGGCAGGTTTTTGCCGATGCGTGCCGGGCAATATCCACGCTGGCCGGTAAATTTGAGGCGCGCGAGGCCGTTCGCCTTAACCGAGCGTCCGCTTTGGGGGCTCATGCGGACCTAACGCAAATACGGAACCATGTCCGTTAAGTGATAGAAGCAGTCATCGCTCCCACGGCAAACGGACCGTAACAACGCCAGAACTGGATCACACGGTGCCCGATTCCCGCTGGCGCGGCTGTAAAGCTGCACTCTTAGCCAATGCACGCCAATCTTACAGGCCGGCCTGTCGGCCGCCATCATGGCGGTGGGATCGAGCGACGCGCAGGCTCGGCTACGCGCACTATGCTTCCAGGCAACGCGTTGGTCGCGATCGTTCCCGGCAATCCGCATTTCGCCGCGGTGGGACTGCCCTTCGTCGGCAACGTCGCCGGACGGCTCGACATCGTGTCGCTCGGGCTGAACTATCGCTGGGACGAAGCGCCTCCGGCGCGCGCGTATTGACCGCGGGTGGGTCGAAGCAATACCCCCGCGCCAGCAGATTTGATGAGATTATGACGCCTTTGGGTTAATTTGACGCAGAAGGGACGCGACGAAAGGCCGCCGAATGCGCGCAAATCGCAAGGAAAATTGAGATATTTGCCCGACGCTGCCAGTGGGTCAGAGCACGGATTTTTGAATTTGCCGAAGCTGCCTTAATTTTAATCACGCCAAGACAGTCACTCGCCCACATATTATAGTCGCTGCGTCGATACGAAACGTCTTGCCAGGGCGCCTGGTTGTTGCGGCGCACAACCGGCCTGGCACCGAGGAAACAGGGCAGGATGAGAGCGTTTGGATATGTAGCGGCCAAAGATGTCGGACACGCCGTGGCGTTGCTCGGCGAGCACGGGGCCAAGGCCAAGGTTCTGGCGGGCGGGACCGATCTTCTGGTCGATCTCAAATTCGCCGCCGATGGCCCGGAGGTCATCGTCGACATCACGCGCCTCGACGAACTCAAAGACATCGCCATCGTCGACGACGGGCTTCGCATCGGCGCGCTGGTTACGCATGCCGACCTCATGCGCTCGCCGATCATCGGCGACATGTTCCCGGCATTGGCCGACGCCGCCCATTCGATCGGCGCGGTGCAGACCCGCAACCTCGGCACGCTGGCCGGCAATCTGATTACCTGCGTGCCGTCGATGGACAGCGGACCGGCATTGATTGCGCTCGACGCGTCGGTGACCGTAGCCGGACCCTCGGGCCGGCGGCAGATGCCGTTGACCGATCTGTTCGTTGGCCCGCGCAAGACCAGCCTCAAGCCCGCAGAGTTGCTCATCGACATCGCCATTCCCAAAGAGAATCTCGGCAAGCCGCTCGCGTTTGAGAAATTCGGCCTGCGCAAAGGCCAGGCGCTGGCGCTGGTCAATGCCGCGGCAAGCTTCTGGATCGACCGCGACAAGTCGGTCTTTGTGGCGCCGCGCATTGCGCTCGGCGCGGTCGCGCCCACCGTCATTCGCGCGCCGAAGGCGGAAGCCTATCTCGGCGGCCGCAAGATCAGCGCCGAGGCGATGGCCGAAGCGGGCCGCATTGCCGCAACGGAAGCAAAGCCGATAAGCGACTTCCGTGCCAGCGCCGATTACCGTCGCGATCTCATTGCCGTTCTGGTAAAACGCGCGCTCGCCAACGCGCAGGCGCGCGCGACAACGAAGGAAAAGGAGCTGGTGGCGTGACCGACGTAACGATGACCGTCAACGGCCTGCCTCGCAGCGCTTCGGTGCCGCCGGAAACGACGCTGCTCCAGTTGTTGCGCGAGCAATTCAATCTCACCGGCGCCAAGCTCGGCTGCGACGTCGGCGACTGCGGCGCCTGCACCGTGATCGTCGACGGCCAGGCGGTCAACGCATGCCTCATGCTCGCCGGCCAGGCCGATGGCCGCCAAGTGCTCACCATCGAGGGCCTGGCCAGCCGCGAGCGGCTGCACCCGATCCAGAAGACCTTCGAGAACAGCGGCGGGCTGCAATGCGGCTTCTGCGGCCCCGGCGTGCTGCTGTCCACCAAGGCCTTGCTCGACGAAAATCCCAACCCGTCGACGCAGGAAATCCGCGATGCGCTTTCGGGAAATCTCTGCCGCTGCACCGGCTACACCAAGATGATCGAGGCGGTGCAGGAGGCGGCCCGGCGGCTGCGTGAGGAATCCCCCGCCCAGCTTACCCACGCGCAAATCTGAAGGTCACAGCGCAATGGATGACAAGACCAAGGTCCTGGAACGCGAGCAGCTCGACATCGAGTCGTTGCGCGAGTCCGACGTCGATCTGCGGTTGCCAGCGGTGGTGCCGCGCGAGCCTTATCCGATCGAGCCGCTGGCGCCTGACGCGCGCCAACAGACCCGCGCCGTTGGCCAGCGCGCGACGCGGTCGGACGGCCGGCTGCACGGCCTCGGACAGACCCGATATATCGACGATCTCAGCTTCCCCGGGATGTTGCATGCCCGCATCAAGCGGGCCGGCATCGCCTCGGCGCGCATCAAGCGCATCGATACCAGCGCGGCCGAGGCCATGCCTGGCGTCATGGCGGTGCTTACGGGCAAAGAAATCCCGACCAATTCCTTCGGCCCTTCGTTCCAGGATCAGCCGGTGCTGGTCGACGACTTGGTGTTCCATGCCGGCGACGGCGTTGCGGCGGTGGCGGCCGTCACCGAGCAGATCGCCAACGAGGCCGTGGCGAAGATCGTGGTCGAGTACGAGCCGCTGCCGGCGGTGCTCGATCCGGTGGCGGCCATGCGCGAGGATTCACCCAAGGTGCACGCGCCCGACAGCAACATCTACGCCAGCAAGGTGATCCGCAAGGGCGACATCGAAAAGGGCTTTGCCGAATCCGACCATATCTTCGAGGGCCGGTTCTCAACGCAAATGATCGAGCACGTGTCGCTGGAACCGCATGCAGCTATCGCCGACTGGGACGCCAATGGCCGTCTCACCATCTGGGCGACGATCGGGCGCATTACGCTGGCGCGCTCCGACATGGCACGGACGCTGAAGCTGCCGATGAGCCGCATCCGCATCATCGGCACCGTCGTCGGCGGCAATTTCGGCGGCAAGAACGAGATCACGCAGGAGCCGGCGCTGGCGCTGTTGTCGAAGAAGACCGGCCGGCCGGTGAAGGGCGTGTTCACGCGCGGCGAGGAGTTCACCTCGACCACCACGCGTCACCCCATCGTCATGGACTACAAGTCCGGTGTCACCAACGACGGCCGCATCATCGTGCGCCAGATCAGGCTGGTGCTCGACGGCGGCGCCTATTGCTCGTGGAGCGAAACCACGCTCGGCAAGGCCTGCATCCTGGCGCCAGGCCCCTACAAGATCGACAATCTCGTGGCGGAAGCCTTCGTCGTCTATACCAACAAGACCATGACCGGGGCGATGCGCGGCTTCGGCGCGCCGCAAGTTTGCTTTGCCTACGAGTCGCACATGGACGATATCGCCAAGGCGCTCGGCAAAGACCCGCTGGAAATCCGCTTGCTTAACGCCTTCGACGAGGGTTCGCCGAGCCCGACCGGGCAGGTGCTGCACAGCGTGGTGGTCAAGGAATCGCTGCGCAAGGCGGCCGATCGCTTCGGCTGGGAGCCGCGCTCATGAAACGGCGCGGACGCGGTATCGCCTGCATGTGGTATCCGATCGGATTTACCGTCGCCGCCAATCCGAGCGCGGCGACGGTGAAGGTCAACGAGGACGGCACCGCCACGGTGCTCACCGGCACGGTCGAAACCGGCCAGGGCTCGCTCACGGTGCTCGGCCAGATCGCGGCCGAGGCGCTCGGCGTCGCCACCGACGACGTGTATGTCGTCTCCGCCGACACCGACACGACCCCGATGGATACCGGCGCCATTGCCAGCCGCACGACCTACGTTACCGGCAATGCCATCTGGCTCGCCGCCGAGGCCGCCAAGGCTATCCTGTTCGAAGCGGCGGCGCCCATGCTGGGGGTGAAGGTCAGCCAGCTCGAAGCCAAGGACCGCAAGATCCAGGTAAAGAACTTTCCGCAGCGCAACGTTTCCATCGGCGAGGTAGCGCATCGCTCGCAGGTCGTGCTCGGCCAACCGGCAATCGGCAGCGCTTCGTGGAATCCACCGACCGTCGCCATGGATCCGGAGACCGGGCAGGGCAAACCGTTCGCCACCTACGTCTACGCCACGCAGATCGCCGAGGTCGATGTCGACGACGAGACCGGCGAGGTCGAAGTCCTGCGCATCGCCGCCGCCCATGACTGCGGCACCGCCATCAATCCTATGCTGGTCGAGGGCCAGGTCGAGGGCGGCATCTCGATGGGCGTCGGCATGGCCTTGCAGGAGGAAATGCTGTTCGACGCCGACGGGCGCCACATCAATCCCAACCTGACCAATTACATCATGCCGACCTCGCTCGACATGCCGGAGATAACGGTCGACATCGTGCAGGGTTTCGATCCGACCGGACCTTTCGGCGCCAAAGGCGTTGGCGAGCCGACCGCGGTGCCGACCGCGGCGGCAATCCTGAATGCGATTCACGACGCGGTGGGCGTGCGCGTCGCGTCCCTGCCGGCCGCGTCGCAAAAGGTTCTCGCCGCCATCAAGGCCTCGCGCGCCGCCGAGCAGAAACAAATCCCGGCTTGATTGGACCGCCGCGCGCTACTGCTTCCTGAGCGTGTAGACGACGTCGTTGAGGCCGACTTGCGCAGTCGAGGCGTCGACGAAACGGAAATCGAGGTCGCAGCCGGTTTCCAGCGTCTTTATGCCCGGCCCGGCAAAGCCGAGCGTGGCTGCGATCCGCTCGGGATCGGCCAAATTATCGCTCGGCTGCGTTTTCTCGAAAGCGCGCTGGAAAATCATGGCGGCGGTAAAGTCGCGGAACTTGTAATGCGGCGCTCGGCAGGCGAAGGGCGAAGGGCCCGCAATCGCCGTGGCCTTGAAGACGATGGTCTGGCCGATGAGGCGCGCGCGCTCGGCCGCGTCGAGCTGGCGCTGCGCCGGGACCCACGGCGCCGCCGCCGCGGCCGTGAGCTTCCAGGCGCCCAGATAGGAAGGATCGGCGCCGTCGGCCGTCGCATAGTTCACCACCCGCAGGCACAACGCCGCGAACATGACAGCCAGACAAAACGCCCGCACCACAGCCTCCCGCCCACGGGCCATCTTTGCAAATCTAAGGCGGCCCGGTCCCCAATTCCGCGACGCAAATCACAGAAAAATCGATGGTTGCCCGGCTTGGCGCGGACCGCGCGGCTTGGGGGCGGCCGGGCCTTGCCAGGCGGGATGTTATAATATTACATATCGGCCGGCCGCCCGCGGCGCCGCCCGCACCGCCGCCAACACGGACATCCGCCATGAAAACCATCGCCGGCCTTGCCCTCACCCTCCTCATCGCTCTTGCCTCATCGGTTACCACCCGCGCCGCCGACGCCCCGCTCAAGCTGGTGGCGGCGGAGAATTTCTACGGCGACATTGCCCACCAGATCGGCGGCGGCCAAGTCGATGTGGTCAGCGTCATGAGCAACCCCGACCACGACCCGCATCTGTTCGAGACCTCGCCCTCGGTGGTGCGCCAACTCGCGGCGGCGCAAATCGTCATCTACAACGGCGCCGATTACGACCCGTGGATGGATAAGCTGCTGAAAGCGACGCCGAGGCCGGGGCGCACCGTGATTGTCGCCGCCGACCTGGTGCACAAGCGCGCCGGCGACAATCCGCATTTGTGGTACGACCCGCCCACCATGCCGGCGGTCGCGCGTGCGCTTGCCGGCGCGCTCGGCAAGGCCGATCCCGCCCATGCTGGCGACTTTCAAGCGCGGCTGGCAACGTTCCTTGCTTCCCTCAAGCCGGTCAATGACAAGATCGCCGCCATCCGCAAAAAATACGGCGGTGCAGCCGTCACCGCCAGCGAGCCGGTGTTCGGCTACATGGCGGCGGCGCTGGGCTTGAAGATGCGCAACGAGAAATTCCAGCTCTCCATCATGAACGATACCGAGCCGAGCGCCCGCGACGTCGCCGCCTTTGAGCGCGACCTCAAGCAGCACAAGGTACGTGTCATGTTCTATAACAAGCAGGCCTCCGACAAGATCGTGCTGCATCTCGTCGACATCGCGCGCGCCGCCAAGGTGCCGGTGGTCGGCGTGACCGAAACGATCCCGCCCGGCATGACCTTTCAGCAGTGGATGGCGAGCGAGCTCGCCGGTACCGAAAAGGCGCTGGCGGGGCCCTCTTCATGACCGACGCCGTCGCGCTCGATCGCGTCACGCTACGGATCGGCGGACGCAATGTGCTGAAGGACGTGAGCATCGCCATTGAAACCGGCGAGTTCATCGGCGTGCTGGGACCGAACGGAGCCGGCAAAACCACGCTGATGCGCGCCATTCTCGGCCTGCTGCCGCCGAGCGCCGGAACGGTGCGCGTGTTCGGGCGCGCGCCAAAGCGCGGCGATGCGACCATCGGTTACCTGCCGCAGGTGCGCACGGTGCTGCCCGACTTGAGAATCCGCGGGCTCGATTTCATCGCCTCCTCGCTCGACGGCGAGCGCTGGGGCGTGCCCGCGCTTAAGCGCGCCGACCGGCAGATGATCGACGAGACGCTGGCGCTGATCGACGCGCGCGATCTGGCGCAGCGCCCCTTGAGCGAAATGTCGGGCGGCGAGCGGCAACGCCTGCTGCTGGCGCAGGCACTGATCGGAAAGCCGCAATTGCTGCTGCTCGACGAGCCGCTGATTAGCCTCGACGCCCGCCACCAGGAAACGGCCATCGCCGTGGTGCGCGAGGTCGCCCGCGAACGCGGCATGACTGTGCTGTTTTCCGCGCACGAGCTCAACCAGCTGCTCGGCACGCTCGACCGCGTGCTCTATCTCGGCAACGGCCAGGCGGTGCTCGGCACGGTGGAGGATGTCATCACCGCGCCGGTACTGTCGCGGCTGTTCGGCACCGACATCCACGTGGTGCGCACGCAAGGCCAAATCTTCGTGATGTCGCATGGCCGCGACGTCGAGCACGCCGCGCACCGGCACGATCACGGGCACGGGCATGACCATCATCACTGAAATGTTCCAATACGAATTCATGAACAATGCCTTCGGCGCCGCCGGCATCGTGGCAGTGGTGTCGGGCATTGTCGGATTCTTCCTGGTGATGCGCTCCCAGACCTTCGCTGGTCACGCGCTCTCGCATATTGGATTCGCCGGCGCGACCGGCGCCGGTCTGATCGGCCTGGCTCCGATCTGGGGCCTCACCGGCTTCACGCTCGCCGCCGGCATCGTGATGGGGCTTTTGAGCGAGCGCATCAGCAACCGCGACGTCGCCATCGGCAGCGTGCTGGCGCTGGCGCTCGGCTTCGGCCTGTTGTTCCTGCATTACTACACGGCCTTTGCCAGCCAAGCAGTCGCGCTCTTGTTCGGCAATGTGCTGGCGGTCGATCACGCCACCATCGCCACGCTGGCGGTGCTCGCCGTCATCACGTTACTCGGCCTCGCGGCGATCATGCGGCCGCTGATCTTTGCCAGTTTGCAGCCGGAACTGGCGGAGGCCAAAGGCGTGCCGCTGCGCTTCGTCTCCACCGCGTTTCTGGCGGTGGTGGCTCTGGCGGTGTCGCAATGCGCACAGATCGTCGGCGTGCTTTTGGTGTTCACGCTGATGGTCGGGCCGCCGGCCGCCGCCCAGCGCCTGACCACCGGTTTATGGAGTGGCTTGAGCCTTGCGGCCGCGCTGGCGCTGGCGGAAGCCTGGCTGGGCCTGACGCTCGCCTTCTACAGCGACTGGCCGGTGAGCTTCTGCATCGCCATGTTGAGCGCCGCCGGCTATTTCGCCGCGCTCGGCGCGAGCGCCTGGGGCGCGCGACACTCGCACGCGGGCGTGGTAGAAAATGCCGCATGAGCGAGGCCAGACGCGCCGTCTGCATCGGCGAGGCGATCATCGAGCTGGCGCGCGGCGGCGATGGCCGCTTCGCGCTGGCGAGTGGCGGCGACACCTTCAACACGGCGATTTATCTGGCGCGCGCGGGTGTGCCCGCGGGTTTCGCCAGCGCGCTCGGCGACGATCCGTTTTCCGACGCGATCGTGGCGCTTGCCGCTGCCGAAACCGTCGATACCGGCCTGATCCTGCGCGTGTCCGGCCGCCTGCCCGGCCTGGCGCTGATCGACGCCGACCCGCAAGGCCGACGCCGCACCCATAGCTGGCGCGATGCTGCGCCGGCGCGCGAGCTGTTCGAATTGCCGCATTGGAGCCGCGTGGCGGAAGCGCTGACCGCGGCAGGGCTGATCTATTTTTCCGGCGTCACGCTGTCGCTCTATTCGAATGTCGGGCTCGGCCGCTTCCTGGCCGCGATCGAGATGGCACGAGCTAAGGGAGCAACCATCGCCTTCGACGGCAATTTCCGCCCGCACGCCTGGAAGGGCGATCTCACGCGCACCCGCACCGTTTTCGCGGAAACGCTCAAGCGCGTCGACATCGCGCTGCCGGCCTATGATGACGGGGCGTTGCTGTGGGGCGATCCTTCGCCGGAAGCGACCATCGAGCGGCTGCAAGCGTTCGGCGTGGGCGAGATCGTAGTGAAGAACGGGCCGAACAGCGCGATTGTCGCCTCCGCCGACAAGCGCGAGGCCGTGCCGGTCCCGGAGGTGGTGGTGCCGGTCGATTCAACCGCCGCCGGCGACGGCTTCAACGCCGGCTATCTGGCGGCGCGGCTTGCCGGCAGCGGCGCAGCGGAGGCGGCGCAGGCCGCGCACCAGCTTGCCGGGCAGGTGATTCGCCACCACGGCGCCATCATGCCGCGCAGTGGAGCGGCGGTGCATTAGGGCGGAGGTGACGCGATGGCGCGGTTGGCGGGTAAGGTGGCGTTCATCACCGGCGGTGGCGGCGGCATCGGGCGGGCGACCGCCGAACGATTCGCCGAAGAAGGCGCCAAGGTCGTGGTGGCGGAGATCGATGAAAAGCTCGGTGAGGCGGCCGCGGAATCGGCGCGCCAGCGCGGCAAGGTCTCCGGCGGCGACGCGTTCTTCATCCGCTGCGACGTGCGCGAGCGCCAAAGCGTTGAAGCCGCCATGGCGGAAACCGTCAAGCGTTTCGGCAAGCTCACCATCCTGCACAACAATGCCGGCGGCTCGACCCCGCAGGACGGGCCGGTGACGGAGGTCTCGGAAGAAGAATTCTGGCGGGTGATGAAGCTCGACGTCTACGGCACCTTCATCTGTTCGAAGATCGGCATTCCCTTGATCATCAAGGCGGGCGGCGGCGCGGTCATCAATATGACGTCGACGCTCGCTCTGATCGCGGTGCCGGGGCGTGACTGCTACACCGCCGGCAAAGGCGCGATTGCCGCCCTGACGCGCACGATGGCGGTCGAATACGCAGCCCACAAGATCCGCGTCAACGCCATCGCCCCTTCGGTGACGCTGTCAGACCGGGTCAAGAAGCTGATGGAGGGCTCCAAGGATATCGAGAAGCTGGCGACGCAGCATCTGCTCGGGCTTGGCCTGCCGATCCACATGGCCAATACGGCCGTATTCCTGGCCTCGGACGAGGCCGCGATCACCACCGGGCAGATTCTGGTGGTGGACAGCGGGGCCACCATCACCTAGCCGCAGCCGGAAAAAGAAGCGGCACCGGAGCGGCGGCCACCATTTATTTGATAACTTTTTCCGGGCGGTCGGGGCATTCGGCGTTGGCGCCTTGCTTGCCGATATTGATCAACTGGACGCGCCGGTTCTCTGCCGCAAAGGGGTGGCTCGGATCGAGCAACTGTTCCTCGCCCAGGCCGACGGCTGCGATACGTGCCGGACGAATCGCGAAGGGATCGATCATCGCCGCCCGGACGGAATCGGCGCGTCGTTGGCTAAGCGCTAGGTTGTTTTCGCGGCCGCCCTTGGCATCGGTATGTCCGACGATCAGGAAGCAATAGCCCTGCAGATACGGATGATACATGGCATCCGCCAAAAGCCCGACGGCCCCGAAAGAATCCGGATTGATTCGCGCCGAGTCGAGGTCGAACTGCACGGCGATGGTTACCTGCGCGAGCTTGCCAAGCTGTTCGGACAGCGGCGGCCGGTCCACCGGGTCGGCGCGCGACGGGTTGTGGACCGCGCGAGCGGCAAGCTGCCGCAAACCTGCCGCGCTGATGCCGACAGCGTTCTCGACTCCCTGAAGACTGCCGATGATGTCGGTCGAGCTTAAATGGGTCTTGTCGATCGACCTGCCGGGGGAAATGGTAACGTCGTAGCCCGCGTCGACGATCGCCTGCTGACACGCATAGCTGACGTTGTACTTCGCTTTTTCAAAGCACGCCATGAGATTGCCGTCGCCCGGCTGAATGCCACCGCAGAGCTTCAGCCTGTCCAATTCGCAGATGTGCGAGACGGACTTGCGGGCCCGGGCTCTTTTTTTCAATAGCGCTTTCATCTCGAGTGAGGTGGTCTTGCAGCGGGACGAGACTCGGGCGTAATGCTGTTCCAGGCATTCGGCGATCTCCCCGCCGCCCAGGTTGAACTTCTTGCAGAATTTTTCGATATCCCCGCCGCAACTCGCCGCCAGTTGGCGGAGGGCTTCGCCATAACCGATGGTCTGCGCGTTCATGCGCTCGCTGCCGGCAAACAGCAGCAGGACTGCGAGCGCCAGATAGCTAAGCTTGGGCCCCCTCACGTCCCCCTCCCGTGGCCGACGATTGCTTGCGCGGTCTTAAATGCCGACCACTTAACGTAACCAGGGTTTCCCGGATATCTCCCAGATTAACGTGAATGGTAGAAGTTTTCTGGATGGGTTGGAACCCCGGCTGCACGGTCCGGCGCCATGCGCCTTTTGCAGCCTGGTCGTTGAACATCGCCAGCGCAGCCGGATAGTCGTTTCGCTCAGTCCTGCTCGCCGTATCGCTCCTTTACCGCCGCGGCGACGAACGCCTTGCGACCTTGGCGGCCCGGCGTGGTGCCGTGCGCGGCGCACCAGGCCGGAAAGGTGGCCGGATCGATGTGCACTTTCATGACCGGGTGGCCGTAGGCTTCGAGGCCCTTCTTCATCTCTTTGGCCATTTTCAGCCATTCCTGCCAGCTGGGCGGAAACGTGTCGCCGTCGTCGAACATCGCCAGCGCCGCCGGATAATCGGCCTGCTCGATCCAGAAGGCGCCGACCGCCGGCAGCGGTTTTTCGTCTGAAGTGTTCATCGTCCCAAGCCTAGCACGGCCGAGATACGGATTGCGTTTGACAAGCCTCTCGATTTAGCGGGAAGCTCGCTTTGGCCACACAAGAACAAGAGGCCAACGGGCATCCCGCATGGGGAGGGAGGAAACAATGCCACGATACCTGCATCTTATATTCGCGTTTCTCATCGTGATGTTCGGCGCGGCATCCGCAACGGCGGCCGACGTGAAGCTTGGCGATGGCACCATGTTGTCCGCCAAACCGTTCTATATCGTCACCTATGTCGAGGTTGCGCCGAGTGCAGCCGCCAAGGCCAGGAAACTGATCAAGCAACACAGCACCGACAGCAAGAAGGACGCCGGCAATCTGCGCTACGAGGCGCTGCAGCGGACCGGACGCAAGAATCACTTCATCATCCTGGAAGCCTGGTCGGATCAGGACGCACGCGACGCCCATGCCAAGGACGGTCACACGCTGGCGTTCCGCAAGGCGCTGCAGCCGTTGCTCTATAGCCCGTTTGACGAACGCGCTCATGTCGGCCTGATCGCCGGCGATCCGAAGAAGGAACCGAAGCCCGGCAAGGGCGCGGTTTATGTCCTCACCCATGTCGACATTATTCCGCCGGAGCAGTTCGCGCCCTGCAAGCGTCAGGTAAAGGAAACCGGCCCGTGCGGCAACGACCTGGTGACGCAGCTGGTGGCGGCCGGCCGCAAGGGTGACGGCAATCTGCGCTTCGACGCACTGACCCAGGCCAATCGCCCCAACCACATGGAAGTGGTCGAGGTCTGGAAATCGTCAGCCGATCAGCACAAGCACACGGTGAGCAAGGCGGTGAAGGATTTCCGCGACGAGCTGTCGGGCATCCCGCCGGGCAGCGGCGTGCCGAGCGATCCGACGGTCCTGCTCAACCCGCTGACCGGCAGCCTCTACGACGAGCGCCTGTACCGGTCCATCGACTAATCGCACGCCGGCGAACGCAGCCGTCAACTCAGCGGTGCCGCAGCCTGCTCCCTCCCCCGTTTACGGGGGAGGGCGGCGGGGGAAGAAGATGCAAGATGGCGAGCCGGCGGCGTGGTGATTCCCGGCGCAATCGCCTGGTCGCCGGGCCCCGGCGGTTGGATCGTCAACCCAGGATCGTTCCCTTGCCGCGGCCGTCCTTGCTCTGCTCGATCATGACGGTGTCGTGCTTGAGCGCGAGCGCCTTGGTCAGCTCCGCGTTCATCAGCTGATCCTGCGTGAGCGCGTGCATGGCCGCGAACATGCCTTCGGTGCCGGCCGGGCTGTATATCATCAGCATGCGCACGCCGTTGGGCGCGGTCACCTGGTGCGGCACGCCGGGCGGAATGTGCACGCAGGAGCCCTTGCCGGCGTGGAAGGTCTCATCGCCGACCTGGAAGTCCGCGCTGCCGTCGAACACGTAGAAGGTCTCGTAGGCCTTGATGTGGTAGTGGGCGCGCGACTGGAATCCGGGCTTGCAGTTCTCCTCCACCACCTCGAAGGTCTGGTTGGTGTCGGCGCCGGTGATCTTTACGATGACCTCATTGGCCTTGGCGTAGATGTTGCCTTGGCCGGGGGCGGAATGCTTGCCCTTGTTGGCGACGATCGTCGACATGATTGTCCTCCTTGGCCGCCGCAGCGACGAAAGCCTTTTTAGACCTTCTCCATCTCCTCGGCCATCTTCAGCCGCGCCGCCCAAGTACGCCACAACGTGGCGCCGTGGTCGAACATGGCGAGCGCCGCCGGAGAGTCGTCCTACTCGATCCTAATGGCACCCATGGCGGGGGGCGATTGTCGTCTGAAGCCATCATGACGTTGATCCTAACACAGCGCCAAGGGCGGGTTAGCCCGTAACCATTCTGCCGGATGCCCGCTTCCGGTGTGAAAAGATGGGGTAATCGGCCGGCAGCTTGTTGATATCTGAAGATTTTGGGTGCTGCGCTTCAGGCTGATGGTGAAACGAGGTCACCGTGGTTAGGGGCCTCAAGCATCAGAAGGAGAAGCGCAGCA
>Ga0307429_1000232_pt1 | contig 39125 bp, 34 predicted proteins | sample SalMarWE160230MG_FD_202151 | JGI IMG/M metagenome (GOLD analysis project Ga0307429, IMG submission 202151) | Salt marsh sediment microbial communities from the Plum Island Ecosystem LTER, Massachusetts, United States - WE1603-230 | ecosystem: Environmental > Aquatic > Marine > Intertidal zone >... | reverse complement strand
GGTCGAGGGGATTTACTATGCTTTCTACCCCTTCCCTTATCATTGTGCCTGTAACTTCATCCATTTTTACATTCCCTGTTTCGGGAACCTGTTTTATGGGGATAATAATGTTCAAATTTTTTCTCCTGCTTTTATAATACTTTGAATTGAAATTAAATAATATTATCAACTCACAGATATTGTTAAAAACTATAGTCCATTATTAATAAGTTCAATTGCTTTTTTTACCGGTGAATCAGAAAATTTCTTTTCAGAAGAACTTTTTTGTATCAATTCAATTGTTTCAAATAAAGCTTCGCACGCATCGAGGTATTTTAAACCTGTTAAATCTGATATAATTCTGCTTCCCCTATCAATTAGTTTCTTATTGGTTGGATTTACATATACCATAACATTCTTTACAATCCTTCCCATTCTTGCCATGGTTGCAGTAGAAATTGTGTTGAATACTAATTTGATTGCTGTATGTAAGAATAAATCCAATTGAGATTCCGGAGCTTTATAAGGAATATGCATTACTATATCTTTATCAATATTTTCCGGCAGAATGTCATTTATAATGATATATCCCTTTTTATTATACTTTTTTACATGATTATCAAATGATTTCCTATATTGAGAATTTTCTTCTTCATACTTGGAGACTTCCTCTCCAGCCAGAAATATTATTGCCGTAGAAGCAGCATTTTGATATCTGCCCGGGTCATCTTCATAACCGATCTGGAATTTATATATCTCTGAATTATTAATTTTGGGAGGTGATTCACATAGATTAGACGAAGCCCCCATTGATTTATATAAGTCTGAGTCCCAGTTTAGCCCCCGGGGCTCTCTCATAAGCATATTAAACCAGGCAGACTTTGTATCAATGAACGGATTCCTCACAAATGCCCATGAGCTGGGTGATAAATAATCATCATTCTTTCTAAAATGGGGAATACTAAAGGTTGGAGCTCTTTCTGTGGTATCAGTAAGTATATCCAGCATAAAGGAATCAGAGAAATAGGTTATAAAGCCTTTACGGCTGTATACTTCTTCTTCCAATTCCACAACATGTGCAAGCTGATTAAGAGACTCTCTGGAAGATATAGTTGAAAGCAAACATTTATATTTTTCTATATAATCATCTGTACGCCATTTTTTAATATTCAAAACAGATAATTCATCGGCTGTTAATATTTTCTCAAGAACTCTAGCTATAGCTACCTCAAGAGCCGTACCTATAACCAGTAATTCAATAGTAATCGCCTGCATTCTTGTAGATCCTGTAATAGCCATAGGTCCTGTCGTGAGGTCAAGTTTTGTTATCTTTTCCCCTTTTATGACTTCCCCTGACCTCTTCAAGTATTTTGAAAGGATACCTGCCGGATTATTAAAGACAAAAAAGACTTTTGCTCCGGATTCAAATGCCTGCCATACAGTCCCTATAACTGAAGGGGTCTCCCCTCCCTCAGTTATAGCTACAAACACATCCCCTTTTTTAATTTTAGCCTCTTTAACCTGTTGCCTGCCGAATGATTGAAAATCTTCAAAATTTTCCAGGGACCTGATTAAAGCAAAATCTCCACCGGTCATAATGCTATAGGAAGAATCAGAAATTAAGGGAAGCTTTGTTTTTAATACAGGTAATAATTCTTCTGCTCTGCTCCAGAATGTACGCCACATTTTCTCCAAAAGTATCCCGAGCCTGCCGGTAGACCCGCAACCGCTGAAACATATCCGCTTTCCTTCCAGAACAGCACTAAAAAATGAACTAATTAACTCATTAAATTCATCTGTTTCCAATACTTTTTTATAAACAGGGCCTATGTCCTCATCCACGCTAAAAAGCATTTTCAATCCGGACTGTGTATTATTCTGGACTGTCTCACTAAAATTCATTGTTTTTGGGTGCTGGGATTCTGTAACCAATTTACCTAAGTGGAATTCTTTTTCATTTTGTATAAATTCTTCTGCTTTCTTTCTTGAATTTGATAGACTCATCACCACTCCTTTTTTTTCTCTATTATTTACAGTAGATCTTAAAATAATTATTAAACGATTTAGTTCTAAGATAATTACTTTTTCTGTATGGCAATATATATTTCATTCCTTTAACTCAGGACTAATATCAACTTCCAATAGGTGATTTATATTTTTTCTTTTTGGTTTTTTGTTTGAATTCATCTTTAGCAGAATTAATTATATTTCTATCCTTAAAAAGCCTTATGCAACTCACAGCTAATATTTTTGCCGCCGATACCATCCCAGAATATCCAATATGCATACCACTAGACGCTGTCACCTGCCAGGAGTGAGGAGACACACCCAGTGGAAAACAAGCTGTAATAAATTTTGCCGTGGGAACAACCCAGCTTACATCCCCCAGATCGGTTGAACCCGGATAATTAACACCTGAACCGTAAGGAGGTACCATAATATCGCAAAGATACTTATTTTCTAAATATTTATAGGATTCATTATCCAAATGGGAAAGATAAAGAGCTTCCTCTCTCTGCCCTTTATTAAAATGTCCGGTCATTTCTTTAGCAAAATCTTTATCTTTTATGGTAAATTTTTCTAATTCTATTTTTTCCATAATATTCCATAACATTTTATTCAATACATCGTTATTTAAAAAATTGTAGCATCCGGTTATTAAGTTTATTTCTAAGCTGGTATCTGTCATTAATGCTGCTCCCCTGGCTATGTTTAAAACTCTTTCATAGATTTCTTCCACGGCCTCCCTCTTCGGGGCACGGACAAAGTACCATACCTCGGCCAGATCTGGAACAATATTCGGCATTATTCCGCCTTTTGTTATTACATAATGCAAACTGGCATCTTTAATTATATGTTCCCTCAAATAATTAGAACCAATATCAGTTAATTCTACTGCGTCTAATGCACTTCTTCCATTGAATGGATCTCCAGCAGCGTGTGAAGCTATTCCTTTAAAAATAAGTTTAAACGAATTCATTGCCTGGGTTCCCCCCAGGTTTATTGAGTTATAACAATCAGGATGCCAGGTTAAGCATATGTCTACATCATTAAAAAGTCCTTCTTTCACCATTATTATTTTACCCGTAATATCTTCTTCGGCCGGACAACCATAATACCTTATTTTTCCGCTAAATCCCTCTTCTTCCATAGCTTCTTTTACAGAAACTGCTGCGAACATTGCACCAGCACCCAAAAGATTGTGCCCGCAGCCATGTCCGGATTCCTTTCCCTTAATGGGCTTTTTAAATGGTTTTTTCTCCTGGCTTAAGCCCGGTAGTGCGTCGTACTCACCCAACAAACCTATTACCGGTCTACCATTACCATATTCAGCTATAAAAGCATTCTGACAATCTCTTGATTTTTTTATGTTAAATCCTTTAGCAGACAATGCATCCATCTGAAGTCTTGCTGATCTAACTTCCTTCTGAGACAATTCTGCATATTGCCATATCTTATCGGAGATCTTGATATATTCTTTTTTATTTTCGTTAATAAATTTAATTACTGACATTTTTAGATAACTGGATAACCTCTATTAAATATTTTGACCAACCACAAATTAGATTACTATTAATTTTACTTAAAAGCACCGGTTAATTATAAGACAATTCTTTCATATTAGATTTATGTCTCTGCAAGGATTATGTTCTGCAAAAATGCTAAAGACCCGAAATAAATTAGAACATTACCAGTACGCCTATTTCACTTAAATTTATTATAATAACTACCGAAAAAGATTATTTCTTAATAAAAGTATTATTTTTTATATTTTTTATCAGCTCGGGAATAATTTCATAAAGGTCACCCACCAGGCCTATATCAGCAGTACCAAAAATTGGTGCAGAAGGATCATTATTTATTGCAACTATGAAATCCGATCTTCCCATCCCGGCAAGATGCTGAGCTGAACCGGATATCCCACATGCTATATAAATCCTGGGCCTGACCGTTTTTCCACTTAGCCCTACCTGATGGGGATAGCTTATCCACCCTTTATCAACTGCTACCCTGCTTGCTCCAACCACACCACCTAAGGACTTAGCAAGTTCATTAATAAGTTTAAAACCCTTATCACTGCTCAATCCGTTACCACCTGAAACTATAATCTCGGCTTCAATTATATTTAGATTCTCCTCTATTTTTTCCATTTTCTTTACTTCAACTCTGTCCCGGATTTTTTCTTTATCAAATTTCATATTAACTACTTCACCTTTATATCCAGGACTCTTTTCAGCTGGTTTCATAATTTTATATCTAACAGTAGCCATCTGGGGTCTGTTATTGGAGCAAATTATTGTAGCCATAATATTTCCACCAAAAGCAGGCCTGGTTTGTAGTAAATTTTTGTCTTTTTTATTAATTTCCAGTCCTGTACAATCAGCGGTCAGACCTGTTTTAAGGCTTGATGAAATTCTTGGTGCAATTGACCTTCCAATAGATGTTCCCCCTATTAGAAAGATACTTGGTTTAATTTTCTTTAAAAAGTCAATTAAAATATTAGAATAAGGATCATCTCTGAATTTTTTCAGGCATTCATCATCATATACAAACACTTTATCTACACCATAACTTATTAAATCTTCTGCCTTTTCTGTTACACCCTTACCCAGAATTACACAGTAGAGCTCTTCACCAGTTTCTTTTGCCAGCTCTTTTCCCTTCCCTATCAGCTCATAAACCACAGGTGAAACAATGCCATCTTTGCACTCTCCAAAAATTAGTACTCCTTTATATCCGGACAGGTCAGCCTTTTTCTTTTCTTTCAACATTTCAATAGCACCATAAGGACATTCTGAAACACATACACCACAGAGCTTACAATCTTCAGATATTACTGCAAGGCCGTCAACAATTGATATTGAATTAAAAGGACAGGCCTTAACACAAAGACCACAACCCGTACATTTATCTTTAATAACCCTTATTTTTTTCATTAAGAACTCCTCATACAATCTTCTTTTCTTTTAACTTTTCAATTAAAATTTTAGCCTGATCTTCTGGTTTGCCCTCTATTATCTCACCTTTCCCCCGTGCTGGAGGGGGAAATATTTTTATAACTTCTGTGGGTGAACCTTCTGTACCATATCTCTCTTTTTTACCTCCTAAATCTTTTAAATTCCATGTTGATATCGGAGCTTCTTTTGCTATTTTCTGTCTTTTAAAAGAGGGGTATCTTGGTTCATTTGCCTCCTTTGTAACTGTAACTACAACCGGTAATTTAGACTCTACTATTTCATAATAATCATCTAAAACTCTCTCCAGAGATATTGATTTTTCTTTTAGATCTATGATTTTTCTAATATAACCTATAAACGGAATACCTAACTCTTCAGCTAAGCTGGGACCAACCTGTCCGGTATCGCCATCGGTGGTCTTTAAACCACACATTATGATATCATAATCACCTATTTTTCTTATTCCAGATGCCAGGGTATAGGCTGTTGCCAGAGTATCTGCACCAGCAAATTTTTTATCGGTTAGCAAGATAGCGTTATCACAACCCATGGCTATAGCTTCTCTTAAGGCATCCCCGGCCTGAGGCGGACCCATGCTGATGATATCTACTTCGCCACCGTATTTCTCTTTTAATCTAACAGCTTCTTCAATGGCATACATATCAAATGGATTAGCCTCAGACAGGATTCCCTCACGAATTAGAGTCCCTTTTTCCTGATCCATCTTAACATCTGTTTGTGCCGGTACCTGCTTTACACATACTATTATTTTTAATTTATCCAATTAGATCCTCCGTTTACGTTAAAAACTAATTACTTTTACTAAATTTATTATTTTTTTATTAACCCTTCACTGCTCCTTCAACAAGACCCCGGACAATTACTCTCTGGAACAGTAATGCCAATATTACCACGGGAATACTTGAAATTACCCCGGTGGTTAAAATTATTGATATTTCCATATTCTCCATATTACTCAGTACACCAACATATACTGTAAATGGTGTAGATTTTGTTTTGGTTAGTATCATACCTATTACAAAATTAGACCATGCTATTATAAAAGTGTAAACAGATACAGCCCCAATTCCGGGCATGGCAACAGGTATAATTACTCTTAATAATGCTTTAAATCTTGTGCAACCATCAACCAGTGCTGCCTCTTCTAAAGCATCTGGTATAGTATCATAAAATGACTTCATTACCCATATTGAAAATGGTAATGTGTATGCAGTTAATACTATTACCAGCCCCCATATCGTGTCATAAAGTCTTAAATTTGCGAACTGAAGATATAATGGAATCAAAATTGCCATCGTTGGAACCATGGACGCAAATAGGAAAAGAAGTAATACCATTTTCCTGCCTTTCATATTAGTTCTGGATAGGGGGTAAGCTGCAAGGCACGCACTCACTGTTGCAATTATTGTAGTGGGTATTGCTATTTGTAAACTGTTAATAAATGTAGCAATCGCTCTTTTAGATGAAGTTATTACATATCTGTAATTTTCAAAAAGTTCTGATATTGTATTCCATTCATTGGGAAATAAATGAAAGTTTGGATAATTATTTAGATATAGCTCATGTTCACTCATTAAAGAGCTGAAAATCATAATTATAACCGGAAACATAATCACAAGTGCAGATGAATAAAGTAAAAAGTAAAAAAGTACTTTAAAAAGATTCTTTTTGGTTTTTGGTGTAATGGACATATTAATTAATATTTTTAAAATTATTATTATTTTTTATTATTAATTATTATCAATACCTTACTTCCCTATAGGTTAATCTATAGTAGAATATTGATATTATAACTATTAAAAATGATACAAAAAACGCTATCGCTGCCCCAAGCCCAAATTTCATAAAAGTAAAGGAATAAAGATATGAAATATAATTAAGTACAGAAGTAAAATTACCCGGTCCGCCCCTGGTTAGTACATAAATCAAATCAAATGCCTTAAAAGTCTCTACCGATAGCAAAATGAATACAATAACCATAGACGGTCTGACAAGTGGTAAAGTTATTGAAAAAAACCTTCCTGCAGGAGACATTCCATCTACATCTGCTGCTTCATACAATTCTTTTGGAATAGTTTTTAATGATGCCGAAAGAAGAAACACCGTAAGTGGTAAAACTTTATATACTGTTGTTACCACAATTATAATAAATGCAGGCCATGGTTCAGATTGCCATTCTCTAAAATTTCCTAGCAACCCCATAGCTATTAATATATTATTAAAAGTACCAAGCCTGGGGTTAAATATCCACTTCCACATAAGCCCGACTACAACAGGAGGCAATGCCCATGGTATTAAAAGAATAGCCATTATGAAATTTGATCCCCTTAAATCCATATTTAATAATACAGCCAGAAAAAGACCAAAAACTATTGCCAGGACAGTAACAACTAATGCGAAAAGTATTGTTATCCAGACTGAGTGGGCTATATCAGGTATTTTAAATATGTTTACAAAATTTTCAATTCCAATAAACTTTGGTGTCTTTCCCAGTCTCCAATCAAACAAACTCATAACAAATGAATAGATAACAGGGAACACCATAACAAATAATATAAATATCATAGCAGGTAACATCATATTTATATTAAAACTATTTCTCCTAAAGGATTGTGGAACCACTTTTTTTCTATATTTTAAATTCACATTTACCACACTATTATATCTAATAAAAAAAAGGAAGGCAGGTGAAAAATCACCTGCCTTTTAATCACCTATTATTCCAAATATGATTCCCATGTTGAATTGAATAAATCCTCAAGCTGATTTAGTGTTTCTTCTTCATCAATTTTACCATTAAAGTATTTTTCGAATATCGGTATACTTCCGTTCTCTATTTCACTCATATTTGGTTCAACATATCTTACTGATCTACTGGCCATATCTAATGCAATTGGTATATATGGGTACTCGGCAACATATTCCGCATCATTTGCAAGTGATAATCTTACCGGGGAGAACCCATCGTGCTCATTTCTCCATTTCTGTATTGGAATAGATGAATAGAACAGAGAGAAAGCTACCGCATTATCCAGGTTCTCAGCGCCATCTCTTATTACATACCCCATATCACCTGTGACACAATAGCTTTCATTGTCTCCATCTACAGGTACCCCGGCCCAACCTATCGTGTCCAAATTTTCCGGGAAGTTATTTAAAATATCAGCATAAACCCATCCCATATAATTCCAGGATAGTCCTACACCACCTGCTGAAAATGAGGACCTTGCTTGTCCAGGGTCACCAGCTGCCATAACAGGATCTGAAAATTCACTGGTATAAAGTGCTTTTTCTACCTGCAGAGCTCTTATACCATATTCATCATTAAACAATGCTTTGGGGTCACTTGAATCCTCGTTCCAGTATTCACCGCCTACATTCTTTATTAATGCGTAAAATACAGGATTCCAGCTCTGACCGGGTTGTGATACTCCTGTAAACCCGTAAGTTTCAGGTATTCCATCACCATCTTCATCTACGGTAGAATCTGCTGCACACTGGAGAAAATCATTTATTTGTTTCGGTGGAGCATCATAACCTGCTTTTGATAGTATATCCTTATTATATTGGATACCCCATATTCCAACAAAAAACGGGACACCAAACCATTTATCTCCTGAACCAACTGCTTTGTGAATGCCCGGCACTATATCATCTTTTAATTCCTGAGGAATCATATCTGTCACATCTGCTAGATAATCTTTAAACTGATTAGTCCAAGCACCCCAGCTCCACATAAGATCAAAATCTGCAGTTCCGGTTTCAAGTTCCATGGCTATTTTTGATGCATAATCCGCGTATGGTATTGCTACCCAATTCACTTCTACTTCAGGAAACGCATCTAAAAACATTGATGTAACACTTTCTTCCAGAGCCATTTCATCTTTATAGGAATAAATATTTAACTGTCCAGACGGTTTAAGTCCCGCTTTCTCAATCCAGTAAGTTGCAGTCTCTATCGCTTCCTCTACTTCTTCTGCTGCTTCTTCTGCTTCTTCTGTTGCTTCTTCTTCTGCTACTTCCTCTACTTCTTCTGCTACTTCCTCTACTTCTTCTGTTGCTTCCTCAGCTTTTGCGCAACCCATTGGTAAAATAGCCATTGAAATTGTAAAAACTACAATAGCTACCCATGCAATTGACTTAACTTTAGAAATCATCTTACACAATCTCCTTTCACACTTTAAAATAGTGCTGAGTTTTCAATCTGATAATATTTTTTACTATAATTATCACCTCCTAATATCTCTAAAAGATTTATAAAATTTTTCACCTCCTGCTTTATTTTTTTATCCAAATTACATATAAAATAACTTTTTAATATCCATCAATTCATTACAACTGTTTACAAATAATTAATATAAATATATTTTAATAACCATTAAAATCGTAAATACAGCAAGAATCTTTTACCAGCTCGGCTATATCTCTTACCTCTATATCATAACCCCTGCTATCCATAGCCCCCTTTAGCATTTGCAGACATAAAGGACAGGCCACTGCAACTATATCAACGTCTAATTCCTTGATCTGGTCTGCCCTGGCAAGATCCATTTTTACATTGGGAAGATCCATCCATAAAACAGGTCCTCCACCTCCGCAGCAATATGAATTCCCTCTTGACAGCTCAAGTTCAACCAGTTCAACTCCTGGAATGCTTTTCAATATTTCCCTGGGTTCCTCATAAATATTATTACGTCTCCCCAGATAACATGAATCGTGGTATGTAATTTTTTTATTTATCTTCTTACCAATTTTAATTATTTTTGAATTTATCAGTTCCCAGAGTACCTGGGTATAATGTTTAACCTCTATATTTTCCAGACCTTCATAATAGTTTAAGAAAATGTCATAATCGTGAGGAGAAAAGCAAATTATCTTCTTAATTTTATACTTTTTAAAAATTTCCAGATTATGTTCAACCATTTCTTCATATATTCCTTCATCTCCTAGCATCATAGCCTGGGAACCGCTATCCATTTCCTGGCTACCAAGCATGCAAAATTTTACTCCTGCTCTTTTCAAAATATCTATTACAGCTTCTGCAGCAACTCTTGCATCTTCATCGTAAGGGACGAAGGAACCAGCATATAGAATAGTGTCTGCTCCATCATCTTTAATACCCAAATTATTAACCCAGTCATCTTTAACTTTTGGCAGACCACCATAAGGATTTCCGAACTTCATGATATTGCTCAGGACATCCCTTATTCTTGGATCAATGTTTCCGTTTTCTACTTTTATTGCCCTCAAAATTTCTGTAGTAGTTGCCCCGCTTACAACTTTCTTCCGGGTTTTTTCGGTAAGAAATACATTTTCACCACAATACCATTCACATGCTCTACAGCCACTGCAGGCATAAAGTATTTCGTCAGGTATGTCAGAAATATTATATTCACCCTTCAATACTCCGAGCGCTACCTGCGCAATGCCTCTTGGTGAAACAGACCCGATTTGTAACTCATTGTATGCCGGACAATCCTTATTGCACAATCCGCAAGAGCAACTCAAACAATTCTCCAGCGCTTTACCATAATCCTTTAACGTAACTATATTATGTTTACCCATAACCTAAAACTCCTTAAAATATTATTTTTGGATTCATTATGTTTTTTGGATCAATTGACTTTTTTATTTTCTTCATTAATTTATAAGCATTTTTACCCATATTCCTTTCCATAATCTCTACTTCCAGATCCCTTGGTATCCACGCATGGGTTGTAGCTATTGCTCCGTCACACTCAAATATTAATTCAACATATTTTTTATACCAATCAAGAAATTCGTCCCTGAACTTCTTATTCATATTTTTTCTATAAACATGTATTGTAGCCCAGGTTTTATTAAAGCCTACAACTCCCGGTAAAACTCTTCCAATATCTCTGGCAATTGTGCAATTGGCTAAGTTAGGATATATTTCTTTATTTTCCATGTCATAGCAATGCTTCCTAAATTTAGCATGCCATTCTATGAGTCTGCTGTCAGGAATGTTTGGATCTAAAAATATTGGCTTAGCAGAATAACCATCTGCTTTAATATGCTTGCTGAATATATCCGATGCGATACCCAAACTCACATTTACCTTCTTGTAGAGCCCTTTCCACTCTCTTGAATGTGCATCCCACCAATTAGTGATCTCCGTCAATTCCGGGGCATAAAATCCATTATGTTTTTTTATGATATCCTCGGCAATATCCTTCAAACCATCAACTTCATGCTGAAAACCATAAATAGAATAATGGACTACCATAGCTATTTCTTTCGGCCAGGGTTTTCCTATGGTTTGTTCAGAATATGATTCCTCATCTACTGAACACGAAACCCTCCATATATTATTTGAGTATTTGCTCCTTTTTAATTCTAAATAAGCTTCTAACCCTTCCTTAAAAGTCCCAAAGGCAGCTTCCCCATAGTACTCTGCCGGAGGATAGTCTGTGAATCTTTCAGTTACTTTGGTAATAATACCCAGTGTTCCTCTTGAACCAATAAATAAATTCATTAAATCCCAGCCTGTTGATGATTTTGTAGGTTTATTTGATCCCCTTCCTACATCAATTACACTTCCATCAGGTAATACCACTTCAATTTTATAAATATTATCACCAGCGGGACCCCATCTATTTTCCCAATAACCATATCCATCAACCGCAGGGCGGGAACCCAGAGTACATATTTCTTCTGATCCGGGGTAGTCTGTAGGCATATATCCCCTCTTTATTAAATAACTAATGAGCTCCATCATATTTACCCCTGCTTCTCCCGTAATTCTATAGTCCTCCTCATTCAGCTCCAGAATTTTATTCATTTTTTTTGTTTCAACAACTATGCCTCCACGCATGCCTTCTGCACCATAAGTACCAGATCTACCCCCTGAAGGGATTAATGGGATCCCATATTTATCCGCAAATTTAACTATCTTTTGTACGTCTTCAGTACTGGTGGGAGTAACTACTGCATCAGGTAAAAATATTTCTAGATAATCTTCATGTAACAAACACTCAGGTCCATGTGTAACCGTATAGCACATCCTGGTAGGCTTATCAGTAAATACATTCAAATCTCCTATAGCTTTCCTAAGCTCACTTATTTCTTTTTCTGAAACCATTGCTCTCCTTCCTATTAACAAATTGCCCGGAACACTTTTAAAAAATAATTACCCTATTATTTAAATATTTATTATATTCCTAACAAAAAATTTTTTTTAAACACTAAATATGCTAATCCCGGGTAGCCAAATTTTATCTTACGTATTTTAGAGAGATTTACTCTGTTTTAACCATTCAATTTAAGATAATCTAGAGATCTTGTCACCTCCAAAAAAATAGCCGGGGATTTATAGTCGGAATTAGCTTTACTGTGCTTACCATCCATCTCTATTAAATTTACAGTAGCTTTCTTTTCTACAGTATAGCTTAATTTGTTTTCTTTTTTCATCTCATACATTGAATTGGGGCTATTTACCTTTCTAAGAACGATCCCGGGAATTATAGATCTATTTAATTCCTGAATTAATTTTAAGTCTCTAATTCTCAGTGTAAATTTATATTACTATTTTAAGATACTTACTTTCTCCACTGTCTTTATTAAGTTACTACATAATATATTAACCTTTACTTATTGTCAATAGCATTTTATTTTTGCATTCAAAATTGAGTTTTTCTTCTCCTTTTTCTGTCGAAACCCTATTTTATCTTAGCTCCGCTATCCTCACATATCTTAAATTTATTTATTAATAGAAAATTAAAAACCGAAAGCGTCTTTTTAATTCCTCGCCAGGGTACATTATCATTAAGACATATGCTTGCATAATAAAACTAAGAATAATAACAAATTAAAAAGGCCCAAAAAATTTTATCTCTATAGTTACCACGACCGTTGCTAAATTTACATATTATTACTTTCATTAATGTTTATTTATTGTAATTTACCCTTTGTGATATAATGCAATAAAATAATGCCTTTAGAACTGAATTTTACCTGTTAATGGCTAATATTTTTTATTAGTTAGTGTGAAAATATGGTCTTTCAAAATTATTATCTGAATACCTTATTTATTTTAACTATTTCGTATCTTATTGGCTCCATACCGTCAGCCTATATCGCAGGAAAAATAAAGGGTATTGATATAAGCAAAGAAGGCAGTAAAAACGTGGGCGGAATGAATACCTTCACAAGCGCGGGTAAATTTGCGGGTGTAATGGTAATAATAGCAGATATTGGGAAAGGGTCGCTCGCAGCCTATATCGCCACCAGATTTTCAGACCATGTATTTATTCCATTACTGGCTGTTGTCTGCGCAGTAATCGGACATAACTGGATGATTTATATTGGATTCAGGGGAGGAAAAGGGGTGTCCACTTTCATCGGGGGGCTGCTCTATCTTTCCCCGGTAACATTTCTTTTTCTATACCTCATTTTTATACCGGTTGCACTGATTATTCTTAAGGATTCTTACCTTGCCACTTCTGTTGCATTTTTTTTATTTTCTTTCTTTGTCTGGATTTATGAAGGAAATTTCTGGTGGCTTATTTTTGGTATACTTATTACTATAATATATAGTATCAAAAGTTATGGTCTGCTGAAATCATATTATACAGAAAAAAGAAGAGACGTAAGTCCGGTGATTAAAAAAATTTTTAAACCATTTTTTAAAGGAATGTAAAACATGAAATGTCCATTCTGTTCAAACCCTGATACCAGAGTCATAGACTCCAGATTAACAGAGTCAAACGACTGTGTCAGAAGGAGAAGGTTATGTGAAAAATGCGGTAAAAGGTTTACCACTTATGAAAGATTTGAGAATCAGCCCATTGCAGTAATAAAAAAAGATAATACAAGAGAACCCTTTGACCGAAATAAAATACTGAGCGGCCTCATCAGGGCCTGTATTAAAAGAAATATAAGCACTGAAGTTCTAAATAATATAGTGGAGGATATAGAAAATGAAATCTCAAACATGCCCTCAAATGAAATACACTCAAGGGAAATAGGTAACCTTGTCTTAAAGAGATTAAAAAAACTGGACAAAGTCGCCTATATAAGATTTGCCTCTGTTTATAAGCAATTTAACGACATAAAACAATTTACCCGGGAGCTCTCTGAATTGAAAAAAATTAAATAATTACAGGGATTACTGGCCTTTTTTATTTATCGGGTTCCTAATTTTGCGTCCGAACCTGCATCTTTTATATCTCCATACCCATAGCCTGTAAACTTATTATATAATCCTAAAGCTTATATCTTAATACAGCTCCAATGCTCCCTGCTGCTATTAATTTATCGTTTCCTTCAATATCCACTATTTCACATCCCTGATTTAAGGCATTCTCAACAATCTCATCGACCACATCATTATAAAAGATAAGTGTCCCATCACAATAAGGACATTTTCCCTTATTTTCTATTGTTATATAACCACAATCACCGCAAATATAGCCACTGTGAGTAAAGTGCCTGTCATATATCAGGGTTTTTATTTGCTCTATTAATAAAGATTTTAGTGTTGCATCAATTCCCAGAACGCCCATTCTATTGGGATTGAATTCATCAAACAATCTGTTAATAAGATTATTTTTAGCATCTGCCTCAAATTTATCAATAACCTCTTTTGCTTTTTCTGCTATCAATGAAACATTTGAATCCGGTTCCGCATCAATGCTTCCTATAAGTACGGATTCAAGGTAACTATGCATAAAGTTTCTAAATTTGGGAATTACTTCTTTTCTGCCCGATAATATAATGTAATCAAATTTTTTCCCTTTTAGAAGATCGAGGGCTCTGTCGTTTATCATTTTAAAAAAATGATTGAGCTTTTCTTCCAGCCTTCCAAGTATTTTCTTCTCCCGCAACGCAGCCTGGCTCCTAAAATTGACCTTCGATGGCACATCACTTATAAATGCACCCAGGTATTCATTAACTTCACCAAGATAAATGGAATATATCTGAGCTTTCTCTCTATCTACCATAAGTACCCCGTATTTTTTAGAATTATTAATCAAATTTCTAATATTCTGGGTATAGGGACCTGGATCAATTATGATTTTTGACTTCATTATTATAGGAAGACCGAACTCTTCCCACAGACCGTCACCAGAGCAAAAAATTGCCAGGGTTCTCGTTGAACCAGCCCTGAATTTATCGTTCACAAATGATTTTATTTTCTCGAAGATCTCATATATCTCCTTTTTATCGCTCCTATCAACATTGGTATCAGCCTCCAGCTTCTCCCTGGCACTGACGATCATGGAGTTTAATTTTGTCTGATAATTTTTCTTAGAAGTCCTGGACCCATCAACCATTAAATAAATGCTCACCACCGGTTTACCACCGGGAACATAATTTAATATTTTTTTAAAACCCGAACTTTTTACTTCCGGATGTAGCATAAAAACCAACTTTCTATTAATTTATGATATCATCTGATATCTTTTTAGAATAAAAAACTAAATATTCTCTTTTTTATTATTATCTCATAAACTTCCATTTATAACTAAAATTTATTATCATTATATAATATTAATTCAAGAAAGAGAGCAATTGTGTTTGGTTATATAGGATATAAAATCCTTGAATTTATCGTTATTTTAACTCCCTATCCCATAACATATTTCATTGCAGAATTTGGTGCCAGACTGTGGTTTTCAACAGGCAGTAATGTAAACACCATAAAAACAAATATATCTAAAGTTCTGGATATTGGTTTTAACAGCCCGCAGGTGCACAAAATTGCACTCAGGGTTTTTATAAACTGGGCAAAAAACATCGGTGACTTTCTTAAACACTCTATCATCACGGCTGAAAAATTAAAAAGAAGAATAGAAATCAAAGGTCTGGACAACCTGGATAATGCCTTAAAAAAAGGAAAGGGCGTGGTCATATTTACAGCCCATATTGGAAATTTTGAGTGGGGTGCGTGCAGACTTGCTGTCGAAGGATATAAGATATGGGGCGTCAGTATCTACAGAGAAAATGACCTCACCAGAAAATTTTTTGAAAAAAAAAGACTATCCAAAGGACTTAAGACCCTTTACATAAATAAAATTTTAAATATTTTTAGAATATTAAAAAACAATGAAATAATAGCCATCCCCTCTGACTGGGACCCCACCGGCCATGCCGCCAGGCCATTTAAATTCTTTGGAAAAACTGCTTACTTTCCTACAGGTGCAGTACAGATTGCACTAAAATCCGGGGCACAGTTATTACCAAGTTTTATCTGGAGAAAAGATAAGTACAATCATTTTCAGATAATTGGCAGACCGATAAAATTAACACAGAAAGGAAACAGGGAAACAATCATTAGCAAAAACACCGGGAAAACCTTAAAAGTCATGGAGAAATATGTACACAGCCACATTTCAGAATGGGAAATGTTTCATAACATATGGGAATAACAGGTCGGGAACTCAGGTATATAAAGGAAATTTATTTATTTGCAATTTACTATTGAGTGTATGTATACTTTACTATTATAACATTTACAGCCATCACATTTTTTATACGGTTAATAACAACTAAATTGAAAATAAAATCAAAAAATAAAAACAGTAAATCCAGGTCAGAATCCGGCTATTTTAGCAGTATACTCTGGTATAACAAATCCATAACAGAAGTTACCGGTGAGTTAAGCACCAGTCCTGAAACCGGTCTTAGCGTAAAAGAAGCCGAAAACAGAATTTTAAAATACGGGTATAATGAGCTTGAAGAGAAAAAAGGAAGGACACCTTTTAGAATATTCATTTCCCAGTTTAATGATTTTATGATATGGATACTTATTGCTGCTGCCTTCATTTCCGGAATAATCATAAGGGAAATTACCGATGCAATCGTAATTCTTGCCATACTGATATTAAACTCAGTTCTGGGCTTTATCCAGGAATTTCGTGCAGAAAAGGCCCTTAGCGCCTTAAAGGAACTGGCTTCACCCAGTGCCCTGGTAATACGGGATGGCAGAGAGAAAAATATACATTCCAAAGACCTGGTCCCGGGAGATATTATTAAACTTACAGCAGGGGACCTGGTTCCTGCAGACTGCAGGATAATTGAACAGACAAACCTGCGGGTCAATGAATCAATCCTTACCGGTGAGTCCATACCGCTGAACAAGATTGCCGATATATTAAATAAAGAAAATCCTCCGCTCGGAGATAAAAAAAACATGCTCTTCAGTGGCACCACTATAGTTAAGGGCAGGTGTGTTGCAGCTGTTATCGGTACAGGGCAGCATACCGAAATCGGTAAGATTGCCAGCATGGTTCAGGAGGAGGAAGAATCCACACCCCTTCAAATTGAACTAAAAACTGTTGGTAAAAAAATTGGAATAATATGTCTTGCAGTAAGCGCCATTGTCTTTTTGTCCGGGATACTCAAGGGCAACTCGGTAGCACAAATGTTCCTGGTTGCAGTCGCACTGGCAGTTGCTTCCATCCCCGAAGGACTTCCTGCCATAGTTACAGTATCTCTTGCTCTTGGCGTTCAGAAAATGGCAAAAAACAACGCTATAGTTAGAAAACTGAGCTCTGTAGAAACTCTCGGAAGTATATCGGTTATATGCACGGACAAAACAGGCACTCTTACTAAAAACAAAATGATGGTCAGAAAAATATATTCGGGGTCCGATGCTGTCTCTGATTATGATAAGTTCATAGAAGAACATAACAGGAAGAACGCCCCGGGCAATATTCTAAATTTCAAAAATATTAAAAGTAATAATGCTTTAAATCTGCTACTTAAAAATGCCTTACTCTGCAATGATGCTTACTACACCGATAAGGAAACAGGACAAATTACCGGGGACCCTACCGAAGCTGCCCTTATTGAGCTGGGAAGCTTTTTCTCAATGGATAAAAGCGAACTGGAAAAAGTTTATCCAAGAAAAGGAGAAGAGCCTTTTGATTCTGAACGTAAAATGATGACTACTGTCAATGAAATTCCTCCTGAAGAAAGAAATAATAACCAGAAATACATTTTATTTTCCAAAGGAGCTCCCGAAGTAATACTGGAGAAATGCACCGGGATAATTAAGAATGGAAAAATACAGAGCCTCAGTGATAAAGAAAGAGAAAAAATAAACAATAACAACCTCCTTCTGGCAGGTAAAGCTATGAGAAATCTTGGCTTTGCTTTTAAGCCACTTGAAAATTTTTCCCCGGAAATGGAAGTAAAAGAAGCAGAAGAAGGTTTTGTTTATCTGGGTATGGTAGGAATGATTGACCCTCCGCGCCCCGAAGTCTATGACGCCATTGAAAAATGCAGGAAGGCCAACATAGGGGTTATTATGGTAACCGGCGACCATAAAATAACCGCACGTGCTATTGGAGAGGAACTGGGCGTACTTGGACCGGAAGATAAGATTATTGATGGCCCTGAATTTGATACACTGACAGGAGAAGAACTTGAAGAACAGATAGAGAATATTAAAATTTTTGCCAGGGTATCCCCATCCAATAAAGTAGATATTGTTGAAGCATTAAAGAAAAAAAATCATATAGTGGCTATGACAGGTGATGGCATAAATGATGCCCCCTCATTAAAAAAAGCAGATATCGGCGTAGCAATGGGTATTGTAGGAACTGATGTCAGCAAGGAATCAAGTGATATGATTCTAACTGATGATAATTTCGCCACCATAGTTAAAGCCATAAAACAGGGCAGGGTTATATATGACAACCTGAAAAAATTTATTTTATTTCTGCTCTCCTGTAATATTTCCGAAGTTCTTCTGATGTTTATTTCAATACTTGTCGGTGACTATGTATTCTTTCTCATTACAGGAGATAAGGGGCTCCTTTACATCCCGCTTCTGCCAGTGCAAATTTTGTGGATGAACCTCATAACCGATGGGCTTCCGGCAATGGCGCTGGGAATAGACCCGCCTGAAAAGAATATAATGGATAGAAAAGCAACCAGAAGCAGTGAGCATATCCTGAGCAGGAGCGGTCTTGTCCTGATACTGTGGCAGGGATTAATTTTAACATCAGGAGCGCTTTTTATATATTTTGCAGGACCTCTAATTTTTAATAACAGTAATTTTGAGCTCGACCGCGGGATTTTCCAGACTTCAGTCTTTACTGCTCTGGTATTAACCCAGCTCCTTCACACTTTTAATTTCAGATTCAAAAGCAGTGGTATTTTCAGAAGGGATATTTTCAAAAATAAATTTCTCGATCTTGCAGTCGTGGCATCTATTTTGCTCCATGTAGCAATAATTTATGTCCCGTGGCTCCAGAATATATTTAAAACTACTGGCCTCGGTCTTTATCACTGGATATTAATTGTTGTTTGCTCAATTACAAGCGTGCTCATAATAAACTTTATAAACGAAATCACCTATAAAAAAAGAAATAAACATGCTAATTAAAATTAGCCAGCGGGAAAGCACGTATATAGAGTTTTCTTAAAGTATCATAAATCCAGCTCTGCCAGCAATAAAATTAGAATACCAGGCACAGGATTATAGATTTTTTTTGAAATCATTAAGCCGGCTTTTTAAATCTTCTATATCCCTGAAATAAAAAATATGATAATTCTAAGATTTTCTCATATCTTATTTTAAAAAAATATAAAATATATTATTATATTATACAATATATAATATATATAAGATTTTTCAAACATATAATAATGGATTCAATAGTAATAAAAGACCTGGTTAAAAGATACGGTAACAGGACAGTTCTGGATAATTTAAACCTCAATATAAAAGAGGGTGAGTTTTACTGTCTTATGGGACCAAATGGCTCAGGTAAAACAACCCTTTCTTCGATTATTGCTTCCATAAGGACCCAGAACAGCGGAACGTTAGAAATATATGGCAAAAAGCCCAGCATGGCAAAAAAAATTTTAGGATATCTTCCCCAGGAGAATTTTTCAGATTCATATCTCAGCGGAAGGGAAAACCTTGTTTACTTTGCAAGGATGATGGGATATAAAAAAAGTGATGCACTGGCAACTGTTAATGACATTATGGGTAAAATCGGTCTTTCGGAAGATGCCAGTAAGAGGGTCAGTAGGTATTCAGGAGGTATGAGAAAAAGGCTGGAACTTGCTACAATACTTTTCCCCGGAATAAAAGTTTTAATCCTTGATGAGCCGACCACAGGGCTTGACCCGTCAGCAAGAAGAAATTTTTTTGGCCTTATCGATTCAATAAAAGACAGCACAACTACCATACTGCTTATAAGCCATATCGGATCTGACGCAGAACAAGCATCAAGAGTAGGCCTTATGGACAAAGGTAGGATTATTGCAGAGGGAACACCTGAGGAACTTAAGAAAAATACCAACCTTAAAAACATAATAAATGTTGATGTATCAATCAAAAACGACAATATAAAAGAAATTCTCAGAGTTTTTAATAAGGGAGAAGCGCTTCAGGAAACCGAAAAGGGATTCAAAATTTACACAGACCAAACTGCCGAAGTTATTCCTGAAATAGTAAGAAGTATTGAAAAAAGGGGATATAAAGTAGCCGAGATAGGTTCTGTAGCGCCATCACTGGAAGACGTATTTTTTAAGCTTACAGGAAAATCAGTAAGGGAGGAAAAGATTTGAATCAAATTTCTGCCACATTTACTAAGGGAATTAAAGATTACCTTACAAGCATATCGGCTCTTTTCTGGGTAATTGCCTGGCCCATTATCTGGTTATTCCTCGGGGTATTTGTTTTCATGGTCGGGGTACCTGAAGAATATGTTGCTCTTGCCAGAGGAAAAGTCACTATATCAATGATAACTTTCTCTTTTGTGGTCGCAGGCATGACAAGCCTTGCTGCCAATATTTCCGAAGATAGATACAAAGGTCTTTTCTTAAAATTAAAATCAATGCCTGTACAGCCCTGGAAAGATTCAATAGGAAGAATACTCTCGGTTATGTTTTTTTCAATTATAAGCGTTTTCATTATATTAATAATAGGAATTGCAATAGGAGCCAGGTTTTCTTTTGACATCCTGGATCTCTTCAAAGCAACAGGTTTTTTATTACTTGGCATTCTTGCCTCTGCGGGAGTCGGACTTATCTGCGGAACACTTATTAAAAGTGTCCAGGGCGCCATAATGACAGCAGTCGGCATAGCCGTTATAACTTCGGCAATTTCAGGTATATTTTTTGATTATAGCCTTCTTCCTGAGATACTTCAGACTTTTGCAAGATACTGGCCGATGTCTTCATCCAATGCAATCATTGGTTACTACCTCACAGGAAGCTCTGGTTTTGAGGCCACTTCTGCTTTAAATATTTCCCTTAATGTTGTAATATCTCTACTATTCTTTTCTGCCGGACTTATTATCTATTCCATATACTGCTGGAGAAAAGAGTAATTACTAAAAAGATATGTTATGATTTTTATATAAAAAATTAATGGTAATATTAAGCCAGTGTCAGTAAAGAAAAAAATTAACAACTCAATACTTGAACTAACCGCCGGTGATATAACAGTTGAAGAGACCGAAGCAATAGTAAATGCTGCAAACACGGCTCTTTCTCCCGGTGGAGGAGTATCCGGAGCAATACACAGGGCGGCAGGACCACGCCTGTGGGAAGAATGCAGGACTCTCGGGGGATGCAAAACAGGTGAAGCAAAATTAACCGGAGGATATAATCTTAAGGCAAAATATGTAATTCATACCGTGGGTCCGGTATACAGCGGAAGAGCAAGTGATAGTGGTGATCTAAAAAACAGTTATTATAACAGCCTGCTCCTTGCCAGTCAGAATAATATTAGAAGTATAGCTTTTCCATCCATCAGCACGGGAATTTTTGGATACCCCACCGGAGAGGCATCAGTTATTGCCTTAAGAGCCATTATTGATTTCCTTAAAGAACACCGGGAAATTGAACTGGTAAAAATGGTTCTTTTTTCTGACAGAGACTATCACACTTACAGCTTATCACTGGAAAAGGTTTTAAAAGATTAAAATATATAAACACTAAGAGCACTTGGAATAACCGCAGTTCCTGCACAAATAACAGCCGCCCTCCGGTTCCATTATTTCCCCGCATTCAGGACATACTACAAGTGACCTCGGACCGCTGGTTGCTCCCAGCTCAAATTTATCAGTACCATCAAAGTAAAAATCTATGGCTTTTGCTATGGCATCGGGACAGGAAAGAACATGGGTCTCAGGGTCCGCAATACAGGTGGCGCACCTTATTCCTTTAAGCTGATCCTTTATTGATTCAAGGTCTATGCCTGACCTTATGGCAATACTTATAAGCCTGCCAACAGCTTCCGTCAGTGCGGCACATCCTTCTTCACCGGTATTGGTAAATACCTCACATATCCCATTTTCATCAGAATTAATTGTTACATAAAGCTTACCACAATTTCCTATTTTATATTTTTTGGTCATGCCATAAGTGACTTCCGGTCTCGAGCGGGGCGCGATTTTTTTCTCCACTGACTCTTCTTTCTCTGCATTCGGGATTTCTGCCCTGATTCTATTTACTCCCACTGATTTTTTACCTTCTCCTGACATCACCGGCTTACCTCCCGCAGCTTTCTCCTTTCTTTCAACCTGTAAAACCTGGCTTTCCCTGCTGCTGTCACGGTATATAGTTATGCCCTTGCAGCCCAGCCTGTAGGCAAGCATATAAGCATCTTCTACATCCCGGACAGTCGCCTCACTTGAGAAATTCACGGTTTTTGAAACAGCATTATCCACGTATTTCTGAAATACAGCCTGTGTCCTTACATGCCAGGTCGGGTTTATCTCATGAGCTGTAACAAATATTCTCCTGTATTTTGAGGGAACTTCACCCACACCTTCAAGATTTCCCTTCTCAGCTATTTTCTTCATAAGCTCTTCACTATAAAATCCTTCTTCTACGGCTATCTTTTTAAAATACTTATTAACCTCAACCAGCCTATCGTTGTCCATAACATTTTTAATAAATGATATGGCAAATATTGGCTCCACCCCGCTTGAACAATCAGAAATAATGCTTAAAGTTCCGGTAGGGGCGATGGTGGTAGTGGTTGCATTTCTAATTTCATAACCATCAGGGCTATCATATACACTACCCTTAAAATTGGGGAACACACCTTTTTCTTTTGCCAGTTCCTTTGATGCATTTTTAGATTCATCCTGGATAAAACTCATTATTTTCTGTGCGAGCTCCAGGGCTTCCTCGCTGTCATAAGGTATCCCGAGGATTATCAACAAGTCAGCATATCCCATAACTCCCAATCCAATTTTCCTGTTCCCAAGTGCCATCTTATCTATTTTATCCAGAGGATACTTGCTCTTATCAATAACATCATCTAAATATCTTACTGCTATATGGACAACCTTCTTTAATTTATCGTAGTTTACCTCTTTTGTCCCTTCTTCCTCTCTCACCATGTTTGCAAGATTAATTGACCCCAGGTTGCAGGCTTCATAGGGAAGAAGTGGCTGTTCGCCGCATGGATTGGTGCTTTCAATCTGGCCAAGGTGTGGCGTGGGGTTATCTTTATTTAACCTGTCCAGAAATACAATTCCGGGGTCTCCATTCTTCCAGGCATGCTCAACAATTTTGCTGAACACTTCCTTTGCTTTATATTTATCTACTACTTCTCTGGTTCTTGGATTTATAATCTCATACTCATCATCATCTTCAACCGCCTTCATAAACTTCTCTGTTACCCCTACAGAAATATTAAAATTGGTCAGTTTATCATTATCTTCTTTAGAAGTTATAAAATCCAGAATATCAGGATGGTCCACTCTTAATATGCCCATGTTTGCCCCTCTTCTTGTCCCACCCTGCTTTATGGTATCCGTTGCAGCATTAAAAACAGTCATGAAAGAGATTGGTCCGCTTGAGACTCCTTTAGTTGAAAGCACTACATCATTTTTTGGCCTTATATTAGAAAAGGAATATCCCACGCCCCCTCCGGATTTCTGTATCAGTGCAGTTTCCTTTAGCGCCTCAAAAATGTCATTCATGGAATCCCCTACCGGAAGCACGAAACAGGCAGCAAGCTGCTGGAGTTCTTTGCCGGCATTCATCAGCGTTGGCGAATTTGGGAGAAAATCAAGGTCTGTCATTATATCAAAAAACTCTTTTTCTATTTCTTTTATTTCCTCTTCTGTTTTACCATATTCTTTCTCAGCGGAAGCAACATTTCTGGCAACTCTTATGAACATATCCCTGGGAGTTTCAAGAAGAACTCCTTCTTCATCTCTTTTTAAATATCTTCTCTCCAGAACCTTTACAGCATTTTCAGATAATCTTATTTCCTTGTTGAGGTAATAATCAAGTTTTTCCTTTTTCCCGGTCTCCTTTATATTTTCTTTTTCCATCAATAGGTACCTCCAGAAACATTAAATTTAATAATTAAATTAATTAATATTAAAATTAATCGCAAAACAATTTTTTAGAATATTTAAATTGACTCATTATATTGTGTATATGATTATGTTAATATACTATATATTGTATGTCAATAGTTATATCTGTTTTTTTCTGGATTTTTAAGCCCCCGGGACAAACTTTACCCTCAAAACAAATAAAATTAAGGAAAACATCAATCAGAGTCTTCCAGAATATTTTAGCTTTTTTAAAAGTTTTTTTACTAAATAATACAATAACATGGCCTTTTCTGATATAATAGCTTACCCGATAGATACAATGATATTTTTAAATTAAAATAATTTATTATATTTTATAAAGAAACACAGCCAAGGAAGTAACATGAGCTCGGTTATTAAAAAGAGAAGAAAAAAAATGAGAAAGAAGAAGCATAAGAAAATGCTTAAAAAGACAAGATGGCAGAGAAGAAATAAATGATAATATATAAGTTAAAATCACTACTCTTGTTTTAACATTATACTGAAGTTGTTTAACAAATGCTCTAAACGATTTTTTTATAATCTTTAAAAATTCAGCCAAACGAATAGGACCAATAAAATACAAAGCCTGGCACTGGAAGAATTGCAGGTTAAAGTTCTGCTTCTGTCTTTTTTATTATGGGAATTAATTTTTCTTCCAGAGATTCTTCATCTTCTTTAACTTCTTCTCTAAACAAAAACCAGTTCTCAACATGCTCCAAAGATCCATCCGGGGGTATCTTCTCAAAACTGCCAAGTGTTTCTACCTCAATTATTTCTGGATTCGTGTAAACCTCCAAATTTACTCCAAAATCTGGATACCTTATATCCGGTTCGTAATTCCATCTTTTAATAAAAAGCCATTTCTTGAGACTATATGCAACCCACCCGGGTGTATTCAGAACCCCGATTTTTTGATTCGTTTTACTGTCAGGGTCCTGCCCTACCTGTATAAATTTATCTCCCCATATAAACCTGGAATCTCCCATCCTGGTATAAGGCCAGAGAACAAGAGGACGTGATGGAAGCAAATTTTCACTCCCTGTCCCGTATGGTTCCTGCGGTATTATAGCTCTCCCCCCTTCTGCCATCACTGTAATTGCCCAGGGCGCCAATTCAATTTTCCACAGGTTCTTATTTATCAGCCTGTGCAATATCTTTACACCATTATTTGAAAAAAATGTTATTTCAATTTCTTTCCTAATCCGGGTAGTTTCCTCCATTTTCTGAATAAGCTTCAGGGTCTTGCCGTCCCATTTATAATCAACCGGGTCATTATCAGGAAAATATGTCCGTTTGATGTCCTCAGGAGCATGCCAGAGTCTGTGCCCTCCATATAACAGCCATTCTTTGCCGCCGGTCTTACCCTGCTGATGTTTCACTTCCTTTAAGACATTTATCTCCCCGATAAACCCGAGCCGGATAATCCTGGGACCGACCTCAGTAGTAACTATAATCTCCAGTTCATCACTGGCCATACGTATGCATTTGTTCCATCCTCCGTATTCAAAATTTTCTTCAATTTTCATAGTTATCTTGCCCTCCGTCACTTTCAATTTTCTTACTCTCTAAAATATATAATTTTTTAGATAAACTCTTTAAATAATTAACTTACCTTTACTCTAATTTTAATACTACACAGGCTATTTTACTAATTTATTACATGTTAATTATCTATTTAGCGCTCTTTCTACTGTCCCATAATTATTCGCTGCATTCCAGCATAAGTATCCTTCTATTTCTAACTCCTTCGCTGCCCTCATCTGCTCCAGTATTTCCCTTTCTGTATACTTTACCCTTAGACTAAAGGCCTGAATCCACGGGACTATCATACAGCCTGCATCACTTAAATTATCTATTCTCAGCATCCCTTTTTTTAAAGTATAACTTACTACCTCATAAGGATACTCTTCGGGGAGTCCGTAACCTAAAAAATTCGTAGAATAATGAGAAGGATAAGGCATAGGATATATGTAATCCAGAAATGGTACAATTTCCTCAAGTAACTGACCAATCCCCTGGTCATTTTCTACTATGAAGGTCCAGCCAAAAACATCCGCGGATATTTTAATATTATAGGGTTTTGTTTCCTCTCTTACTCTTTTTAGAAAATTAGTTATAGCCCAGACCTTTGTATTACCATTTATATTATAAGTGTATTCAGCATAAGCTATATTACCCCTGGCGGGCGCTCTAATATAATCAAACTGTATCTCCCTGACACCTTTTGAAGCAAGCTCTTTTACAATTTCTATATAATAATCCCATACTTCTTCACAATAAATATCGGGCCAATAAGAACCTTCCGAATAAAGAGGCATCCCTGTCCTCTTATCTGCAATTGCAAACTCCGGTCTTGCCCGCGGCAGGATGCTATCTTTAAAAACAACAAACCTTGCTATACCATAAATTCCCCTGGCGTTCATTTCCTTCAATAACAAATCAAGGTCATAATAATTTTTATTTGCGCCTGTTTCCTCTACCAGCTCTATATCTGTATTGTAATCAATATAACCCCAATCATCTTTAACATCAAAAACAATACTGTTTAACTCAGTTGTTTCTATTAAATTATAAATTTCTTCTCTTTTAGTTTTACTGCCCGCACTGATTCCGGTAATATACACAGCTTTCTGGGTCCCCGGTTCAATATCCCATGCGTAAGGATTACATTTAATAAAACAGGGGTCTATTCCAGCTTCCAGGTTACCAAAAGGTATAATAAAAAAAACACAAATCAGTATTATGGTGAGTGTTTTAGCAGCATTAACAAAATTCTCTTGCTTTCTATTCATTTCTTATTCTTTAAATGATGCATATTCCATCTGCCTGACCTTAAATATATTAACGGGAACCGGTTTCCATATTTGTAGCGCCTGCATACAATTAATCTAATTCTAATTATATTAAACTCCTACTTTATTCTCTGAACCAGTTCAGGGCACTCCGGACACCATTACTAACCATTATATATTATTATATTTATTAATGGATTAAATTGCTAACATTCCCCGGAAACAACACTACCCTCATATAGTATAATATAACCGGGGAGTAATAAAATTCAGGTCCGGTGCTTAAAATACCGGGATTCAGCAGCACATAGATAACTAATTAAATTACTTATAATTTAATCTTTAACTGTAAGGGAGATATAAATATGAAAAAGTTAAAATTAAGTCAGGAATGGCTTATTAAATTATTGCCGGAAGGGTTGCCCTATCCATCATCAACACTTATCAGCGGGCCCGGCGGTTCGGGAAAACCCCTGATAGGCTTTTCATTTATTTATGATTGGTTAAAAGCCGGGGGCAATGTTGTGTTTATTGCGCTTCAATATGCAGAAACTAAATTTGTAAAAACATCATTAAGACAGCTCTACAATATGGATGTTGACAGTTACGCTGGAAAAGTAGCCTATATTCAGTTCGGCCATAATATAGAGACATGGGAAAAAATTAATCAAAACACCCTGAGAGCAAATCTATTGAAGCCTGATATATGGGAAAAAGCAGCCGATAATCTCATGTTTGCCAGGATGGAAGAGAAAATGAAATTATACCTGAGCATAGACAAAATAAATAATGAAAAGGTAGAACCGGAAGAAATACAGGTACCGGTTAAAAGAGAAATACTTGAGCAGATAAAAGAGGTTGCCGAGTGTACCAGAAAAAGAGAAATACCAGAGATAAGAAAGATTTAAAATCTTTCTTATCTTTAATTTTACCTGCTTTTACTGTAATGGCATGAATGTTTTCAAATCGTGGTTTTCTGCATATTAATAATTTCCTTATTTCAAGCTAAATCTACTCCGGACTTCCAAACAGGCTACTTTACCTCTTTTTCTGATTTTTCCATTTCATCCATTACCTCTTTTATTTTCCTTTTCTCCCACGTGCCGCCCGTTATTTTATAAAATACAAATACCCCCATAGCATGCCAGAAAAGACCAATTCCCCAGAACGCAGTTACCCAGTAAAACCACCAGCCCCGAAGCCCGGTGACCATGTCAATTATTAGAAGCACCACATTCACTCCGATATAGGAAAAAAGATGGCCATAAAACCCCTTTATTTCCTCCACTCTCCTCTTTGCCGCCTGATACTTTTCCTCATCAATTTTTGTATCATTCATTTATTCCTCCCTGCCAGACATTGATAAATTTTTAAAAACCACACTTAGAACCTTAAATAATTTTCCTTTTTTTGTCCCTGCATTAATTCTTATATTTATTTGTTATTTTAAAAAAATAACCCGGAGTTATTTCTCTAATGGCTAACCCTCATAATTCAAATACTTTTTGGAAACAGGGTGATTAAATCTCTTCCACAAAATTGCTCCAAATATAGTTCCAATCGGGAAAAACAATACCATTGTAACTACAAGAACTGCCCTCCCGAGAGGCACTGCAAAAGAGCGTCTGTTATATAAGCCTATCAGCTCCACAACATATAATGCTGGAAGAATCAGGGAATAAGCCATCTTAAAAGGAAAAGTCACTATATTCCTGATAATATCAGAAACATGGTAAATAGTAATGGCCTCACCAAGATACCCGGTAAAAAAACCTGCGGGATGCCACCCCCAGCCGAGATCCGATAATACTGCAAGGCCAGTAATTATAGCCATAACCCAGCATAGTATGAGCACTCCCTCCAGCTGTTTCTTGCCCTCTTTTAAATCTGCTTTACTTATATCCTCCAATTTTATTCCTTTCTGCTTTATTTTAACCTATAAAATATTATTAATCACTACATCACATATGTTTATTATCTTTTTTCTTCTTCTGTCAGTTTTAATTAATACTCTTTATTCTTCCCAGTCCGGTTATTTTCTGTTGTATGTCGGGAGAGCCTTTATAGTTCACACTGCCAACTCCAGATATATTTATATCAAGCTCCTGGCTAACATTTACCGTGGCGCTGCCTGCACCGGAAACAGTGATGTCGCACTCCCTGCTTTCCAGGTCTCCGGCATCATATTTACCCGCGCCGCTTAAATTAATTTCCTGCCTGTCAACCGTACCGCTAAGGTTTATATCACCCGCCCCTGAAGAATTTACCCTTACCACATCGGCATTCAGCCTGAAATCTATATCACCGGCACCACTAATTCCAATCTCCAGTTCCCCGGCATCAAAATCCCCACATATCACACTGCCTGCACCACTTAATAAGATTTCATCCAGTTCCTTTACCGTAAGATAGAATTTTATATCCGAGGTTGGAACAAAATTATAACCCCGCTTGAAACCAATGGTTAATATTTCCATTGATACCTCTGTCTCTATCAGAGGGATTACATTATCATCTGCTTCTATCACCAGTGATTCTTTTTCTCCCTGAGTGATAATTAAATCGCCGGTACCTGATAAATGTACTTCGTGAAAATCTGAAACATCCCTTTCTTCAGTTTCTATATCCCCTGAACCTCTTACCAGCCCTATGGTCCAATTACAGGATACACTGGTAACTGAGATAATAGCTATCAGAAAAAATACCACTAGAATATGCATCAAGCCAACTAACCTGTTTTTCTTACTCTTACTACTCACTTCTTTCCCTTTCTTTAATAAATAATTTTATTAATCCGTAATACAATTTAACACCTACCTGAAATCACCTGTAATCTATATTAATATCACCCGATATGGTGTTTATGGTAATCTCCATCCGGTCATCCTCTATTACCCCCTCCAGGCTCCTGCCGCTCGAGGAGGTTACTTTAATCGGAAAACTGTTGCCTATAGCACCTGAAACCGTTTCTGCTTTAAGATAAAACCGGGCATCTTCTGAAAGCTCGACCCTGGCGTCACCTGCTGTACTTTCAATATAAATATTGCTTGAATCTTCCTGCTTTATATTAATATCGCCTGATACAGAAATTATCTCGATATTATCATTCTGTCTTCCTTCTTCCAGAACTATATCACCGGATACGGTATGGATATCTATATCTCCGGTATAATCTTCCAGATTAACATCCCCGGAAGTAACAGTTAATTTTAGATCATCAGCAAATAATGAATTACCTCTGAAATCCCCGGATATATTCCCGTAATCAAACCTATCAACCTTCAAATCGCTGACACTTACATCTGACGAGGAGGTCTCTATTACCAGAACCTCCAGGGAGTCTTCAGGCATATACAGGTCCAGGCTGGTCCTCCAAACACTGAATCCGATTAATTGTGTTTTAGGTCTGACAATCTCTACCCGCAGTTCATCACCGGATATATAGGAAACAAGTGAAGGTATATCCCTGCTCAAGCCCGTGGATACTTCGCCGTAAAGATGTACCCTGATTTCATCTTCATCGGCAGGAATAATATTTACATCCGTGCTTACAACATCTATAGAAATCTTATCTATCTCCTGCGGGCTAAAACTTTTTGATTCATTAATTTTTTCCGTCAATATAGAGAAATTCCCCGTCACCATGATTATAATGCCTGCTGTAATAAAAGAACCAATCATTACAATAACAAGGCACAAAACGAATTTTTTTATTCCAAACTTCATTTTACCGCTCCCTCCCTGTTATGATTCTCAAATTAAACCTCATGTACCTTATAAATAATCTGTAGAGCCATTTCGTCAGGTAAATGTCACCTATAAAAAATAAAATACCAAAGCAGGTAAGCCCTATGGATATAAACACCGACACTGCCGGGGTGGCTAAAACAGTAAAATACTGGGGAAACAACGGTCCAAAAATAGCCGCAAAGACCAGTGTAATTCCCGATGCAGTAATGGCTATTGCCGAAACAAATAATGCCAGCAGCACACCTGCTATGGCAATAAAAGGGCCCAGTATAAATAATAGATTAAAAAATCCCAGCCCCAGAGTGGCAAACACAGCTCTGGTGATATTAACAGCAGAAGCAGTTTTTTCTGCCTCATTTACCAGTATGGTTGCTTTAAGCTGGCCGGCAAGAACCTTTGGGTCTCCCAGTGAAGCAGCTACATCTTCTTCAGCTCTTCCTTCTAAAAGTCCTTCCTTGAAATGCTCCTCAAAATCACTTATCACATCCTGCCTGTCCTCCCCGGGAACTCCCCGAAGATTTGAGGATAAAATATTTATAAAATCTTTCTTATTCATCCCTGGCACCATCCTTCAAAAAGCTATTTACTTTTTTAACAAAAGTTAACCACTCTTCCTTCAGTTCTTTTTCTATTTTTTTACCAGCTTCGGTCAACTGATAGTATTTCCTGGGAGCTCCTTCACTGGATTCCTCAAGGTAAGTAGTGACATAACCATCATTCTTCAGTCTCCTGAGCAGAGGGTAAATTGTCCCCTCTGAAATAGATATGCTTCTGGAGATTTCATTTACCAGCTCATATCCATAGCAATTTTTTCTTGCCAGCAAAGCAAGGGCACATAGTTCCAGAACCCCTTTTTTAAACTGTATATTCATGAAAATAAATCCTTTCCATAAAATTTATATCTGTATGATAACACAAGGTATCATACATTGCAAGGTATTATTCAAAAAGTTTATTTGACATTAACTTTCTTATAGATTTATTATATAATTATTATAATTTTTTTATATTAGAAACATTTTCGAAAATTTAAAAAACGTAAGTTTTAAAATTTAATATGCCATTATCTCATATAATAAATGTCAGTGGATTAATAAAAAGTTATGGAAATGTTAAAGCAGTCAGAGGTATAGATTTCCATGTAAATGAAGGCCAGCTATTTGCATTTCTTGGTCCAAATGGTGCAGGAAAAACCACCACCATCGATATTCTCTGCACCCTTCTTAAACCTGACAGCGGCTCCGTTACGGTCAATGGTTATAAGCTTGGCTCACAGGATGAGAAAATCAGGAAGCATATCGGGATTGTTTTTCAGGATAGCATTCTGGACAATCTCCTTACCGTAAAAGAGAATCTCTACACCCGTGGTAGTTTTTATGACACACAAAAAAAGGAGCTTATCACTGCCGTCGATAAAGCAGTAAAAACTGCCGGGGTTGAGAGCTTCCTGAACCGCCCCTACGGAAAACTCTCAGGCGGACAGAGGCGTAGAGCTGATATAGCAAGGGCACTGATAAATACCCCAAAAATTCTTTTCCTGGATGAACCAACTACCGGTCTTGACCCCCAGACCAGAAAGAGCGTCTGGGACACTATCCGTAATCTACAAAAAGAAACCGGTATGACCGTATTTCTTACTACCCACTACATGGAAGAAGCTGCCGGTGCTGATTATGTAGCCATAATCGACAATGGCATTATTTCCGCCAGCGGGACCCCGTCAATGCTCAGGGCAAAATACAGCATGGATACTCTTAAATTTATTTCCCCGGACATTGATAAGCTTAAAGATTTTTTAACCGAGCAGAGTGTAGAATTTTCCATATCCGGCGGTTCCGTGATTGTAAGGATTCCAAAAACTATCGACGCAATCCCGCTTATAAATAAGGCTCAAAAACTTATATCGGGATTTGAAGTCTTAAGCGGCAGTATGGATGACGCCTTTGTGAACATCACCGGCCATACCATAAGAGAGGATGGAAATTAAATGAGCAGTATGACCAGTCTCATAAAGAGGAACTTAAAAATCTTTTTACGCGACAGAGCATCGGTGTTTTTTTCTTTTCTTGCCATATTTATTATAATCGGGCTTTACGTATTGTTCCTGGGCAATAATATTGCCAGTAGTTTTAAAGAAATGCTGGGAGATAATTCCCGCTTTATTGCAGACAGCTGGGTTATGGCAGGTATACTTTCGGTTACCTCGATAACCACCACTCTGGGCGCATTTGGAATCATGGTAGAGGACAGGTCAAATAAGATCCTAAAAGATTTCCTGTCCGCTCCCATAACACGCTCACAGATTTCTACCGGATACATAATTAGCTCTTTTTTAATCGGCATTATTATGAGCCTCATATCGCTTGTTGTGGCCGAAATTTATATATTTGCAAACGGCGGCGAATTTCTGGGGCTCCTTTCGCTTATAAAATTGCTGGGAGTAATGCTACTGTCAGTATTTGCCGGCTCTTCAATGGTATTTTTTATGGTTACTTTTTTCAAGAGCTCAAACGCTTTCTCTTCAGTAAGCACAGTTACAGGAACATTAATCGGATTTTTAACCGGAATATATATACCCATTGGCAATCTTCCCTCTACTGTACAAACAGCAATAAAAATTTTCCCCATAAGCCATGCCGCAGCATTATTCAGACAGATTATGATGGAAGAACCAATGGCCGAATCTTTTGCAAATGCTCCGGCGGAGGTTTCTGAATCATTTGAACAGTTTATGGGAGTTACTTTCTACTTCGGTAACCATGAACTCTCACCGCTCATTAATATAATCGTTCTTGCCGCAACCGGCGCAGTATTCCTTTTACTGGGAATAATAAGTATGTCGGTAAAGAAAAAAAGTTAGATTTAAGAATCATTTTTACAGCTTTTTTACCGTTGCTTCAGGAATTAACCTTAATTTTTATCATGCCTATTACTGCAATCCGGCCTCTTTTGACAGAGCCCCGAGAATATGAACCATCCCCAGGGTATCCATCCTGCAGTACTCAATAAGCGATTTTCTGATTCTTTCCACTTCCCCTGCCCCGGGAGGCTCCTTTAAATTATAAAAGTTCCCATAGATATAAAGAAAATAGGCGCTTGCAGCCAGGCCATTGGCTATTTCCATTCCCTCATAACTTAAATCAGTAATAGCCGGCAGCACACTTTTAACCGAAGCGCTTCCCCTCTGGGAAGAGTTGTAATAATAGAAATTCCCAAAAGGCTTATAAAGGTCAACTATCCTCGGAAGTACCCGGTCCACCCACTCACTGTAACCGGGAAATTCCGAAGCAAGTTCTCTGAGAACACCTTTTTCAAACTGCTCATAATAAACAATTACGCTCCCTTCATCTCCCAGGTCCTCTTTTAACCCTGAAAGTAACTCTCTTCTCGGGTCTTCAAGTCCACCTGCCAGAAACTCCCGGTGCTCTGGTTTTTCATTCATAGAATGAAGGACATGTATCGAGTATTGAAAGGGCATTTTCTGGTAGGGCTTTGTCCCGTTAAACAATGGAATAGCAGTGGAAAAAGTCTCAAAGTCAAGAAAATACAATGGAAATCTCAAACTATCCATAAACGCTAAAATTCCTTTTTTGTTAACTGAAGGCTTTTTTGTTTTTTCGCATTCGCGCTGTATCTGCTGTTTTAAACTTAAATTATACCTGTCCGGGATATCCTTAATGGAAAGGATTCCCTCACTGTATAATTGCATTGACCTGGTCTTGTCCCCATAAAGGTTAAAAACGTGATTATCGGGTAAACCCTCCCAGCACTTCTGTTTGAGTGGGCATATATAGGGTTCATAGCACTGCTTTCCAATTGCAACCTCCGGGGGACCGCTTTTTTTCACAATTTCAAGCATCTCGCTGATTCTATATTCTATGTCTTCCAGCTTATCCTCAACTTCTTCTGTTATATCAACCTTACTAAACAGGCCTTTTGGGTCAATATCCCCGTTCTTTATGTAACTATTATTAATATGAGCTATAAAACAATTTCTTATAGAAATCCCCGCTTTTATAAAACAATATTTTTGAAAAGATACATCATCTATATATTCTTCTTTAAGCTGGGTTGAACTCTTGACTTCAATAATATCCCACCTGTCTGTATTTACCGGTACCAGGATATCCGCCCTGCTATAAACAGGGCCATAACTGCAGCCTGCCTCAAAAACCGGCTTCCTCTCAGATAAAACCTCCCGGGTTTTTATTATTTGCTCTTTTAAATTTCTTATATTCCCAAGGTCAATCCCGGCAGGGTAAAGTTTTTTTGCGCACTCACCTACTCTTATTCCCTGATTAAAAATGAACCGGGTTGCAAAATCCGGTTCCGAAATTTCTTCTCTTGCATTGACCAGATACCATAAATATTTCGGGCACTGGAGTCCCGCAAGATACCTTGATTTTGATAAAATAATTTTTCCAACCATACAATCAATCTAACTAGGAGCTTGTCCGAAAACAATCAATTAGAATCAGCGGGAACAAGCACCTTTTATTAATTTTATTCATTTTATTAAAAAATCTTAAAATGTTTTTGCTTTTTGATCTAACACAAGCCTGTATTAACTACATGCTATGCCATAACTTCTACAATCCCCTCCTTTAGGGAAGCATTCTTACTATCTTTTATTCTTTTTACTATCTTTTTAAAGTTTGATACCGCACATACAAGGGAAAATTCACCACCTGCCTTATCATGGCCCCTTAAGCTGAACCTCCTGAAGCCACCTGTCTTTATCTGTCCGAATACGGGTTCAACAATTACCTTCCTCTTTGCATATATCTTTTTTGAAGATTCGCTTTTCATCTTGGCTGCCATAGAGTGCAGCACAAGCGCCTTATCATCAAGATACATAACAGCAGCTCTTTTTCTTTTGGCAATGCATTTTAAGTAGGTGCATCCGGCACAGACATCGCCGCGTGACCTATAAATCCTTCTTTTATTTTTTGATTTGTAAACCAGCACGCGGCTGGCAGGACAGATAAATATATCTTTTGCCCTATCGTATGAAAAAAGACAGCTGCCTATTTTACTTTTACTATCCGGTATTTTCTCTTTTTCCCCTTTTCCTACTGCAAAATATCCGTCAATTCCCGAGACATTAAGTTCACTTATATTATCCGGGGTGGCATAGCCCTTATCAAGAGTCATAACAGAAGGAAGTGAGCCTGTATTATTTTTTATCTGGTTAAGTGCCGGCTTTAGTTCGTTTTTATCATTTTCATTTACCGAAAGATGCTGGCTAACTATTATCTGGTCTTTTGAGTCTACACCTATCTGGCCGTTGTAGCAGTACTCAAAATTTCCCCTTGTCTTCATGAGCTTTGCCCCGGTATCGGCATAGCTTATCTGGGACGAATCTTTTATTTGTTTTTTAGGTTTTTGTTTGCTATGTCTTTCTTCCAGTGCCTTTTTTACTCTTTTTATCCTGGCAAGTCTATCCTTTTTTATCTTAATATCATCAGGGATAGAGTATCCTGTGCCGTTATGGTAGATTCTGTCTTCTGCTCTGTCAGAATCATCTGCTTTCTTCAGTAGCTCTTCTATTTCATGCTCCAGTTTTTCATAGTTATCATTTAATCTTTTGTAGCTTGCTGCCTTGTATTTTGAGGTATTGGCATAGAACTTGGAGCCGTCAAGGCTCACATGGCCAAGTGAAACCATCCCCAGACTTTTAGCTATGGCGACACTTTGAACAAAGCAGCTTTTAAAAAACTGCCAGTTATTTTTCCTGAAGTCTGAAAGCACCCTGAAGTTGGGGCAGTTTAGGTGGGATATGTACATAAAGGAAAAATCCTTTTTACACCTGTTCTCTATTTTCCTGGAACTGAATATCCCCTGGCTGTAGGCATAGATTAGTATGGCTGTTATCAGCCTCGGATGATATGCATGCTGTCCGGCCATGCTGTATTTGTTCTCCAGGGTACTTGTGTCTATCTGGGAGAATATATCTTCATATACAAAACATTCATCATCTTCTGGCAGAAGGTCAAATACATTTTCTGCTAAAAGCTTTCTCCCGTTATATTCTTGTGGGTCTTTTTTAAATGGTACTGGCATTTGCTCTTTCCTATAATAATTTTTATGATATTTATATTAATTATTATAGCATATTTGTTTAATTACTTTTATATGTTTTTAGGCTTATATTCATTTAATTTGTATTCTCGGACAAGCTCCTAGGCATCATGTTTCTATCGAGCTTAAAAACAGTTAATTTAGTAAGAAATATAGATTACAAGCGGTTATTATCGGTTTATATCATAACTAAAAAAAGAATTAATTTAAAAATTGCGGGTTGTTAAATTCAGAAAAATAGCCAGAATTCTTAAAAGCTTATTGTTGTATAAGCAACATTATGTTATTGTTTAATATCCCTTACTTAATAGGTATTATTAAAATGTAAAGGTTGAATGTTTTAAAAAAATAATTTCTAATGAAAAAAGAAATTAATAAGATAGTAAGAGTTTATGATGAAGAGGGAAGTGATGATAAAATATTCTTTGATATTTATGAATTGATTTTATCAAAATTGGATAGTGAATTATTGGTAAAAGATACTTAATTATATATAATAAAATAAAATATCATTTTAGAAATATCAGCAATGAATAAAGTAGAAAAAGTTGCTTGCTATGTAAGGGTATCTAGTAATAAGCAGGCTAAAGATGATAAGTACAGTATACCTGAACAAATTAATATACTGGAAAATATATGTAAGAGAAATAACTGGGATTACGATCTTTACAAAGATCTTGGAATTTCTGGCGAAACCATAAAGGAAAGACCCCAGCTTAAAGAGTTGCTCAAAGGTTGCAGCAATGGTTTATACAGCAGGGTTCTTGTGGTAGACCAGGACAGATTATCAAGAAGTGTTAAAGACCTGCAGGTATTAAAAGAGGTATTTCAATACAATAATGTAAAGCTTATGCTTCAAAATACTGTACTTGACCTTAACAATAAAGATGATGATTTTATGTCTGATATCCAGGGGATTTTCAGTAAGAGAGAACTAAAAGTTATTGCTGAACGATCAGCCAGAGGGAGGTATCAGAAAGCTAAGCAGGGTAAGTTCCCCTCTGGTGGAAATAGCCTGCCATATGGATACAAATTGGATGATGAAGATAAATTGGTTATAGACGAAGAGGAAGCCAAAGTTGTAAGACAAATATTTGATTTAATTGCAAACCATGGCTGGTCGTGTTACAAGCTACCAGATGTTTTAAATGCTCAAGGGATTCCAACTAGACTTAAAAAACTTGGGAGAGTTCTAAGATCTAAAAAATATAATAGAATATATGAAAATAAATGGACAAGAAATAACGTAAAAAGTGTTGTTTCGAATGATCTTTATTATAAAGATGAGTATGTTTATGCAAAGAATAGTAAGTTTGATTTTGTAAAACCGGTTATTATTAAGAAAGAACCGATAATCTCCAAAAGAATATTCCTTAAGGCAAAAAAGCAACTAATAGCTAATAGAAGTGATTATAATAACAAAGTAAAAGCAATGTATATTCTAACTGGAAGATTGTTTTGTCATAAATGCAGATATCCTTATTGTGGACAAAGATACCCTACAAAGAAAGGTGTTGTTTTTTACTATGGTGATTTAGGTAAGAAGAAGGAAGTAACCAATAGGCCATGTAGCAGTGCAGCAGTTAGAAAGGAATTAATAGAAGGCTTAATAAAAGATGATATAAAATATTTTCTACTGAATCCTGATAATATCAAGAAGTATATGTTAAATAGAAATAAAAAAAATCTAAATAATGACTTTAAAACTATTGAATTTGAAAATAAAAAGGATAAAATCACTAGAGATATTGATAGACTCTTGGAGTTATATTTAAACGAGGATATACCTGAATCAATTAGGAAAAAAGATATTGCTGGGAAATTGAAGAAAAAAGAAAGAGAGTTAAAAGTAATTGATAGTTTAATATTTGAGTTGAAGAATAAGGAAAAACTAGAGAAACTTCGAGAGAAGAGGATAAATAGTTTAAAGAACTTTTTAAGTAATATAAAATTAGGTATGACCAAGTTAGACGATATTGACTGGAAGAGAATAATATCAAAATTAATAGATAGAATAGAAATTGATTCTGAGGGTAAGATGACTAAAACTACTAAGCTGGATATTTATATACATTATAATTTTAACAGCTTAGTAGCAGGAAATATCGGAGAAATTACCCCGCGCTGGGCGAATGGCGGAATTGGTAGACGCGCTAGGTTCAGGACTTAGTGTTCGCAAGGACATGGGGGTTCAAGTCCCCCTTCGCCCACCACAAAATTAATATCGATACCGC
>Ga0307429_1000230_pt1 | contig 39396 bp, 28 predicted proteins | sample SalMarWE160230MG_FD_202151 | JGI IMG/M metagenome (GOLD analysis project Ga0307429, IMG submission 202151) | Salt marsh sediment microbial communities from the Plum Island Ecosystem LTER, Massachusetts, United States - WE1603-230 | ecosystem: Environmental > Aquatic > Marine > Intertidal zone >... | reverse complement strand
ATCCGTTGTACCACTAAAGACTGATGCACCTAACCTTGCAGTAACTGTTGCGCCACTATCATATGGGGTATCATAGAGTTCAACATGACCATATAGAGTATCAGCCCCTTCTGGCTCCAGGGCCAGCAGGTAATTAGCTGTATTCTCTATGAGTTCTTTCACGTCATTGGTATCACTCAATGCATCAAGGTTGAAGGCATAATAAACGGTCTGCCCGCTCTCAATAGGTATAGTTGGATCGAAGATAAGTATCCCTGCATCTTGAGGATAACTGCTTGTTCCGTATATAAGTTCTGCATAACTATCCAGAACAACGGCATCCTCATCTCCATAACCACTATATGATATTGTAAGGGGGTCAGCAAGCGTATTGGGAACAGTGGTTAGTGGATGGGTAGCATTATGTTTGGGTAGGTCTCCTGCATTGTCAGAATCCCAGTCTGTTATATGTAAGACCTGAGCCCCAAAACTCGTACCATTCCAGTCATATCCTACCTCTCCACCCTCTATCAATAATTTACCATCTTTGTTTACCCAGTTTATCAGTTTACTGGTTATATTATTGGAAGAAAGTGGAGCTGCATTTGGACCCGAACTCACTATAAGGAAATCATAGTTGATCCAATCTGATGTGTCTGTTAATGCTGTTGTAGTTGTATCAACGGAATATCCCAATCCGGTAAGCCATCCATAGAATTTATCAGATGCTGCACCTGCTCTAGATTCACTCGATATACCTTCCTTATTAATTCCTTTCAGATTCTCTTCCCTTAAAACCACTCCCTTTGAACCACTATCGTCTATAATGAGTATATTTCCCTCTGTTGGATTCATCTTGAAGTCCTCATTTACCGAATCAGTATAAACACTAACAACCCTAACAATAGTCTGGTAATGATAGGCCCTCACTCTAAACGTATAATCAAAATAGGGAAGTGAGACCTCGTAATCACCATTTGAAAGGGAATCCGAGTAAACCGTCGTATAAAGAAAACCATTGTCGTTTCTGTAAACTTTTATCGTTGAGGTTATCCCGTTCCCCGTACTTGGTTCATATACCCTTCCCCATACAATACCATTGGGGGCGGGTTCGATGTATAAGTCTTTATCGTTGGAACCTTTCCTCGGAAGCACGGTTGTGTCTCCGGGAAGATACCCAAAGAGTTTTAGATATAAATCGTAGTAATCAGCATATATTGAATCCAGGGTTTCATAATACCCATTCCCATCTGCAGTTAATTCAAATACGGGTGATGAGGAAGCTGTATCCGAACCGTGATAATATCCCTTTATAAGAACATTCGCAACTGAATCACCAGAGGCTTCATTTATCACATAACCAGATAGCATTGCCTTCACCCTCTTTACATCAACCAAGGAGGATACGATATTATACCCATCTTTTGCTATTGTAGCCTTAAGATAACCGGAAGATGAGGGTTTAACACCCATCTCCAGACTACCCCCTATTGTGAATGCTGATGTATCAATACCACACCCTATTACAAATAGCGTATATCCTGCAGGATTTGCTGCTGAGGATATGGTTCCAGAAAAATTAGGAACAAGGTGACCTGTGACCCCCAGGGTATCACAGGATGCATCTATAGACCATGTAATAAAGCCTGATGCCCCATATACAGGTAGGGTATCCGTAAAGAGATTCCAGGTCTCTACCGTATCCCTTCCAATAACTAAGAGATCCTCTCCATAAGGCGCATTAACATTTATCACAGCCTGTCCTGATGCATCTGTTGTATCGTAGAGATCAACGCCATAACCATTAATGTGTATCTCCACGCCAGGATAGTTATTATTCGATGAATCCTTAACCGTTACAGTGACAGGAGTTGCAGTATTAACCAGAACCGATTCAGGTGATATCGTCCAGGAAGCAGGAATAACCACTAAAACATTATCAATATTTGGAAAATAATCATGTTTTGTAACGGTAACAAACATCTCCTCCCCAGCCATAGCAGGAGATACGCTGATGGTAACACTTCCTGTAGCATCAGTATATCCCACTTCATGAAGGTCCGGGTCCTCGGAAGGTATCCAACAACAAACCAGAGCTTCGGGAACTGGCGTAATACCATCATTATCATAAACTGAAACAGTAAAGTCTGAGGTTCCTGGCGGAACTATTGGATTGTGATTAACCTGGAGTGTATCAGGTATATCGGTCCATATTTGTAAGGATGGGTCATTCATCACATGGTATCCCTCAAAATAATATTGCTTTCGGGTTGTTGATGTGTTATTCTCTATCCAGAACATACCCCAATCGGTAAATCTACTCATCTCACATAGCCTTCCAGAAACCGAATCAGTATAGATTGCATCAAAATACCTCCGTTGTAACCAATCATCTTCATCCCAGTAGGTTGATGGAACACTACCATAGTATGACACACCACCCCTATTGGAGAGTTTTGGCCAGGTTTCCCCAAAACAATCAGTCGAATACTCAAAGTCATTGGCAAGACAGCAATGTCCGCAGGGCATGGTATACATATCCTGATTGGTAGTTAGATTGGTAAGTTCCGTAACATTAAAATCTCCAGAATAACCAACCGCCCATTCCGTCTCACCTCCGTGGGCTGTATATACCATCCAAATATTACCTTCGTTTATCTCGTTAACCACTCGACCTTCCTCCTCTCCTGAGGCCATCACCAGTGTATCAACATCCAATGGGTCATACCCTGCATTGTTAACCAAAAGGTTAAAGCAATACCTGTTGGTTGCCCTGCCAACAGTTTGCATGCCACCCGGATCGTATCCAGCGATAAAGGTTGCTCTCTTCAACCAATCATATCCTGCCGAACCAAAATCTGCCTTCTCATATCTTATGGCTTTATTTACAACAGTCATCGCTTCCTCTTCCGTCTTAACCGAAATTCGTCCCTTAAACATATCCGGAAAATAACCGCTTCCATCGGTTTCGGCATAGTAGAGGTCTGTCTGTCCGGGATATGTATTTGCATTACAGGAAGGTAAGGGATTACTGGCATTCGGGTCAGCCATAATAACGAGGTATGTAGCCAAAGGGGTCTGCGCATCAATCGTGTTCTCTATCTGGGATGAACTCCATCCAGTAGCATCCCACATTCTGGCCTTAAATCCCTTCTGTGTTTTCCAGATGGCAAGGCTATCTGCTGCTTCACTGAAATCGGATGAATAGAATATGTCATAATAAATGGGAAGAGATGGCACCCCTTTATCCTCAAATATATTAGGATTTAGGACCATCCTATCAATGAACCCTTCCCAATCCGATGAATAATTCAGATAGATTGCATCTTCGGTTTCTCCTATATCCCCACCAATAAATTTTACCTCTACTTCAATATCCGTATAATAGATGATTTCACCTTTTTCCGGATTATACTGAACAGGGAATAACTGAATAGTTGCCAATTTATGTCCCCTCGCATAACCTGCATGCTCTTCAACATCCACAAGCTTATAGGGATAATATCTATCCTCTCTATATACCTCATCATCAAGCACGAATTCAGGTCTTGCCCCACTTACCTTCGGCACTGGAGCAAGGGCAGGCATAATTCTATAATCAACGCCTAAACTCCCTAGATTAATCTCTTCATATTTAGCGTCTTTAATTTCGACTTCCAGAGTGGCTCCATGGGGCACCTCTATAACTTGAGTAAACATAGGTAATTTTGGTTTTCCAATCTCCCCGGTATACGCATATCGAGGAAAGGAAAAGAGGGCAAACTCCTCCCCTGTTCCATCCTTCATCCAATCTGTTGCAACCGTCCTGTATCTTAAACCCGGAATATGTGCCTTGAAAGAAAGAGAAAATGCACTTGATGACAATTTCCTAACAGTTGGCTCTGTGACCTCGGATACTCCCTTATCAAAAGGAATCCATTCCCACGCATAAAGCCCAACAAAGCCGAATAAAACAAATACAAAAAATAAACGTTTCACCATACCCCCTATTTCCTTATTTCTATCATAACCTTACTTACATCATATAACAATGCAAACACCGGGAATTATAGAAGTAAACAATTCTAAAGAGTATCTCCTATAATCCTTATAGCTATACTCCTGACTGTTTCTGTAAAACAGAATTTCTAAGATAAATCAAGAAAGATTCTAACATTTTCCCCCAGACCAGGAATATAAAAGCCCTCAATTAAACCAGTATTTTTGTATACCTCCATCCTCGAAAATTATAAAAAATAATCTACCCTATCATTGACTCATGAAGAGTAATGACATAAGGGTCGAAGTATGTCTTAAATTCTTCCTGTTTTAATACCCTTGCTCTTTCTTAAACTCTCTGAGCTTCTCTACTTCTTCTTCCAGTTCTTTAAAAGATTGGGAAGCGCGGAATCGGGTGTATAAATTCTCGTTACTGCTTAACTGTTTTAAGAGTTCTGCTCTCGCTTTCCCAATAGGAGCTTCCATCAGGACGAAAGCCCTATATAAATCGCCTTCTTTCTTTACTGTGCTCTTTCTAACCTTGGAGCCAACTAATGTCTGATCAACCACATTTTTGCTAACCTTTGTAAATTGCTGGAGCAGTTCAGTATCAGTGCCTTTCCCTACCTCTTCATCGAACTTCTTTATCAATCCCATTATTCGAGACTCAATCTGGGTTGCAACATCAAGCCTTGCATCCTGCTTTGCCTTATCTATAGCTATCTGAAGATCAACAGAGGTAGCAACTGCAGTGCCAAACACATAATCAGGCTCTTCTGGTGGATTCAAATACCATTTTGGTGCCTTTATACCTCTGGAAGCACAGCCAAGCACTAAGAGCATTATCACCAATCCTGCGACAACAACTTTTTTCATATAGACCTCCTTTTCTTTAAATTTTCTTCATAAGAACTCTCTGTTAGTCTCCGTCACTGCATACAATATTAGCAAAAAATAAAATAACTGTCAAGAGGTTATATTTTTTCTTGACATTCTCTTTCATTTAATTAAGGTAATAAAGTGCTTATAATTATCCTTACTCTATTCTCAAGTACTAAGGGAAGTGGTATAACCACATTTGGTCCTGATGTCACACATCTCGTCTCTTCTCCGGTTAGATGGAAAAGAAGTGACTATGTCAAATTTACCGGGGTTGCCGCATCATTCGGGACAACTATGCTCCTCGATGATGAAATCAGAGAAAAAGTCCAAAACTACAACGGCAATTTAAACGACCTTGCAGATATGTTCACTTCCCTCGGCGGCGGATATGGGATTGGGCTTTTAGGCGGCGGCCTCCTCATCGGATATCTCTCAGGCAATGACGAACTTAAACATCTATCACTGCGCACCTGTGAAAGTGCACTCATTTCTTCGGGGCTTGCATATCTTATAAAGATGACAGCTGGTAGAAAGAGGCCCTACTTAAAGGAAGGGCCTTATGAATGGACAGGACCAAATATGGAAGCAGGAAGGATGTCAATGCCGTCCGGGCATACAACATTTGCCTTCGCAGTCGCTTCGTATCTCTCTTTTGAAACTGAAAATCCCCTGATTGATGTACTCTCATATACCTGCGCAATAATGGTCGCATATTCAAGAATAAAGGACGACAAACATTGGGCATCAGATGTATTTTTGGGTGCGGCAATAGGAATCAGTGTAGGTATTACGATATCGAAAATTGATTGAAATATGACCGAGGACGGGAGACCGAAGACCGTCTTCGGTCTCATGTCTATTGCATCTTCTCCAGAAATGTAAAAATTGAATTCCTGGGGACAAACACCGTAAGGATTCCGTCATAAGAGAATCGAAGTCCCGTGACTGTAAAGACCAGTTCCCTGATTTCGTCACGCGTAAGTTTCCTTTCAAATGCACATCTATATTCTGTTATTCCTTCCTTTATTTTCCTGATGCCACATTTCCCCGCCAGAACTCCAATGCGAGCCCACTTGAAGATTCTCTCTAAATTGGGAGGCAATTTACCAAAGCGGTCGGCTATCTCCTCTTCCATCCTATCGATTTCTTCCATGCTCTCGACAGACGAAATCTTCCTGTATAAGGAAATTCTTTCTTCCTGGTGCGGCATATACTCAATGGGAATATAAAAAGAGCCCAGGAGCGACACCTCCACTTCAAGCGGTTTACTTACTTCTTCACCCTTCACCTCCCGTATTGCTTGTCGTAGCATTTTCAGATATAGTTCATATCCAATTGCAACTATATGACCGTGCTGTTTTGCTCCCAGTATTTCACCGGAACCCCGAATTTCAAGGTCCCTGAGCGATATCTTAAAACCTGCACCCAACTGCGAATAAGTCTTTATGGCGGAAATCCTCTTCCTGGCATCCATTGTCATTCTGGAACCAACTATGAGATAACAGTATCCCTGACGTATTGACCTGCCCACCCTTCCCCTCAGTTGATGCAGATCTGCCAGCCCAAAATTCTCTGCTCGGTCTATTATTATCGTATTGACATTTGGCATATCAAGCCCTGACTCAATTATAGCGGTAGATAGCAGAAGATCGTATCTTCCAAGAGCAAAATCAGTCACCCTTCTTTCGAGGACTTTACTTGGCAGTTGACCATGCCCTACTACAATACTAATCTCCGGAACTACCTTCTCCAGTTTATCTTTCACCCACTGAATGCTTTTTACCCTGTTGTGGACGAAAAAGACCTGGCCACCCCGTTCAACTTCTTTAAGTATTGCATCCCTTAAGATTGTATCATCCAATTCTATGACCTCGGTGATTACACTTTTTCTACCCTCGGGAGGACTCTCGATTAGTGAAAGATCCCTTATGCCCAGTAGAGAAAACTGAAGCGTTCTTGGAATTGGGGTCGCACTCATCGATAATACGTCAATATCAACACGTAATCCCTTAAATTTGTCCTTCTGCTTTACCCCGAAACGCTGTTCCTCATCTATTATTAAAAGTCCCAGTTTTTTGAAAAAAATCGATTTGCTCAACAATTTATGGGTACCGATCACGATATCACACTCCCCCGTTCTAATCTTCTTTTTAATCTCCTTCACCCTTTCCTGGGTAAATCTCGATAGTAACTCTACATTAATGGGAAATGGTTTCAGGCGCTCTTTAAATGTCCTGTAATGCTGATCTGAAAGAATCGTAGTGGGCGCAAGCAGAGCAACCTGCTTTGAATCACATGCAGACTTAAAGGCTGCTCGGAGAGCGACTTCTGTCTTTCCGAACCCTACCTCACCGCAGAGAAGACGGTCCATAGGCTTCTCAGACTCCATATCACGATAGACTTCCTCTACGGCTTCCATTTGGTCTCTTGTCTCTACGAAGGGAAAAGACACTTCCAGTTCTCTTTGAAGGGCTGTATTTTCACTGAATGAATACCCCCTTGCTGATGCCCGTCTGGCGTATAAAGAGAGCATAGAATTTGCCAGTTCCTTCAAGTCTTCTTTTACCCTATCCTTTTTTCTCTCCCATTTCTTCCTGGAAAGACTGGAGAGAACGGGTTTCTTCTCACCCCCGGCTATATACTGAGTGACCAGATAGGATTTTTCTACAGGTATAAGAACCCTGCTATCATCCTTATACTCTACTGAAAGACAATCCATCATCTTTCTATCTATCTCTACTCTTTGCAATCCCTGGAAAAGTCCCACACCAAAATCCTCATGAACCACATAATCTCCAACGTTAAATATCCTTGCTTCCTCAGCCCGCACCCTTCTCTCGGTCTCTTCCCTTTTTATCCGTAGTAACCCGAATATATCAGCCTCTGAAAAGAGGCCTATTTTCAATTCATCAATTATAAATCCTTTAGAGAGAAAACTATTGATATAACCAATATTTGGGAATTCTTCACTAAAGAGACCTCTCAATCTCTCTATCTCGCAAGGAGTGCGGACAACTATAAATACCCTGTAATCTCCTAAATTTCTTAGCTCTCTTTTAAACAGAGTTAGATCCCTGTGAAACGATGGAACTGGAGCGAACTTTAGTGAATTTCCGATTGATTCAAACCTGACATCCGGCAGAAAATCCCGGGAGCTGCTGCCCACCTTAAAGAAGTTGCTCAATTTATCCCTTACAGGAACACGAACCTCTGTTCCTATTAGAAGATTTACCTCCTCTACTCTTTCTGTTGATAACTGCGAGTATGGATTAAAGAATCGTAGTGATGCTATCTTCTCCCCATCCAGCTCAATCCTTAAAGGACTCCCTAAATTTGCTGTCCAGAGATCAATAATACCACCTCTCCGAACATACTCACCCTTTTCATAAACACGGCTCTTCTGAATAAAATCTCCTTCTAAAAGGGAATTCAGGAATTCAGCGAGTGGTAATAACTTACCTATCTTTAATTTAATATTTTTCTGCTCTGGAACTTCCAAATCCAGAGCCTTATCATTTAGTATAAGTAGGTCGAAATCACGAGAAGCGATAGCAGCAGAAACCTCGAGAATGCTCTCAGAAGACAGTAGATATACACGGTCAAAAAAGAATTTCGCATCGCGCCATACCTTTAATGGGTCCTCACAGGTTATGAGAACAAGGGGAGCATGGTCTTTCAGCCCATAAGCAATAAGATGTTCGCCTGGGTATGGTGGCCGTATTAAGACCTTTTTGTCTCCTATTTGTCCTTTTAGATATTTAAATAATTCTTCTTTCAGACTCACAGAGACAGGCCCATAAAGCCTGAAAAACCAAGAAAGGCAAGTGCCATAAGGGCCGCTGCAATAAAAGATATCGGAAGGCCTTTTAACGCTTCCGGGATAGGAGCATTCTCCAATCTCTCGCGTATTCCTGCAATGACAACAAGAGCAAGGAGAAATCCCACTGCACTACTTATTGCGAATACGACGCTGGAAAGTAATCCAAAATCATTGTCTATATTTAAGAAGGCAACCCCAAGGATTGCGCAGTTAGTGGTTATCAGGGGGAGGAATATACCAAGAGCAGAATAAAGACCAGGGATCTGTTTCTTGAAAAATAACTCAAGAAATTGGACAAGTGATGCAATCACTAATATAAAAACGACGGTTCTAAGATATACAAGATCAAAAGGAATCAGAACATACTGATATAAAAACCAGGTCAGAATTGTAGAAAGAGTCATAACAAATATAACACTCATACCCATACCAAGGGCCGTCTCTATCTTGGACGAAACCCCAAAGAAGGGACACAGTCCCAGGAACCTCATAAGGATTATGTTATTCACCAAAAAAGCCGAAAGGAAAAGCAGAAATAAATTCATTTACTTCCTCCTCTAAAATGATTGAATAAACCCATGAGAAGAGCGATTGTCAGGAATCCACCAGGTGGCAAAATCAAAAGCAGAACCGAAGAATTAGTAAAAGCTTTCCCAAATACACAGAAACCCGGGAATACACCTGGAATATTTAACCAGATACCCTGTCCAAGTATTTCCCTTATCGTTCCCATAATGAAAAGAACGATTGTAAATCCAAGTCCTATGCCCAACCCATCCATAAGTGAATAATGTGGTGGATGGTGATAGGCATAGCCCTCTGCTCTCCCGAGAATACCGCAGTTTACAACTATTAACGGCACAAAGACACCCAGTTGTCTGGAAAGAGGAGGGACATACGCCTTCATGGAATAATCGACCATTGTAACAAAGGTAGAAATGATCACGATAAAGATGGGGATACGAAGATTCTTGGGAATAACATTTCGAAGTAATGAAACTATCACATTAGAAAAAACAAGCACAAATATAACCGCTATTCCCATACCAAGACTATTATATGCAGATGTACTCACTGCAAGGGTTGGACAAAGACCTATCGCAAGAACTAGGACCATATTATTCTTAACTATACCGTCAATAAAAGTGTGCCTCATCGTTCTCTCTCCAGGATTAAATCCTTATATCCTAACCTGGCCGCCTCCTTTACAGCTTCTGAAGTAATAGTTGCTCCACTCAATGCATCAAGTGCATCAATATCGTATATATAGATACCAGAAAATCTCTTTTCAAAATCCTCATCAGCAACTTTGTCCCCATAACCCGGCGTCTCTTTCATTCCCTCTTCTGGACGTTGAATGTGAATCTCAAGAAGTGTATCTTTCCGAATAGAGACTACAACCCCAACAGAACATGCAAAACCCTCTCCATAAGATAGATAAACAAACCCATCCCTTCCCTTCCAGAGTTTACCCTCCATTATTTCTTCAACCTCACCCCCTCCACAGAAGCGTTCTACATCATCACTATACCATTTGCCATCCAAACCCCCACTATAAGAAAGGTATTTACTGAATTCTTTAAGTCCCTCTCTAACCGCTGCCGTGGCTGCGCGAGAGGATATTGTTGCAGCAGTTATAGCATCGATTTTCCCACTCTCGTTATCCTTCTTTAACCATACCTCGTCAATACTCCGATTGCTGAACTGGTCTTGAAACCACTTTTCCGTGACCTTCATTCCAAGTCCAGGGGTTTCGGATAAACCCTCCATTGGTATCTTTACTTTTACAATCTCCCCACTGGAATCTACCCCCACAATGGGCCTTATGAAGCTGGAGAATCCCTGCATACCATAACGAAATACAATCCCCACACACACATCATTTTTAAAGACCCTCCAGAGGGTATCATTTTTCACGGTTTCAAAAGCCACAGTAGAATCAGGAAAAACCTCTGCTAAGGATTCCTTGATTTTTTCCTTGGCACCTTTCTCAATAACCGGTTTTGTCTCTTTGTATACAAAGGAGAGTAGAAAGGCTGAAATAACCGCAACTATAAAAAGGACCGATACCTCACTATACTTTTTCCTCACTTAGACCTCCCATATACTCTGGGTTGAAGACGATCCAATAGAGGGACAAACATGTTCATTATCAATATAGAATAGGAAACACCTTCAGGATAACCTCCCCAGGTCCTGAAGAGTACACAGAGAAACCCACCGGCAATCCCAAAGATCCACCTCCCTTTCAACGTCACCGGGGAAGTTACCATATCTGTTGCCATAAAGAGTCCACCCAACATAACTCCACCACTCAGGATATGGAAAATAGGATTAACAGTGTTTATACCTAAAAGATATAAGATACCAGAGAAGGCAAAAACCGAACCTATATAAGAAACCGATATTCTCCAATCTGCATACCTCATTGCGAACAGGAATAAAGCCCCAATGAGCAGGAGAAGTGCAGAGGTTTCCCCGAGACACCCTCCAGTGTTACCTACGAATAATGCCTTAAGCATTGTTCCTGAATTGAGTGCATGGATAACACTCGCTCGGGGACTCAAGGATAAAAGTGTTAGAGGGGTAGCCTGTGTTATCCCATCCAGATTGGAAAGACCTGACAATGTTCCGCCAATTGGTGGCGTCCAGTTACCTGTCATAAGTGATGGCCAGGAAGCAACAAGAAAAGCCCTTCCTGCAAGTGCCGGATTGAATATGTTATACCCGAGTCCCCCAAAAACCTGCTTTACTACAAAAATCGCAAAGAAACTACCTGCAACAGGTATCCACCACGGAGAGTTCACTGGAATGTTAAAAGCAAGAAGAATTCCTGTAATTATCGCACTTCCATCAAAACACCGGATTTCCCGGTGTGTAACACGTTGAAAAGTCCATTCTGTAATCAGTGCCGATAAAACAGAGAGAGCAGTAAGGAACAGCGCCCTCCACCCGAAAAAATAGACAGAACCTACGAGGGCTGGTACTAACGCCAGAACCACTCCATACATTATCTTCTCCGTATTCTTGCTGGAACTAATGTGAGGCGCAGGAGATAGCTGCAACATCACTTCTTCCCTTTCATTATCTCGTTTTTAGCATACTTAAACTGTTGAACAAGAGGTATATTAGAAGGGCAAACGTATGCACAACTCCCACATTCCATGCAGGAAAGAACACCCATTTCTTCCGCCTTATCAAAATTCTCCGTCTCGATAAACTTATTTATCTCCGTAGGCATAAGGCACATTGGACATACATCAATACAAGCTGCACACCTTATGCACGGACCCACTATACCGGAAAAAACTTCTTCTCTATTCTGAATCAATATACCAGTGGTGCCTTTAATGACGGGTACCTCGGGGTAAACCTGGGCGATCCCCATCATTGGGCCACCATTTATAACTTTCATCAGAGTTCCAATAACCCCACCTGCCTTTTCGATTAAATAATTAAAAGGGGTTCCAATGGGAACAAGGAAATTGGAAGGATCTCTAACAGAACCGGTGACCGTTACCACTCTTTCATATAGAGGCTTGGAATAACAAACCGCTTCATAGACAGCCAGGGCTGTCCCAATGTTCTGGACATAAGCACCTGCATCAAATGGCAAACCGCCTTCGGGAACCTCTTGCCTTTTTACAGCCTGAATAAGTTGTTTCTCGGACCCTTGAGGATACTTGGTTTTATGGATAGATATATTAAAAGAGGGATATGAAGAAGAAACCTCTTTCATTCTCTCCACTGCATCCATTTTGTTAGACTCAATAGCAATCCAAATCCTATCCGGATTTATAACACTTCTTATTATATCTATTCCTTTTAGAATATCTTCAGCTCTCTCAATCATCAAACGATAATCGGCTGTCAGATAGGGTTCACACTCAGCGCCATTTATTATGAGATCCGCTATTTTTTTGTCGGGAGGAGGCTGCATCTTGAAGAATGTAGGGAATGCTGCTCCACCCATACCTACTATACCGCTTTCTTTAACGATCTTAATAATATCTTTATTTGAGAGGGTTCCCACCTCTTTTTCCTCACTCTTCCATTCTTCTGTTCTCTCGGGGTCTACCTTTATTTTCATCGCTAACTTTCTTCCTCCCAGAGGATGCGGATAATTAACAAGGCCCATATATACACCTGCCACAGAGGAATGTAGAGGGACAGAAAGCTTTCCATCGCTCTCGGCAATCTTCATCCCAACTTCTACCTCGTCCTTCTTTTCTATTATCGGTTTTGAAGGAACACCTGTATGTTGAGATAGAGGGAGATATACAATTTCCGGAGGTTTTATCCTTTCTATTGGTGCGAGGCCTGCGAGTTCCTTCTTATCTTTAGGATGAACTCCACCTTTAAAAGTTAGGAGTCTCAAAGCTCACTTCCATTGACATTGATTTAACAGAAGTTTTGCTACCAATGTACCCGAGGATAAGACCAAGTACAACCATTCCTATAATTATTGAGTTAGTCGGGAAATAAAAATGAACGAAAAATCGCGAAACAAACATGTAAATCAGATAGAGGAGACCTGCACTTATTGCGCCAGCAATTCCACCTTCTATCAGACCTGCCAGTATGAACGGGGCTTGAATGGTATGTTCGCTGGCTCCTACCAGTTTCATAACCTCTATCGTCTGTTTCCTGGCAATCACTGTAAGTCTTATAGTATTTGCTACTACGAATACGGAGGAAAAACCAATAACCACTCCAAGGAGAACATCAAAGAGAAAAAGTATCCTTACCAAATGGTCCAGCCTATTTATCCATGATTTGCCGTACTCAACTGTTTCGATTCCATTAAAAACGCCTACTTTCTCTGACACCTCACTAACCTTATCAGGAGTAGTAAAAGCATCCTCTAACTTTATCTTAAAAGAGGGAGGAAGTGGATTGGTTTTTACTGCCTCGAGAAGAGTGGTGGCATTTGGCATTTCAATCTTGAACTCTTCCAGGGCTTTTTCTTTACTGACATATTCTACAGATTTTACTCCTACCATTGCTTTAATCTTGCTTGAAAGTTTTTCCCTTTCCTCATCTGTTAACTCCCTTCCCAGAAAAGCATTTATCTCTACTTTTTCCCTCGCTGCCTGGATAACGCCAAATAGATTAAATGTTCCCACCAGAAACAATCCGAAAAGGAAAAGGGAGAAAAACATAATACCTATAGCTATAAAGGTTGTCACCCCATTGCGCCTGAGTCCTATAAGGGCTTCTCTTATTACAAACACTCTATCCCTCTACCATCTGCCCTTCCTCGAGATTAACGATATTATTACTCACTCTTTTTGCCAGTTCAACATCGTGAGTTGCCATAAGAATAGCAGTACCGGAAGTATTTATATCTTGAAGTATCCTTACAATCTCCATAGAACCTTCAGGGTCAATGTTTCCAGTAGGTTCGTCGGCAAGCAGTATAAAAGGCTCACGGACCAGAGCCCTTGCGATAGCAGCCTTCTGCTGTTCTCCGCCTGAAACTTTGTAGGGAAATTCATTACGTTTATGGGATAATCCCACAAGTGCAAGTGCTTTCATCACCTTTTCTTTCATCTTTCTCCCTGATTCTCCAGTAACTTCAAGGGCAAAAGCAACATTTTCATAAACAGTCTTATTTCTTAACAATTTGAAATCCTGAAAGATAATACCAATCCGACGACGAAGCAGTGGAATCTCGTGTTTTTTTATCGTGGATGAGAGAAACCCTGCAACAGCCACCTCTCCCGCATCAGGGAATATATCCATATATATAAGCCGGAGAAGAGTACTTTTACCCGACCCAGTGGGGCCGGTAAGGAAGACGAAATCCCCTTTATCCACACTAAGGCTTATATCATTTAAGGCATACCAGTCCTTTCTAAATGATTTTTTGACGTTCCGTATCTCAACCATTCTGAACTCTGGTGTAGAATATATAAACTATTTCTGTTTGTCAAGGTTTTTATTCCCCCTACACCTTTCCTATTTGTTTCGCGCAAGGGAATAATGTTTTATAAGGATTTCATTTATGAAACCCGAAAGATTTCACGCCAAGCCCGCAAAGACTGACAGCTGATGGCCGAATGCGGAATAATCCGTTGGCCGGTTAGTGGGTTGGTCGGGTTAGGACTATCGTGGTATGTGATAAGTGGTAAGTGATAAGGGTTCAGAGTGCTGAGTTCAAAGTTTCAAGTTCAAAGTTTCAAGTTCAAAGTTTCAAGTTTGAGCGAAGCGACATATCTGTGTAAATCTGCGTCTAATTCAGGGGTTAGGATATAGGATATAGGATTTAGGATTTGGTGGTGTGTGTTTTTATCAAAAAATAATTCTTCTCTGTGCCCAATCTCTTTCTTTAACCGTGAGTTTGCCGTGGCATAACTTTGGGTGGTGTGTGTTTTTATCAAAAATCAACCGTGAGTTTACCGTGGCCTATCCCCTGGTGGTGTGTATGTTTTACTCGCAATGAATCTACCTTGACAACTTCCCTCATCCTAATAAACTCCTTGTATGTTAACCAAAGGAATAAAGGTACATTCAGGGTTAAATGGATAATATTATAATCTGGTTCGGGTTTATTTTTTCTCTTGCTCTTCTTATCTTTATAGCCAGGAAGAATCTCTGGCTTGGAATGATGCTTGGGGCCTTTGTGCTTGGCCTCTTCAACCTACCTCTTAATGAGATTGGTCATGTGATATTCCTGACACTCGGCGATCCTTCTATCCTTTTACTTGCATTATCTGTTGGCATTATACCTCTGATTGGGGGGATAATGGAGCAATCTCACTTAATGGAATGGTTGATTCAGAACCTTCGAGTTGGCAAAAAGGGATTCCTTATGTTATCACCGGCCCTATTTGGTATGTTACCTATGCCTGGAGGGGCACTTCTTTCGGCTCCATTGATTGAAAGAGCGGGTAAAGGTCTAGGGGGGGATGAAAAAACAGTAATAAATGTATGGTTCAGGCACCTCTTGATATTTGTGTATCCTCTTGGAGCACTTCTTCCCACAACAAAGATGGCAGGGCTCAGTTTATACAGGGAGATTTTATATCTTATCCCATATTTTCTCATTATATTCATTCTCGGATATGTATTTATGATTCGTGGCGTAAAAGGGATAATCGATTACAAAGAAGGTTTTAATTTAAAAAAACTTCTTATTCCCATTGGTATTATTCTACTTGCTCCAGTTATTCATGCCTCTTCTTTAGGTGTATTTAGCATTAGCGAAATCCCTCTTCTTATAGGAGTGTGTGTAAGTTTGACACTCTCTTTCATAGCTTCCCATTTAGAAGTAAAGGAATTTGTGAAGATTGTTAAAAATATGAAGCCCTGGAATTTTTCATTGATTATATTAGGCATGTTTCTTTTCCTGAATATATTCAAAGCATCTAATATGGCAGCAGTTATTGCCGGGATAGCTTTTTCACCGGCTTTTCTGCTCGTGGGTGTAGGAGCCTTGCTCTCTTTTGTAACCGGCAGGGTCCAACTCCCCGTTTCGATTCTCCTGCCCATCTTTTATTCTAAATACGGACAGGATGCTATGACACCCGGGGTTTTTGCCATTATGTTCTTCTCTGTCTTTATGGGATATATGATCTCTCCAGTCCATCCCTGTGTGTCGGTCTCTATAGAATTCTTCAAAACGACTCTAAAGGACTTTATGAAATCCGCAATAATCCCTGTAGTCCTATCACTCATAATTGCTTCCATAGCTGCTTTCTTTGTTATTTAGGAAGAATATATCCGAATAGCCTATCCCTCTCCCTTCCTATTGCCCTCGTTTAGTGGCACAAACTATAAGTAGTGAATCTCAGGAAGCCAAATGCATAAATCATTAAAAAGTTTTTCATCTTTATAATAATCTCTTACCCCATTTCGAAATTCTTCTGCATGTTTATCTATAATTCTACAAGGATTACTCTTTTTCTTTATTTAATGTTTTTAACTATTCTTCTTTCTGTAGTTCGGGAATTTTCTGATTCCCCCTCTGTAGAATATTAAAGAATCTTATATTTCATTTAAGTTGTAAAATCTGTAATCATCTCCAAACTTTTTTGCTTTCCTATCAAATAATCTTTTTATACTATCATCAAAAGTAAAGCATATAATTTGCCATCCACTTTTCCCTAATTCTAAAATTTTATCTACAAGTAAAGGACGCCTCTTGTTATCTGAATGCAAAAAGGCATCATCAAGAATCAAAAATAGCCTATCTTTTTTGAACCAATGCATAGCGAAACCCACTCTTAATGCTAAGAATACCTGCTCTTTTGCTCCGTCACTAATGTCTGAGACTGGGAATTTTTCAAATGGATCAGATACTATTAAACTATTATCTTCCAGATAAATGTTTTCATAATGAGTTGTAACTTTTGGTAGTGTTTTTCTTATTACCCCAGAATTTAGTGTCTCTTTCATCTTTTCATCTTCTTCTTCATATAATTCTTCAATCACATCATATACATATTTATTTGCAATTATCTCAGAAGTAATTTCTTTATATTCATTTAATATATCCGCTCTTTTATTGGCAAGATTTTCAATCAGTTTCATCCATTCAATTGAAGGTTCATCTCCAGTATGCTCTATAATAGAGTATTTAATATTTTCTAATTCCCCTGTCTTTTCATTAATCTCATTTTCTACGTTTTTTAACTTCTCCTTAACTTCTCTATATTCATTCCAATCAAATCCAACCTCTGGTTTACTTCTAACATAATTTTCTTCATCTACCTGTAATCCAGATAATTCGCTTCTTCTATCACTGATTTTACTTTCCATTTCCCTCTTTTTTCTTTTTTCTTCCTTTAGTCTTCCCTTCCAGTTATTTATCTCAATTTCCTCTGCAAGCAAATCAGATATTTCCTCTGATAATCTTAATTCACCAAAATTGATATTCTTCTCATCCTCTTCTAAATTTTCCTTTAATAAATATCTTTTAATATGATCCTTTTTCATGCTTTCTCTCTTCTCATTCATAACAACTAAATTACTTAGTTCCTCTCCAAATCTTCCTTTGAAATCTTCTTTTAAACTTAATAATTCTTCTCTCTTTCCAGCATCTTCAACAAATTCATCATATTTTTTCTTATATATTGCACCTATTATTACTGAAACTACAAGCCCCCCAATTGCGAACCACCTTAATCCAAATGCAGTTAAAATTACGGTTGCAATTAGCATTACTGCCATCAAGATAAGAATCCAATTACTGGATTTTGACGTAATCTCATCAAGATTATATCTCTCATACTCCTCAATAGCTTTATCAAGCCATTCATAATGTTTTGTTGATTCTTTTAATGATTCCAATTCTTTCTTATCTTGATTGTATTCTTTTTTATCTGTATTTAATTTATTCACCTCTTCTATTAATCCATCAATTTTCTCCTCATTTATTTGATTTGATTTTTCCTCAAGTTCTTTGATTTCTTTTGATATTTTGAAAGCCTTGTATCTCTTAGACTTTTCAAGTTCTTCAAATTTATTCTGTAATTCTTTCCTCTTATCCTCCAAAGTTTTCATTTCACCACCAAGGAATTTATTTTCTATATCTATAAACAGTTTATCTACTCTATTTAGATCATCATTTAATTCTTTTCTTTCCTTTAGTTTTCCCCTATTATCTCCTGATATTCTATATCCAGAAACATCACATTCTCTTACTGTCCTCTGAATATCCTCTGTGATTTTATCAAGAATCTCCTCATGGGATAAATATCTTCTAAGCATTATTTTGTCACTTTCATCTTCTTCACCTAATTCAACATTGGTGCCTCTTAATACCAGTAATTTTGAGAAGTCAGGAGGTAGTCCTATATATTTATCAGAAAAGAAATCCTCAAGTTTCTTTGAACTTTCGGGAGAGAAGTCAATTACTTCTTCAGATAAACCTTCTATACTTATTTTACCCATTCCTGTCTTTTTCCTTAAATTCCACCCAGTTGTTTTAAATAAGGAGCGGATTAAGAATTCAACAATGTAACTCTTACCTTTTTCATTGTCTCCAACTATAAGATTTATATTTCCCAGATTCCAAGTTAATTCAGTTATTGGACCAAGGTTCTTTACATTGATATTTTTAATCTTTATACCCATATTAACTTATACTGTAAATCTTTTGTATTGCTTTGGATAATATATCCTTTCTCGTTGGTTCACCCTGCTTTTCTTGCAATTCCAGTTCGTTGATTTTTTCAGATACTTGTTCACTTATCTTAAGCAGTTCATAGTTATCAGAATCACTCACCTCTAATACATTAACCCCTTCGTCATTCCAGAAAGTATAATCTTTAAATTCTTTATCAAAGACTTCTTTCAAATTTCTCTTGTTTGATGAATACCCTATTACCTTGATTCTGATTTCAATTTTTGACTTTTCTTCTGGTGATAAATCCCATTTTTCTTTTATACTTTTAATTTCATTCTTCCAATATTCTTCCTCTTTTTCTATGGGGTATACAACCACAGTTTCATCAAAATAAATTACCTCTGAATCCACATTAACTGAATCTATTTCTAGAGTCTCTATATCAAGAATTAAATACCTTCTTCTACCTATTTCAGTAATATCCAAGCCACAGGGAGAACCTGTATAATAAACATTAAAATCAGAATCATACAAAGGCTTGTGGATATGCCCCAATAAAGTTAAATAAGGATTATAATCCTTTATATCCTTTCTGCTTAAAGGCATATAAATTCCAGGCTCAGCAGGATTGGGTGTTTTTATACTGTCTGCCCAATCACCATGACCAACTAATATCCATTTATTTGGAGAAAGTGAATCTGAATAGGATGCAATCATCTCCCCCATTTTTATCTCTTTTTTATATGGCATGAAGAGAAAAGGAAAACTTGAATCATCAAAGCTTATAAATTCAGGTTCACTATATACTATAATATTATCTGCTGTGAATCCTTTTTCGGAAATTGTATCATCATGATTACCAGGTATTATAAAAAAATCTATATTACTGTATTTAGAGGTTAACTCATCGAATTCAGAATAATTCCGGTAATTTTCATTAAATAGGTCACCACATATGATAATTTTATTTATATTTTTTTGTTTAATATCATTTAAAATATTTTCAAATGTTTTCCATCTTTCAGGATGTTCTTTTTTGCCAGTTAAATGGATATCAGCGGTAATTGCTATATTCATATTACCAGAGTTTTGATAGTCTGACTCCGGTGTAGTAATGGTGGATAATCTGCTGGAAGTTATAGTTTTCCTTTGCCATTTCCATGGCGCCGAACTGACACATTCCAACCCCATGGCCATAGCCGCGACCTGAAATTATAAAACTATTACCCTTTACTTTTATCCGGAACATAAGGGATTTTACTGAACCGCGGAAGTCAGCAAATAGTCTTCTTATCTGGTCTTTATTCATGTAGAATTTCCCTATGTCTGTCTGGATTTCAATAGTGCGGACTCTATTTGTTTTAGTACGCTTTGCTATTTTAATCCATTGTATCTCTTTTGGGTTCTGCCCAAACAATTCTCTTATCTGTTTTCTTATTACCAGAAAGAACTCATCCTTCGCATAACTCCTTTCCCAGCTAAAGTGTGGAGAAAAGCGACAAAACGGTTTTCCATCCCATCCGGAGTCACGGACGGACCGGAGATATGATATGCGCTCTCCAGGCCACACATTCTCGTTATCTTCGGTTATTCCTCCGCAGGTAGATGAATACTTTGCATTTATCACCTTCCCTTGATATAACGCTACTATACCTCTGGTTGATTCCACTGCTTCATTTATTACCCCATCTGCTTCCCCCACTCCACCATAGACCTGATCCCAAATGGTGGGCAAGATGTCATATTCTGCATTGGGTTTTTTGTTTGCCATTGCATAAGACCGTGATGCCACCGCCTGAGCCTTCAATGCTTCTATCTGACTCCTTGGAAGCCGACCCATTTCATAGGGGAGGACACCTTTTAAATATTCTTCTATAGGCACATGGTTTACCACAATTATATCGCTTCCCTTTGATATCTTTATACCGCCAGGGTATGCCCGTCCACTGAGATAAAGGTTGCCATTGGTGGGCAAAATAAAAATGGGGAAAGCAGCGCCCTTTATCTGTCCCTCAGGGGTTAAGATCTTTAGAGGATTAAAAGAGACACTTATGGGACCTTTTATAGTTCCCTTGCTGTTTCCCGTTTTTATTTCTATTTTAAAATCTGACGATATGGTAAATTTTCCTGGATTACTCTTAAGGAGAATACGAATTAGGGGTTCTTCTTTGAACTGCCTCCGGGGCATTAAGGGTGCGCAGGATATTCCAATGAGTAATGAAGGTAGGAATAATTTAGGCAATAATTTCATCTATCTTCCTCTTTATTTCCTCATAATGTGTTCCTTTCCAGTAGATTCGGGCACAAACAGAGCATCTTTTGAAAATATTATGGACTTCATAGATGTATTCTGGAACCTCTTTTTTTATCTCCTCCCTATCCACCGTTTTTAGCTTTGAATTACATATAGGACAGCGAGTGAATGGATTAGATATCGAGATTATCTCCTTTATTTGTTTCAATTGTTCATTCAATTCTTCTGATTTTATAAAAATCGCATTCTCATTTTTTGCAAGTTCACCAGAGCGTGTTAATATTATCCGCCCTTCCTTTAAAGCTTTATGAAGTATGCTGGGGTCATCCGGGTCATTATAGTATAATGTATCAATACCCAATAACCTCATCCATTTCGCAAGACGCCCCAGCATAAAGTCGCATATAAACTTAGAACTCTCACCCAATATATCCTAATGCCCTCTTAGTATATTCGCAGTGTATCCATTAATCCACCCAACCCTACAGTAAAGATACCAAATATCCATCCAAATATTCCGAGGAGAATCAAAACACCCTGGATTATAAAGTAAGTCTTTAAGGGATTTAACACTCCAGTTATTGACTCTATGTTACCTCCTCCGACTGCTCGTGACCCGTTGCTAGCACGGTTTAAGAGCACCCCCTGCCATATAAGAATCACGCCTGGGATTATCCCAATTATTGTAAAAACAGAAAGAGCACCCATAACAATTGAGATTATTCCAACTAATTTAAGCCATCCGCTCATATCCCTTGATGTATTTACTACTGCCTCTTCTGGTAAATTTCCTGTTTCCACTTTCCCTCCTTTTTTTATAATCTTATAAGTTTTTGCAGTGTAAGTCAAGGCTTTGTTCTGAAAGAATTAGGCATCATAAAATGAATCCGCAGATTCACCCCGTGAAATATAGTTAAATAGTTGAGTAGTTGAGTCGTCGACTCTCGACACATAAAGCCCTTGACTAAAATATGTGATATGATATTATATATGTATGTCTGTCACGAGAAAATTAATACTCTATACACTTAAGAAAAAGGGGTTAAAGTTCTTCACTATCTCTGACATATGTTATCTTTTTGGCATAACGAATAATTATGCCTCCCAGATAGTATACCAGTTAAAATCTGATGATGCAGTAGAAGAGATTGAAAAGGGTAAATACATTATCGCCGGTAGTTGTGAATATCCCCTTTTAATCGGCTATAAAACAGTCCAGCCCTCTTATATCTCATTCAATACTGCTCTTTATGTATATAGAATGAGAAAAGATATCGGGGAAGAAATATATATAGCAACTCCTAAGAGAAAGAGGCCCCTGGATTTTAAAAAATACAACTTTAAATATATAACACTTAAGCCCTACAAATTCTTTGGATATTGTAATACAACTATAAAAGGCAACAAAGTTATCATAGCAGAACCTGAGAAAGCAATAATTGACTCTCTCGAAGAGTTAAACTATGGCCCGGAACTGAGGAAATTCAGAGATATTCTGAAAAAAGCCATGGAAATCATTTCTGTAGATAAATTGATAGACTACGCATGCAGATTCAGGGATAAGAGTTTGATTGCAAGATTAGGATACCTTCTCGAAACTGCAGGCCTCTCTCTCGATATTCCAGATAATTTTCTCCCAAAAGATTATATAAAACTTAATCCATCCGGGGAGCGGCGAGGAAAATGGATATCGAAGTGGAACATCATAGATAATCTCTGATACGAGGTAACGGAATCCCGAGATCCACTCCATCATTTACCCATTTAGTAAGCCTCTTTGCGCATTCCATCTCTTTAGCTTCTCCAACATAATGATAGTATACTGAATTGTTTGTAAGAAGAGGATCCGAAAGAGATTGCTCCATTGGGGTTCCCGGAATGGGAGAGAATTCTCCGAGTGATACCTTTACCCCAACCTTTCCTACATCAAGTATAGATTTCATAACAGAACGATAACTCTGAAGCGGAAGTCCTGCAAGCAGGTAAGCATAAATGTGATTTTTTCTATAACCGACCCGCGTTAGATTATCTACTGCCTGGACGAATTCTTCGTATGTGGTTTTTAGATTGAGTCTTTTTTGAAGCTTCGGATCCGTTGTCTCAAGGGATATTCGCGGCTCTCTAAAACCAACTTCCAGCATAGCCTTTGTTACGCTTTTCGTTAGGAATCGGCAATGAAGTCCATTCGGAGTAAAAAAGTCAGGAGAGAACCCATTTTTCTTTATTCCATGGCAGAGAGCAAGAAATCTTTCCTCTGGTATGAGTAGAGCATCATCATACAAAGCAAATCTCCTGATTCCCTTTTTATAGAGAAATCCTATCTCCTCTACTACCTGCCCCACCTCTTTCTCTTTCTTTCCTCCATAGAGATTCGGAGAGGCGCAATATGGACAACTAAACGGGCAGCCAAGTGAGGTCGCTATTGCCACATATTCGAGTTTTTCATAATGTGAGTAATCGGGAGGAGGATAGAAATTGAAATCTTCTGGTATTTCTACATCGAGTTCGCTTATACGGTTATCACTTATCTTATGGACCCGGTCAAAGCCCAATAACCTTGCATGTTCGGAAAGGAGTGTTGGATATATCCCTCCCAGAAGGAGGAGGGGCTCTATATCCAGGGAATCCACGATTTCTTTTATTTCGACAACTCCAGGATACCAGTACGTCATTGCGCATGTAACCATTACGACTTCAGGGGTAAAATCCTTCAATCTCTTCTTTATAACATCCCGTGGCAATCCATATCTTCGGTATCTTCTAGGAATATCCTTCAATACACCAGGCTTTTTGACCTCTTCTGCATTAAATTTCCCTCTCCCGAATCTATCACTTTTAACATAGGAATAGAACGAATCCTGCCGGTAGGTAGCATCAATTAAAGAAACCTCATACCCTTTCTCTTTCAAAATACTGGAAAGATATAAGAGTCCAAGTGGCTTCATCCAGAAATCATAAGCGGCAAAGTCGTAAATTGGGGGATTTATGAGTAGAATTTTCATAACACCACTACCCCAAAAAATCAATTAGTATTTACAGCATGGATAGTAGTGGACTCACTTTTTCCTTTGAGCAAAACCTTCCCAACAGACTGTATCTTATATTTACCTTTGAGTTTCCTTCTTGTGGCTTCCGTAATAAGTATCTCTGTCTTGTATTCCTTATTTAAGGGTTCAAGTCTTGAAGCAGTATTGATTACATCCCCTATCGCCGTATAATCAGCACGGTGACTGGACCCGATGTTACCGATTATTGCATCTCCTGAATTAATAGCAATTCCTATATGTATAGGAGCCTTTCCCTGCTTTTTCTTTTCTATATTGATATGGCGCAGCCTTTGCTGCATTACTATGGCAGAAGAGAGCGCCCTATCCGCATGAGCTGGATGAAAAATGGGAGCGCCAAAAAGACACATAATTCCATCCCCCATATATTTATCTATCATACCCCCATACTGGAAAACAATTGTTGCCATCTCTTCAAAATAGGCATTCAACTCATTAACGACCTCTTCAGGACTCTCAAGCTCAGCTCTGGTTGTGAATCCCCTTATATCACTTATCAACACGCTTATCTGTCTTTTCTCTCCTTCTAAACTGAAATTGGGTGAGAGAATTATTTCCTTTATAATTTCCTCAGGAACATACCTTGAGAATAACTCTCTTATATGCCTTTTTTCCTTCTCAAGTAGACTTATTCGATAAGTTAGGCCTATACCAAAGGAAAAAGCAATAGCCAGTATGGGCCTCGCCATTTCATAATCAACCAGATATGTGAGATACTGAAGAAAAGCAAAAAGAAAATAACCACCCAGTACTACGATTGTAAGTATTGGAGAAATATAAGGAGGCAATTTACTCGAAAACCACATTACCAAAAATACTGCAATGGCAACAAAGATTATTGTATAAAGCCTTGATGCCTTCCTTATAGAATCTGAATAGAGGAGATTGTGTATAATATTTGCGTGTACCTCAATTGAAGGTAATCTTCTGTGGAAAGGTGTTTGAGAATCATCGGAAAGTGCGGGAGCGGAGGAGCCGAATAAAACAATCTTATTCTTAAAAATATCATTAGAAATACGCCCTTCAATCAAGTCAACAAAGGATACATATTCAAAGGTCTTAAAATCCCCCTGATAGTTTATCCACAGGAAATTCCTATCTTCAAGCTGTATGTGTTTTCCTCCTATTATTAATCTTTTCCCACGAAAGAAATACGCACCAGCCGCCTCTCTGGCTACAGAGAAATCAAAGGAAGGGATGGTTCTACCCCTGTAGTTAAAAAAAACAGAAGACTTTCGCTGAACTCCATCCTCGTCCTGAATTGAATTTATGATCCCAATCCCAGCACTAGCCCCCATAAATTGCCGAATTGGAGTAACCATTCCTACAAATTTCGGGGCTCTTTTTGGGGGTGGAAAGGAAAGGAAATAGGACTCAAAACCGGAAGCAGGAGTATCAGTAGAATCGGGAGTAAGGTAGCTGGCAAGAACCACCTTCCCGGCTTTTTGTATTGAGGAACTCAAATATGAATCAAACGAGAATGCAGAAAGAGTACTATCCGCTATAGTCTTCATCCTTGATGAATCTATCCTAGATAGGACTGAAGACAAAATAACATTCATTCGATTCTTGAATACATCACGGTAACAACCACTCATCGAATCAGGCTCGGAGAATATGACGTCAATTCCAATTACAGTAGAATTCCCACTGGCAACTTCATCAATAGCTTTTCCGAAATAGTACCTTGGCCAGCTCTGAAATCGTCCCAATTCTTTTAAGGTCTTTTCATCAATATCCACTATCACTATCTCTTTCCTCTCCACTTCAAATTCTGTTTTCATCCAATCTCTCATATCGTAAAAATAACGTTCCAAACCAAAATAGATTCCAGGCCGAAATTCGAGAAGCACGTAGAAAAATAAAAGAAGCAAAACTCCGAATAAAAAGAGCCCTCTATTCTTTCTCATATCGATAGTATTGCTGACTTATGGAAATAAGTCAAGGGCCAAAAACAGCTACTGCCAAAGCGTAGTAAGTGAGGATTAGTTGAGCGTCGAGCGTATAAGGTCTTAGGTTTCAGGGTTTAGGACCGGTGGTTGGACGGTTAGTCGGTTGGTCGGGTTAGGACTATCGTGGTATGTGATAAGTGGTAAGTGATACGGGTTCAGAGTGCTGAGTTTTAGGTTACAAGTTACAAGTTTCAAGTTTTGGATTTGGGGTTTGGGATTTAGGGGTTGATCCGTTAATATCTGTGTTCACCCCGTGAAATATTTCATCTATATACATCCTCTTATTGCTTTTTATCATATTATTTCACAGGGGTAAATCTGCGTCTATTCTTTGGGTGGTGTGTGTCTTTTATCTGTGTTCATCTCTGGTTTCATTTTCTTGGTGTTGGGTTGGGAGCGGAGTGGCCATCTCCTTGACTATTGGGATTATTTATATAGATTGAGTGCAATGAAATTAAAGGAAATAAAACTATTGGGGTTCAAGTCTTTCTCGAAGAAAACCGAGTTTAAACTAAAGGCTGGAATTACCACCTTTGTTGGCCCTAATGGCTGTGGTAAAACCAATATAATAGATGCCATAAGGTGGTGCGTGGGGGAAACAGGCACAAAAACTCTTCGGGCCGAAAGGGTGGAGGATCTAATATTCGCAGGCACAGAATCTCGCCCTCCTCTTGGAATGGCTGAAGTGAAACTCGTATTTGAAAATAATGGGGGAATACCTCTTGACTATGAAGAAGTGGAGGTAAAACGCCAATTCTTTCGCTCAGGTGAAGGAAAATTCCTTATAAACAATACCCCCTGTCGCCTGAGAGACATTCAAAATCTCTTTGCGAATTCAGGGTTTCGGTCTGCAATCCTTGATCAACAGATGATAGAGGACTTCTTGATCTCTGATTCTGATATGCGAAGAGAACTACTTGAATCAATTGCAGGTATAAAAAGATATAAGGAAGATAGAAAAGAAGCACTTAATAAGCTTGGCAGAGTAGAAAGAGCTCTCGAAAAGATAGAAATAATCCTAGGAGAGAAAAAGAAGATTATAAGGACTCTTTCGAGAGAAGCAAACAGGGCAAAAAGAGTCCGGAAGCTTTATGAAGAGTTGAAAGAGATGGTCATTCTGAGTTCTAAATCAAAATTATACTCTATCAATACGGAGTTAGGACAAGACCAGAAAGCAGTCAAAAAACTTAAGGAAAAACTCGAGAAAATCCTGACAAGGCTGGTAAAAGGAAAAAGAGAGATAGAATGGAGTGAAGAAGAATTGACTTCCAGAAGGAAGGAATATATACAGTTAACCAGGGATATTGAAGAACTCCAGGAAAATGTCTCAACACTCCGCGAAGAGAAAGCAGGATACGAAGGTGAACTCAAACGGATACTCAATTTGTTAAAGGATCTTCCAGCAGACATAGAATCTGTAATAAGTCAGTTAGAAAAAGTGAAGAACGAACTAAATGAAACTATAGAAAAAATATCCTCCAGGATACCCGAATATGAAGCAGAGAAGAAGAGTGTAAACGAGGATCTTCAGAGGATATCACCTCTAATTGAATCCATTAAAGGTAGGGACCTTTCTTTAAGTATAAAGATTGAAGAACAACAGTCACGTATCCACTCCCTTTTAGAGTCTCTAAAAGAGCATACCATAGATTTAAAATCCAGGAAAGACCAACTGAATAAATTAAATAATCTGACGGTAGACAACGAAAAAGAATTAAAAGACAATGCAAAAGAAATAAACAAACTTGAAACAGAAATTGAAGGGAGAGAAACCAAAAAAGCCTCGCTACTGCGACAGTTACAGAATGAAAAATCAGAGCTAAACAGAATAGAAAAGGAAATACAATTTTACGAGAGCTGGGCGGGTGAACTCTCCGAGGGAATGAAGTTAATAAAGGAAAGAATGAACCTGCCCATCCTATCTGATAATATCGAGGTGGAAGAAGGGTACGAAAAAGCTGTGGAAACCATAATGGGCGATTTTATAAATGGGGCTGTAGGGTCAATCGACGATATCAAAAAAGCAATTGATATGATTAATGAAGAATCCCTAAAGGGAGGAATTTTCATTGTTGATAACGCGGGTGAACAAAAAGAAGGTGGCTTAAAAGATAAGGTATTTGGGGAATATTCGCATCTATTAAACAAAGAGTTATCAGCCTACCAACTGGCAAAAGACTTAAAGGAAGCACTGGTTGAGTTATCCATGCATGGAGGTTCATGGATTACGCTAGAAGGAGACATTATAAAGGATAAATTTATCTCACTTTCTCAGGGGAAAGAGGGAGTCCTTGCTAGACGAGCAAAAAAAGAACACCTGAAGGAAGAGGCAAGGGATAAGCAGCAAGCAATCAAAAAAATGGAAGTGAGAATCGAGAAAATAGTTGAAGAGATAGATAATAGAGGGACCAAACTCAAAACCTCCATGGAAAAACGAGAAGAACTGGTGGATAAGAGATCCGATATAGAATTCGATATCAACCGCCTTAAGTACGAAATCAAATCTGTCCAGGACGACCAATCATCTGACCAAAAAGAGATAAAAAACCTGAACAAGTCAATAACAGAAATGCAAGAAGAAAGGAAAGATATAGAAGAAAGACTTACGGGACTAAACAAAAAACTTTCTGGATTAGAAAAAAAGAGAGAAACACTGGAGAATAGACTCTACTCCAACCAGAGAGAAAGAGAATCTATGGGGAATAAGGTGAATGGAGTAAATCAGCAATTGAGTAAACTCAAAAGTGGCCTCTCCCTGCTGGGTGAAAAGGAGAAACTGGATGAGGAAAGGGTGAAACTCGGAGAGAATATAAAGCAAGAAAGTAGGAAACTTACAAACCTAAAAGAAAAAGTAAATAAATTAAATAAAGAATTAGAAGAGAAAGAACGGGAGATAAATAAAAGCAGGGAAGGATTTTCTAACGACCAGGAAGAAAAGAACAAAACGGAAAGGGAAATTGATACCTTGAAGATGGAAATCGCAAAATTAGAGTATCAGGAAAAAGGCCTTACAAATGAGGTTTTTCGGGAATTCGGGGTAACTATTGAAAGTGAAGATACAGAAATAGACCAGGCTATAGATGAGGAGATAGAGAAATTAAGAGAAAAGATCGAATCCCTTAAGCCCATAAACCCCCTGGCTGTTGAACAGTTTGAAGAAAAAAGGGAAGAACTGGAGCAAATAAAAGAAGACCATAACGATTTACTTGATTCAAAGAAAGACATCGAGGATTCCATTAGGGAAATAGATAGGAAAGCCGTAAAACAGTTCAGAGAAACCTTTGCCAATATAAGGAAAGAATTTCAATTCATCTATGAACGACTCTCTCCAAACGGCAAAGCTGATATAAGATTATCCGGGGATGATATACTGGAATCAAATATTGAAGTTTGGGTTCAGCCTGAAGGAAAGAGGTTGAAGAGGATGGAACTTTTCTCGACGGGTGAAAAGACGCTCGCAGCTGTCGCACTCCTTCTTGCTATAATGCGAATGAGGAAGTCACCCATTTATATAATGGATGAAATAGATGCTCCCCTGGATGAAAACAATATAGAACGTCTTATATCACTTCTTCAGAATTTTTCAGAGAAAGCACAAATTCTACTTGTGACACATAATAGAAGAACAATGGAAGCATCCAACAGCATCTATGGAATCACAATGGAAGAGCAAGGTGTCTCAACTGTTCTATCCATAAATTTAAATGATAAGAGATTAGAGTTAAGTGGTTAAGAATTAAGTGATAAACGGAGGCAATAATGAGTAGAAAGGATATAAGAATTCCGGCTGACGTTCCTCCTTCTAAAGAAAAAGATTATATCGAAAATTTCGAGGAGACTACCAGAGGAACAGGAAGATTAATGCTATTCGCAGGAGATCAAAAAATAGAGCACCTAAATAGTGACTTCAGAGGAACTGGAATTGCTGCAGAGGATGCTGAACCAGAACATTTCTTCAGGATTGCGAATAAGGCAGAAATAGGTGTCTTCGCAACGCAGGCAGGTCTCATCTCGCTTTATGGTCGTGATTATCCAAACCTCTCCTACCTTGTTAAACTAAATTCTAAAACCAATCTGGTAAAGACCGAACAGATGGATCCCATTAGCAAACAGCTCATCAGCGTAGATCAGGTGGTCATGTTTAAAGAGAACTCTTCTCTTAAAATAAGGGGCATTGGATATACAATTTACCTCGGTAGCGAATACGAACGTGAAATGTTACACGAAGCGGAAGAGAGTATCTTTAATGCTCACCAGCATGGTTTGATAGCCATCCTCTGGATATACCCAAGGGGAAAAGCAGTAAAAGACGAAAGGAATCCTCACCTGATAGCCGGTGCTACAGGTATAGCAGCATGCCTTGGAGCTGACTTCGTTAAGGTCAATTATCCAGAAGGTGAAGGCATAAATCAGAGCGAAGCCTTTAAGGAGGCGGTTCTGGCTGCAGGAAGGTGTGGAGTTTTATGCGCAGGAGGAAAAAGCACCGCTCCAGAAAGGTTCCTGCAACGTCTTCACGACCAAATTCATATCTCCGGGGCACGAGGCAATGCAACCGGGAGAAATATCCACCAGAAACCATTCGATGAAGCAGTAAGGATGTGTAATGCCATATCAGCTATTACCTATAGGGATACAAAAGTAGCAGAAGCAATGAGGATTTATCAGGGGGAATAGTTGAGTGCGGTATCTTTTTATTATAATTCTCATACTCTTGATTCAGTGTACGGGGGCAGAAGAAGAAAGGACAATTGAAATCCAGGGAATAGTGATTAAAGTAGAGGTTGCAGATTCACCTGAAGAAAGGGCGAAGGGACTATCAAATAGGGATACCCTGCCTCCGGATCATGGTGTACTTTTTGTTTTCCCGGATGAGACAAGAAGGGTATTCTGGATGTATCATTGTAATTTTGATATTGACCTTGCATATATTGATGAGTATGGCATCATAAGAGAAATCATAACTATGGAAAAGGAACCATTTAACCGCCCATTAGATTCCCTTAAAAAGTATATCTCTAATTCATCTAAAATAAGGTTCGTTCTGGAAACAAATGGGGGGTGGTTTGAGAAAAATAATATACATGTAGGAAACCAGATAGATTTACACGGCTTTTACGCTATACATTGAAATTTATAATGTTGGAAGAACGTATAACGGTTGAACTCACAACAGTCTCTTAAAAGATTCAATAATCTTTAACAATGGGAATTAAAAGAAACAAACTTATTACAATACATTTTATCATCCTTATTTCTATCTTTCTTTTACTAACATTCCCATTGATTATAAAAACCGATCTGGACATTCCTAATTCTTTTGATGAAACAGTTTTTCACTACCCGACGATTAAAAGTTTTGCTAACCAATATCCAAAGTTAGATTTGAGCAATTACAAATCAGGCCCAACACCACTTTATTATATATTAATGATGTTCTTTGTTAAAGTCTTTGTATGTGGTATTATACCACTCCGAATAATAAATCTCTTCATCAGCGTTATATGCCTTATGGTTTTCTTCTGGTATCTATCAAAAAAACGGGACTTAACTAAAGCACTCATGATTTCTTTTTGTTTTGCATTATCTCCTTATTTTCTGGGACCTTCCATTAGATTGGCTACGGACAACATGGGGTTGCTCTTTATGTTCCTTGCAATGATGGAATTTGATAGTAAAAAAGTCATTTCAATGCAACGTTTTTCTGGAGCTAATATATTCTCTACGCTCACTGTACTAACAAGACAAATCAATCTTTGGCTTGTCGGTTTAGGATTATTTAGCTCTCTACGATATGAGAATGAACCATTTGGATTAAGGCTAAAAAAAATTATTCTCCTCCTCATTCCTCTTCTAAGCCTCTTACCCTTTTTCTTGATGTGGAAAGGCCTGACCCCCCCATTCGTGCAGGCACGTCAGCAATATAGGGCTCTTGTTAACCTTGATGTAATTGTCTATAGTATATCTGTCCTTGGATTTTATGGTGGTTTTTTCCTACCATGGTATTTACGTTATTTTAAGGAAAATAGCGGAAAATTAAGACATGTCTTAATGATTCTTTTACTGTCATTCTTGTTTCTATTCATCCATCCGGTCTCCTACTCCCATGATGCTGGTCGCTGGGGTGGTGTTTTATGGAGTGCATCCCTATACACACCAAATTTCCTCTCTACTTCATTAATCTTCTGGATTTTATTCCCTCTGGGTTGTTTCTTTTTCTACACGATTGTGTTGAGTAGAAAAACTAACAAGGATTACTTTATAATCGTTAGTGCAGTCTTATGGCTTATAGCCAATTTGCACGATGGACTGGTTTTTGAGAGATACTATAGTCCGTTTCTCCTCTTTTTCATCGGTTATTCTATTAAAGAAGAAAAAACAGAACCCTTATACTATTGGATTGGACCTGCCGTCCTGATTCTTTGTTTCTTTGTAGTGGACTTGTTTCGCTTCTTTTTCTAAAAAGAAGATAATAAATCTTATTAGAACTATGCCTTCCCCCCATCCTCACTCATACACTTAATCCTTACTACGTTAATTCTCACTCGTCTCTCATACACAAACACATTAAGCGATTCCTTATCCTTTTTAGGTACTTGACAGGGTGGAAAGCCCTTTATATCATTATATTATCAGGAGGGTATATATGAAGAGGAACAGTTATTATGTTCTTAAAGTATAATTACTGTTTCTTCTTTTTTTTCTGGTTATTCTATTGGGGCAATCAGGGAGGATTTCAGGCAAAGTCGTAGATAAATTAACAGGAGAACCATTGTTCGGTGCAAATGTATTCCTGAAGGAAACTAATCTCGGCAGCTCGGTAAATCTCATGGGTTACTTTACCATTAAGAATGTACCACAGGGCGACTATAGACTCATCGTCTCAATGATGGGATACAGGAAAGAGAGTCTTCTTTTATCCATATCTCCAGATTCTTCTATCTGCCTGGAGCTAAAGTTAGAAACCGAAAGACTTGAATCCAGAGGGGTGATTATAACAGGAAGAAAGCCTATGATTGAAATCACAGAACCCGCTGCACACGTCTATATAAATCTATTAGAGGCTGAGATGAGCCCTATATCCACAATAACAGATATAGTGGCAACACAGGCAGGGGTTGTGAAGCTTAAAGAGAAAGTCTATGTAAGGGGTGGCCGCCCCGGTGAGGTTGCGTATCTCCTGGACGGATGCATGCTTCAGGACCCCTATGACCATACCCTGGATGTCCTTATCCCGGAGTATAGCGTTAGGGAACTCACGTTCTACAGGGGTGGGTTTGGAGCAGAATACGGTGAAGCTCAATCAGGTATTATAGATATATCCACAATAAGTGCATTGGGCAAGCCAACCTTTAGAGTAATGATTTACGGGGAAGTGTAGGGGGGGTACAGGATTTCCTTGACCAGGAATCCAATAAAGAGAAGTTCAACCGTTTGAACCTCAGATTTGGTGGTCCTATACCACAATGGAAACTACCCGGAAATAAAATTTCAATTTTTACGGCAGGGGAATTTAGGGCAGAAAAAGGAAGGATGGGAAGGGACTATGATTCCACCTTTAGTGTGTTTGGCAAATTTACCTACCTACTCGGGAATAATACCAACTTGCGATTCACAGGGATTTTCTCTAGGAAATCATACCACGAATATGATGCTAAATGGAAAAAAATCCACACCCATTGTCCATACAGTACACAGGGAACCAAGCATTATAACCTTATTCTCGAACAAAACTTTGGGGAAAATGCACTCCTACACTTCCAGATAGAACATCATTCAACTACTGTGAAGTCAAATGTGTTCGAGGATGGGTACGTGGATATCAATGGAGATGGCCTGGCGAATCCTAATCCATACGATAGCATAATCATAGATCCATCTACAGGAGATACCTCTCGCTATCCTTCTGACATTGACGGTATAGATGACTTCACCGATTTTGATAATGATGGCTTTGTGGAAATAAACGGGGAAGAATCCATTCTCTCGTGGGAAGAACTCTGGAATTACCCCGTATACCGCAAAGTGGATAGCCTGGGTTTCTATATAGATGGCTACCACTGGATGAGGTGGCTTTATCGAGAATCTTCTTTTTACTCAATAAAAGCAAACTTTCTCTCCAGGATTCTTCAATGTCATGAAATAAAAACTGGAATTGAATTCAAACCATATAAACTCTCCTTTTATGTAAGTAATGAAGTGTCCCCCTATCAATGGGGTGGTTATATCCAGGATAAGATAGACCTTAAATCCCTAAAGATTACAGCAGGTCTAAGATACGATTATTTCAATTCCAATGTGAGCACAGGTAAATCTGCATCTCAATTCAGCCCAAGAGTGGGGCTTTCCTTTCTGGTTACCGAAAGAGATGTTGTTCACGCTACCTATAGCCACTATTTCCAGATTCCGGCACTCCAGTATTTTTATATAAATCCCCTTTTTGACCCATATATAGGAAATCCCGAACTTGGATATGAGCATACAGCAACTTACGAAATGGGGGTCGTGCATTATCTTCTGAGTAATTTATACATAGATATAACTGGCTATTATAAGGATATTACTGGCCTCGTCGGTATTGAACAGTTACCCGTATCCCTAAACTTTTATTATTTGAACGAAGACTATGCAAACGCCAAGGGGTTTGAGGTAACCATCAGGAAAGAGCCAGGAGGCAATCTTGGATACCTGTCTGGCATAATCAATTTTACTTATTCAAGTGCTGTCGGGCAGAATTCGTTTAAAGTAAGGGACCCAAGTCAAATATGGGGAAGCTATAAAAGGGAATTCCCGGAATTTCCTATGGATTGGGATGAACGAATCAGGATAAACGCTCATCTCATCTTATCCATCCCTGAGGACAGGTCCCTATTCAATCTTAACTGGTTAAATAATTTCTCAATTGGTATTATTACTGAATATGGTAGTGGTTTTCCATATACGACCATTCTCAAACAAATTAGGGTTGTGAGAATAAATGATGGAAGACTTCCTTCAAGATTTACATTGGATATGCGTCTCAGAAAGAACTTCACTGTAAAGAGTGCTTCTATTGAATTATTTACCGATATACAGAACCTCTTCAATAACCACAGACTCTTAAGAATTGCTGATCTTACGTGGTATAATAGAACTGGTGACCCCGATGGACCTTTCAGAGACCCTACTGTATGGGAACGCGCAAGACATAGCCACCTTGGCCTGGGAGTGAATTTTTAGGAGGAAAACAGTGGACTAACCTCTGCCTTCAGTACCGCTTCTTGCTTCTCTTACCTCTCTTCGGTCCTCCGTCTTTCGTCCCCGGTCTTTCGAATCACTTCACCCTAAACTCAACCCTTCTGTTCTTTGCTCTTCCTTCTTCGGCTACATTAGAAGCTATGGGCTTTTTTGTACCATATCCTCTAACAGATAACCTGGCGCGGTCAATACCCTGCGAAATGAGATATTCTCTTACAGCCTTTGCGCGGGCTTCTGAGAGCCATTGGTTATGTGAAGCATTGCCCTCTGCGGAAGCATGTCCACCAATCTCTATACTGACATCCAGATTCGATTTAAGAAGCTTTATTAGTTTATCCAGTTCGCCATAGAAGATAGCAGGGATACCGAACTCATCAAAAGAGAAATTAACACGAAGATTCTCGATTTCCTCCTTCAATGTCTCGAGTTCTTCCTTCTTCTCTTCAGGCTCTTTATGAATCACTTCCTCTTTCCTTAACTCCGCAATCACATCTTTTGTCTCTTCTGCCTTAACATAGACCTTCGCTTGTTTTGCCATATAATCTGGGGAACTAAGCGTGACCATATACAAACCAGGATCCACAGAAATTGTCTTCACTTCAGTAGATAGAACATCTATAACAATTCTTCCTTCGCCATCACTTACTAAAGCACTCCCGGAAATAGGATCACCGGACTCCTCATCCAGAATCAGGAATGTAAGTTTTCCCTGCTTCTTTGCCATTAGTGTGGCAACTTTAAAGGACAAACTGGCATCTATTCTTGGAGTATTTGGTGACCCTTCATCGGCAGTAAATTGATCCAGTTTAGTCAAAGCAAGAGTCCCTTTAAATAATCCAGTTTCGTATTGTACTCCGAGATTGGCATCACGTCCATCTGCCTCAATAATGAAAGATGTTCCTCCAGACACAGAGAACTTCACCCCTCCAAATAACCCAAATACGAAATTTTCATGATATTCATCGAAGAAAACATCAAAATTCAACAGATGGCTTCGAGGCCCATAGCCTGCGTACTTCCCCCGTCCAACCCCAACGGTCAGCTCAAGATATTCACTGATAGTTTTTGTAGCTACAAGATAAGCGGATGCAACCTCTGGAGGTCTTCGGACATATTTTTCATCATCATAAATTTCATTCTCTCCTGACCCTACGGGAGAGATAAATTTACTATAGGTTAAATTATCTATCCCTATGGATAGGGTTGGAAGACCATCTCCACCTTGAAGTATCTGGTATACCAGATCGAGTGCAAAATCAGAACCATTATACCATTTAAGAATCGCATTTAAGTTCGCATAGGCGATCTCAACTCCCACATTAGGATCCATCCCCACTTCACTTTCAGACCTAATAGGAAAATTCCCGTTCAGATTAAGATATAACCCCTGATTATAATGGGCTGTAGGAATATCCACATAAGATTCTCTTTTGAGCTCCTGGGCATCTAAAACTAATACAAAAACAAACATAGTACAGAGAAGAATGCGTTTCATGGTCCCTCCTTTTTATTTTTTTCTCATCTCACAAATCCAATCTATATCCAACCCTTAACTATTTGACTATCTAACTGATTTACCGTTCCCCGGCCTCTCTCACTCTTCCCCAATTTTCTTAAATCCTTCTCCGAGAACCTCTCTCACATGAGAAACCAGCATAAATGCTTCTTCATCCTCTTCCCTGACAATTTGTCTTAGCCTTACGAATTGTCTTCTATTCCGAAGGACAGTAAGGATAATATAGGAACTTTTCTCCCCGTACCCTCCTTCGCCTTTTAGTAAGGTTGCCCCGGCTTGCAATTCTTCTAAGAGCCTATCAGTTATCTCGTTATACTTCTTAGAAACAATCATTACCTGAATCGAAGAAGTAACACCTTCGAGAACCGTATTGATAGTAAACGTATTTACTATAACAGTCAGAATGGAATACATCCCCACTTCTTTGCCAAAGAAGAAACCCGCAGCCAGGGCTATGAGAAAGTCCACTACAAGTAATCCCCAGGCGGGTGCTACTTGAAATACTTTCTTGAGGACCATTGCAATAATATCAGTCCCCCCTGTGGAAGCGCCTGCCGAAAACACTAAGCCCATCCCTGTGCCCGTGAGAAATGAGCCAAAGAGAACCACAAGAATAGGATTCTGAGTCAAACCCTCTCTGGGCAGGAACTGAGCCAAAACATCGACAAAGACAGCCAGGATAATAGTGCAGTAAATAGTTTTAGCACCAAAGGAACGTCCCAGAATCTTAAAAGCCATCAAAAAAAGCACGGAACTCAAGGCAAGCATAGATACGCCAACAGGGAAATGAAATAGATAAAAAAGTATTGTAGCAATACCACTAACCCCACCCGCAACTATTTTGTTTGGGACAAGGAACAAATCTAACCCTAATGCTACAAGAATACTACCAATAGTAATTATAATATATTTACCAATTACTCTTTTCCTATCAGCCAAAATTCGCCACCTCTTTCTATCTTGTGGTTACCTTATTCCCAACTCCAATGTAGAAAATACTCAGAACCTCTAAACAAAATTACATATTAAATTAATAATATACACTTTATTATAAAAATTCAAGTCCCCTAACTCTTTTTCTTTCTTGAAAAACAAAGTAAGTACGGAGGATTAGTTGAATAGTTGAGAAACCAAATGGTTAAATTGGCCTTCCGTCTCTGGTATTTCCATTCAGCTTTCAACTACAGAGGAGAATGGATATATGAGTGAATGAGAAATCTAAGGTTAAAAGAGGGCCTTGCCCTATGGGGGGAAAAGAGGGCATTTGGGACTTTGCCTGTATACCGTCTATCTGTGCGTTGCACAGGGATGGCTGCCGACGGCATATACAAGCATTCTTTGTTCCGCCTTGGACACACGGGTTTTCTCCTCTCGGGTTCCGATCTCCACTCAATCTTTGACTTCCGAGATACGTCTCCTGAAAGTTTCTACCCATCAACATTCAAACTCCCTGTGTAAGACCTCTCATTCACCCATATAACCATCTACATTCTCCTGTCCGTACTTTCCCAACCTCCACCGAACGTAACCAAAAACGAAAGGAAGATAAGTTTAAGGTCAAGTAGAAAACTCTGCTTCTTTATATATAATATATCGTACTTGACCTTCTTCTCAGTTTTAGCTTCTCTATCACAAAAAACCTGAGCAATACCGGTAAGACCGGGTCTCACTCCACAACGTTTATCAAAACCAGGAACATCCATAAGTCTATTGTATCTGCTACCTATAATCTCCACATCTGGATGAAAGGGCCTTGGCCCAACAAAACTCATATCGCCTTTAAAGATGGATAATAACTGAGGTAATTCGTCCATTGCAGTTGCCCTGAGTACCTTACCTATCCGGGTAACATGGTCTTTATAAATTTCTTTGTGTTTAAGCAAAATTCCATTATGGGTGTCCTTCTCCATCGACCTGAACTTCAACATTCGGAATATATTTCCGTCCTTACCAATTCTCTTCTGAGATATAAATATAGGACCACCACTTTCCATAATTATAGCTATGGATGAAATCACCCATACGGGGAAGGACACCACAATACCAATTCCTGAAAGGATTATGTCAAATGCCCGCTTTATTGTTCCACCTCCAAGGTTAATAATAGCAACCGGATAACTCCCTGTTCTTGTAATTATTTTAGTATGGTTCATTGCTAATAACTTTACCCATGCGTTACTCTTCTGTCCTTTCCCTGTCTTTCATCCGATGCCTCCTGATTTTTTTTTATAACCTTCCTCAATCAAGTAAGTCTATATACTAGTCAAACAAATGATGCTACTATAGAATGATTATTTATTTAGTATAGATACATAAATAGAAAAAGGTATCGGCATTTGTCTGATTTTTTTGTAGGAATTTAGCCCGTTGTTCTGTAGGGATTTATCCTATGAAATTAGGGATTAAGATTTAGGTGCCTTTCCGTCCTCCCAATTACCCCTCGCCGTAACCAAAAACGAAAGGAGGATAAGTTTAAGGTCAAGTAGAAAGCTCTGCTTTTTTATATACAATAAATCATACTTGACCTTCTTCTCAGTTTTAGCTTCTCTATCACAAAAAACCTGAGCAATACCGGTAAGACCGGGTCTCACTCCACAACGTTTATCAAAACCAGGAACATCCATAAGTCTATTGTATCTGCTAC
>Ga0307429_1000229_pt1 | contig 39449 bp, 38 predicted proteins | sample SalMarWE160230MG_FD_202151 | JGI IMG/M metagenome (GOLD analysis project Ga0307429, IMG submission 202151) | Salt marsh sediment microbial communities from the Plum Island Ecosystem LTER, Massachusetts, United States - WE1603-230 | ecosystem: Environmental > Aquatic > Marine > Intertidal zone >... | reverse complement strand
CGGCAGTTTCGCAGCCCAGTCGTGCGCCTGTCGATGCTCGCTCAACGTCCTAATCGCAAAATTCCCGATCGGCAACACGACGTCAATCCGCCGCTCGGAAACAATTTCGCCGATCCGTTTCAGCCAACGCTTAATATCGAATGGGCCTTCATATTCTTCGAAACTGGCGTAGAATCTCGAGTGCTTTAGTGCCGGCCCTGGATGCCGAGCAAGACCATGAACAATAGCCCGTCCGCTTACTGTCAGACAGCAAGCGACAGGAAATGTCTCATAAGCATCGGGAATTAGAACAGAAATGGGTTTCAATAAATTCATTATTATGACCGCGTGGAGGTAAAGATTTCATAGCTTCGATGCGGAGTCTTATTTCATCTTTTTGTCTCGCTCTGTCCTAACCCACTTAATGTGGGTTCCGCGCATCAGGATCTGATGGTAGTGCGGAAACTTACTTAAAACAAACGGAGCTACCAACCAAACGCGCTTTAGTGGCAAAATGTCTCGGCCAAAATGCCACCATGAAAAGACAATCGCGATCCAGAAACTAGCAAAGCTGAATGCGCTGACGATCGTAACTGCAGGTGAATTGCCAAATGCTACGCTGACTGCTGCAAGTATGAATATCGCAACCACTAACAAGCCTAGCACTGTTAACGGCGGTATCGCAGCGTCAAGGGTCAGCGCAAGCAAAGTCCAATTTCTCTTTATTATCGCGTGCCATAGCAAGCGGGGCATTGTGGTTAAGACTACCCCTATATGACCAAGTTCCCAACGCTGCCGCTGCGTCTTGGCGCCGACGTCGCTGCTTGGAAAGTTGCTCGTGACTATCGCTGAAGGGCAAAAAATCGGCGGGGTCCCGGCTGCTGCGAGGTCCAACCCTAGTCTTAAATCCTCGGCAACGCGACTTGTACCAAGTTCAGCCGATCGAATGACTTCCCACGGGAAAGCCATGCCGGTTCCCATTAACTGACAAGGCATATTTAACGCGCTAAGCCCTAATGGTCGTACCAAATTTTTCACTCGCCAGGCAAATTCAGCAACTTGAAAGTTTATAGCGGTGCCATTTGGCGCCCTCATGAGATCGAGTGCTTGTATAGGTTGGCGAGTGATTCCACAATTCGTTGCCAGAAGATCGATCGCGCCTTTTGAAAGCCTGCAATCTGCATCGATTACAATCACAATTTCCGGCGGGTCCAGACTAAGATGTCGCAAGCCAAAATCCAAAGCATAACCTTTGCCTATTTTACTTACATCATTTCTCACTATCACCTCAGCACCCGCCCTTGAAGCGACGTAGGCTGTATCATCTGAGCAATTGTCCGCAACAACAAGAACTCTATCGTTTTCATCCAATTGTGCCTTAATGTCTTGTATGGTCGCTACGAGTCCTGTGCTCTCATTATGGGCAGGAATGAGTACTGCGGTAGGCCGACGAACACCATTGGTCGCATTCACCACACTGTCCGGTTGCGATAAAAAGATTGCAGCAGCTATCTCAAGAACAATCACGGCGACAGGAATCGCGAGCACTGCGGCGAAAAGAAAAATTAGGTCAAAAAAGTATACTAGCATCCGATAGCGGCTTTCTGAGCTTTCTGCCCGCGAAAATTTTCCATTGATTTTCGAGTTGGAGCTCTAAGCTATATCATGACCATTCGGTCCCTGAAATATCGAATTGTATGCTCGAGGCCCTGCTCGAGCTCCGTGGTCGGCGACCAACCGAGCACCTGCTTGGCCAGAGAAATATCGGGCTGCCGCTGGCGCGGGTCGTCGCTCGGCAGCGGGTTGAAAACAAGTTTACTTCTTGATCCGGTCAACTTGAGCACGAGCTCGGCTAATTGAAGTATTGTGAATTCTCCCGGATTTCCAATGTTGATCGGTCCCGTAACGTCGTCAGATGTATCCATAGCTCGTACTATTGCCACTACCAGATCATCGACGTAACAGAAGCTGCGTGTTTGCGTCCCGTCGCCATAAATAGAGATGTCTTCGCCCTTGATCGCCTGCATAATGAAGTTCGATACGACCCGGCCATCGTTCGGGTGCATGCGCGGGCCATAGGTATTGAAGATGCGAACGACCTTGATCGGCAGCTGATGCTGGCGCCAATAGTCGAAAAACAACGTCTCCGCGCAGCGCTTTCCTTCATCGTAGCAGGAACGCAATCCGATGGGGTTGACGCGCCCCCAGTAGCTCTCGGTCTGCGGATGGATCTCCGGATCGCCATAGACTTCGGACGTGGAGGCCTGCAGGATCTTGGCTTTGACGCGCTTGGCAAGCCCCAGCATGTTGATAGCCCCATGGACGCTGGTCTTGGTGGTTTGCACGGGATCAAACTGGTAATAGATTGGCGAAGCTGGACAGGCGAGATTATAGATTTCGTCAGTCTCTACATAAAGCGGTAACGTCACGTCGTGCCGGATTAGTTCGAAACGTTTGTGGTCAAGCAGCGGCTCGATGTTCCGTCGCGTACCGGTAAAAAAATTGTCTACACAGAGGACCTCTAATCCATCTGCAAGCAGCCGCTCACAAAGATGAGAACCGAGAAAACCAGCACCACCGGTTACTAGGACCCGTCGCTCTAAAGGCATCGGTTTAACTCCGGGCAAAAACAGCCGATTATTGGCTTAATATCTATGACATCGCTTTGCCTGCAAATGCCATAATTGGATAATGGTTATTCGCGCGCCAGGTCACTAGCCAGAGCAGCCAGGGGAGGCGTGTATTTGACTTCGGCGCGGATTTCTTGATCCCGCGTAGCCGGCGGGGCTAATCGGCGTACCTCAGCCGGCCGCGCGAAGAATACAGGCACGAACACCTCTGGTGCCGATGGTTTGTAGACGAGGGAAGCAAGCGGGCGGATTACGCTATAATGACGTCGCCAGGTCTCTATGACGATCTGCGCCTCCCGGATACAGAGACTATCATGCACTACTTATCGGCCTGGATCGGTCACTAAAACGAAGTTCACCCGCACAAGGCTCTCAATTATCGTTCATCCCGCGAGTTCATCGCAGCTCGCGATCCCTGGCCGGGCCCAATCATTCGGGCGGGACTACACGACTCCTCAACGAGACTAGACCGAAAGGGTATTCAAGACAATTGAGCAGGGCTCGATCGGTATAATGCGGTCAAACGTACCCCCCTAATCGCTAGCGCACTCAATATGCGTTCGTGTAGGCTTTTCTCGTAAGCAAAGTCATCATGATAATCTTCAAATCGAATAAGAATGTCCAATTGTCGATGTAGTAAAGATCATATTCCACGCGTCGCCGCATGTTGTCCAGTGTATCGGCTGCTCCGCGATGCCCGTTCACCTGCGCCCAGCCAGTGATACCCGGTTTCACGTTATGTCGCCGGGCGAACGGTAAGATTACGTCTTCAAACATTTGGTTGTGAATAGTTGCGTGGGGGCGAGGGCCAACAATCGACATTTCGCCGAACAGCACGTTTAGTAGCTGCGGCAGTTCATCAATATTGGTTCGACGCAAGATCCGACCTAGCGCTGTGACGCGGACATCATTTGGCGTCGCCGACGCGAAGGCTAAGTCACCATCCTCGCTTACTGTCATCGATCGGAATTTGTATACCTGAATTACTTTATTGTTGTAGCCATGACGCTTCTGTCGGAAAAGAACCGGTCCCTTAGAATCTATTTTTATTGCAAGGGCGACGCAGAGTAGAAGGGGTGAAAGCGCAATAAGCGCCATCGTCGCGATGACGATATCAAGCGTTCGTTTCACGATCAAATCAGCCAGTGACAGCGGCGGCTTCGCTACCTGCAGTGTTAAAATGCCATCTAATTCGCCGATGTGCGATCTAGCAAGGAATCTAATTTCGTCAAGCGGCGCAATATGGATACTACAAGGAATCTCTGACAAGCTATGAGCAAGATCGGATGCCAGCGACAAGTCTTTTTGTCCAGCCAGGATCACGACATCATCCGGAAGCATTGACCGACACAGGTCAATCATCTTGCGAGCGCTCCCGTTTAACGCGTACGTGCGGTCACCGTCAGAATTGGAATTATTATTGTGAGGACAGTAATGCGGGATCCATTTGACGATCCGGATCCCTCCAGTCGTTAACTCGTCCATCACGCTCGAATGAAGGTTTGTATCACCAATCACAATGACACGACGAGACTCGATAGCACCGGAAGCGATAGCGGTACGTAGCCAAAAAAGTGAGGTCGTTCGAAAAACGCACACGACAATACAAACGGTAGCGAGCTCAAAAATAAATGCACCGCGGGAAAATTCGTGAGAGATTTTTAGCAGAAAGATCCCAGTGAGAAAAATGGCGAAAGTAAGTGCAACTGCTCCAATTCCGCTCCAAAGGAACATGTGCAGCTGCTGCCGTTTCGCCATAGCGAAGTGACGGAAGCATAAAGACAAAACGCTAAACGTGGCGGCGATGAAAAGCGCGGCGTCAATGTAATGCTTTAGAGAGGGCATAACTCCATAGGAAACGTAGTGGTAGAGCATGGCGCTAACGTACGTAGACGTTGCGACAATCAGAAACTCAACTGCCAGCATCTGTCCGATAACGACGGATAATCGTTTCGCAACAGTCGATTTCGACGGATCTATATCGATAGAGTGGATCGCAGCGTGGACTGCCGCGACTTGGCTAGATGTTGGGCGATCGCTTACTTGCACAGACATGGTTTGTATGCATTTCGTGCTAGGCTGCGCCAAATACATTATCACCTAAATTAGACTTTAAATAAATTTTTGACAATTAGCGGCTCTTTGATTTACCGGGATGAGCAAAATTAACGTTAAATCAGGGGCTTGCGACGTCAATGCGGCAATTGAATAATCAAGCTTTTTCCGCCCGCGTGATGCTCTTTGCCATAGCGATTCCTCCATCAAATATTGGCCCCGGATCTGGCTGACAACCGCGGTCCGGTGGTTGACCATACGCTGTCGTGTGCAGTGAAGAGCCTGGATTTCCTGCTGTTCGATCGTCTTCTTCGAAACAAAGGATTTGTGAGGTTGCCTGCAGATTGTCTCAGCGCCTTGCCGTCATTCTTTTGCCGCCGCACGAATGGCTTTACGTATTGCGGGCTGATGATTCTGATCTGATGGCCAAACGTCTCAAACTTGCGCACCCAGTAAAAGGCCCTGTGCGGGCCTAGATAACAATCCTACAATATTTAATTTGCGCCACGACGGTGAGGAGCTGGGCGTGCATCACCTGGCGCTTGAAGACGACACGTTCACCGCGGTTTACGCCGTGAAGCTGGAAAACATTTTTGGCCCAATGCCGTGGGTCTCGATAGCCATCGCAGCTCTCCCTCTTATTGCAGGCTCCCGGCCCGCGGGCGGGAGAGAGGGAGAGCCATCCAGCTAGGCGACGAGTTTCTCAACAGTAAAATCTTCTGCATTCTGAAAGAAGCGCAGGTCGTCATCGAGCAACGGCGCAAGCACTACAACACAATCAGACCACACTCTCCGCTCCGATGCTGGCCGCCAGCCCCACAGGCCTTCCATCCGACGCCACCCTGCTGGATTAGAGTACAAATAATCGGTCAGGCCACCTAACGCCGCCCGCTCTCAGCGGCACTGTTAGCGATTACCTTGACTATACATATCGACCTGCAACACGACCGACCTTCGGAATCAATACACCTCATCCGCATATCGACACTACCCCGGAGATCTGCAACGGAGCAACACTGTCAGCCAACTATCCTCTCTGCGTCACCATACCTGCGCACGAGTCTTTTCAACTTGCGACGAATCTTGGAATTTCCTAATGCCAGGCTAAGGACATTCTTAGTGAGTGAAAATCCCTCCTGAAGCAAAGTAAGAAGCAAAGGATATGGCCTGTAAAACTGGGTAAGTTGTAGAGATTCGAATTTAAAGCAGATATTTCCGAATTTCGATTTATAATCGCTGTCATCGCCACCCTGACCGAAGTCGAAAACCTTGCAGTCGGTCCTTTCGATTAAGTCACGAATGACCCACACAAGCAACACGATGCCTGGCGACCCTTTCTCAAACCTCGGATCAAAGCCTGGCGTTTCATAGTTGTATAACGAGCAACTCAGTTGCCCCCGCAAGAATGCGCATGGTTCTCCGTCTACATATAATATATAGCATCGCAATTGCTCCAGTTCGGCAAGCAGGCGATATCGTCTCCGGGTGGGCTCATCGTTTTGAAGCTGCTGGCCAAGATTCCACTGGTAAGTACGGCGACTAATTGCCTCGGCATCCCTCAAAAAGTCTTCAATCTGATCGAGACGCTCGATTACCTTCAACTCATAATCGTACATCCGGTCGAATTTACGAAGCTTGCGGAGGATAGTACTTCGAGTTGTTGAACGTAAAGAGTTCAAGTAATCGTCAAACGAATTTGGCAGATTAATCAACCACCGTAATGCTTTCTTCCTCCCCATTCGCGTGCAAATCAAACCCCCGTCAATCTCCATTGCCGCTTTATGCAAAGGAGAACCAACTTTAACTTCCCCAAGAGTGATTAAATCAAAGGTCCACTCCTTGCTGATCCTATGCAAAAAATCTTTTATAATATAAGAGTCAGGCGTGCCAAGCACTGCAGATCCATAGAGCGTCGTCTGCCGAACAGGCAGACTAAACAATCGCCTCTCCCCAACTGTAAAGTACTTGCTTGTCTTCTCATGCAAAAAACATCCAATGGCAATGGCTTGCGACTCGAGCTCAGCCACCAGGACTCGAAATTCAATACTATTCTCTTCCAAGAAATGTTTGGTCTCGGAAAAAGTTGGGAAAAAAGTTGTCTCATTCTCTCTTAAGCGCTCCCAGACATTCGCCAGTGCGTCAATTTCGTCTGGACTACTGCAGGAGCGAATAATTACGTTCTCAGGCATCATTCACCATTACAATAAGGCGCGTCACGTCATCTTGCGAGAGAACTGCACGAATTTTGTGGTACAATTCAATCTTATCGGCCAGTCAAAGGATATCGATTCAGATTCTGTTATGTTACCTCGCATGCGAGTGCGTCGCGTGTCATGCGATTAACCTTTTCAGCCTGGAAAACGCTACCCCACCGCCACCAACTCTGGCACAAAACTCAAGAAATGAAAGGGGTCGGTCGGGTATCGTAATTCTAGGTAAATGATATACGTCTTCATATGAGGTGGCAAAATCCGAACGTGTTAAGAAGGCGACGGAAAAGCCAGCTTCTTTAAGCAACATAGAGGTTGAAGTATTGTAGCTATCCAAAGTCCCATACGGATAGGCGAATGCTTCACAGGCGCCAAACTTCGTAGTCAAAATGCGGTTTGACTCATGCACTTCGAACCGCATTCGCATATCGCTCGCCGATGCTAATTTGATATGACTTACGGAATGACATCCGATCTGGACACCGCGACTTTGCAGTCCAGCTAACTCCTCCCAGGTGCAACAAGGGCGTTCGCGGGGTTTCATGGCGTTTGCATCTACCGCGCGAACAACGTAATCTAGATACGGACGCCATTCGTCGTAGTTTGCGAGAATGGCATCAATTGTCTCGTTTCGGCTTGACCGTTGGAGGTTGATCTCTAAGTTATCGTTTAATCGAAGTCTTTTTTCTGGTCCACAATGCCATTCGAGCGCCGTAACTGTTCTCGCAAGCAAGGTATCATCTTCTGGTCGACTAGCCCTTGTCGACCATCCTGCACATACGAACACTGCGATTGGCAATTTAAACATATCAAAAATGTCGATCACTTCCAGCAGATCGGCACTTGCATCGTCACTTGTGAGCAGCAGTGATCTTTTCGGAAAATGCCCCCTTCTTAGAGCCTCAATCACCTGCGTCAAAGTCAGAGGGGTATACTTTTGGCGGAGCCAATCACATTGGCGCTTTAGCCTATCGCGCGAATGGTCCCGAGAGACTTCACCGGGCAAGAACCGGTGAAATAAGAGAGTAGTTAATGAATCGATTGGATTTGCTACCAGCCGAGAGACTCCAGATAAGTAGGCAGCCTTAATTGAGAACGCCCTGAGCCATTCCATCATCAGCTCGCACACCCAAAATTCGTTTGCAGGCCCGTAACGATCCGGATAATGTGGACCGTTAACTGTCGCACAATACTTTTCTGCAGTACGCGATTGTCAAGCACTTCAATTGATCTTCAGTTGCCACTTTTCGATAGCCCCGTAAACTTTCACTCGCGTTTAGGCTACTACGCTGTCAGAGTAATCGGCTGGCTTAAGGCATGCCGCTCTACAATCCAATCACAATCTGACCGACGTCAACTGCCTTTCTCGCAAGCTACCAGAAACTCGAGGCCATTAAGGTGAAATAATCTCTTCAATCCCGCTGACAGACCTATGCATAAGGGGTCTGCACCACTGGCCTTGAGCTTTTTACGCAACATCAGCAGAAGTCCGAGAAAGCGTGCGTCGATGACACGCGTATTGGAAAAATCAATGATGATCCGTTTCCCGGTCGCTATTGCATCGCTGAAGGCGCGAATGATTTCGTCGGCATGGCGAGCGGTTGCAGGGCCGGAAAGGCCCAGGGTGATGGATTCGTCATTGTGCGCCTGCGTGATGACAAATTCCTGTTCATCACGCTCGTATTTCACCCGCAGCCACCATGTCCAGAGGACGAGCTGCAGAATATGTGTGAACAGCAGGCGTAGCAGCGCGCTGCCGTCGTTCCAGTAACGTCGCCAAAGGTGGGGTTCCTCCTTGATGCGCCATAACCATTCAAGACCGATTTTTCGCATAAAGGGAGGCGCTCGCCTAACTACAGCAGCTTGAAAATTGACCACAGCACCCAGATGAGCTCGGACTGATACCAGCAAACGGCGTTGGTTACGCAACAACCATGTTTGTCCCTTCTTGGCGCCCAAAGAAACCACAAGGAAGTCTGCATCACTCGAGTTGATTCTGTCGATTATTTCGTCATTGCTCATTCCATCGACCGAACCGTGGCCAGGATAAAACGATCCAACGCAACAAAGCCCGCTTGACTTCGCATTCAGTGTCCGAGAGGCTTCCGCAGCAACACCTTCGGCGCCGCCGAAAAAAAATACTTTCAAAGGCCGTCCGGGTTTGTGTTTGAGCGCGTCATAGATGTCCGACCCGGCTATTCTTTCCTTGATCGGAACACCAGCGAGCCTCGCGATCCAAACAACCGGCATGCCGTCCACCGGACATAAATCACTCTGACGCAGTGACCCCCTGAAGTCCGGATCCGATTGGCTGTTTACGAGAAAGTTGAGATTACAAGTCGAGATAAAAAACGGCGTCTTGGTGGCGGCAGCCGCTTCGATATCGCGCAAAACAGATGGCATCCCAATCACGTCGATCGGCATGCCGAGGACGCAGTACACTTTGCGCAAAAGATCATCGTCAGGCATAGAACTGCGGACTATCGTTGAAACTTGGTAACGGGAGGAATATAGCGGCAGTGATATGAACGCGTTGTACGGACGGCGTGATCGCGGGCGCGGCCGGCGAGCGCGTGGGGGTCAGCCTTGGATTTCGGCTGCTCTCCGATACGAAGCAAGCCCGTCGGTAACATCAATCTCGAAACCAGCGTTTGTAAACGGGGTACAAAAAATTAACCACAGGACGCAAAAGAACTATGGTCGCCACTATACAAAAGTAACCATTCCGTCTCTACCCTCGTAAATACTATTCCGCCAGTGCCCTGGGTCTAGGTCAGGCGGATCGGTGGAGGATTGGTTTCATGAAGCGTCAATAGCTAAAGTTATTGGCCCAATTCCACTAGGGCCGCAGGCCTAAAGTAGCTACAAGGTGTATTCTTCTTATTAGCCAATCCTTTTAAAATTATAGGTTGGCCGATTCAACCAGATTCGAGGCTGCCAGCTCTACCTAATTATGCGAGCGATTCTATACGTGATTGATTGTCTTCGTGGCTGAGTTACGGACAACCTTTGCACGCTCATCTCAATAGGCCTATAATTTTGTATGACTGAATTCTTAAGGACTGAATTCTTAAGGACTGAATTATCAGGCGAGTTTCACGCGGTGAAAATGGATACACGTCCCACCCGTTTCGTTGAAGAATCGGGAGAATTGGTCACTTCTTTCAAGATCCGCATCGCAACGGAGCTCACAGATTTTGCCGACCTATGGCCGCGCACCGACCGCTATGGGCGCGCGCATTGCTATGTGTTCCAGTGCGCGGATATCCTGCAAGTATGGTCCGACACTGTTGGAAAGGCCAGGGGAACACAGACGCTTTTCGTCGCCGTGTTTGATGACATTGGTCAGCCATTGCTTTTGTTCCCGCTGGGTATCGAACGAGATCGCGGTATTCGTACCCTCCGCTTTCTTGACGGTGGAGTCTCCGACTACAATGCGCCTGTCGTATTCGAGCCGACACGGACTTGGGAACGTCACACCGTAGAGCGGATGTGGCAGGAACTGATACGAGCATTGCCTCGCTTCGACGTTGCAATATTCGAAAAAATGCCAGCCGATATCTGCGGCGTGCCAAACCCTTTGGTGGTTCTCGGAGCACCCTCTCCCCCCTCTGGCCATTTTGTCAACATAACAAGCAGTTGGGAGGAGTACGCAGCAAAGCGTCTACCCTACAAAAGGGAATCCAGTTATCAACGCCGCAGACTAGCCAAATCTGGCCTCCTGTCTTTCACTGTCGCAGAAACGCCAGCCGACCGGCAGCGCATACTTCATGCGACGATTCGTCAAAAGTCGCGACGCTATATCGAAACCAGGGGAGTAGACGGGCTCAACCGCCCAGGATATAGGCACTACTACATCGCAATGGCTGAACGGTTCACCTGGCCTGGACCGTTACTTATTTCTGCTCTTGAAGTTGATGGCAAAATCCTCGCAACAAATTGGGGTCTTGTCTCCAATGGAAGATTTTCAGGCATAGTTATGAGCTTCGAAAGTGGTGAGTGGAAAAGCTTTTCACCTGGGCGGCTCTTGCTCGAAGATTTGCTCAAATGGAGTTTTACCAATGGGGTCGCGATTTTTGATTTTGGCATCGGCGATGAGAGCTATAAGACCGCATACACCGATGAGACGCTCGTGCTTTATCAAGCGAATATTCCTGTAACTGCAATCGGGAAAGGACAAACCACAAAGGCATGGAAACTGGCAATGCGCGCGATCAACAAAATTCGAAGACTTGCCGCCTTACCTCTGTCGGCAGCGGTTAGGAAATGACGCGGTCAGGAGAGGTGCGCCTTGATGCGGGGGAGAGGCAGTATAACTGGCATAGGTGAGCATTTCCGCATAGATGTTTATTGATTCGATAATGGGATCGAGAGGTCGCGAGCGTTCGGATTTTATGCACTCACGACCATCGGTAATATTAAGAAGGCGGCCAGTTTCAATTAGGATGATGTCTGGATCCAATTGTTGCTAGAAATGGACTATCGGACTGAAGGGGATCCATCGGCAGGCCACGTCCTTGAGCGCGCGCTGTGCCGGGCGCATTTTCGGCTCTCTTGCTGGCGTGGTCGCTATTTCGATGCCACATTCAAGCTCTCGCACCGCCGACTCGACCGAGCATCTGTCCAGCGTGGCGTGCGCGTTCCTACACAAGCGCTCCAGAAGTTGTCGATACTCAAGGACCCTAACGATGAGCCGATTTTAGGTCGTTCCCAGCGTCCAATACCAGTCCAGGTTCATGACAGCCAAGTCACTGAACAAACAGTGACCACGCCTCGATCACCGCTAGCCGCGCACTAAGCGCTTTCTGCCGGCGGGTTCATTAATCAATTAGGTCCTTGATTTTTTCAGAAAACACTCGGATCGGATCCAACGGCACAAGTTCTCTTATTCTCTTGGCGCCGGCTTTGCCCATATTTTCGAAATCGGCCCGATTCGCCCAAAGTCTTTCTAGTCCCTGGGCCACAGTCGCAATTGTGGGCGCGCCAGCCAAGAACCCAGTCACTCCGTCAATGATGACTTCGGAATTTCCCCCGACGTCAGTGGCAAGAACGGGGCGGCCGCAAAGCATCGCTTCGACAATAGTCAGAGGTAGCCCCTCGTTACGGGACGGCATAATCAGGACCTGATTCGCCGACCAGATTTCTTCGACGGTTACATACCCAGCAAAGGTAACCCGGCCGCATAATCCAAGACGAATCACAAGTTTTTCAAGTGAGTTCCGCCTCGGGCCCTCACCGTAAAAACTCAAATGCCAAGGGCGGCTCGCCCAAACAGTGCTCGCGAGAGCTTCCAACAATATATCTTGACCCTTCTCCGGAGGATCCAATCTTCCGACGCACGCCAGGCGCAATTCTCCTTCTAACCTCGAAGTGGGCCAAGCGGGCGACGAGCTAAAGTCGCAATTGTATTGGCCCCAAATCACTTCCGCGTTGGACAGCTCACTCCCAATTTGCTTTTCGAGCAACCGCAGATTTGCCCTTGCGACGAAATAGCAGCGACGCGCCGCAGCGAAGGCATTGCGGTATCGCTCTGCGTAAACGTCCTCCGGCCAGTGGCGTTCAGCAAGCCCGTTTGCGATGGTGGCGAAAGCTATATTCTTAGAGACGCACAGCTCGAGCAATTCGATCGGAGGATAGGCGTAGTTCTCAGAGAACACGACGAGCTTTGGAATTCCTGTCCGCAGGAGCTTCTCGACTTCCAGCGCCGCCTTCACCTTACCGCTGGATGATATATAATGCCAACCTCGCGTCCACAGCGTGTAATGCGCAGGGCGCAATTGGACATCTATCCCTTCCTTTCTCAAATGTTGCACGCGCCAGTGAAGTGGCGGCCATCCGCCAACGCTGGCAGATATTGAAAATCCTTGCTTAGCAAGACCTACCGCCGTCCGCGACCATAATTCCTCAGAGGCGTCCCCCACCCCGCCGGTCGAAATGAAAAAAACTCGCTTCTTCAACATATGAATCGTTTTTCTTTCTCTGTGTCACTTCCAAGTTTGCAAATTATATCCAAGCACAATTGTCAATTCTTATAGTAGTCATTCCTGCGATAACGTTTAACCATCGGCTGACGCTAAATGGAGAATTCGTTCGAATTCATCTCCGTCCAGATTTCGAACGTGAACGCGCGGCAGCGCAAAAATATCAGACGTGGCGATGGCAGGACCGCGCTGCTTAGAACAGGCAAAGGTGAACCCAGCGGTTTTTACCGCTTCGCGAGCCTCGAAATCAAAGTCACCATAAGGGTAAGAAAAGGCCGCAACCGGTGCTCCGATCAGAGCTTCGCATGAAAGCTTGCTCTCAACGATTTCGCGGTGGCAAGCGGCGGCTTCTAGCCCTGCCAGTACAGCATGGTTGACCGTATGAGCGCCGATTGTTACGAGGCCGTCCGAAATGAGCGCACGGACCTCGTCGCTGGTCATCACCCGACCTACGCTCGCACGGTTAGAGCGGTTCGCAAAGATTGATCGCAGTTTGAGCATGATCGATCCACGTTCTTCGTCCTCAAGTCCTCGTAGCGCGCGCCATAACGTCCATAAGACAGCATGCCGCCTTTTCAGGCAGACGGCAGGTGTTGTGCCATCGTCGCATGCAGCAGACTCAGCACCAAAGTCGAGACGGATGGAGTCGCCACGGACTACGAGCTCAAAACTTTTAGGACTTTCTTCGAGGAGAATCAGTTCTGCAAGTTCGTCCCACCATAAGATCCCGGGACGGTCAATGTAACCAGTGGCGAGGAAGAGCGTCGCCGGAACGTCTGCAGCAGCAAGTAGCGGCTTGCCGTCGACAAGGTTGTCGACATAGCCATCATCAAAGGTCAAAGCCACTGCATCCGGCGGCAGCGCACCTGCCATGAGATGCCGGACGAAATCACCAAGCGGGAGGGGACAACGAGTGCGACGCAGCACTTCAAGATGCTCTTCGAAGTGGGACGGAGACACCGCCATCTCGAAATAATCGATCGGGTCGTTGACGATCCGGTGATACATGAGAATCAACGGTCTTGGCTTGGGCTGCTGGATGCGGCGAATGGCAGGCCGTAATTTGCTAGACGCTTTTGTTTTAATTGCACCCACAATCGTGCGCGAAAGCCTCTTGTGTACACGACGACCAAGGGCACCGAGCAATGCACGCGTGGTTAGAAATGGTGACCATCGTGCAGCTTGGACTAGATCCATCACGAGGATTCTGATATCGCGACCTGCCCACCAACGGGCGGAGGTTGCTGCGAGCATCTGGGAGACGTAATACCGCCGTCTATTAGCTCGACCCTCGCGTAGTGCCGCGCGAGTGGCGGAGTCGAGAGCGATACCTGCACCTTGGCGATCGAGAATCAGAAGTACCTTTCGAAGCATGTTAGCGTAATTATTTGACATGTTTTGGCCATGCCTTCGGTATTCGGCGACGATCTCCGAGTGGCAGGCAATTGGATATCTTTGCGTAATGCGAAGTTTGAGATCAAGATCTTCGCAGGCGTGCAGTGTCTCATCGAATCCATTCACCGCCAATAGGCAATCGCGCCGATGGACCATGGTCATAATTCCTAGCACTACATCTGAACGCAACAAGGCGAGATATGCATCTCCGTCAATTGGTTTGGGAGAAGTCGCAAATCCGATTGGCTGCCCCTCCTCTGAAATGAGGCGATATGCACCATAGATGAAAGCGCAGTCAGGCCGGCTCGTAATGCAAGCAAGTCCCACTTCAAGCGCGTTCGGTAGTAGACGGTCGTCGGCATCAAGAAAGACGACGTAACTCGCGGTGCATTTCCGAAGTCCCGTATTGCGCGCCGCCGCGAGGCCACGATTGTCCTGTCGGATCAACCGCACCTTCGGGAATTGGGCTACCACTAATGCAGGGTTATCTGTCGAGCCATCATCGACCACAATGATCTCATCGGCCTCGCGCGTCTGTGCCAACACGCTCGAAATCGCGTCGACAAGGAAGTGCGCTTGATTGAAAGTGGGAATTATGACTGCAACCGTGGTGCGGCCAGGAGGAATGGCTGCTTCTTTTAGTTCGGCGATGGAAGGTTTGCGACGTGCCGGCATGCCTGATTTTTTGTCCACTTTTGGCAAATATGACGCCAATTGGAATTGCTGTTAGATACCAGAATTGGCGCAATTAATTAAGTACCATCGCCGCAAGGCGTTCCGATTAGTTAATTCTACCGGTGTCCAAAATGCGGACGAATCTCGTGCCAATGAACGCTCGATATTGGACGATTTGCGTTTATATGGCTCGCCGCGCCCGCCTATCCTTATGGTACTGCTGCTTCCCGAATTTAATTCCGGCACCGCGAAGTTTTTGTCCCGTGTTGAATCCCGGCGCTTTTTGAGCGTGTCGATAAGAATCATGCGCCCATGGATCGTTTGATATGGTCAGCAAGGCGCAAGGCAAGCGCGACTATTGTCAGTGTCGGGTTGGCGGAGCCCGAGGTTGGGAAGACGGAACTGCCGGCAACATAAAGATTTCCAATACCGTGGAGCCGGCAATCAGCATTCACTACTCCTCGCTTGGCATCCGCGCTCATGCGTGTGGTTCCGATGTGATGATTGCCATAATGGAAATCGGATGGCCAATCATCGAACGTCATTTGCGCGCGTCCCAAGCCGGTCTCACCAAGCGTTTGGGCAAAAATTTCCAGCGTACGTTTGATGCTTTTGCGACCAAGTTCGGAAAGTTGTAAATCGAGCTTTAAGCGAGGTAAATCCAGCATATCGCGCTTATCCCCGAGAGTAACTCGGCTGTTCGGATTGGGCGCTGTCTGCCCCCAACAGTAAATTGGGAATGTCGTTTGCGGAAGGAAGCCATGCGTGAGTTTCGCATATCCAACCCTTACAACATCCTCGATGTCAGTTAAGACCCTCCACAGATCTGATGCGAACTGCTTTGCGCCCAAATAATTTCCGTGCAGAATCTCATGGAGAGCATTCCATCCTTCCGAAGGCGTGCCACCGTAAATTAATCCAATGGAACAATGTAGAATTTGGTCGTGCTCTAGGATTGATTTTCGCGGTGACAAAGTGCCTAACATCTGCCATCGCTTTCTTCCATAATAATCTTGGCAATATGTGGCCCATTTTTCATCGCCTGGATTGACGGGGAGCAACAGACCGACGATGTATTCGGGATGATCCATGAAAAAACGGCCAACGAGATCATGTTCGTTGCCAAGACCCGCCGCCTCTGTTTTATTAGAGACAAGAAGCAATCTTGCATTCTCAATACCGCCCGCTGCAAGTATATAAATCTTCGCAGTGATCCAAAACCTACGCCCGCTCAAGGTCGCGATGCGCAGACGCGTGACTGCTTTAGTAGTATCGCGAGTTTCAATATTAGTAACGTTCGCATTGAGGTAGGCTGTCACATTCACGGCCGCTTTTATCTCGGGTCGATAAACATCTCCAAAATGCGTTGGGGGGCTGAACTGCATGACCTCCGTGACCATTCGAGCTTTGTCGAGCGGAAGTAGTCCGTTGGCAATATGCTCCTGCAAGTAGCCTGCATCGTAGCCATAAGGTCCAAGCTGGCATACTTCTTGGGCGCGACGATAGTAAGGTAAGAGTTCCTCAATGCCAAAGGGCCAACCGCTATAAGGGACCCACGGTTGCTCTTCAAAATCGATCAGGTTGAGCGGCCTACAATCACCGCCCCAATGGTTTGTCGTGCCTCCGAAATAGCGCAAGCGGCAAACGTCAAGATCGTAATACGTACGACCTATATTTTGACCTTTGTAGAGATCCTGTGTGGTAGTATCGTATTCGAAGCCACCGCTTTCGAGCAGACAGGTTCGGAATGGGGCGCTCCTAAACTCGCGGGCCAGCGTGATTCCAGCCGCTCCGGCCCCAATAATGCATACGTCAGTATCGAGGTTCGTTTCTTCCGGAACCTCGTGCGCATCGATAAACATGGAAGTCATCTACTAGTGAGTCGAGATCAACGGATATGCCGGATTTAAGAAAGGGCTGCAAGCGCGCAAAGCCTTACTTCTGTCGCAGAGAGGACCCAGCCTTGGACTTCTACGACGCGACCCGCTCCGAAATCATCGCGACTTCTCGCAGAGGCCCACTCTCGAATAGCTCGAGGGCCGCACCCGATAGGTGGCGGTTTGCCGTGCCCGCTGCAGATCAAGGAAACCAATCTGGTCTCGGTTGCCTCGCCGGGCACGCCACGCAGGTATTCGAGTCCCACTACCTTTGCGGAAGATTGGTGCCCCTCGAAGACTCCTACTAAGTCGTCAGCCAAAATATCATCACTCAAGATGCCGCCAAAGACGCGCCGACGCAGAAAAACGGACAGCACGGCTGCCAAGGCAATAAAGACTTTGCGTCGTGTGAGCCCGTTCATTCGGTATCCCCGCGTCAATCCCGCAAGGCTTATAACATTCCACTTGTGCAGCTGCAACTCGAAATGAATATCGAGAACCACTCAGGCGCTACGTTGTGCCGCCACTAACAAAGCCGATGGCGATCCTGCCCCACTAATTTTTCCGATATTTGATTTTATTGAAACCCTTATTTCTAATGGACACCGGGTCAAGACTCCCGGTGACGTCCGCCCCCTATCCTGATTGAATTGGAATTTGGGCCTTTTGGGCAAAGGACCAGATGCTAAATCGCAAGCTGTTTACCGAAGAGCAGATTGTCAGGGTGAAGGAATACCAGTTGGGGACAGAGCCGGCGGACGTCTGCAGGGGATCAACAGGTTTCCGTTTTACAATCGGAAGAGCAAGTTCGGCGGTATGGCCCGGTCTGAAGCCAAGCAATTCAAGGCGATTGCGACCGGTGATGCGCTACCGCATCAGGTCGCCAGACGATTCTCGTCTGCGCGAGATGCTCTTAGCCCTTGCCAAGGAGCGCTCGCTATCACGGCACCCAACCGAAGTTGCATTTCATTTGAGCTAGAGTGTTTTCACTTATCTCGGTTGGTCATATCAGCGTTTGGGTTCTGTATTGATGTTAACCGCGAGGTGAGGGTTGCGAGGCAACAAAGCGATCGTTTAAGCGGAAAGTAAGTTCGCCCAACGAGCCCATTCAGCGGTGCGAGCCATCCCCTCGTCCAGGTCAATAGCTGGATTATATCCGAGTTTGTTTCTGGCTTTGTCGAGTCGAACACGGGTCTGCGCAGTATAAAGTGCACGCCAATATTCGTCAGGCAGAAACAGAGGTGGGCGAGTCTCTGACGAATTTAATGGAAGCTCCCACAGTGATTCGTAGCCTCGTCTGATTTTAGCCTTAGCTGGGCCCGGTAAAAGCCGTCGGGTGCCCGCAATAAGCCAGCGCTGAGGCGGCAAGTTGAGTAAACGTTTCCGAATCTCGGGACGCTTAGCTAGCGCACCGCGAAGTTGCTGAGGTAAGGATTGCCTCATCCGTTGGCGACGTTCCTCAAGCTTCACTTGCGGGTCATTAAAGTCAATAATGGCCTCCTTGTTTAGCATCTTTTCATATGCAGCATAGAACTTGCGCCAAGTTGTCGGTGACGAACCTGAAATAAGGAACGTCTCGCCGACAGCAGCCTCACGCTCCGCAGCGAGAATTGTGGCTGAAATGACGTCGTCAACATAAACGGCATTGCAAAGGCCGCCGGTCGGTAGTGCAATTCGGGTTGTACGCACCTGCTCCAGCAATCGAGTCGTCCATGCTGTTCCATACGGACCATATACTATAGTCGGCTGGAGAATCGTGACAGGCAAACCGCGATTGCTATGGAGTTCCCGGAGAACTCGTTCAATCTTTTGCTTGGTATCTGAATACGCATCTGTAGTCGCTCGCTGGGGTGTCTCTTCGGTAAGCTCTTCATCGCGAGGATCGCCGTACGCAGAAAAACTGCTTATGTGTACAAATCGACGGCCGCCATTTTTGAGAAACGCTTCGGCGAGAGTGCGTGTGCCATTGAGATTTACTTGGTGCTGTTCATTGAGAGTTCCGCCCCACCGATACGCAAAGTGGAAAACTACGCTACAGCCGGCTGCAGCACGTATCAACGATTCATGATCGCGAAGATCTGCTTTCACCAATTCGACTGAAAAGCGAGATACGCGAGCGCAGTTTCGAAAGTCCGAAGCCGCAACGCGGATGCGAAGGCCCCTATTTGCAAGCACCTCTACAAGTCGCCCCCCTAGAAAGCCCGTAGCACCAGTAATTAGAATACGATCACTGCGGTCCATTGTACTTCAACCATTTATCTTCAGATCTTGACGCATCCACGGCAACTGCAAGGATTGGCGATGACGATAACAAGCCTCAATCAATCGAATCGCCGATCTGGCCGATTGTCCATCAACTTCAGGACGACGATTGTTCCTCATCGCAGCAATAAAGTCTGCAATTTCCGCCGTGAACAGTTCTAGATAGCCTTGATCCTTGTTCGGCTCTTTGAGGTTGCTGACCAAACCGTCAAGCACATAAGGCTGATCGGGGGCAAACAGCTTCACATGATTCCCATAAAGGGCAATTTCAAATGATCCATTTTCACCGCGGATGATGGCAGTGTTGCGGAGCCGGCGAGTGCGGCTTAATTCAACAACGCCACGGGCACCATTTTGGAGGCAAAGATTGAGCAGGCAGTTAGCATCCACGCCGCCCTCGGCATCATCGAAATACTCTACCTCGGAAAAATCTCCTAACCAGTGCAGTAGAGAATCGAGTGTGTGAACCCCCGTGTCGATCAATACGCCACCACCAGCGGCTTCCTTTCGGAAGAAAAAGTCAGACGTAACCGGCCAGTCATAAATGAACCCTTCCCGAAAATCGAAACTTTCAATTCGGCCCAAAGCTCCGCTTTTGATCAACGAAACCGCAAGTCGATGGGACCAAAGAAAGCGCCGCATCAGACCGACAGCCAGCGCAACACCCGATTTTTCCGCGGCGTTGATCATAGCGTCACACTCACTTACAGAAATCGCCATCGGCTTCTCAACCAAAACCGCCTTACCGTGCGCAAGTAATTTGAGAGAAACGGGCGCGTGCAAACTGTGCGGCAGAGCGATTATAGCTGCATCGAAGTGATCGTAGCACCCATCTACGCAACTATTCGTGTGCTCAACGTTAAACTTGGAAGCAAGCTTTTCGCGTCGTTCTGCGTTAGTGTCAACTAGTAGAGTAACACGCGCGGTTTGGAATCTTTTGAGTGTAGGCAAATATGCGAAATCGCTGATCGCGCCACAGCCAAGTACCGCAATGCGAACCACAGCATTCATGTGGTACCCCCAATACGGGTTACCGTTGCATGAGCGATAACTATCCCGTCAATCTTGTCAATATTAGACCTTGCAGCCTCGTTGCTCGAGGTGATCTCAAGTTGCACTGCGTCAGGAATATCGTCGAAGCCTCGGCCACTATCAACAGTCAAACCAAGAAAATACCGACCGGTTTTCAAGCGGAGATCGGCAAATATTATCCTAAACGTATTCATGCCAGGGCTTACGGGAAGCTCAACTCCACTTGACTTGTTCGTCCATGTTAGCACCTCGAGGCCTCGCGTCGAAAAATAGACGCCCAACTCGACACGACTCACGGGAGCTTTGACATCTATCGCAACATCCAAGGATAGCGGCTGCCCAAACGGAATCGACCAAGTGCAGTTTTCTTCTGAAGGCACGACGCTCGCAAGGCGCGCTTCCCCCTTGAAATCGGGCGGCCGAGCTTTGGCAGACAAATCAACCACTCGTGGGGAGGAGGATTGAGTGGATAAATATTTTTCCACCACAGAGCTAATGCCGCTTATGGCTCGCACGGTGCCTGACTCAATAAGCATCCCACGATTACAAAGCCTTAGCACCGCCTCCGTATTATGGCTTACGAACAGTATGGTTCTTCCTTGATTGCGAGTGACCTCGCTCATTTTGCCAAGGCACTTGTTCTGAAACTCAATATCCCCGACAGCGAGCACTTCGTCGACGATCAAGATCTCTGGCTCAAGATGAGCAGCAACCGCGAATGCAAGCCTAACGTACATTCCCGACGAATAATGCTTCATCGGAGTATCAAGGAATCGTTCGACACCTGCAAAATCGACGATCTCGTCAAACTTTCCGCGAATTTCCCGCTGTGTCATTCCCAAGATGGCACCGTTGAGGAAGATGTTCTCCCTCCCGGTAAGGTCCGGATGAAAGCCAGTACCCACTTCGAGCAAGCTCGAAACGCGTCCTCGCATCAAGACCCGACCCGCTGTAGGTTCGGTGATGCGGCTCAAGACTTTGAGCAACGTGCTTTTGCCAGCGCCATTACGACCGATGATGCCGAAGACTTCGCCCTGCTTGACCTCAAAGCTCACATCCTTGAGCGCCCAGAATTCCTCCACCTTATCTCCTTGCACCACCTGGCGACCGCGAACGAAATCAGTTGCCTTACGCAGGAAATTGCTAATCTCCTGTCCGACGACATCGCGAAGCTGCATCCTGCTCGAGGAGATTCGGTGTCCAATCAAATAACGTTTGGACAGATTATCAACAGCAATCACGTTTTCTGACATGGCTTACAGATCGCGCTGAAATGAAGTCCGCTAGCGAACCGAAAAGTCTCCGCCACGCACGCGCGGAACAGCGTGCGCTAGCGATATGGCCATTCAGATCGGCCGGTCGCGATAGCAGTTGTATTCTCATAGATTTCTACACTTGCGGTTTGTACAGCGTTTGGGAACGGAGCTACAGCAATATAGCATATGCAATTGCCAGATCGATCTTAATCCTTTATTAGCCATCTTAACCTTGACAAGGGAATTGTGGCTTGGTTCGACGTGTGGCCGATACTGTTCGTCAATGGTGCAAAGTACCCTCGTCTGTCAACTTGAGCCGGCGCGCGCGAGGCGGACTGACGAGTAAAATTCGCGCCATTGTGGACGCCAACGATTTGCTGGTTCACCTCGGGCTTAAGCGCCGGCGAGGCTCACGTTAACAGGCTATGCCCGGTTCTCCTAAACGGATTGCGTCCATGAATGATGCTGCTGGCAGATTGAGGCTATGACGCGGATTGGATCAGAGCAATCGTCAGCGAGCAAGGCGCGTGGGCAAACATACCGCCGAAACGAAATCGCAAGGAGGCGATCTGCTTTGGCCCTTATCTCTACCGCGCACGCAACTTGGTCGAGCGGTTCATCAACAAGATCAAGCGGTATCGTCGGATCGCCACTCGCTACGACAAACTCGCAGCCAACTATCTTGCATTCATCAAACTCGCAACCATCCGGATTTGGCTACGTGTTTATGAGTCCGCGCCCTCGCAGACCAAAGACGTTAACTCAAGTGCACATTTCGACAGGTTTTCGACGATGATTGCCTTTTCCGGCATCAATGCAAATGCATTCAAATAAAGTCCGCGAAGCTTCGTTCCGCTCTCCTGAACTGGCGAACTCCGAGCCACAGGAACAATGTAATCACACCCAAGCCGATCCATATGCTTGATAGGCGTAGGTCGCTTTGTCCGCGCAGGATGCACCAGCGGAAACCGTTGATTACCCCTACCATTGGATTGAGCGCATACAGAAACTGCCATTTTTCGGGAACAACGCTCGAACTGAATCCAACAGGTGATACATAGAGACCGAATTGCACGATGAATGGGACAACCTGGCGGAAATCGCGGTATTTTACATTGAGCGCGGCAAGCCAAAGAGCGGGGCCTACACTGGCAAGAAAAGCGAATATGACGAATATCGGCAAAACCACGATCCGCAAGTCCGGCGTGAACCGGTACCAACCCATCAGCGCGAGCAAAATGCAAAAGCTGATAAGGAAATCAACGAATGCCACAACGATGCTGGCGACCGGCACGATCATTCGCGGAAAATAAATCTTGCTGATCAGGCTTGTATTGGTAATCAGGCTATTAGAAGCTTGGTTCAGTCCTGTGGAAACGAAAGCCCATGGCAAGACACCGGCGAACACCATGAGCGCATAGGGCGCATTGCCATCCGTCGGCAATTTGGCGATGCGGCCAAAAATGACGGTCAAAACCACCATTCCCAGAAAGGGTCGAATGAGCGCCCATAGCACGCCCATGACCGTCTGCTTATAGCGAGCAGATAAGTCCCGCCACGCGAGCACCCGGAACAGCTCCTTATAGCGCCAAAGGTCCAGCCAATAGTGCCGCTCAGTTCGGCCGGCCTCAATAATAATCATATCCTGCATGGCATTTATTTCGTGCGTCTGTCGTGGCGGTCATCGTCGATTTGTTCACCCGCGGGAATTGAAATCATATCATAGGAATCCGCCCGATAAACAGGTCATTTGCCTTAATGGGTCATGTTAACCTGAATTTCGGACTGTAGCTTAACTAAGGTATAAAGTAGACGTGCCCGAGCGGCGGCGTTCTATCTTTAGCAGAGGTCGCATGAAACGCGATTGTGCTGCCCTCGTCGGAGAACTTTACCCAAAACAATTCAGATTGCCCTCTCAGACATTATTGAGGCAATTATTATCTGCGACGCGTTGCATGATAGCAGGCACGGGCGGTGAGCGCGAGGATGGTCAGTGTTGGATTTTGGGTTCCCCTGCAAGGGGAAGCAGGCCGCGTCGGTCACGTAGAGCCTCCGAGCCTCCCAGCACTCGTTGTGAGGATCAAGTACTGAGTTTGCAGGATCACTGCCCATTCGTGCGGTGCCGCATTCATGGTTCGCACTACCCAGCGGCGGCGGCGGCTCGTCAATCTACGTCTGCGTCACGCCAGCCACATCGACAAGCTCCCCGCAGGGCCGAAACCTGGTCGTTAGCGACCAACCGCTCCGTTTGGCCATGACTGCAATCGATATTCAGCGCTGGGATGCCCCCAGACGTCTCGCCGCTTAGGATCAAGCGTCACCCGGTTCTCGAGGCGTGGCATTGCCCGTCTTGGGCGGCAGGTTGCCGAGCCGGATTTCTTCTTCGGTCCAGAGCATACTCCAATCCCGCAGTCGCCAATTAAAGTCGAAGCGGGTGGTCTGCGCGCTTCGTAATCTGTAGTCCACGCCGACTTGCTGAACGAAGGGATCAGGTGACTGCGGTTTGAGCTCGGGAACTGACAACCTTGTTGAAGCTGACACTGAAGATTACTTTTACCACTTCACGCCTCCGTGAGCTTCCGTGCCTAGCTCCCCGCGCGGCGCTCGTTTTGCAAGAATGGCGCCGCCGGCCAAACGAGCCATACGAACATGGTCAGTCCACAGAAAGGTCACTCCTATCAACTTGTCGTACGGGCTGGGGAGAAAGTCGTCAGTCAGCCTTTCTGCTTCACTCCGCATCTCTACAAGGTGCGCAACCTCGTCAAGCACTTTTTTCAGCAAGATCAAACATTCGCTCAGAATTGCAACGCGCTATGACAAGCTGGCCGAAAACTATCTCGCCGCGCTAAAACTCGTCGCCATTCGATCGTGGCTACGTGTTTATGAATCTCAGACCGAATCCATTGAAATCTATCACTTAGAGCTATCAAGCGAGCGTCGCTTCTAGCTATTAACCTATTACATCGTAAAATTCAATTTCCGTCCCAGGCGCCTAGCGGTGCGCGATGCAATGATATTGGCTATCCATCGGCGAAGATGCGTTTAAAGCCTTGATTGCTGCGCTTATTGGGCAAATCTGCGCTTCCGTCGAAATCGCCAACTCGACGGCATTCTCGAACAGAAAGGGTGTACATCCGAAGTTCGATGGTGTTTCAGCAACGTCGTGAGTGTAGAATATGAGTCCACGCGTTGCCCGACACCGCTTCTCTGATGACATTTGAGAGATCCTCATTACTCATGAGGCGATCAAGTTGAGAGCCTCTTCATATTGTAAGAGGTTTCGGCGCTCCTCTCACGCCGGTTTGGCTGTCAGCCGCGAGTAACTCGGATAGGATTTTGAGAAACTAAGAGAAGAATACAAACTAATTTGCATTTTCTGTAAACTAAACCGCGGAGTCGATAATGCGTGTTGGAATCTTGGGCGGCGGCATGCAGGGCTGTTGCTGCGCGTTGGCTTTGGCGGAACGGGGAGTCGAAGTCACCCTGTTCGACCGAAATGACCAATTGCTCAGTCGCGCAGCCGTCGCGAATGAAGGCAAAATACATCTTGGCTACATGTACGCGAACGACCCGAGCTATTCGACAGCGAGGATGATGATAAACGGCGCACTCACCTTCGCACCCTTCTGCGCTCGTCATCTCGGCGTTCGGGCAGAGACCCTCAGCGTGTCGTTCCCGGCTGCCTATGCAGTCCATTGCGACAGTCAACGGAGCGTCGATCAGGTTTCACAGTACCTCGCGGCCGTACACCGTTTGATTGCCGAGGCAACTGACGGTCGGCCGAATGCTTATTTTGGCAGGGATTTGTCACAGAAGCCTCGACGATGGTCCCTCGCGGAACGTGAGGCGGAGTTCGACTGCGATATCGTACCCGCGGTATTTGAGAGCCCTGAAGTTGCAATAAATCCCGTGGCACTGACGCAAGCGCTGCGTGAGCGTATTTATTCTGACCGGCGCATTGAGGTTCGCTTGGCGCATACGGTTCTCTCCGTCAAAGACATTGATCACCCCGTAGTAATTTCGAGAGATTCAGGCGGAACCGTTCGCCAGAGGTTCGATCACGTCGTCAATGCGCTGTGGGATGGGCGGTTGGCTGTGGATGAGACACTGGGGCTGCGACCGGATAGGCCCTGGCTTCACCGCCTCAAATATGGCGTGAGTTTCTACCTGCCGGAAAACGCAAAGAAACCGCCCAGCGCCACCTTCGTATCAGGGCCATTGGGCGAGGTGGTGAGCTACTATGACGGACTAATCTATCTTACCTGGTATCCCACCTGCCTGCTCGGTATCTCCAAAGAGATCGCGCCACCTGAGTGGCCCACCTATCCCGACGAGCGGCTTCACGCAGATCTCCCGCGCGCCACGCTGGAAGCGATGGCCAGATTCGTTTTACCGCTTCGGGACCTGGATCTTGAGGACCTGGTGGACGTCACCGTAAAGGGTGGCGTCATCGTTGCCTGGGGGGAAACTGACATATACGATCCCAAGAGCGAGTTACACCGGCGATACGAGATTGGTGTCACTTCCAGTTACCAATACCACTCCGTCGATCCCGGAAAGCTGACCATGGCGCCGTACTTCGCGCAACTCTGTGCAGACCGCATTCTGGAGAGCGGTCCCCAATGACCAACCCGCTAGTCACGCTCGGAGTACCCGTTTATCGCGGGCAAGACAGGCTCCCTGCTCTACTGGAGTGCCTAAAAACCCAATCATACAAAGAAATTGACGTCCTGATTTCCGTTGATGGCGGGGACCAAGCGAGCGCAGAAGCCTGCAAGCCGTTTCTCCAGCAGGATTCTCGGTTTCGAATGCAGGTACAGCCGTCACGTCTGGGCTGGGCCGGAAACACCGACTGGACCATGCGGAACCGTCGTGGCGACTTTTACATCTATCAGCAGCATGACGATCTCCTTTCACCCACCTACGTTGCCGAGCTCGTCAATGCCTCCGCCCGTTGGCCGAAAGCAGTGATTTTCTTCTCAAAAGTACAGTTTACTGAACGGCGCGATGAGGAGTTTTCTGCCCCGTCACTCCTGGGAGACCGTAAGGCGCGAGTCATGGCATACTTGCGCCGCCTCGACTGGATTCCCTTCCGCGGTCTGATCCGCGGATTTGCGTTGGACAAGACGTCGGGGCTGCTGCTCAGCGATTTCGACCCCTTTGATAGCCTGGGGACAGAATGGCGCTTCATGGCAGAATTGTGTCTCCTCGGCGAATTTCGATTTGTGGAGGGGCCTACATACTTTAAGAGCGCGCACGACGAAAATTTGTCCGACAAGCGTCACGGCTGGTCTAGAGAACATCGGATTAAAGCAATCGCATGTTGGGCGGCTTGGATGATTGAGGTAATCGCTCCAGCGGGCGCATCCGTGCGGGAAAGACGCCACCTGTTTAAGATCGCTCTCGAGCGATTTGCAGGTAGGGCTGATCGATTGAAATGGATACGCCCTGTTTTACGCAACGAATCCAGAACCCTTGCCCCGATTCGAATGATACGGGACCAGCTGAAAAAAAGTGAAAGAGTAATGACAGCGGTCAGCACACTGGGGCCCGTCACACCATATTGGTGGATAAGAGATATCTCCGCTGAGGAACGATCCGCTTTGTTGAGACAAGTCTTTGATCGGCTGAAACGTGGCGGTCGGTTCGACCCATGCGACTGCATGGACATGACTTGGGAGGCATTGAAGTCGGCGATCGCAGGCGCCTAGCGATGCGCAATATTGTGGTTTTGGCAATCCATCGGAGAGGATCCATCTAAAATCTTTATTGCTGTGTCTATTGGACAAACCTGCGCTTCCGTCGAAATCGCCAACTTGACGGCATTCTCGAACAGAAGGGGGGTACATCCGAAGTTCGATGGTGTTTCAGCAACGTCGTGAGTGTAGAATATGAGCCACGCATTGCTCGATACCGCTTCTTTGATAACATTCGAGATATCCTCATTACTCATGAGGCGATTGTAGAGGCGAACGGACCGTAGCCTGCCAAGATCGGCTCTCTCAATGTTCAGACCAGGCTCGCTGCTTCGACATCCCGCAAACTTCGACTGCAATCGCATTGTCGCAGCAAATGAGACGTCACCGAATGGATAGGCGAACGTCTTGAGCTGAATACCGGGTAGATGACCGGCTGCGAACTGCGCGTTACGATTGATCTCTTCGTTCAGCTCATCTGCCGACAGCATAGAGACGCGCGGATGAGTATATGTGTGGCAACCAATTTCGTGGCCTTTCTCTTCCAACGACACCAAGTCCTCCACATGATATTGTGGTATGCTATCGACTATCTGTCCACAATACGAGCCAGTGAGATAGAACGTTCCCCGCACACCATTCTTTTCCAGCAACCGCGCTCCGTTCAATACGGCCGAGCGGGGAAAGTCGTCAAAGGAAAAGGACACGATGGCGCGCCGGTTCCGCATCTTTACCGTTTTAGCAAACAGTGAAGTTCGGACGTAACGAGAAGCCTTATCGAAATTATGTGAAACAATTCTCTTCATTACGAGTAGCACCTCAATGTAATTTCCATATTAGCTGCTTTTTCTTTGTTTGAGCGCTCACCTTGCATAAAACATTTCGATTATTGCCAAAACGAAAGTCACCCACGCAATCAGGTGCGACCGGGGACTGAAACGCTGAATTAATCGCTTCGTTGATATCGTCTGCGAATTTTTTCGAGCACGGCGCCAATAATACGCATCACATGCGGGATGAGGCTCTCATAGGCATAATTTTGCCAATACGGATACTTACGCCGGTCGCGAAATACAGCGCGTAGTGGTGATTGACACAAAGAAGCAACGGCCCGGCCAACCTCAAATAGCAGAGCGACAGAACTGACACGATAATGACAAGCGCCCATCTCCATTTCGCGCTTCGCATGATATAATAAACTCATCTTCTTTGGTAAAATATAATGAGCCACTTCGATATCAGGCTCATAAAATACCATCATGCCTGCGTTCTTATTCAGGAAATGCTCCTGCAAAAACCATTCTTCACTAAATTTCATTTCATCCCCCTTCGGGCCGAAATTTTCGTCAAACTGCTGCGTCTCGCATACTCTTCGATGCAGGATCATATTCCCTGCAGAAGCCCGGAACTCCTTCTGGTATCCTCGCTTGAAATGGTTGGCGAGAAAGTAGGCATTACCATACTCAGTCTTGAACCACTTGGGGAGAGCAGTCCCGGGAAGTAGTGCGCCGGTGTATGGTCCACCAATTATGCACGGCGCAAATTCATCAATGTCAGTGGCTATAATCTCAAGCCAATCTGGCCGCACGGTACATTCATCGTCCAGAAAGCCGACGTAATCGCCACGAGCTTCCTTAATTGCGCGGTTTCGCGCGGCAGCAATACCTTGCCGTGGTTCGTGAAAATATGAAATTGCAATTGGACTGCGCTTGGAGAACCTTTCAACGGCACTTTTCGTGTCGTCGATTGAGTTGTTGTCGATCACCAAGATATCGACCTGGTAACCGGCAGGAACTTTAAGGTTGCTCAACGATTCAAGGCAGTATCGTAGAATATGCGCCCTGTTATATGTGCACACACAGATTGAAAGGCGCATGGGAAGCTTCCGATCGAAAGTATAGCAGGTTGCGAAACGCGCTAAGGCTCCTTTGCTGCCTAAATACAGCCAAGCCAAACCCAAGCGCAAGTAGAGCACAAGTGCGCGCTAATGAACCAGTCTAGCGCGTTGGCGCTCAACAGGCCGCCGAGGCAGAACGAAGATCTTGCTCAAATGCATCGCCGTCCCAGTTGTGAACGTGGATACGGGGCAAAGCAAATGTATCGGACGGGATGAGCACGGGCCCACGTTGCACGGAACATGCAAATGCGAAACCCGAAGCTTTTACTGCCTTGCAAATTTTCGCATCGAAGGCTCCATAAGGATATGCGAAGCCTGCCACCGGCACTCCGACCAGTGATTCGCAAACGGCTTTGCTCTCATTGAGCTCGCGACGACAGGCCGCAGTTTCCAGCTTTGGAAGTACGGGGTGGGTAACGGTGTGCGCACCTATCGTTACTAAGCCGTCAGCCGCAATCACTCGAACCTCGTCGCTGGTCATCGCCCGGCCTGGGTCCACGGGGCAACCGTGCGCAGTGAGGTTCGAGCGAAGTTTCACCATAATCGGCCGGCGCTCCTCCTCCGCAAGGAAACGGAGGGCGTGCCGCAACGTCCATGCCGCTTCCCGCCGCTTGGTCAGAGAGGAGGCCGGCGTTGTGCCATCCGCCCGTGCCGGAGGTTCGGCGCCCAACTCGAGACGGACGGATGCACCACAGATCGCAAACTCAAGATTCTGAGGGCCATTTCCGAAAAGAATGAGTTTTGTAAGTTCGTCCCACCAAAACGGCTCGCAGCGGTCAAGATAGCCAGTAGCCAGAAAGACCGTCGCAGGGACGTCCGCGGCTGCAAGCCGCGGCTTGCCAGCGACAAGGTTGTCCACATAACCATCATCCAAGGTCAAAGCCACTGCGTCCGGGGGAAGTGTACCGACCATGAGCTTATGGATGAAATCCGTTAACGGAAGGGGATGGCGAGTGCGGCGCAAGACGCGAAGATGTTCTTCGAAGTTGGCGGGAGACACAGCAAATCCCCAATGATTGCCCGGGTCATCCGCAATCCGGTGGTACATGAGGATCAATGGCTTTGGGTCAGGCGGCCAGACTCGGTGTACGGCGGACCGTAATCTTGTACGAATTCTCAGCCTAGTCCGAATACTCATGTGTTTCCGCTCGACATCAAAAGAGAATGGCTCTGGCCCGACATGTATCGCCGCGCACGTGACGAATGAACGTCTAACTGGCCGTGGTCGAAGGTCGACGTCGAGCGAGGCTAGGGCTAATCATGGATGCAGGTGGCGACCGGCATACCGTGATTAGTTAACAACACTGCGGTTGCGGCCTATAGTTGTTCCGATGTTCTTTCGTGAACTCAGAAACGCCGTCATTCGCTCCGTGTATTCATCACGAAATCCGCGATTCCAATGATAATTCCACAGGGCAACGAGTTGGCCTTCCGGCATCGGCGTCAATGTTCGGGCCCAACGAACGCATTGACGGAAAGTTTGGTAAGCACTTCCCGAGGCAAGTGCCGCCTTGGAGTATCCCAGTCGCGGGACGGGTATCCTTTTGCTCCAGAGCATCTGTGCCTTGCCTCGACCAGTTCGATACGCGCGCCGACACCAATAACTAGGCTCAAGCTGGTGTGACCGGACAATATGCGAGACGCGTGGCTGCCGAGCAAACCAGATTTTATGACCACACGAAGATGCGCGAATGCAAAACTCCGTCTCGCTTCCCATGGCATAATTCGCGTGAGTTCCGTCCGGGCCAATTGATTCGGAAAATTTCAGACCTTGGGCAAATACGGAATGGCGGACCGCCATATTTCCTCCGAAAATCTCTCTCGGATCAACAGGCCCGTCGGGCAAGCTACGAGCTGCAAATAATTCCTCGAATTTTACCCTACCTCGCGACATCCATTCTGGTGGATCGACATCGAAAAGAGGTTCAATCGAGCCCCCAAAAATATCATAAGATGGTTGTGCGCAAAAAACACTCTGCCATGCGAATAGGAAATTCGGTTCTGGGATTGCGTCATCGTCAGAAATGACGATCACTTCGCCCTCGATTGCCCGGAGCCCCATATTCAGCGCGCGGTTTTTGCCAGGAACCTGCTCAAAGAGTGGCTCGATCTTCAAGCGACTCTGGAAATGCTTGATAATATCCCACGTCTTGTCAGTACTGCCGTTGTCGACGATGACCAGTTTCCATTCGAATCCAATATCCTCTTGGAGGGTATAACCCTCGAGCGTTCTTGGAAGGACTTTTTCGCCATTATGCGTCGCGAGCAAGACCGTAATTTCAGTCATCGAGAAATTCGCCTGTTGATCGTTTCCTTCGAAAGGCTGGTCGTTGCACTCGCGGGTACCAAACCCGTATTGTGAACCCATTACCATAGCAATGGGCAAGTTTAAATATTCGTGGCTTCTCCGGAATTAGGATGCGATCGGCTATAGTCGTTAGCGTTAACATCGCAGTGCTATCTCGCATCGCCAAATGCTATGATTATCGGCGAATTTTGAGCGGGACTATGCATCTGCAGAATGTGGGATTGCCGGCACAACTGCCCCCACTAATATGGGATATGGGCCCAGAAGACAATCTGCAATCGTGTCGCGCATTGGACCGAGCAGGCAATTTGGCAAAACATATTTGCGCCGTCGCGGCACCATCTGGAACATCTGCACAAATGGCGTTAGACAGCATGCATGTTAAAATACACTGCTGCGCCAGCGGCGACCGAGTGCATCCAAGCATTGGACGGCAACGTAGCCGGTTGGTAAAAGGGGTAGTCGCGAGTTATGGTTGTATCATGATCTTCGATATCGCCGCAGCAGGTCGGGAAGAAAACTGATTTCTCATAGGCGTATTCCTGACAAGGCACTGGGACGAATGGGAAGGATTTGAGTCGTTCTCGCTACACGTTTGGCGCGCACAGGAACCAATAGCGACCGCAATGTCGCATTGTTCTGGACCAATAAGGGATATTGTCTTGCCTAATCTTGCACGTTTGTAGTCCACCTTAAATGACAGCCGGCGCCGCGATGAATTTTTCATGGCAGTGGATGCAACCTGATAAGAAACGTCCAAATCGCATTAAGTCACCAAACGAAAGATTTTTTTAATACAATAAATCAGCGCTATATTCAGCCTTGGAAACACCTGATCATGGCTTCTGTCGAAAGGTCCGATCATTCATTCGCCATCGTCACACCAACCTATCTGGCAGATTTTAGACGATTTGAGCTTCTGGCAGAGTCCCTTGACCGGACAGTGCCAGGCGTGCCGCACTATTTTGTGGTCGACCGATGTGATCGGCGGGCGTTCATTCATTTCGAGCGAGGCAGGCGGAGATTGATTGACTCGGAGGCAATTCTTGGGAACTGGATATTGCGATTGCCTGGCCGTATGGGACTCTGGTTCAGCCTTAAGGCGCCGCCGGTCCGCGGTTGGATTATGCAGCAAATTATGAAAATTGGAGCAATCGGTGTGATCCCGGAGCGGACTTTAGTTTTCTGTGATTCCGATACCGCATTCTTCCGTCACTTCGATCGCAGTGATTTGCTCGTCGATGGGAAAGTCGGACTGTTAGATGTTGACTTCCATAATGATGAGATCCGCCGCTGGACCGCAGTATCCCGCCGCTTGCTGGGGCTTTCCCATTATGACGGTGGCTATCGTAATTATGTCGGTAACATGATTTGCTGGAACCGTGAGACGGTAAAAGCAATGCAGCAGCGAATAGAGACAAGTACTGGGATGAATTGGCAGGTCGCACTTGCGCGCACGCCAAGTTTTTCTGAGTATATGATCTATGGAATTTTCGTCCGTGAGGTCCTGGGCTATGACGCCGCCGACCACGCCCCTTCGGCGGCTCTATTGGTCAAACCATCGTGGGGCACCTTGCTGACAACCAAATCGGCAATTGACTCCTTCTTCGCTGACTTCGATTCCCGAACGGTTGCTGTGATGGTTCATTCTAAGGATGGCATTGAGCCAGTCCAATATCGCTCCCATCTCGAGCGATTATGGAATAAGGCGCGCTAAAGCCCCTTAAGCTTAGAGACAGCTTCTTGTTCATGACGACACCACCTCTCTGTAATTATTGGCGATGTCGTCCAGCAGCTTGCGCTCGAAGCCTTCGGGCGAGCGGTCGTAGCTGCCGCGCGTCAGCAAAAATTCTCCGGCGTCGACGAGCGCACGCGGACAGACGTGGATATGATCGGACTGTCCGCTAAGGGCCAATCGTGCCCAACGACGCATACAGAAGGATCGCCTTGGTTGCTCTTTCATGTAGATGAAGCTGCCAATCTTGAAAGTGCGAAAGATTTTGTACGCTATCTGTTTCGATCGGCTGCTAGCGAAATCGCGCGACGGTCTTTATCTGATCGACAGCATCGGCCAGGACTGGCCGCTGAGCCTCACAGTGCTCGGCGGCCAGGTCCATGCGAAGAGATACTGACCACACCTCGATCACGGCTAGCTGTCTCGGCGGACAAAGAGCAGCTCGATTTTCAGACGGCTCTGAAAATGCTTAATAATATCTCGTATTTTTTCGGTACTTCCGTTGTCCACAATCACTAGTTTCCATTCAAATGGAACCTCGAATTGAGAAGTGTACCCCCAACGTCCTTGGAAGAACCTCTTCACTATTACGAGTCGCGACCAAGACTGTAGCTTCGGCCATAAAGGCATTCGCCCTATGCAGACATCGTTACCGTGTTGAAGCCACCATGATGCGACGGACGGATCGAAGATATTATGATATATTATGATAAATGGGACCGCCAGACTGCGGAATGCGGTACATAGCATAGGCTCATGTTCGCCTAAAAATGGAATTTTTCAATGAAGCCTTTGCCACTCTTCGAACGCTACGCAAGCTGCCACGCGAAGGGGCCAATAGCAGGCCTTTGCAGACGTGCCACATGGCACGAACCGGCTCGCAACAATAATCTGAACTATAAATATCGGCCATGCGCATTTCGTAGGAACCGCGAACCCTTTTCATCAAATGAGGATCCGAAATGCGCGCGTAGATCTTGTCGAACACTGCATCGAAGCCTGCCAATACACGCTGCTTGTCGCGGCTTATTCTAGGGCCCTGATGCATCGGTTGCTCGACCAACGTTTCCTGCACAACAGATATTTTTCCGACTTCTGCAAGCCGAATAAAAAGATCCCAATCTTCGCAAGGTGGCAATGATACGTCGAAGCCGCCAATATCTAACAAAGTTTTTTTTGAAATCAACGCACAGGACATCGTCGTTAACAAATTGCCGTGATAAAGATCAACTAAGTCAATTTTTGGTTTTGGAATATGGTAGCTGCAGCGTCCAGTGCCAGAGTTAGTTGCCACTAGCCCACAAAACACGGCCACAATATTCTTGCTTGCCTTAAATTCCTTGACCTGCTTATTTAGTTTTTCAGGATACCATACATCATCCGAGTCGAGGAACGCGATAAGATCGCCTCTTGCTTTTTCAATGCCAATATTCCTCGCCTCGGCCGCGCCCACATTTTCCTTTAGCGGGATCAACCTCAGATTACTTAGAGACTTGGTAAGATCATTGACAACCTCTGCCGTATGATCAGTAGAACCATCGTCAATAACAACAATTTCATGAGCTGGCAGAGTTTGACTGACCACGCTTGTAATAGCCCGCGCAATGAGTTGCGCACGATTGTGCACTGGAATAACGACGGTGATCATGATGCGAGTGGCGATTTTTGATATCTACGCACGACTGATTTGCACTCCACCATTTTATGATGTCCGCGAACATGTCTTGATGAGATGAATATTCCCACCGACCTACGCCGCAGGTCTCACTTCAATACACCATAAGCATAACCGGAGCCAGAAAATCCAACGTATACTTTTCCATAGGTATTGTTATCTCCGTCGATGACCTTCACCAAATCGAACGATCCAGTTGGAAATCCATCGCTAATCTTGGTCCATGTCAGGCAATGATCGTCGGAACGCCAGATGCCTAGGACGTTGTTAACCCATCCATAAATGAACACGGTCGGATAGGTTTTTCCGGGCGCGGCCTTTCCAAAGCCAAAACTAAAGACCTCCTTGACATTGGCGATCCGATCACACGTTGTGACCGTTCCGTTGTCGAGACATTCCCAAAACGATTGATTAACCGGATGTACTCCGGATTGCCAGCCCGAGGTAAAATAGAAATTTCCAGCTTGTCCCGGAACCGAGCGCATTTGCGCATTGTAATTAGACGCGCCTCGCCAATCAAAAGCCCCAGATTTGACCTGCGACCAGGTTTCGCCACCATTCGAAGACTTCCAGATGCCCGCAGCGCTAGCCGTCGCGGAACCATCGTTGTACATATAGAACGTATTACGGCTAACTCTGTCAGCAACTACGATCTGCCGAGCCAAATAGTAGGCGCGGTGCCAGCCGCAATCATTCTCGGGGATGCCGGAAACGACGATTTTCGTCCAGTTAATTCCTCCATTTGTCGTATAAAAAGGGTTTCCACAATGAGACGGCACCCAGATAAAATTAGTACTTGTACTAGCGGCAATAGAGCCCCCGTAATATTTTCTACCGATCTCGCTTGGCAGCGCGGAAAACGTGTTCCAAGTTGAGCCGCCATTTCTGGAAAATCCAGAGGTATCTGCACGCGACGTATCAGCTATGCAAACGATCGTGCTCGGCGACGATGATGCCCAATCACACGAAGCGCCATGCTGAATTTCGTTGACGTTGTTGATACCGTATTTCGCTTGATAAGAGTTCGGATCAGAAATGGTGAATACGGGCCGATCCCAAGAGGCAACAATTGGATTTCCGCCTGGAGGACTGATAATCCAGTTCGCAACTAACTGTTCAATAGCCGCGCTTTGTGAGATCCAATTTACGGTCGCCTCCTTCGTCGGTGGATTTGTATAGAATGCACCAATGCCTTCTGCAAAATAAAGCAGGTTAGACCGGCTTGGATCGAACTTCATATCTCCATTGGCCAACCAACTGTCATTGGCCCATGCGAGCCAAGGAATATCGGCCGAAGATATGCTGCCGCGATTTGGCCCGACCCAACTGTCGCCTCCATCGGTTGATAGCAAGAGCTTGCCGCTTTTTGTACCGACATAGATGCTACTTGCGTTGGACGGATTTACTGCAATCGAATGACATTCGTTGCCGGCCCGAGGAATCGACGCCCAGCGTCCTCCAATGAATTTATGCAGATGCCCCGCTTTAACGTTGTCGCAGAGCCAGACATTTCCATTCTGATCGACGATCATGTGCTGGAAGGTCGTGGGGGCGCTTGTTGTGAGTGTCCAAGTGGTCCCACCATTGGTCGAGTGGTACACGCCCGTCCCATAGCTAGCTATGTATATACCTTGCGTCACGCCGCCAGAAACTTTGGAATTTGGATCGAAGGCAATGGCATGCCCGGGATTAACACCCCTTACGCTAGCACTGTATGCGATTGATGAAGGTGAAATGGAAGTCCAGCTGTCGCCGCCGTTAGTCGTGACAAATATGCCTTGACTAGGCGTTCCGACATACACAACATTTTGGTTGGCGGGATCAACCGCCATCTTGCGGCCGTACGTTCTATAGCGATCGTTTGCGGGATGCCCTTTGACGAAGTCAGCAGAATCTCTTGGAAAATTGGTCAAAATCCAAGTGCTACAATGATTGTCGGAACGAAGTACATATCCACTATAAAATATGTAGAAACGATTGGTGTTACTTGGCGCAATCGCAATCTCATACACGCCACGGTTTTGCAGAACGCCCTTGACCCTATCGGGCATCGAGTGCGTCGTGACGCATTGTTGCCAAAGACCGGCTGAATTGTTGTAATACCAAGCACCATACGTGTCCGTCTTGACGACCTTCGTGCCATCCCTCGAAATATCAATGCCGGTGATAAAGCCTCCAGCACCAATCTTCAGAACTGACCAGACCGTGTTATTTGCCGCACCGCTGAATAGGACATTCTGTCCCATAAGTACAGAACATAGAACAACGACGATAGTAAGCAGCCCTCGTCGCATATGGAAAAAGATTCCCATCTGATCGCGCATCGCATGAGCTCAGGATAATTTGGTGATAATTGTACTATGCTAAACAGGCAACTTGGCTAACTGAGAGTAGTAATCAAATTGAAAAATATCAACGCAATTTTAAATGGGCTTTTCTTCTGAATCTCAATATATGTTTGCGTTCGAACTGGGATTGGCGGCCGGCCGCAGCAACTAGGTTAATGGTTAGATTAACAGAATGGCATCTTTTTTTTAGCTAGTTAAAGTATAGCCGCTAGCAGGCTGCTGCGGAAACTCGCAGTGGATGTAACCGGGCACTCACGTCCCCGGAAGAAGAAGGCATCAAGTGATGAACTCCTCTACTCGCGCAACAATTGCAGTGGTAATTTGCACTTACGACCGCAACGAAGCACTCACGACGCTCTTAAAGGCTCTTCTCGCCTGTGTCCTGATCGTAAAGGAACGGGCCGCGATCGGAGTGGTTGTCGTCGATGATTCGGCAGATGAAAGGGCGCGCGCGGTAGTCGCCCGGTTTGAGGGACAGTTCGAACTCGGAATCACATACTGTTATTCTGGCCAGCAGAATATCTCCGGTGCTCGCAACCTTGCAATTGAAACGGGTAGCGAGATTGCTGATTGGACGGCTATGATCGACGATGACTGTGAGCCAACGCCAGAATGGCTTGCAGCAATGCTTGATATCCAGCAGCGCACCGAAGCTGATGCTGTTACCGGACCAATGATACGTCGTGTGCCAGCAGGGTCACCAACATGGCTAACCGAGGAACCATTTCTTGAGCTCAGCCGCGAACACATCCGTGATCGCTTTGAAGACGGCGCTCAGTTAGCGATTGCCTGGACTGGTAACTCTATGATTTCGAGCCGTTGGCTTAGGAATCACTCAAAAATACGCTTCCTTATTGAACTTGGCGTCACGAGTGGCGAAGATCCTATATTCTTTCGCACAGCTCAAACCGCGGGACTACGAATTCACTGGTCACAAAGAGCAATTGTTTATGAGAATTTACCGCCATCGCGCGCCACGCTTTCGTACCAGCTAAACTCCTTTTTTTGGTATGGGAACTCCTCATATGTTACGAGCGCTCGTACTGGAGCGCACCCATTTCGTATGTTCCTTCACGGGTTAGTTTCTTTGGGAAAAGCACTTGTTCGACCTATAGTTCGGCTTTTTCGGGGGGAACATCCCCAAATGCGCTATTGCCTCGCGTCAGTGCTGCTCGCAATTGGAATGATAATTGGCTTCTTCGGTATCCGACTGAAGCATCCCTTGTAACGATATATAATTTCAGAGGTTTTCGCGTCAATGTCGATCTTCGGAATTAAAAATTTTGTTCTGATTGGCTGCTCTATCAGCATTGGCATACAATGCCGCTTGTTGAGATAGTGGCGGGCATCGATCACCTCCTAGCTACCAAAATATCAGTTCTGCTTCTGGACGCTCTGCCTTAAGGTTCAGTTTTACTTCATCTACGCCGCGATCTTTAGAATAGCCACCCCGGAACTGCGTCTTTACGGCACCGCGACGCATCGAGCGTTTCGCTCTATCACTGACACAATTCTGTAGACCAGATTTTAACTATCGTGCCTTAGTGGGTTGACCAAGGCCAACCGAATTACGCAGATTATGCGCCATGCTTAAGGTGATGCGGACGCGCATTGGAGAGTTTTTTGGATTAGTTCCTCTTTTCCAGCGCGCGGCTACACGGTTCGGCGTATCAAGTTTTGCAATTTGGAAACGAGCGATCCTTCTTTATCTACGTTACGGTCTTGGCCCACGTGAGGTTGTACGCTGTGGCGTTGTCGATCCAAGTATTTCGGCAAATGCAGATTTGGCCTGGCTTGGAGTGCGGAAGCGTATGAAGCACCAAAGTCGATTTAATCCGAAAGAGTGGAAATGCATCGCCGACGACAAAGCGGTATTTTATGTCCATTGCAGAATGCTTGGGCTTCCCGTCCCCGCACTCTACGCCGTTTTCGACAGAATTGCCGGATGGACCGCAACCGGTCAGGTCGTCAGCGGACGCGCCGAATGGGAACGTATTTTCCAGAATGAACTGCCGCAAGAATTCGTCATCAAGCCGGCACTTGGAAGGACCGGCAGGGGCGTGGCTCTCTATCGCCGTGCGGGCGCTTCGTTTGAGGATTCGTCAGGCCGTAGATTTTCACCCGTATCTTTGTACGAACGCTTGCAGTCCGATCCCGAATTCACACGATTTGTGATCCAAGGGCGTGTCTTTAATCATCCCGAACTTCAGCGCCTGTCCGGCACCCAGTCGCTTCAGACGGTTCGTATTACGACTTGGATCACCAAGGACGGGGACATCGAAATCGGTAATACGTATTTTCGGCTTATTGTGGGCGACAACGTGATCGACAATTACTCATACGGTAAAACTGGAAATATTATAGCGGACATCGATCCGGATACCGGTGCACTTTCGGTACCGTTCGCGGAAGCCCCTGACGGCAACGGAATTAAGTTC